>Ga0208452_1000092_pt1 | contig 14291 bp, 6 predicted proteins | sample Virmet3611_800_FD_185734 | JGI IMG/M metagenome (GOLD analysis project Ga0208452, IMG submission 185734) | Marine viral communities from the Southern Atlantic ocean transect to study dissolved organic matter and carbon cycling - metaG 3611_800... | ecosystem: Environmental > Aquatic > Marine >... | reverse complement strand
GTCCAGCACTGAAGGTTTGCCGAATTCCAGCAAGGTGAAACGATCACGGGCACGGGTAACCGCGGTGTAAATCAGTTCCCGGGTGAGCAGCGGATGGGGAGCATCAGGCAGCACCAGCAGGGTATGCCGGAATTCCGAGCCCTGGGATTTATGCACGGTCATGGCATAGACGGTTTCCACCCCGTCCAGGCGGCTGGGCAGAACCCATTTGATGCGGCCGTCGGGTAACTGGAAGGCGACACGCAGCAGTAACTCCGGTTTGCCATTTCTCTCTTCCAGCAGCGGCAGGGTCAGACCCACATCGCCGTTCATCAACCCCAGCTGATAATCGTTGCGGGTCATCATCACCGGGCGGCCCGGATACCACTCCCGTTCCGGGGCCAGGTCCTGTTGTTGCAGGTGACGGGTGATGCGCTGGTTCAGTTGTTCCACGCCAAATGGCCCGCTGCGCAAACCACTGAGCAATTGCTGTTGGGTGAGTTGCTTGAGCAGTCCGGCGGCCCAGGCATCGAAATCCTGCCGTTGCGACGGCGGCGTTGCCACCGCCTGAAACAGCGCTCGCAGACCTGGCTGATCATCACTGCCCTTGAGCAGCAGGGTTTCCAGTTGCCGGTCATCACCGCGCAGGGGATGGCGATGCAGGCTGTCGCCGTATTTTTGAAACGCCTTGCGTACCTGAGGCAGGTTTTCGTCGTTCACCGCCCGCGCCAGTTCGCCGATGCCGGGGCTGTCCTTGGAGCGCCAGTTGGTGCGCAGCATGGCGGTCTGCTGGGCCAGGGCGTTGCCCGGCGCCTGGTCGGTTTCCTGATAGTCGCTGATGTCGGCGCCACAGGTGTCCTTGATGAAATCGATGGTGCGTTGTTGATAGCGGCCCTGGTGGGCATGGCGACACAGGTCGCCCATCACCGCGCCGGCTTCCACGCTGGCCAGCTGGTCCTTGTCGCCCAGCAGGATCAGCCGGGTGTGCGGACTGAGGGCTTCCAGCAGGCTGGCCATCATGTCCATGTCGATCATGCTGGCCTCGTCCACCACCACCAGATCTGCATGCAGCGGATTGTCAGCATGGTGACGGAAGTGACGGCTGTCCGGGCGGGTGCCGAGCAGGCGGTGCAGGGTGGTCACGTCTGTGGGGATGGCGTCGCGTACCGCGACGTCCACGTCCAGTTGTTGCACTTGTTCGCCGATGGATTCGGTGAGCCGAGCCGCCGCCTTGCCGGTGGGAGCGGCGAGGCGGATCCGCAGACGCTGGTTGTCCGCCATGGCCAGACTTTGCAGCAGCCCCAGCAGGCGAACCACGGTGGTGGTTTTGCCGGTGCCCGGACCGCCGGTGATGATGCCAATACCACTGCGGCTGGCCAGGGCGCAGGCTACCTGTTGCCAGTCGGTCTGGTCGCCGGCGTTCGGGAATAATCGAGCCAGGGCGTCGCGCAGACGCTCGGCAGGCAAGGGGCTGACGGTGGCCAGTCGTTGGCCGATGGCCTCGGCCACCGCCACTTCCCGGGCCCAGTTTCGGCGCAGGTAAAGGCGACTGCCATCCAGCACCAACGGCGTGCTGCCGTTCTGGCTGACCAGCGGACTCTGTTGCAGATCATGCAGCCAGTCGTCCGGTTTGCCGGGCAGCAGCGTGACCAGCTCCGGCGGTGGGCTGGTGCCCCACAGCTGGGTGGCCAGTTCCCGGTTTTTCAGGTCTAGACAGAGATGGCCGCTGGCTTGTTGATTGCTGGTGAAGGCGGCGAGCAGCAGCACTTCGTAGCTTGCCTGCGGGCATTGCTGCTTGAGAAAGCGGGCAATGGCCACATCCAGATCGCGCAGCAGATTGTTGTCGCGCAGCAGGAGAAGAGCGTCTTCCCAGGTGAGGGCGGAGAACAGGTCAGTTTGCATGAACTCTCCTGGCGATTGGCCGATTGAGAGGCCGGATAGCAATGCGCTTCGTAGCGTCACCCTCTCCCTGTCCCTCTCCCCTCAAGGGAGAGGGGACCCTCCAGAAGGGCGCATGGTTAGCTCCCCTCTCCCTTGAGGGGAGAGGGGTTGGGGGAGAGGGTGAGACGCTCCATGCGTTGAGATGGTTTGTCATCGCGCTCATTCGTTCCCTCCAAACATCGCATCCAGCGCTTCAACCAATGCCGTGTCCGGTCGATCAAACACCGTGCCCGCCGCCGGCCCTTGCAGGCCGCGCAGGAACACATAGACGGCACCGCCCAGGTGCTGGTCGGGATCATAATCGGCCAGGCGGCTTTTCAGCAGGCGGTGCAGGGCCAGCAGGTAGAGGACGTATTGCACTTCGTAGCGTTTTTCCAGCACCGCGTCGGTCATGGCGTCCAGGGTGTAGGCGCTGTCATCCACGCCCAGCCAGTTGGATTTGTAGTCGAGCACGTAGTACTTGCCGTCGTGTTCGAACACCAGATCGATAAAGCCCTTGAGCATGCCGTTCAGGGTGTCCGCTTCCAGTCGCGGGCGCGAGTGCTGTGGGTGGATGTGCTGGCGAATCAGGGTGTCCATCTCGGCCACTTTTACCTGGTGGGCGGGGAACAGGAATTCCAGTTCCGGCACATAGGTGTGCAGGGTATTGAGGGCGATCTTGTCGTTCTCCAGCGGCAGGGCAGTGGTGACTGCCTGCTTCCACCAGTGGCGGATCACTTCCATAAAATCCTGCCAGCCCCGGGCCTGCAGTTTTTCTTCCACGCTGGTTTCAAACTCGGCCGGGTCGGCCAGGGTCTCTGTGAACTGCTGGTTGGCGGCATGTTCGAGAATGTCGTGGAGCAGGGTGCCTGGTGCGGCGCCACGGGGAAAGGCATGGATGCTGTCTGGCAGGGGCTCGGCATCATCGACAACGGTGTCATCCTGCTGCTCGGCCAGTTGATCGCCGCGCGGATCCGCCGGGGCCAGGGTTTCCTGTACCTGTTTGAGCGCACTGTAGCTGGCGATCCACCAGGGTTGCCGTTGCCGGGCCACAGGAACCAGCGGCGTGCGCAGGGTCCGCGCTTCGGCCTGGGGTTGATAGCTTTCTGTGCTGCTGTCCGGTGCGGCGATGACGGACACCGCCTCATGGGCTACCGGCACCAGCGCGTCGCGCAGGCCGTCGTTGGCCACGCCGGTGCCGAACAGCAAACGGCCGATGGCGCTTTTTTCAAGCTGGTTCTGTTTGCCGCGGCCCTTGATATAGGGCGCGATCCCCAGGGTGCAGGTGTGGCAGGCGCGGGTCAGGGCCACGTAGAGCAGACGCATGTCTTCGGCGAGTCGTTCGTGGTCCGCCTTGTTTTCGACATCGTCATCCGGCTCCAGCGACACATTGAGATGATCGTTTTCGTGGTAGCGCAGCGGCGGCTTGTTTTTGTCCGCCGGGCGGAAGCTGCAAATAAAGGGCAGATACACCAGCGGGTATTCCAGGCCCTTGGACTTGTGGATGGTGATCACCTTGACCCGGTCGTCATCACTTTCCAGTCGCAGGATACTTTCCTTGCTGCTGCCGCGACCTTCTTCAACCGTGTCTTCCAGATAACGAATCAATGATTGTTCGCCGTCCAGCTGGGTAGCGGCCTGCTGCAGCAGCTCTGCCAGATGCAGCAGGTTGGTCAGGGCCCGTTCGCCGTCCAGGCTTTGGCTGAGCCGGGCGGGCACATGAAAATCCATCAGCAGGCTGCGCAGCATGGGCAGCACGCCCTGGGTCTGCCATTGATGGCGATAGTCGTGAAACTGCTCCACGGTTTCTTCCCAGCGCACTTCATCCTGATTGAGGGTATCCAGTTCCGCGTAGGCCAGGTCCAGCACCGCACAGGCCAGGGCGCTGCGCACCCGGGTGTCGGATTCCGGGGTGGCGCAGGCGTGCAGGATCAGCAGCAGGTCATGGGCTTCCGGCTGGGCAAACACGGAATCCTGGTCAGACAGATAGACGCTTCGCACCTGCCGTTCCATCAGCGCATCGCGGATGGCTTTGGCTTCGGTACGGTCGCGAACCAGGATGGCAATGTCGTTGGGATGCAGGGGCCTGAAGCTGTCGGCTTTGCGGAAGCCGGTGACGCCTTTTTCGGCACCGTTAAGCAGATGGGCAATTTCACTGGCGCAGCGTGCCGCCTGCTCGTCCCGGTACTGGCCGGCGCTGACCGGTTTTTCCTGCTCGTCTACCCACAGGGTAATGCCGGATTTTTCGTTGTTGTCGACTAACAGAACGTCCTTGCGTCCGTTGGCGTCAACCTCTTCGAAGGGGATAGCGTTGTCCATCATGAACACATCGCCAAAGGTATTCTGGCTGTAGGTGAACAGATGGTTCACCGCCTTGACCATGGCGTCGGCGCTGCGGAAGTTTTTATCCAGGGTGTAGTGGTTGCCTGCGGTGGCCCGGCGGGCTTTCAGATAGGTAAAGACGTCGGCACCACGGAAGGCATAGATGGCCTGCTTGGGATCGCCGATCATGAACCAGCCGGTGCCGGCTTGCCCTTCATAAAGCGCGGAAAAAATCCCGTACTGGGTCGGATCGGTATCCTGGAATTCGTCGATCAATGCCACCGGGAACTGGTCGCGGATGACTTGGGCAAGCCGTTCTCCGTTGCCGCCTTTCAAGGCATCGTGCAGGCGGCTGAGCATGTCGTCGAAGCCCATGGTGGCGGTCTGGCGACGGACCTGATCCACGCGCCGGTCGATCCAGGCGGCGGCATGGGCGAGCAGGTCGGTGCGGGGCAACTGTGTATTTGCCCGCCCTTTCATGACCGCATCCAGCTGCTGGCAGAAGGCAAAGTCCGGGCGGTGTTCCTGGCCGGCCTTGGTGAGTTTCATGCCTTCATGGGAAAACTTTGCCAGGGTGTCGTAGGCCTTGTCGTTTAGCCGTTCGCCATTGGCGTAGCGCTGCAGGGTTTGCAGCATGCCGGGCAGGCTGGTGGTGCGGTAGCTGTTGCCGTTGAGCCATTTGTTGTCGCGAGCGGCGCGCACCCACTCGAGAAAGTCCGGCAGTTCGGCGGCCAGTTGCTGGCGGGCGTGTTGCTCCTTGTCCGCCTGGGGGCCGGTTTGTGACAGCCAGTGTGTGACGCTTTGCGGTAACGCTTCCGGGTCCGCTTCTTTCAAACCGAGCAGGGGGCGACAGGCCTCCAGCAGCGCATCCGGGTTGCCCAGGTTATCGCTTTGCAGGGCATTGGCGGCGCTCACCGGGAAATCGGCGATCACGGAACGCCAGTAATCCCGCGCCGCCATTTGTTGTTCGTCGCTGGCGTCTTCCTGCAACTCCAGGCTGAACAGACTGCCGGAATCGAAGGCGTGCTGTTTGAGCATGCGGTTGCAGAAGCCGTGGATGGTGTAGATGGCAGCTTCGTCCATCCACTGGGCGGCGGCATCCAGACGCTGGGCACAACGGGCCCGGTCTTGCGGATCGCTATAGTCGTTAAGCAATTCGGCCAGCACCGGGTCGTCGGCTTTTGCATTGGCATCGGCAAAGATGCGCGCGGCACTGGCCAGACGGTCGCGGATCCGTTCGCGCAGTTCTTCCGTGGCCGCTTCGGTAAAAGTCACCACCAGAATTTCCGGCGGCAGGAGCGGGCGCGCGAAGGCATTGTCGTCGCCATGGCCGAGCACCAGACGCAGATACAGCGCAGCCAGGGTAAAGGTCTTGCCGGTGCCGGCGCTGGCTTCGATCAGCCGGGTACCGTGCAGCGGGAAAGTAATCGGGAGCGGACGATCAGCGGTCATGCACCACCCCCGGTTCCCACTGCGTAGGGTGCACTGAGCTCAAGGCGAACTGCACCATTCCACCGTCGGCAGAGTAACCGAATCGCGGCTACGGAACTGTCAGCCAGGTATCGCACTTCCCCGCGTTGCAGCTTGCAGCTTGTCGCTTGCAGCTCATAAACGGTGCAGTTCGCCCTAGGCTCAGTGCACCCTACGGAAACAGGAGAATGGGTGCGTTTAATGGTCACCATGTTCACTCCATTGGGCGTGCTGGTAGAGCGGGGCATAGAGTTGCTCGGTCCAGTAGTCGAAAGCGCGCTCGTCGCCGTGGCGGACAGCCAGCATGTCATCGAAGTCGGTCCAGGCGCGGGCGAGGGCCGGCTCCTTGTCCTGTTCACCGGTGTGCATAAAACCGGATTCGAACACCTTGCGTGCCTCGTTGTCGCCGTTGTCTTTTTCTTCCCCTTTCAGCCAGGCGAAGGCGGTGGCGCAGGCGATGGGTAGCGGTTCGCACAGGGCCTGTTGCCAGGCATGGCCCAGTTGATCCAGGCAGTGCTGGGCGTCGCTGCGGTTCAGGTGGTGCAGGGTGATGCGGCCATCCTGGCCCTGGACGTGGGTGGTTAACGGGAACCCGGCGGCGCAGGCGGCCAGGTGCAGGGTCCAGTCCCGGGTGAGTTTATCGAAGCGCTCTTTCAGCTTGCCGGTGTGCAGGACCAGGCGCTGGCTATTCGCTGCTGAGCCGCGCAAATCCGTGAGCCAGTCTTCGATCTGCAGGGGCCCGGCGTTAAGACGGATTTCCTGTTGCGGTTGCGGTGCGCCGCACTCGGCCAGCAGGGCAAAGTAGTGTTCCAGTGGCTGCGACAGTGGCATCAGCAGGCTGTCGCGGCTGCCTTCGTCAAAGGGCGCCAGGGGCAGATCGCCACTACCGGTCAGGCGATCCAGGGTGTGGGCCATGGCGTCGCCGGCATGCTCCGGACCGGCACGCAGTGCCTCGCTAAGCAACTGGTCCTGGAGCTGGAAACGTTGCAGGCCGTCGAAGGCAAAGGGTTCGCTGTCATCCAGTACCTGGCGTTGCTGTTTCAGGCGGGCCTTCAGGCGCTGCTCGAAAAAATGCGCCACCGGCTGTTTGAGAAAACGGCCCAGGGCGGCGCAGGTAATCGGCTCGTCGCTGTCCAGTGGCGGCAAGGGCTGATCATTGCTGACAGCAGGTGCCTGACCATCGTGGAGGGCGCGCCATTCGTTGGCATAGGTGTGTAGTGAATCGTTGGCCGCATCCTGGTCGCTGTGGAAAAAATAGCGGGCACTGAACGGTTGCAGCGGGTGCGCCACGGTGAGGGCATCCACCGGTTCCCCCTGATCGGTGTGCCAGCGCTGGTTGATGTGGTCGCGCAGTTGCGCCACCAGCACCGAGGGCGGCCGTTCGCTGTTGTCGCGCACGTTGCGGCCGGTCCAGCTGATATAGAGGCTGTCCCGGGCGCTGAGCAGGGCTTCCAGAAACAGGTAGCGGTCGTCATCCCGGCGGGATCGGTCGCCGGGGCGGTAGTTGCCCCATTGCCGCATAAGATCGAAATCCATGGGCTGCTGCTGACGGGGGTAGTCGCCGTCCTTCATGCCGAGCAGGCAGACATGGCGGAAGGGAATGGCGCGCATGGGCATCAGGGTGCAGACGTTGATGCGTCCGGCCATGAACCGTTGCGACAGGCTTTCCGCGTTGAGGGCATCGAGCAGCGGGCGGCGGGCCACGGTGAGAGGCAGGACGCTGTCAAAATCCGCTTCGGCGCAGGCCGCCAACCAGTCGTTGAGGGCGTCGCGCAGGCCCGCATCCAGGGTCTGGTCGGTTTCGTCCACCGGGGCGAACAGGTCATCCAGTAACCGGGTGAAGCGTTGTTGCCACTCCCTGGCGCTGGCGTCCTGACGGGATTGTTGCCAGTGGTGCTCGAGGGTGTCGAGCAGGCGCGACAGGCGCCCGGCCAGCTCTGCGCCCAGCCCGGCCACTTCGTCCAGGGGTTCGATGCCCATCCAGGCCGGGCCGTCGCCGAGCAGGTAGCCGGCCAGCATCCGTTTCAGGCCGAAGGCCCAGCTGTTCTGTTCGAAGCCGGGCACGTCCAGGGTCTTGCGCTGCTGGCTGTTCAGGCCCCAGCGAATGCGCGCCTGGTCGATCCAGCGGGCCAGTTGCGGCAGGTCGCCTTCGTCGATGCCGAAACGTTCGCGCACGGCGGGCACATCCAGCAGGTCGAGAATGTCGGTGGCGGTGAAGCGCCACTGGGGCAGGTGCAGCAGGGATTCCACCGCCTGGGCCAGGGGGGACGCGGCCCCGGCACTGCGGTCGCTGAGGGTGTAGGGCAGATAGCGGGGATCGTCCCGGTCCAGTCGGCCGAACACCGCATCAATGTGCGGCGCATAGGCTTCGATGTCCGGCACCATCACGATCACGTCCCGGGGTTGCAGGCTCGGGTCGTTGCTGAACCGGTCCAGCAATTCATCCTGCAGAATTTCCACTTCCCGCTGGGGGCTGTGGCCGATGCGGAAACTGAGCGAGCCATCGATCGCCAGAGAGGGGCGCTGGTCCGGCGCCGGCAAGGGTTCCAGATCGAGAATGTCCTGCTGCAACTGTTGCAACAAGGTTTGCGGTTCGTGGTGTTCAAACAGATCGATCTGATTCTGGAAGGCGCTGCGATAACTCTCCGGGTCGTCGTGGTCGTAGAGCAGGCCGATAAAGTCCCGGCCCTGTTTGCCCCAGGCGGCCAGCAGTGGATTGACGCGATTTTCCGGCAGGGCGGTCAGGTGGCGTTTGCGGTTGTCCAGTTGGCGGCGCAGCAGTTGTTTGTCTTCGACAATATCCGCCCAGTAATGCTGGCAGGGGTTCTGTACCAGCATCAGGATCTGGCAGTGCTGACTCAGCGCCGCCAACGCTTCCAGGGCTTGCTGGGGCAGGGCACTGATACCGAAGATGATCAGGCGGCGGGGCAGGCCCGGCGGTGGCGTGCCCTGTTGCTGTTGTTGCGTGAGTGCCGCGATAAAATCCCGATGGATGGCGCTGCGGCTGAGGCCCTGTTTGCTGTCATCCATGTCCGCCAGCAGGGCGCGCCACAGATGCGCCTGCCACAGCTGGCTGCTGGGAAACTCATCAAAAGCGTCGCGATCCTGGGCCTTGCGCAGACGGTCGTTGCCGTTTTCCCAGTCCGCCAGCCAGTCCGCCCGATAGACCTGATAGGCATCGAACAGATCCGCCAGCCGCTCGGCCAGCTGATGGCGTTTGCGACCGTCCACATCGTCGGCGAGAAAATGCCGCAATGGGCCGAAATGGTCGTTATTGAGAAGCGTCGGCAATAACCGATACAGACGCCATAGCAGCCGGGATTTATCGAAGGGCGAGGTACGGGGCACCTGGTCTTCGCCAAGGACGGTGCGATAGGCACTCCATAAAAAGCGGGCGGGCATCTGAAACTGAAAACCGGCGCTGATTCCCAGGGCATCCGCCAGTTGCAGTTTCAGCCACTGGGCCATGCCGTTGGACTGCACCAGGAAGGTTTCCGTTTCCAGTGGTGACAGCGGCTCACGCTGCAGCCAGTCGGCCACCAGCTCGGTGAGGGTTTCCAGACGGTTGCCGTGCAGCACCATCAGCCCGTTTTGCATGGACATTCCTTGCGCGAAATTGCGTTTGTGCTAAAGGGTCTAGCCTAAGGGAGAAGCGCTTGCCGTGCTACAACAGCTAGCCACATGTGGGGCAAAGGAGGGGATGCTAAAGCACGAAGGTGGCCAGGTTTTGTTGTGGGGAAATCATTGGGTGGCAGGGGCGAGTAACGAGTTTCGAGTCTCGAAAAGCAAAAACCATTCTTCGGTTGAAGGTTTTGACTTTCGCAACTTGCTCCTCGTCACTCGCTACTGAATCACTACAGCACGCTCATCCACCAGTTTAGTCGTTCACGCTTTTGCGGTTGCGGTGTTTCCTGTCTTTCTTGCGCTGGCGGGGTATCGGCTTCACTGGCCTGGCTGGGCTTGATGCCGAAAGTGGGATAGAGCGACGCTACCAGCAGCACCGCCATGGCCTGATTAAAGGCGCGCAGGCGTCGGCCCCGGTGCAGCCAGTTTTTCAGCACCGCGCCAAACAGGTTCCAGCTGCTGATCAGCGGTAATCCGACGATCAGGAAGGTGCCGGCCACAATGGCCACGCTCAAGGTGAAGTCCTGTGGTTGGGTAAAGGTGGCTACCCCGGTGAGAATCATCATCCAGGCTTTGGGATTGACCCACTGGAACAGGGCGGCCTGCATGAAGGTGAGCGGTTTGGCGTTGTAGCCATCACTTTTCAGGTCGCGGGTGCGCACTAGCTGCCAGGCCAGATACAGCAGGTACAAGGCGCCGCCCACACGCAGTGCGGTAACGGCCTGCGGGAAGCGGGTCAGTAGCTGGCCGAGTCCCAGCGCCACGCACACCAGTATTACCTGACAGCCGATGGCAATGCCCAGAATGTGCGGCAAGGAACGGCGGAAGCCGGCGTTGGCACCGGATGCCATAAGCATCAGGTTGTTGGGGCCGGGGGTGCCGGTCATCACGGCAACAAAGCCGATAAGTGCCACTAACTGTTCCGTCGACATGACGCGATCCTTCTTTTCTGAAGATGGTTCAACAGACTAGGTGGACAACGCATATCAATACAGATATAAGAAAATAATATTGAAGCGGTACAGATTGTAAGAAGAGTAATCTGTACTGGTTGTTATGCGAAAAACTGTATCGGGTGTGGAGCTCATGACGTTGTATCAAAGCCTGGCGGATCGTCTGCAGGTCCTGATCCGGGATCAGGTGTACCCGGTGGGCAGTCGCCTGCCCGGGGTGCGGGTGCTGGCGGAACAGCAACAGGTCAGTGTGTCCACGGCGGTGAATGCCTGCCGGGAGCTGGAGCAGCGTGGTGTGCTGGAAGCCCGTCCACGATCCGGTTACTACGTGCGCCAGCCGCCGGTGGTGCGCGAGGCTCCCCGGGTGACCACGGCAAGTCGGCGGCCGCGACGGATTACCGGCCAGGAGCGGGTGCTGCAGATACTGCAAAGTGTGAATAACCCGTCGGTGGTGAACCTGGGGGCGGCGGTGCCGGCGCCGGAATATATGCCGGTGGCCACCATGGAAAGGATGTTTCACAGCGTGCTGCGGGAGGAACGACGTCGCTGTGTGGGCTATGCCTTTCCGCCCGGGGCGCCGGAACTGTGCACCCAGGTTGCCCGCCGGCTGGCGGGGCTGCAGTGCGAGGTCAGCCCGGAGGATGTGCTGATTACCAATAGCTGCCAGGAATCCGTGGCCATTGCGCTCAAGCTGACGACCCAACCCGGCGACACCGTGGCGATTGAATCGCCCACCTATTATGGCCTGTTGCAGGTGATCGATTCGCTGGGCCTGAAGGCACTGGAAATTCCCACCGATCCGGTGGAGGGGATTTCCCTGGAAGCCCTGACCCTGGCGTTGGAGCGCTGGAAGGTATCGGCCTGTGTGGTGGTGTCGAATTTTTCCAACCCGCTTGGGGTCAGGCTTTCCGACGCACGCAAACAGGCGCTGTTGGCGCTGTTGTCGAAGCACAAGGTGCCGCTGGTGGAAGATGATATCTACGGGGATCTGCCGCTGAGCGGCCCCCGGCCCCGGCCGGTGAAGAGCTGGGACAAAAATGGTTTGGTGTATTACTGTTCGTCTTCGTCAAAAACCCTGTCTGCAGGCCTGCGGGTGGGGTGGCTGGTGGCGCCGGAGCGTCATCGGGAAAAGGCCCAGCATCTGCAATTCATCAATACGGTATCGGTGGCCACACCCTCACAGCTGGTGCTGGCACGCTATCTGGAGCGGGGCCATTACGACCGGTTTCTGCGCCAGCTGTGCGCTGAGCACGCCCGGGGTGTGGTGCGAATGACCGAGCGGGTGACGCAACTGTTTCCGCAACAGACCCGGGTGAGCCGGCCTGCGGGAGGGTTCGTGTTGTGGGTGGAATTGCCGGGGGAGGTGGATACCACCGAGCTGATGGAAAAGGCACTGGAAGCCGGGGTGAGTTTTGCGCCCGGCTCGCTGTTTTCCGCCTCCGGAAAATTCGCCAATTGTCTGCGGCTGAACTGCGCCGTGAAGTGGGACAACCGGGTGGAACAGGCGCTGGTGACCTTGTCGCGGTTGCTTTGACAGGCTGTTGAAAAGATGCCCCTCTTCGCCTTGCGAGCAAGGCTCCAACGGCCTCGGGGATGGTTAGCTCCAAACGCTAGAGGCCGCGCCCAAGGTTTGGGCGCGGCCTCTAGCGTGTCAACATCAACGACGCTGTCACGCGCCGCTATTCATTATTAATTATTCACTGAATTTACTCGCTTTCCATCTCTGCCAGCTCGTCTTCGAAGAAGAATTTCTCTTCGCCGAAGGCCGGTTCCAGATGATTCAGCCAGGTGGCGTCCTCGTTGTACTTGGCGAAGAAGGGACGCTGAACCCAGTCGTGGTTACGCCCCTGGATGAAGCGCAGGGCGAACACTTTCTCGCCGTTGATTTCGGTAACGCCCTGGATTTCCACCTTGCCCGGGTGGCTGGACATGCTCGGGCCACGGGCGGTACGGGCGATGCCGGAGACCTGCTTCATGGCATCACGGTAGATCTGCCAGGCCTTGGCCAGCGGGACTTCAAAGTAACGACGGGCACCGGTGTCCCGTTCCACAAACATGTAGTAGGGAATGATGCCCAGCTCGACCTGGGTCTGCCACAGGCGGGCCCAGTCATCGGCATTGTCGTTGATGTGTGCCAGCAGCGGGCCCTGGGCGCGGATCACGGCGCCGGTGGCGCGGACCCGGCGTACCGCTTCCCGGGCGATGTCGGTTTCCAGTTCCTGCCAGTGGTTGTAGTGAGCCATCAGCGCCAGGTGTTTGCCGCTGGCCTGCACTTCCCGGAACAGATCCAGAAGATCCTGGGCATCGTCGTCGGACACCACGCGTTGCGGCCAGAAGGTCAGCGCCTTGGAACCGATGCGGATGGTGCGGATCTGTTCCAGTTCCAGCAGCGGCTCGATGTGGGCGCGCAGGTTCTTGGTCTTCATGACCAGCGGATCGCCACCGGTGATCAGCACATCGGTGATTTCCGGGTGTGCCTGGATGTACTTCTTGAGCTGACCGGCTTCCTTGGTGGCGATTTTCAGATCGTTGTCACCAATGAACTGGGCCCAGCGGAAGCAGAAGGTGCAGTAGCTGTGACACACCTGCCCCTGGCTGGGGAAGAACAGCACAGTCTCGTTGTACTTGTGCTGGACGCCGTCGATTTTTTCGCCGTCCACTTCCGGCATGTTGTGTTCCATCTGCCCGGCGGGGTGCGGGTTCAGGGCGTCACGAACTTCGGCGATGGCGGCCTTGATTTCCGCCTTGTCACCGCCGCGCATGGCCTCGGCCACCTTGTCGAAATGCTCCGGGGCCAGCATGCCTTTCTGCGGGAAGGTAAGCTGGTAGATGGGATCATTGGGCACCTTGTCCCAGTCGATCAGTTCGTCGATGACGTACTCGTTGACCCGGAAAGGCAGCACATTGGCAACGACTTCCATGGCAAAGCGGGTCTCGTCGTCTAGGCGTTTGAGTGGCTCGATCTTGTCGAGCTGGCGCGCGGTGAATACCTTGAAACGGCGCGGCTCTTCAAACTGCGTTTCCGTGCTCTGATGCAGCGGAATGACGGCATTGGTTTCGGGCATGGTATCGCTCCTCATCATGCGCCGGCATGACGACACTGGCGTCAACACCGGTACACTGGTTGCTAAACCAGCAGGACTTGTCTTTGTGCTACTGCTGCTGATGGCCAGCGGTGGCTGGCGCTGAAATTGGGCATGTGCCCGCTGTTACGTGCGTCCACGAGGTGACGCGGAGGACCTGGAACATGACGCTACCCAGCGATTTTCGGGGCAGGCGTGGGGCCAGCGAGGCCACCCGGCGTTCCAAAAGAGGGCGTATTTTAGTGACTTGGCCCGCAAAGCGCAAAACCGCTGATCTGACTGGGTTTTTTCCCGGAAACGGGGCCCGGGGGGATATGCTATGTTGACGCAATATTGCCAGCCTGGGGGCATGCGGTCCCGGCAGGCTGCGGGTGGATACGGAGCTGAAAACCTTTGGATCTGACATTCTGGAAAAGCCGTTGGGATCAGGGGCTGGCGGTGCTGGAGCCGTTCTGGCCCTATCTGGCTGCGGCCATCAGCCTTTTCCTGGCGATTTATGTCACCGCCCATGTGGCCCAGAACAAGCGCGATGCCCGTGCCGCCGCCGCCTGGACCGGCCTGGTGTGGCTGGTGCCAGTGCTGGGTGCGGTGCTGTATTTCATGCTGGGGGTCAATCGTATTCAGCGTCGCGCCCGGCAACTGACTGGCGGGTTGATCGACAGCGATGACGGCTGGCGGGTGGCCGCAGAGGCGGTGCCCACCGTGCCACACCTGCAGGTCCTCAGCCGTCTGGTTGGGCGCCTGACGCACCTGCCGCTGACCGATGGCAACGAATTGGCGTTGCTGGATGCCCCGCAAACCTATCAGGCCATGCTGGATGCCATTGAAAACGCCACCGAGAGCATCTATCTGGCCACCTATATTTTCGGCAATGATGCGGCCGGCAAACCCCTGGTGGATGCCCTGGCTGCCGCCGTCCAGCGTGGGGTAAAGGTGCGGG
>Ga0208452_1000089_pt1 | contig 14707 bp, 14 predicted proteins | sample Virmet3611_800_FD_185734 | JGI IMG/M metagenome (GOLD analysis project Ga0208452, IMG submission 185734) | Marine viral communities from the Southern Atlantic ocean transect to study dissolved organic matter and carbon cycling - metaG 3611_800... | ecosystem: Environmental > Aquatic > Marine >... | reverse complement strand
TTTTGCTTTCAGAAAAGTTTTCTAGTTACAGAAGGTTTCTTCCACGGTAATCGCAACTTACAAATCAAGATGATAGAAGAGACAAATCAAACATATTTTCTGCAGGTTCAATTTTGCTCCTTTTAATTTACCACCTATGATGCATCGAGTGTTGATAGTTTCCATCTCTCCAGCATTCAAACATTCAAATCTATGTTCTTAGATAATAAATCTTCTTGAGTTTGCAATTCAATTCCTTCAGGATTAATCTTCATCATGCGATCTACCCTCATTGTATTCATCAATAATGACCTCTTTTGATTATAATAACAAAATATCGCTATGAGAACACCAGCAAAACCTCCACAGATAATATCTACAGTGTCATGGTAAAAATCTGTAATTCTTGTGCAACTAATCCATGATGCTAGCAACATGAGAAGTAAATTTATATATGGTAGAATGCTACCTATGATATTGAAATCTTTGAGAGTTTTATTCATGTAAAGATTAAGCGATGTGGCGAAATAGAAGCTGTACGAGGCATGACCGGAGGGAAATGCTAAGCGCGCTTCATTTATTAAAGCTAAATTTTGCGTTGAGCAAATATCTGTTTCATTTACATATCTTTCAAAAAATTCATCCAGTACTTCTTCTCCATCTTCATAGAGATAATAAGAATTTTCATCAAAGCAGATATCATTAAAATCTGGATTACAAATAGTTAAGAAATGTGGTCTCAATTTACCTACACTATACTTTAGTATATCAGTTACAAGAATACATATCAACATTCCCCAAACAATATCATTAACAACTTTAATGGAAAATGATTTGATAATGATTTGTGTTGTGAAAATCACTGAAAAAGCTATTAAAATCCATATTGTAAAGCATAGTTTTGCAGAAACAGTTTCATTTTCAATATATGGATATTTAAGGTTAAAATCATTGCAGAAGAATCCTTGTTGTACAGGGGTAATGCTTGCAAAGTGAATAGTTAATGTACATGTGAATAAAAGAATAAGTGCAACAATTTCCCTGGTTACTTTCTTCATTTGCTTAAAAGTTATTCCCATTCTTCTCTCTACTTTTAACCTTTCTTCTCCCTCTTATATTTTTTTTCTTTTTGTTGGAGGCTCTTCTAGATTTTTTTATGTAGATAGTTCTTAAGTTTCGAATAACTTTCTTTGTGGGGGCTTTACTACCATATCTTCTTACTTGCATAATAAATGATAAAACGATTTAAGTAGAAAAATATATTATACCCAACAACCTTAAGTGTAATTACAAATATAGTTGCAGATTTATAAAAGATTTACAAGATTTAAACTAATTTTTCTTTATATTTTCAGGTGAGTAGTGCTTCTATTTCTGATGCATCCCATATCATGTAATTCAATTAATGTTGTGCATTTTCTTTTTCTTTTTCACATCTTTCTTCACCTCTTTTCCACTCTTCCCATCAACTTCATCATACTTCCTTTTCTTCCTCTCTCTTTCCCTTCTATCCTCTATCACTTCTTCATCCTCATCTGAATCTTCTTCAGAATCATCTTCCTCAGAAACTTCATCATAGGTCTTCTTTTTCTTCTCCTTCCCTTTTTCATTTCCCTTACCCTCAACTTTTTCACTTTCTTCACCATATTTTTCCTCATAAAGCTTGACAAGGATGCTTCCATGACATCTCCCATCTTCCTCACACCAACAGCCTAAGGATTTTCCTTGAAGTTCCCACAAATTATTCATAAGATTTTCGTTCCCCCTCACATAACGTTCATAACACTTTTGAAGCATTTCAATAACCCACTTTTCACCGCTCAGCCTCCTGTTAGTACATATAAAGGGATTTACCCACTTTGAGTCTTGAACATCTTGTTGTGTATATTTTGCACTATTTCTTGAAATGTAGATATTAGATGGTTTATTGAACCATCTTTTGAATGAGGTACAACCTTCCTTTTCCCTATTAGCTTGAGATACATTCTTGACAACTGGAGGAGACATCTTACTTGTGCAGAGGCTGATTAAAGACTGACTGTAAAGAGATTCTTTGCGGTATTTATACAGTTTCGAACATAAGTTGTAGTGTTGTGGATATGGAATTATCTGTTTTTACTAAATTTCCGGTAGCATTCATAATATCAATTTGAATGCTCTTAAATTCTTTTACATTTAAATCCACAAACTCATCTTGTAAAAAATCAAAACTTAAGATATCGCTGGAAGATTCTTTAACATTAGTAACCATTCTTAGAAGTTTAACATGTTCACCACCAAAAATTGTATTATCTAAAACATCACAACTTATTATCAGATTTTTAGGGTAAAATATAAATGCATCGGGTCTATGAGGTGCAATTTTCACCTCATATTCGTGGAGCTTTATTATATCAATCTTCTCAGTAGGTTTTATAAATCCGAGAATTGAAGCTAATTTATCACTCATTTTTATCTCTAAAAATGACTCAAAAAGTGGAAAGTTCTTACATGTTATTTTCACTTTACCATCATCTAATTCAAATGAAATTGGTACATCTAATTTTGAAATTCTATTTGATAAATAACCTATGATGGCTCTCATTGTTGGATAGTTACCTTCCTCTAACTCTATTTTCACACTTTTCAAAACTTCATAACCATTAGCATATATCACACCTTGTCCGTTTGTAGATATATTACAAACTATCCAACAACTTGGGAAATTCTGTATGTTGTTTGGTAGAAATAATGATTTCAAAGTAACTTGCCAATCTCTGTTAAAGCATAATCTTTCTGGTAAATCAATTCTAAAACTAGTTGAATGATTTTCCGGGTATAACTCTTTAGATTTTGTACATGAAGAATCTAAAAAGATGTTGAATTTCTTCCTCATTTTTTTCTTTCTAACAACAACCTGAATATAGGTTGGAGATCCTACAGTGAAATTTGGTGTAGTATTACTATTAATTTCAATTATTTGAAACACAGCTCGAGATAGCAGTTCCTTTCTCGTTGTAAAAAATGAAGGATTCTTAAAATTAACATGAATTACATCATTAAATCTATTACCCACAAATAAGCAAACAATGTTTTTGTATTCACTATTATAAACAGTTGAATCGCTTATATTACTTTTAACGGCATATACTTTTTCTGTTTTATCACTAGGTAATGAAACTATAGTTCTATCATCATAAGTAATTGATTTGATAGCTGCTTCAATATTATCATCTTCTAAATAATCTAAGTTATGAATATCGAAATATGTATTGAAATTACTTCTACTATTTCCTGGAAAAATATCTACATGTGCATTTGAATTGTAGTAGATACATTTCATTTTGTTGTTAATAAGGATATAAGTGCAGGTAATACAGTTCGTACTAATAGTGTAAAAATACCATGTCCAACAAGAGGTTTACTGAGAATTTTTCTTTTAGATTTTATAGATGATCTAGAATCTGCTAATTTGCGTATATCAACACGAATTGGGTTAAGTTTCTTTTTTAATCTATATCTCTTATCTTTATTTAAACTTATAGTTTGATGAAGTATGTTATAACAAATTTCGCAAAGATTGTGAATACACTCATCGGGACAATTTTCTAAAAAACTTAATCTTTCATTCTTTTTAAGTTGTTTCATTCTTTGAAACATGTTAACACGCTTCCTTAAGGTTTCCTTATCCATTTTTTTCCCTCTATAAATCATTTATATATGATCTGTTTAAGTAGATTTTTCAAGTATACTTTAAGTAGGAACTCTTCTTCTTAGATACCTTCATTCTTTTAGAGGGTGCTTCATTTTGCTTACATTTTCGTTTAATGCCTTTATTAACTTGAGTGAAAGCATTATGAATATTCTTTACATGTCTCTTTAAAGCCTCCTTTGAAGAAAATTTACTTTCACAAAGTAAACATATAAAGGTAACATCATCAGGTAAACCAGTTTTGAATGGTAAACTCACATCATACTTTTGATAGGTAGATATTGAACAATTTTCACAGTCTTCTCCTCTTTTTCTTTTATTTGCTTTAACTAATTTTTTAGATGATATATCCTCAATTGGTATATCAACATTACTTTGAATAGATTGATGCGGTACTCTATTATTTTGTATTGAATGCACTTCTCTATGTGGTTGATCTCTATATGTAGAAGTTGAAGTAGGTGTATTAATTCTATAATCATTCTGTTGTAAATCTATTTGAGGGTGCGTTGATGAATCTATTGCTAAATATTGATTAGGAGAATCACAAGTGAAATCAATCTTTTCATTATGCGATAAATTTGTTAGATATCTGCTTTGCGGTGCTACATCAGTTGTAATATCCATATTCTCTTCTTGTGTTAGCATAGGTGAGTTAGTATTTTGTATTGATGGATTTACACTAAAATCCATCATATCTCTTTGAAATTGAGGATCAGGGATAATATATTGTAGTGGTGGATTTAAATTACTTTCATGATTATTTAGTAAGTTTGTTGGTTGAGATGTTCGCGAAGATTGCAAGTAATGAGGTGATTTCTCTAATTGAGGATGCTTTACATCATTATCACTTTCCATATTTTTATTATTCATTTTCATATTTTGATTGTTTATCAATTCATTATTACTTCTATTTTCTTCAGGTGTAGTTTGAGAATGCTTACATACTTTACTAGATATGTTTGTATTAGTACCCGTAGTTTTTACTTGTGTAAGATTAGATTGAGAAGCAATAGATCTCATAGATTTCGCATCATGTTGAGGTTGATATTTAAGATGAGTGTTTGTAGGTGCTGAAACAAGTTGATTCAAAGCAGGTTCTGCTATATAATTCTTTAATATAATTGGTGTGGAAGAAGAAACATCATTATCTATCTTTTTAAAAACAAACTCATCAACAAGGTACATCTGTTTGAAATTGGTTTTATTCTTCATGATAAATTAGAGTGAATTGAGTATAATAGATAGCGTTATGATTAATAAAGCTTCAAGATGTTGAAATCTTAGAATCTTACAAAGATTATTTCTTTAAGTAACCTTACTAAACATGATATACTTTAATTGAATGATTTTCATCGAAGATATGTGAAAGGTACTTTACATTGGAATTACATTCTTGCGTTAAATTGATGAAGAGGTAAGAGAAGGGAGTTTCAGTCGCTTTTTTATATATTTCTATCAAATCTAAACTACCTGGTGTTAACTGTTGTGCTAATGTTCTTATTTCTGAGCAATTTCTAGGATTTTTGAATATACAAAAATAATCACTGTTTTGTGAGATTTGTCTAAAATATTCATTATTCACGAACATTCTCTGCGTTAGAAATGCCATACTTATATTCATATGTCGTGCATCAACTGTAAACAATGTGGCAATATCTGGCAATGATTTTGAATTTATCATATCATCAAATATGATAAATATTCGCTGTCCGAGTGATATTTTTCTAATTTCATGCATGATATCTACATTATCCTGAATGAAAATATCAACTAGATTTCTCATTTCATCAAACTTACTTTGCCACACTTTATAAAGGTATATAATCGTTTCAGGTGGTTCTCTTGCAAATGTGGATATATTTTCTAACAAATCGGCAATATAAAAAGTCTTCCCACATCTTGAGGGTCCACTAATAAAGAGTTTAAAATTTTCCTTAAGTCTTATGTCAAACATCTTTTCATATGAAACCATAGAAAATCTACTTAAGTGAGATTATTTCTATAGGAAACAAAATCACAATGTCATTAAGATTTAAAGGTGGAAATATAGTACAAAAAGGGAGGGGCATTGGTGGTATTTTGAGAGCAGTGTCTACCTTGTTCAAACCATTCTTCAAATCAGTAGGAAGCACTGCTCTTAAAGTTGCACGCTCAGATACAGGTAAAGCTATTGGAAAAGTAGTTAAAGAACAAGCTATTAAAAGTGCTAAGAATATAGCACTTAACACTGTAAAAGGAGATAATTTTCGTGATAGTGTGCGCAACGAGGTATCAAATGTGAGGAAAAGAGTTGCTAATTCAATAGAAAATGAAGTAAGTGAACCAAAGAAAAGAAAATCAACCTCCAAAATTCGAAGAAAGAAGAAAATATCATATGGAAATAGATATTCGGATGGTAATGATTGGCTTTCTAAATAATCATGAGGGATATTAATACCGATTACTTTAGCGATAAAGCTCACTCATACGGTGGTAAGTATAGATTATATGATGAATTTAAAAGAGTTGATGTAGATAGGGAATTAAGAGATAATGATATCTATAGCAGATTTAAACAACATAGGAAATCGAAAAAATTCTCTCCAATTTATGTATACAAAAAGAGAGAACTCTTTCAATCAGATGTTATATTCTTCACTAATAAAGAATTTGTAGATGTTAATCGAGGGTATAAATATCTATTCACCACAATTGACGTTTTCACGAAGATGGCTTGGGTTTACCCTATGCGTGATAATAAATGTAAAACTGTTATGAAATGTTTTAAAGATATTCTTAAAAAATGTGGAGAAAAACCAGAACGTTTAAATTCAGACAGAGGATCTGAGTTAATTTGTAAAGAATTTGCTACTTTTCTGAGAGATAATGATATTCATCACTATCTAAGTTATAGTTTAAGAAAGTGTCCTGTAATTGAAAGATTTAACTTGACTCTTCAAAGACTTCTTTACAAAATTTTGAAGAAGAATAATTCATATGAATGGGTTCGGTTTTTAGATCATGCAATGAAGATATATCTTAATAGGAAGCATAGAACAATTAAAATGACTCCAATTGAAGGTGAAAAAGATATAAATGAAAAAAAGTTGAGAAAAATCTATTTGGAGAGGTATAGAAATGCGGACTTGAAACGACAGAGAGCTAAATTTTCTGTAGGCGATAGTGTAAGAATCTATAAACAGCGTGGAACTTTTCATCGAGGTTATAACGAAGATTTCACAGAGGAAATATTCACAATCACTAAAGTTTTAAAGAATTTACCAGTACCTAGATATAAGATAAGGGAATACAATGGAAATGAAATAACTGGTAGTTTTTTTCAAGATGAGTTAGTTCACTTTAACCCTCCGGAATTTTATCAAATAGATATTTTAGATAGTAAAGGGAGAGGTAAAAATAAGCAATATTTTGTACATTATAGAGGGTGGCCAAACTCGTATAATGAATGGAAGAAAGCATCCGATCTAAAGTCTTTGTAAGAAAATCCTACTTAAGATGGTGAAGGAAATAAAAATAGAAAAATCTAGAGTATAATTCTTCAAGTTTAAAGAAATGAATTCAGGAATTGGGATTGGAGGATTTTCAACTGCTAAAGATGAAACAGCATCTTCGCAATTTAATCTATTCGAGGATTTAGAAATTGAAACGGGGGTGAATAAGATTCACACCCAAACATTTCGCCCTATTTCATCAAGTGAAAGTAAGGGACCATTTATTTTCGAAATTCCTGCTGACCCTGAAAAATTTACTGATGCCGAATCGTTACTTCTACAGGGTAGAATGCGAATAAGATGTAAAAAAGAGAATGTGTTAACTAATTTACCTGCAGGTGAAAATGTTAGTACTATAAATAACATATTTAATAGTTTATGGTCTTCAATCAATGTTCAATTAAATGATACTGAGATAACAGATCCAAGTAGTAGATGGTATGCTTTTAAAAGTTACTTTGAAAATCATCTAAGTTATTCAACTCCAACCAAGGAAAATATTCTTCAATTCAGAGGATATATGAAGGATACACCTGGAAAATATGGTGATATAGGAAATGATTCCACTCCATCAACTAATCTAGGCTATCTTAAAAGGCAAAAAATGTTTGAAGAAAGTAAATGGGTGTATTTCTGTATTAATATCCATGCAGATATAACAACATTGAGAAACTACATCCCACCAAATGTTAAAATTATGCTTCAATTTCAAAGAAATGATGATCAGTTCTGTCTTTTATCACATAAAGCTGTAGATAATTATAAGATTGAGTTAGATGATCTAAGGGTAAGAGTTAATAGAATTGAATCTTCAACACAGGTTTCCAATTATTACCAGAAAAAAATACAAATGGGGAATACTCCAAGAATTTCTATAGATCGATCATTATTAAAAACTTATACTATATCAAGCGGAAAAATGGATTTATCACAATATAATATCATTTCTGGGAGACAACTACCAGATCAAATTATAATTGGGGTTTTGGAGGAAAATGCTCATAGTGGCGATATAAGAAAGAATCCATTCCACTTTCAAGATTTTGATATTTCTGAAGCTTGCCTCGTTGTAAATGGGAGACGTGAACCTCCAGATCTTTACCGTGTTGATTTAGAAAGCGGTGATAAGGCTGATTTGTATAACAGTTTTCTAGAAAACATTGGCGTAGGAAGAGATGATAGAGAATGTGGAATTTCTTATGATGATTTCTATGGAGGGAGTTTCCTCCTAGTTTGGGATAGAACGCATGATAGATGCAACAGATTTCATCGTCATATTCAAGATAGTGGAAGTATTGATGTGTATCTTAAATCTAAAAAACCGCTTACCAAAACTGTGACAGTTGTGCTTTATGCAACATATAGTGCTGATTTACTTTTTAAGGGAGATAATGTAATCACTCCCAATTTTTAGATATTTGATATCATATAATGTATAATAGTAAATGAAAATAAAAAACTGTTATATGCATATATGATTTTATTCTACCTACAGCACATTACTTTGCAATATTTCCATGAGATTTAATCTTATAATGTCCATAACTATAACAAAGGAATTCACTACCATCGAAAGAAATGTATTTCTTATCATTGTATGGGTTTAGAGTTTTCTTCACTGCATTAACTGTGTAGAGTTCATGATCTTTTTGCAGAATTTTCATCCCTCCGTGATATCTCGCTCTAAGTTTGATCAGACAGTCTTTAAAATCACGATGTGTGATTTCATCATTCTTAACTTGCTCTAAAACTCCATTAGCTGCTTTCTTCTCCTCACCTCCGTACTTCAAAATGCTGTACATTTTCGATCGTAATCCGCAAAACTCTTGAATGAAGAATCCACCAAACTCATCTTTAAACATTCCAGGAATGAGGTAATTACTCATATCAAAGTTTGGATGATTTTGAGGGTAGTTTGAAAAATCAAACCACCTTGTGTTACCTCTTATATAGGTATAAATATCTTCTTCAGTTGGAATGAAATAACAGAATGAGTCTGTATCAGTGAATAATAACACTGCTTCACTGAAATTTTTCATTATAAAATCATAATGAAATTTATACATAATAGTTTTAGAAATATCTAAAATCGCCTGTCCAATATATCTTGGTTTATTCATCTCAACATTTTCTCGCTGAAGTTGAAATGTAACAAGATTTTCTTCATAAATTTTCGACCTTTTACATGTAACTTTGTTGATGAGTTTTTTAGCGCGTTTTTCGGTTAAAGCAACTTTAAAATCCTATTTTTAAGGTGAATATATTAAATGAATAGGGAAATATCTCTAAATATAAATTTGCTTGAAGAATGAGATTACCCTAAATTTATAATATTCACCTATACCTTGTATTTTCTGACATCTTCACAAGTTTTCCCGAAAAAGGAGTTGTTCATCAACTTAGCAAAGTTTTGATTACACTTGTTTTTTGCTTCTTGTCTTAACCTTGTGTTGAGCTCTATGTATGATTTGATCCATGGTGATTGCTTGAATTGAAGAATGCGTCTCACTTTTTTTATTTTCATTCCTTTCTCTAAGTAAAGCTTCAGATTTCTATAGTGACATATGTATCTCTTCTTATCAGATAAGGTAAGACATAACTTCGTACCTCCAACTTTCATATTAAGATCCATAGCTAATTTTTTCTGAAAATCTGATAACATTTCTTCTTTAATTTCTACATGTTCGGGAGCAAGAGGATACTGATCATGATGATTATGTAATTCTTTAGGGTAATTGAGATCTACTTCAAAGAAATACCCATCCTCTTGACAGTTTTCTTGCTGTAAAACAAAGTTAGTCCAAAACTCTGGGGAATTAGTTTCTAGCTCAACCCATCTAAATCCATGTGTTGGTAGAAACTGACTCATAGCCCAACCATATTGGTTATTACAGTCAAACATTACTATGTATGATCTCATACACTCCTCATCGTACTTTTCTTTTATACCTTCATGATTTGCTTCTGCCCAAGGAGTTCCGATTTGACTTACGCCGCCATTTAAACCTTCATCAAAGAATAAGTGCATGTCTGGATCTCTTGGTATTTCCAGTTTTTGTCTTGTATGCAGAAGAGCAGCACTCCAACTTAAGGCAGGAGCTGTACTAAAATGAGCAGGATCTAATCTATATTGCAATAATGAAAATTCTCTAAATTCTTCAAATACATCTGCAAGGAGAAGAACATCTGTTTCCATGTACAAATCATGTAGTTCCCCTAAATTCTTTAATTGAAATGTTTTCCATAATTCATTTATGAATGTGTAATCTTTCTCAGAGATATGTTTTCGGGTTAGCTCATTGTAGAATTCTTCTCTTGAAGGTAAAGATTGTTCATCAAACTTTTCAAAGCTATCCATGTATGAGTATGGGTAGATACCTTTTCTTGTTAACATTTCAAATGCGCTTGAAGGAAGATGATTCCATTTCTCTTTGAATCGGTTATGTAAGTTTGGGAATACATCTTCTAATCTTGTACTATGAATAGCTTTAGCAGCAAGATTCTGAGTTAATTTATCTAGGGATGAACTTAAGAATTGTAAGGTATCTTTGAAATGAAGTTCTCCAATGCTAAAGCATACAAATCTCTCAATAGCCTTTGCAATAACTGACGGTTCTTTTACTTTCACTTTGCTTAAATTTTTGAATATAATATGCGAGTCATAACCACCTAAGTTGTGGAAGAAAACAGGTATTTTCTTTACAGTTCTCATTGATATATTACATTTACTGTGAGCTGCTCCTCTGAATTTTCCTGTAAAATGATTGTGATCACGAACCTTGATTTCACTTTTTGTAGGATCTTTAACGAAATCTTTTTTGCAGATGAAGCACTGCGACGCTCTTTTGAAACGATACTCCTCTTTTGAATTCATTTCTATCTTTTTACATCCACTATCCTCCCACTCTTTCAAAATTCTCTTCTTCTCTTCATGTATCATTTCAAGGAAAACCTTCCCTGCATCTGAATTTCTATATGTTACAGTTCTTGCAGGGAAGTAGGGACTCACTGTATGAAATGTGAATCCACTAACAACGTGATTAGTTTTCAATTCAGTTCCACCATTCACTGGATCGCAACTAATATCATCTTCTTCATCATTCTTATTCCCATCAATCTTCTTATTAATTGTTTCAAAATCAGCGTATATAACATAGGGTAATTCCTGCATTTTTTCAAAATCATTGAACTCAATGAAATTTTTTCCTTCTGGTAGTAACTTTGTTCTTTGAGCTCCATGTACTCCGCAGTGAATTTTATGTTCAGCAAGATTTTTTTCGCCATTACAATCTTTCCTAAATCCATAACAACAAAATGGGCAAAATAATTTCACATTTTTCTCTTTCGGACTTTTTAATAAACGATTAAAAGATTTTATCCATGCAAAGTGGTGGAATTTCACTCCTTCAATTAGTAATAAGTTGATGGGATTCTTATCTCTTCGCTTTGTCATGTATAGAGGGTAAACAGTATTCCCACTATTCTTGTTAATTCTATATACAGCAATAGGAATATCATTCGTTTTTTCAAATTTAGGAATATCATCAATTCTCATAGGTTCCTTACATCCTTTCAAAGTTCTACCGAGGTACTTCTTATAGATATATGGTTGTGATGCATTATGTTTATCTATTTCGTGATGGTAGAGAGCTGCTAGAACAGAATACTCGAAACACTTGTTATCATTTAGATTTTGAACATTGATAACAGCTCTTTTCCCTCTTAGACCAGATGGTGTTGGTATGTAGCTTGATGATTCAATAGGTTCATAGTTATAGTTATTTAGGGAAATTTGTTCAACCTTATCAAGAATCCATCCCGATCCATTTCTTGTGAATTCATCATAAGCTTTCATGATCTTCCTCAATGAAGATTGGAAACTCTCTTCGAATTCTTCCTTTCTCAATAGAGTATGCATACTTCCATGAAAATAGGCAATCTGTTCAATTTTATTTCCATCTTTATCTCTCTTAAAAAACTTCACTTTGCTAGCAATGTAGAACTTTTGAGGATTTCTTTTTAATGAAAGTGTGATTGCATCTCTAATTCTCACTTTAAACTTATTCAAAGCTATATGAGGATCTGTATATTGTCTAATATTCCACACTCTTTCTTGAAGTTTTCCCCTAAATGCAGTTCTCACACCATCAGCTGTTTCATTTCCCTCCTCATCTTCGTTGGAAGTAGAGTACTGATCAACGCTAGATATAGCATTTTCAAAGTTCCTTCCATTAGTTTCTTTTACCTTTAGAATATGCTTTTTCTCATGTTTACTTAGAAGATATCTTCTACCCGTCTTGTATGAACACTGCGAACAATGAAACATTTTTTCCTTATGTTGCTCTCTTATATGTCTTAGTAAGTTTTTTCTAGTTTTCACTATCTGTTTACATATTCTACATTTAAAATTTTCTTGTGTTTCACCACCTAAAGTTTCAAAATGAGAATGCTCATGAACATCATTCACATCTTTCTTTACATCAAACATAGTTCTGAAGTCTTCTTCACAGGTATCACATATAAATAGGACTATGTTGTCAGGTGCTCAGTTGATGAAAGACTGGCAAGCATTCACCATCTCAATCTCTTATATACACTATTAAATAGTTGCAAAATGAAACTGAAAAATATTAAAGTGAGATATTTATTTGAAAACGATGTAGTTAAAAATTTAAACTCACATATTATTTGGAAAAAAGATGGATTATCATTTACTATTTATAAGAATTCTTCAAAATTTGTTAATGTAACAGGATTAAAAAATCTAAGAGAAATAGAACAGCAAAAACCTCTGATGGAGAAATTATTTGCACAACAGATTACATCTGTGAAGATTGATAACATATTTTTTAGTAAGAAAGATTATAAGAATATAGATATGAATTCACTATATAATTACTTAAAGGGGAATAAAAACTATTTTTGCAATTATAACATTGAGTTATTTGTAGCTTTAACACTTCACCCTAAGAATAAGATATATCCAACAATTTTATTATTCAGAACAGGTTCTTACACTCTTATGGGTGGTAAATCTATGAAAAATATCTACGAGAGTGAAAGTTTTGTGAAGGAATTAATAGATATGTTTAATAAAGAAAAGGTATGTAACAAAGAGAAATTAGATATATCATAAAATGTTGTCTACCGAAATCAATTTCATTTTGAAAGAATCTCAATCCTTTCTTGGATGTTTTGCTATAGATATGTTACCACCTTTCCCGAAGCTTTTACCAGCTTCTCTGATAGTTAATACTGATACTTCAGGAGGGAGTGGAGAACATTGGTTAGCTCTTATTTTACATGTGGATGAGTGTTTCTACTTTGATTCGTTCGGTTTACCAATATTAGAAGAACAATTGATAAGATACTTAGAACCGCACTATGATTTAGTTTTTTATTCAGATGTATGTATACAACATCTAGAAAGCATTAATTGTGGAAAATTCTGTATAGCATTTATAAAATATGTGAATAGTAAACTAGAATATTATAACTTTCTCTCATGCTTTAATCAGTTGAATTTAAGAAAAAATGATATGATAATAGAGTATTTGTTGAGTGCAATTTAAAGTTGTGAAATTAGAAATTTCAGATAGAGCGATGGAAGTAAGCACTCTAGAAGCTTTATCTGCAAGATGTATAATTAAAAATGATATTCAATGTCAAGAGTTCGATGTTCCTTTATCAGTGATGGATAATCTTTACACCTTAAGCAATATCCAGATTCTTAGAAAAGAGAAATCATCTCTAAAATGTAGAATTAGAAGATTAGAAAAATTACTTCCTCAAGCTATAGCAAAGTTCAACCAGTATCAAACAAACTATGAAAAGATATCACTTGATGATATAAATTTAGCGAATGCAGTTGGTGCACAGTTTATACAAAGTGAAACGTCAGTGAAAGAAATTGAAAAAGAAATTTTTGAATGTATAGCCAGATTGGAAAAGACTAATTTGAAAGAAGAAAAATATATCTCTAACTTAGATTGGAAATATAAGATATCAATGTAGTTCCAAAGAAACATAAGTTTTGATTGTAGTAAAGTTTATGTGATTGGGAAATAGAATTGAATTCAGAGATGAAGTGTAAATAAGTTATTATGATTCAACTTCTTACTACAAACGTTTTTGTAGGTGAGAGATTCATGAAGATTCATGTTGTATCAAGCTATGATTTTCAATTTCATTCTATTCACTTGCAGCTATAAAATCTAGCATTAGTGATAATATCCTCAGTTGGTGATAGGATGGAGAAGAGTAAACAACACTTATCTGAAGAGGATGATTACCATCTACAATCATTTTTCCCTAAGACTCTATCTAGAAAGATTGAGCCACTTATAGAACATCGAGTGAAACTTTTAATGAAAGATGATGTAACGTTCAATGCTGGAGAGATGGAAACTATCAATACTCGATGCATCATAAGTGGTAAATTAAAAGGAGCAAAAATGAACATGTTTCTAATACCTGCAGAAAATATGTTTGGTTTGTCTCTTCTATCATCTGGATTTGTAAGTTGTGATTACCGTGGAAGAAT
>Ga0208452_1000083_pt1 | contig 15961 bp, 15 predicted proteins | sample Virmet3611_800_FD_185734 | JGI IMG/M metagenome (GOLD analysis project Ga0208452, IMG submission 185734) | Marine viral communities from the Southern Atlantic ocean transect to study dissolved organic matter and carbon cycling - metaG 3611_800... | ecosystem: Environmental > Aquatic > Marine >... | reverse complement strand
CCCTACCTCTACCTCAATATCAAACACTGGCCTTAAACAAATTACAGCTAGAACCAACTGTGTCCAATACAGCATTGCAAAAGAATGATGAAGCAAGAATCGGGGTTGAGACTCTGAGCCTCACTCAGCCCAGGGAACTTCCAAGCTTGAGATATCAAATTGATAGGGGGTATCAACCTTTAACATATGCTCAGCCATTACCTGTTCAATATGAAAACCGTGAAAGAAGAGTAGATGTTCCTACTACAATAAAGTCGCACGATCTAAATCACACAGTAAATCAAGAACAGGTTGTTCCACGAAAATCTTCCACAAAAGTTACGTATACATGTACAATATGCAACGAAGATTTTAAATCTAAATCCACCTTAATACGGCATAATAAAAACATTCATGAAGCTTTTTACCAAACAGTGAAAGGTGAAAAAAGAAAAAAGAAAGAAGGCGAGTTTTATCCAAATAAGAAATTCAAGAATATAGCAGGTGATAAAAGAAAAAATCAAAGTGCTATAACAGACAATACGAAAAAATTGAAATCATTACCATCAGAAATTGTCAATTATGAGACATATTAAAGGTAGTATTTGAATTAACTTAAGGGGGGGGGGTCATGTTCAGTGAAGAAAAAAGAATGGAAAATGCGTCGACGTGATATCAAGAAAAAGATCAAATTTTTATCCACATTACCGAAAGCACGAGTAAGTGATTTGTCTTTTATAGACACATATACTGACTCAAAAATTCATGATATTTGTGAAGCATGTTATAACATTGTTCAGAAAAAAATTCCAATAGACAGTCGGAAGCGAAATCAACTTAAAAATCGGTTAATACCTATTCACAAAGAAGTACGACGTTTAGCTAATCCAAAACTAAAAGTCAAAACCAAGCGAAAAATTTTGAAAACTCCTCAAGTTGGATCAGGAATTTTTACAGCCATAGCTTCAATTGTAATACCAGCTTTACTTTCATTGTTAAAAAAAAAATGAGTAAAAATATATTCTATGTTTCGAATACACAGTCCTCATTATTTCCTAACAATTCACGTACTCATTTCAATCAATACATTGATATAAATGATCTTGACTACATTAAGTACAAAAATATAGAAGTAGCAGTGAAATCAATTTCCTTTGATACAAGACAATATGTTGAGATTGAATCTAACATCCTTCAACCACATTTTATGATAATTCAAACATTAAATGCGGAACGAGGAGGGGATACATTAGCTAATTTTTTGGAGATGAAAGGGTTGGTTGGTGAAGAAAAATTTTCTACAACTCAAAGTCATATAACAGAATTTATAAACCTTAATGAGAGAAAAGATTTTATTATTTGTAGCAGATATTTTGATGTGCCAAATGGTTTTACTGATCTTAACTATATGATTGAACAAAGATACGGTAGCAGGGAATTTTCTAACATAATATTAGTTGATGGAAACAGAATTATACATCATATATATTTGCATAATACACAGTTTTATTATCTTGAAAAATTCATAGAGAATATCAATATTGTCATGAACCGCCTTGATTTTTATCATGGTCCTGTAAAAGTACCTTCAAAATTTATTACTGTCAGCAAAAGAATTCGCCCTTTTCCATTTCCATTACTAGTTCGTCATGATATCGGCGCTATTCTAGGTCTTCAAGAGGGAAAAACTTTTGTAAAAAGACTTTTAGATTATTTTCATGGTGGGTTGATGAAAACTTTAGATAAAAGTGCAGGTCCTTATCCAGCAAATTTGTTAGTTAATGATGTACACCGTATAGAACAAGACTTGTGTTATTTTGAAATTAAGAATGGGCAAGGGTCTTTAAAAATTAACCCTTCTCTTATCAACACAACACTTTATGAAATAAGAAGTAACATAAGTGAATGGTCTATTCATAATTCTCAATATGACCAACTTGTTGCTCTCTTTCAAGATGAGAGGAAACAGGATGTTTTGAATGTACAATTTCGAAATCCAATTTTCTTTAAAACACATAAAGAAAAGTTGTCAAATGCACAATTTGACATTAATGCAATATCTATTAATGGAACCTGTAAATTTTCAATAGGATCACCGACATATATTCAACTTTTTGTGAGAGAATCTCTGAATGAGATGAAACGTCCATTTAATATTTTTCTAGATTCTTCTTGTCCATATTCGAAGGAACTTTACCCCCAAAACATCAATACTGACTTCATTATAGAATTACCTGAACGATTAAAGTTCAGAATGAATTGGACAGTCACACTCAAAACCCTCTTTCTGTCAAACAATATACATAATATTGAAGATTGTGAAATAGTGTATCAATACATCTCTGACACGTTTGACATTGTGGTAAGCAAAAAACTTGTCTTGAAGAATGGGTATTACAATACATCAACTAGCTTCATCAATGAAATTCAAGATGGATTTAGGAAAAAGAGAATGCCATTTACAATTGAAGAGATGAGCAATGGGAGGGTGAAGATCAAAATCACCAAATCGGTTAAAAGAGGGTTTAAAGTAAACTTTATGATGAGTAGGTATTTAGCAACCATCCTTGGTTACACATCTTCACCTAAGGATGATCAATTCTTACGATTTGACGAGTTTAGAGAATATGTAGCTCCCCACGACCCAAACCTTTTTCTGACCTATCCAAGAAATTTGATTGTTGGATGTAATATAGTTGAAAATACTATTTTTGGAGGGCAACCTTTTAAGCTCCTCCGTTTGATAACTAATTCTGAAAATCTCAACTCTGACATTCTGTCATTTGAATTTTTACAAGATGAGAAGGTAGCCTTGAAGGTTCGAGAATTCAAAAGCATACACATCAGCATTCTAGACGCCTCTGGTTTACCTGTCAAAAGTGAATCAGAATTCCCGACTAGACTCCAGTTAATGTTCTCCTTAGAATGAAATCAACGTAAGAATGGGTAGGGGAGGGGGAGGGGGTAAATATTTCCAGCTGATCAGATCAAAATGGATGCGGGTACTGGAATTGGAGGGTTTAGTAAAAACCGTGAGGAGTTAGTGGAAACAAAGTTTGACTTGTTTTCCAAGGTACCCCTTGAGACTGGGGTAAAAAAAACAATCCCTCAAACATTCAGGCCTATATCATCTTCTTCAAGTCAGGGTCCGTATTCCTTTGTGATCCCCAGTGATCCAGAAAAACTGACACATCTGGGTAGTCTTCGCCTCCATGGTCGAATGTGTATAAAGAAGAAAGACAGCAATGGTTTGTTAACAAACTTGTCAACTGAAAATATAAGCACCGTGAATAATATCTTTAACAGTTTGTGGTCTTCCATTAATACAAAATTGAACGGTACTGAAATATCAGATCCCACCTCGACTTGGTATGCATACAAAGCATATTTAGAAAATTTGATGAGTTATTCCACTGCAAGTAAAGAAAACATCTTATCTTTCAAAGGATATTTTAAAGATACAGCCGATGAATTTGACAATGTATCTGCTGATACAAAAAATCTTGGATTTAAAAATAGGAAACAAATGTTTGAAAAAAGTAAGTGGGTTTACTTTTGCATTAATTTGCATATTGATATCACAACATTGCAAAGATTTCTACCTCCTGGAATTAAGATTGAAATCGATCTGCAAAGAAATTCTGATGCTTTTTGCCTTCTTTCGGATGATGTCATGGAGGACGGAACAATAAGATACAAAATTGAATTAGATGACCTTAGACTTTCCTTGGATCGAATCATGCCTTCAGAGTCAGTAGAGCATTTTTATCATGAAAGGATTAAGCATGAACAGGCTAGAACACCCATTGACAGATCCTTGCTTAAAACATATACTGTCACAAAAGGTCGATCAGATTTGTCTGAATATAACATTATCACTGGTATGCAGTTACCAGAGCAAGTGTTTGTGGTTATAGTAGATGAAGATGCACATAGGGGGGTGATAGATAAAAACCCATTCAACTTTAAAGACTACAATATTACTCAAGCATCTTTGGTAGTTAATGGAGTGCATGAACCTCCTGATCAGTATAAGCTGGACAAAGATAGTGGGGATATAGTTGATCTTTATGCACAATTTTTGGAAAATTCAGGTGTATCAATTGATGACAGGGATATCGGTATTCCTATTCATGATTATTATGGAGGTAGCTTTATCCTCGCCTGGGATAGAACACAGGACAAATGTAACCGATATCATAGACATATTATGGAATCGGGTTCTATGTCAATAAATATAAAAACAAAAACTCCATTAGAAAAAACAGTCACCGTTATCATATATGCAACCTACACTAGAGATTTAGAGTTTGACGGTGACAAGGTTTTAACAGAAACTTTTTGATATGTGGTCATCGGAAATTGAACAACTAATGTCAAACCATCACAACTTCATGGGTTGTTATGCTTTGGATAATCTACCTCAAACACCCCCACCGCCACAACCATACTCTAGATCCCTTATTATAAACACAAGTTATTCCAATGAGGAGGGTGAACATTGGGTCGCTGTAGTAATGAAACAGAAGGCATGTTTTTACTTCGATTCTTTTGGTTTACCCATCCTATGTTCAGAAATTTATTCATTCCTTTTACCGTATCGAAAAGTATCTTATTCTGAGCAATGCATACAAAACATGAATAGTAAACATTGTGGAAAATATTGTATCGCATTCGTCAAACAAGTTAACAATAAGCAATCATATCGAGAATTTTTATCCTTATTTGATCAAAAAGATTTAGGAAATAATGATATAATAATTGAAAATTTGTACAAAAAATATATTCGGGAATATAACTTAAGCATCTCGACTAAAACACCTCGAACTTACAAAATGAACAAAGCGCCGACAACTGTGTTCCTATCACGAGCAATTCATAAAAGAAAGACACATCAAACAGGAAGAGGTATAAAAAAACGAAGGTATAGACGTAAAAAAAGATCATCAAAAAGTTTGAAAAAACGAAAAAGGGTAAAAAGGAGGGTAAGGAAATAAAATCAACTTTTCTGAACACCTGATACCCATTCAAACTTAATTCATGCACCAAAATTGAAGAATGGACTAGACTATTTAAGCGCCGTGATCCCTGGACCACACCATCAGTTCGCTAGAACCTTTCAATAAAACAAGATGTCTACTACTCCTGTTGTGAAAAATGTAGCCAAGGGAAAAAGGGAAGAAGATGGATATGAAACTTTTGTAGATTGGATTGATGATGTTCAAAATAATGTCTATATCGGAGCTAATGCAGCTAGATATTGCCAGAGACCTATGCCGGAAAGTAAGTGGGTTATGCCAATGGCAGTTTACGATTATGTCGGAGCTCAACAGAAGGAGTGGATGATGACGGGTCTCTTAGACATTTACGAAAAATATGTGAGGCATAACGCATACCTGATGAATTCTCTTCCAGAGCTCAAAGGGAAAAAGCTAGGATGCTGGTGCCACCCCAATCCTTGTCATGGAGATGTTCTAGTTAAGCTGTATCAAGAAAATTTTGAGAAACCACCGGTTTTGGGTGAGAAAAAGAAAAAGAATGGGTGAAGAGTGTTTTAATAGTTTTGCTGTAAATAGTGTTATTTTTAGCTAATATTGTACTTAAGGATCCTTAAACCAATAAAATATTCAAATTCCAATTCAATTTGTTTTACTCTCTGGTTAAATATTGATCATTGCATCCTCGAGCCTACACCTGTTCACATCGACGACATCTGTATCCCAATATTGGGAAAATATTAATAAGAAAATAAAAAGGTCCAACCTAATAAAAAAAAAATATGGGAATAGAACACCTTCCAAGGGAAATGGTCTACATGATATGCACCTATTTATCATTAGATGATATTCTAAACCTGAAGGTGTGTTTTCCTGAATCCATATCCTGCTGCGGAATACTGTACAATTACTTGCTACCGTACAAGACGAAAAGACTTGAACATCTCAACTTATACAATAAGATACAGAAAGAATGTAAGAAAAAGTTGAATAGAAAAATGGTGCTTGGTCATATGAAAATATGTCCTCATGAAGTTCATGATTTGAGATCTCAAGCGCAAAATGCTATCTTTCATTTATGTCAAATGCTATATCATAACTCGGTCTATCAAAACCTTCTTTACAAGATGGAACTTGGAAAGTTTAATAGACTTAAGAACGTACGATGTTTTGGGTGTAAGAAAGTGTTCAGAAGGTGCAATGAGTTTATATTACATCTAAAATTAATATTTCCATTTTGTATTGGAGAATTCCAATTTTTGGGAACATTCGAAGATCTTCACTCAATAAATATGACGGGTAGATGGAAAGACATTTGTTTATGTACCCACTTTTAGATGTTATATCATTGAAATAAATACTGTAGAAATCAAACACAAAACTTTTTTTATTCTATCAAGTTTTCTCCAAGTCGGCCGCCGTCCGCCCGTCCGCCCGGCCGCCGCCGCCGCGATATTTTGCGGCCAATAATGACTTTTTATGTCTGTGGCGTAAGAGAAAAAAAACATTGACTTTTTATGGTGCACTCATTTATTCTATACTTAGTTTACAGTAATATTTTACACAGAGTAAGGTTGACAAAGAGCATAAGCAATACTGGTACCCGAAGGTATCTTGACATCTTCTGACTTGTAATTCGTAACACATATCATTATCCTCCCACTAAATCTAGGATGAACAAATCCTCCAGATTCAAACATCAGAGGAAGATTTTCATAAGGTTTTAGGTAAATACATTGGTTGGCCAACTTTTTATCAACTATGAAGCTAGTTTCGAGGTTCACTGATTCTCCAGCATGTATAGTACTGTCACTATTTGCACATAATCTTATCCGATATTCAACTAGAGGTTGGAGAGAAAAGGGTAGTTCTCTAGGAAAGAATGAGGAAAGGTATAGGTCTTCTTCTGTTGTACAGTCCAAAGAATTCATCTTGCAATGTTGAATCATGGAAAGCAACTGTGAAAATGGATTGCTATGACAGCTATTTATAACTCTCTAGATGTGACGATTAACTTTCTAACTATTCTTTAAAAAATAAATAAATGAATAAATATGTAAAAAAAAATCATTTAGCTTTTATCAAATCTATAAATCAAGTTTTTTACAAATAGTTCACTCTTATAACAAAGATTGACAGATGAGCCACCCATGATTTGATATGAGCCAGTTCTAAAAATGACTATTGTTGGATGATGTTTAATTTTGGGTTGAAGGTGCAAACCAGCAAAAATTTCAATATTATAGTTCACAAAATACAGATCATTTTCTCTTACATGACTATAAAGAGATTTCATATCAATATTCATGGAGTTTTTCTGTGAAAAAAAAACATTATCAATTCGAATTTTCACAACCTTTTGACAAAAAAGTTTTTCCATACTGATTTTTTGCTTTTCAACATCAGCTTTTGATTTAAGTCCAGTAATGTTTAGTAACTTTCTTGTGAATTGATAGATGGTGTAGTAAAAGTTATTGTGTTTCCATCTTAATTTACTACCCATATTATCAATAAGATCTTTAGCAAATAATAAGCTTATTTTAATATTTTTCAATTCCATTGTTAAACGGGGGACTCAGGTTGTAAAAATTACAAAAATGAAATATTCAGCAATATACGTTTGAATTTTGGGTAAAAGATGATTAATCAGAGTGCTGATTTTCTATCCATCTGTAAAAGTCTTGGAATATGGTAAGTATAGTTAACACTCCATCATGATTGGTAAATAACTCAAGCTTATTATCTAGCATGAATTGTAGCAAAGCATTGTACTCATAATAAAGAAAGTTAAAAATTTTCATAAAGATTATATCTTCATCCACTTTCAGTTTGTTAAGTGCATCACCATCAATTTCTTCATCTAACTCCTCAGCTAAAGTTTTTTCATAATAGGCTCGTTTTGAAATACATTCCCTTAATTTTCTATTAGCCTCACGTGCGATACTACTCAACATATCCATTAGTTCTTCTATTTTACCAATTGATGTATCATTTACATTATCGAATCTGAAAACAAAAACTCATAATTCTTAAACTCACCCAAATAAAAATAACTAAATATACATTACCTTATAGATTGAGATAAAGCACAGACAAAGCTGTGCACAACAAACATAGTGGTGTAGGTTTTCTGATTCTTTTGAAGTAACTTGTAACATCTTTGTCGCAGTCCGTATAAATTTCTTAAAAGCTCTATATCTATAGGGGGTAGACTATCATATCTAGCGTCATGTAGATTGAAAACTTCACTCTTTACTATGTGTTGTGCAACCATTTTTGACAGAAGTGTGCCTTCTCTCACTTCCATTGTTAAACTGTCAGATTTTTTTTGTTCTACCTTGTGCCTTAAATCACATCCATCGACCTAATTTTCAATCAGAACGGGTAATGGGTCATTGCTCGACAAATGCAATTACTATTCCATCTTTTTGAAACAAATTTGAAAGGAACTTAGTGTGTGGGTGAGCTTCTTGAGTTAGATTTATGAATAGGTATGAAAAAGGTTCCTTTGTAGCCATAATATAGATATCTATCAAGTGAAGAGTGCCAGGTGTCATTTGCTGCGCCAATGTTCTGATCTCTGATGAATTGCGTGGATTTTTGAATAAAACAAAATAATCACAATTTTGAGATATTTGACGAAAATACTCATCATTAACAAAGGCCCGCTGTGAAAGGAATATTAAACTCATTTTTAAATGCCTCCCATCGACAGTAAACAATGGTGCTATATTGCTTAGACTATTTGAATTTATCATATCATCAAATATGACTAATATAGGCTGTCCTGTTGCATAACTTTTAATCTTATCTAGGCTATATTCTTCTTCTTTCAAAAAAATATCAACATTTTTCATTTCTTCATATTCATGTTGCCATACTTTGAAAATGTAAACAATGAATGTTGGGGGGTCTCTAGCAAATGTGACTAAGTTTTCTAAAACGTTGCCAACAAAGAAAGTTTTCCCACATCTAGAAGGTCCGGATAAAAATATTTTGAAATTTTCCTTAAGCTGAATATCGTACATACTTTTCAGTTAAGTATCTGGTGAAACCAATCCAACTTAAGTAGCTTAGTTCTGGTGACAATCAAATAAGAAAAACTATGTCCATAAGATTTGTTGGAGGTGAAAAACTACAAAAAGGACGAGGAATAGGGGGTCTATTGAGCAGCTTTGTAAGAAGCCTATTTTTCCCCATAGTAAAAAGTGCTGGAAAAGGTATTGCCAAAGTAGCCTCTTCAACTACCGCAAAGAGTATAGGAAATGCTGTTAAAGATCAAATTCTAGAAAGTGGGGTAAAAGTAGGCACTGACCTCCTCAGAGGAAAAAATGTCAAAGATAGTTTGAAAGATGAATTTCATCAGGTGAAGCGTAAAGCAGCAGACCTTGTAGAAGAACATGCGAATAAAGTTATCAAAAAGAGACCTAAAGTTTCACGGCAACAACGGAAAGCTAAAAAAGTATACACTATCAAAAGGAAAGGAGATCTGTTCGGTTAACTATGACAGATCAGATAAACAGTACATATTCACAAAGAAAACCCTATTCATTTGGGGGAAAGTATAGAATTTATAAGTATTATCCTAGAAAAGAAGTAGATGAAGCAATAAAAGAAAATGACACCTATTCAAAATTTAAACAGTACAAAAAGAGTAGAAACTATGTACCAATCTACGTATACCGAAAACGAGAATTATTTCAGTCTGATGTGGTTTTTTTCACGCGACCTGAAATGGTTGCCCAAAACGATGGATACAAATATCTGTTTACGACTATTGATGTTTTTACTAAAATGGCATGGGTATACCCAATGAAAAATAATAAATGTGACACTGTTTTGAAATGTTTCAAAGACATTTTGAAAAAATGTGGTGATAAGCCGGAGAAACTCAATACCGATAGAGGGTCAGAGCTGATTTGTAAAAAATTTGAAACTTTCTTGAAAGAAGTTGGTATATCTCATTATCTAAGTTACAGTTTGAGAAAATGTCCTGTTGTAGAGCGTTTCAATCTAACAATACAAAGATTACTATATAAAATGATGGATCAGGCTAATACTTTCAGGTGGGTTGATCTATTGGATTCCGCCATGGCAATATATCTTAATCGAACGCACAGGACAATAAAGATGAGTCCTTTGGAAGCAGAAAAAGAAGAAAGCTCACTTACTCTTAGAAGGATATACTTTGAAAAGTATTTACATGCTGCCAACAAAAGACAAAAACCTAAATTTGAGGTCGGAGATACTGTCAGAATTTTTAAGGAAAGGGGGCAATTTCATAGAGGGTACATGGAAGACTTCAGTGAGGAAGTCTTTGAAATATCACACATCGATACAACCCTACCTCTTCCACGATACAAATTAAAAGAATATGATGGAAACCATATAACTGGATCTTTCTTTCAAAATGAACTGGTCGGCTATAAACCATCAGATTTTTACAAAATTGATATTCTTGATGAACGGGGAAAGGGTAAAAAGAAAGAAGTTTTGGTCAGTTACAGAGGGTACCCATCTCAATATAACGAATGGAAACTTTTGAAAGACATCAAATCGATCTAAATAGAGTCCTATGAAATGTTTAATGTGTAAAAAAAATTATGAATAAATTCTCTCTACGCGTACACTTTTTGTCTTAACATAGAATAATATAGATCAGTGATATCTAAAACTAAAAATTTATTTCAGAAATATTGTAAAACAATGATACTAAACAACCCATAGATCATCATCCATTTCGAATGCATCAATCATATAATGTCCAAAACTAAAACTTAGATAGTCTCCATCTAATACAGTTCTATACTTCTTATCATCAAATGGGTTAAGAGATTTTTTTTCTATTTCAACAGTATATAACCGATGGTCTTTATTTTGAATTCTTCTCATTTTGTCAAGCCTTTGAAACTTTTTAAATAAAGATTGTTTGTAGTCCTGGTGAGTCATGAGTTCTTCTTTGACATTCTCATTGATTCCTTTTGCAGCAGCTTTTTTTAGCCCAATCAAAAGTAATAGGCTATACATCTTAGGTCGAAGACCAACCATTTCAAGTATAATTTGACCACCAAATTCATCTTTGAAGTAACCAGGCTTCAACTTTTTTCCATTGTCATATAGTGGATGATCTTTAGGGTAGTTTGAGAAATCAAACCAATTGCACCCTTTAATGACTTCATAAATGTCTTGTTCACTTGAAATTTCGTAGCAAAATGAATCAGTATCTGTGAATAATAGCTTTGTGTTAGGAAAAGTTTTCATAACATAATTGTAGTGGAAATCATTCATCTTCAGCTTTGCAAGGTTCAAGACAACCATTCCAATGTAACGAGGCTTATTTAACTTTACAGTATGTTGATTCATCATAACAGTAGCAATATTTTCACCATATATCTTGAACTGGCTAAACTCTTCTTTCTTTGTTAACTTAATTAACTCGTCTTTATTCAGAACAATTCGGACATCTTTGTATTTTCTAGTATCTTCACAGGTTTTCCCAAAAAAACTGTTATTCATTAATTTAGCTTGATTCTCATCAAATTTACAAGTAGCTTTCCTTCTAAGCTCGGTGTTGTGTTCTATATAACTCTTTAACCATGGTCTCTGATTAAATTCGATCACTCTGTGAACTTTTGTTAACACTAAACCAAGCTCAAGATATTGTTTTAGACACCTGTAGTGACATATGTATTGTTCTTTGTTGTATAGTGTGGGACATAACTTCTTGCCTTCAAATTTTACTCCGAGATTTTCACCCAATTGTTGTTGATACTGACTCAACATTTCTTTCTTTATTGTCAAGTGCTCCGGCGCAAGAGGGTATTGATCATGTAAATCATGGAGATGTTCGGGATAATTCAGGTCAACTTCAAAAAAGTAACCCTTTTCCTGCTCATCATTTTGATTGTTGATAAATTCTACCCATTCTTGGGTACTCAACTGATGATCAACCCACTTAAACCCATCCACTGGAAGGTACTGCATCATGCTCCATCCATATTGATTAGTACAGTCAACCATGAAGATATATTTTTGTTTCTTCTTGGGATCCCATTTCTCATTAAGCTTCGGATGGTTGGCTCTCGAGTATTGCTTACCGATCATAGAAACCCCACCCATCATACCTTGATCTATAAACATATACATGTCTATATCTGTTATCAACTCTAATCTTATTTTTGTTTGTTTCAAGGCTGCCTCCCAGCTCAATCCAGGGGCAGTGTAGAAATGTGCTGGATCTAATCCATAGTTTTCTAGGGTAGAATTACGAAAACTTTCAAACACATCAGCTAGCAACGCTACATCTGTTGCCATATATAAATCATGAAGCTCACCAAGGTTTTTCAAGTTAAATGTACTCCATATAGTTTGAGCAAAACTATACTCATCATCCGTAATATGTTTTCTGGAAAGTAAACTATAGAACTTTTCCTTAGGGGGGAGTCTTGTTTCTTCCATTTTACCCCAATCATCCATATAGTCATATGGAAAGACTAACTTTCTTGTGAGCATTTCAAACCCTTTGTCTAGAACACCGGTACAATTTTCCTTGAAGTAACGGTAAGTGTTTGGAAAGCATTGCTGTAAAGAACCTTTTGCCTTAACCTTCAAATTTTTCACTAATTTGTCCAATGATGATGACAAGAAATTTAAGCTATCTTTAATTTCCAATGCACCAAATTTGATAGCTATATAATTCTCGAGACTTTTAGCAATCAATTGTGGTGGAGATTTTAGATTAAGTTTAGAAATGTCTTGAAATATCAAATGACCATCATAACCTCCCATATTATGGAAAAAGACTGGAATTCTCTTGATTTTTCGGTAAAGTACATTGCAGCCACTGTGAGCCGCACCACGAAACTCACCCGTCCAATGATCATGATCTCTCACTTTAAACCCTTTCTTACGAATTTTTTCCAATTCGTCATCACTTAAGTCCATTTCTTCAACATTCTTACTACCGATCAAAAGTAATTCAGAATGACTTTGATAATATTTCAACAACTCTTGTAAATCGGAAATCACTTTTTTACATTCTTCCTCTCTACCTGGATTTTTATCTGGATGAAGCTCTAGTAATATTTTGATTCTCTGTTTCTTTATAGTAGCCATTGATGGGGGTTTATCTGTAGATAGTCTAACACTTTCCAACCATGACTTGATAATAGGTAAATGTTTCAAACAATCACTCTCACGTTCGAGAATTCTTTCCTTACAAATATGACATGTTTGACAATCAGCAAATTCTCTTTCTTGCACTAAAGTTAGGGGTTTCATTTCTTTCTCATTTTCAATCACCTTTTTCGAGATTGCCTTCTTTTCAAACATCATTTGTTTTAGGAATCGCTCAGCAGCATCTGGACCCCTATATACCCTATATTTGGTCCTGAAATAAGGACTGACTATACAATAAGCATATCCTGAAACTTCATGCTTGGTCAGATTTCTAGTTTTCGCTTGTCGATTTTCACTATCATCTTCTTTTTTGATTTGTATGCACTCAAAATCAGCATATATGGTAAAAGGACACTTTAACATTTTGTGGTAATTGGTAAATTCTATAAAATTTTTCCCAACTTCTGGTAACTTTGTAATTTGACCTCCATAGGTGTAGCAAACTTTCATATGCTCTTGCAATTGCTTTTTACTTGTGCATCTTTTGTCAAAACCATGTAGACAATAATAACAATAAGTCTTTGGGTGAACTCCTCTTGATAGGAGTTTGTCAAAATTTTTGATCAAAGTGTAATGGAACATACCATTATCTGACAAGAGTAACAAATTGATAGGATTAGAATCCCTCCTCTTGCTTATTCTTATAGGTGATATACCTTTTTTCTTCATATCCGCTCTATAGACGTTAATCGAAAGTTGATTTTGCTTTTCAAATCGAGAAATTCTTTTAATGTCCATGGGCCACTCTATCCCAGTAACATCAAACTGACACAAATAGCTCTCATATTTTGATGGTCTTTCACCATTTACTGGTGTAGGGTAAATAGCTGCTGCTACGTGCCATAAGAAACACATATTATCTGAGAAATTCTCAATATTGAGAACAGAATGAGTGAGTATCACCCATGAAGGTGACTTGATATAGGAGGAACCTTGGTAAGGTCTATATTCACACATTTCAAGTGTCAGCTTTTCTATACTTTTAATCACCCACCCACTACCCTCTTTCAGCCACTGGTCAAATGAATGCCAAACCTTTTCTTTACTTTCTTGATATAACTTTCTAAATTCACTTATGTCAAAAATTCTCTTATTTCTTCCACAAAAAAAAGCTTCACCCTCTACATGCTCTTCATTTAATTTCTTAAATTTTACATGAAGAACTATTTGAAACTTAAGAGATGTCATTTTCTTTAAAAATGAGTAAACATGTGCTTTCACTTTATCTTTCATCCTTTCCATGACATATAGAATGTCTTTACTTCCTCTATTATAGAAAGTTTTTGTTTCCAACACACCACCTAAACACTGCTCACTTTCATCACAATGACTATCTTTTTTTTTGCTTTGTTTGTTTTCACTTGCTGATTTACCCCTATTAATTCTTTTCTGACATTTCCTTACATGTTTGTGAAAATTACTCTTGTCTCTTGTTCCATAACCACAAGCACAAACAGTTTTGGGGGGGACTTCATTCTTACTATGTTTCCGGAAATGTATTTTCATTGCATAATTTGAATTTGTTTTGTAGTCACACTCACTACAAAGTATTTTTTTCGGCTTGTGTAAGTTTTTTATGTGTTTATTGAGATTTTTTTTCTCAACAAAGCCAGAGGGGCATTGATCACAAAAAAAATTTTTTTTCACTTCCCTATCTGTTGACATCTTAGTTATTTGACTGATTCTCAATGACTGACACTCATAAAGGTAGGGGGTGCTCTCTTTATATGTAACACCAGATTGACACAACATTCATATTATCATTCAATTGAAATATCTCAACTTTTCTGTTTTCACTATTTTCACTTCAAATAGAATTCTGTTCAATATTGACAAAGTTGAACATTTCATGGACAATTTTGTCCTGTGGATAAATCTACACAATAGATCTTATCAATGGCCACCTGCTGATCTCCACTGAATAGCACTTGTTTAGCTGTTCACTACATAGCTTCCAATATCACAGATTTGAAAGATTCAACAATCACTGTTAAGACCAAAACAAACTGTCTGAAATGTTCACTAAAAATTGAAACTGAAGACAAAACTTTTTTTCTGGGGGGGGGGGGCAATAACTAATATCAATTGTCCACTGCTGTGAGTAATAGTTAAAAAACATACCTTGACTTATGACCTAAGTCACTATAAAATAAAACAAAAAATGATTTCTTGAGACAATTTATTTACTTATTGATGTTTTTCATCACAAACATGCTTTATGATAGGCCTAAATCTTTTCCCCTTATCTGGATCACTTCCATGATACATTGGTGAGTAAGGTGCATCTCCACAAAGCTCCCTAAATGTGAGACAGTAAATGCCTCTTGCTTGGAATTCACACTGGATGTCACAGTCTTCACATTCACATCCTTTGAGCTTTTCTTTAAGAATAGCTGGCACACATCTGTGCCAGCAATCTTTATGCTTGCTTGCATACAACTTCTTTTCTTGTTTAGTCATCTTCTTGAACATTGCCATTTGCCTTGTCTCATCGCGGGACAGTTTCCTGATAACTTGGCTTCCATCAGCCTGGGTTTTTGTTAACAAATCCATGGGTTGATCCAATCCAAAGAAGTCCATGATAGTCTGATTCAAACTGATGACAATCCTAGGATGCTCACTCTTTATAACTGATTTTGTTGGATCAATAGTGTGGGAGAGGGGAATATTTCTTATTCCCTCCATTCTAGTCTCAACTGAATGTTCACAGCAATCCTAACATTTTCCAATATTTACCAGATAGTGGATAAAATATGTGAAATTAGTGACTTTACTAAAACATGCGCAGTTTTTGCTGTGTTTAAGCT
>Ga0208452_1000077_pt1 | contig 16326 bp, 5 predicted proteins | sample Virmet3611_800_FD_185734 | JGI IMG/M metagenome (GOLD analysis project Ga0208452, IMG submission 185734) | Marine viral communities from the Southern Atlantic ocean transect to study dissolved organic matter and carbon cycling - metaG 3611_800... | ecosystem: Environmental > Aquatic > Marine >... | reverse complement strand
AGGAATTCAAGTAAATTAGGTGGTTAAGGCACTATTATTGCTACTTGTAAAAAAACAAAGAAGATAAATGTAAATCAAATGCTACATCGGCCATGTCCTGAACTGTTGGATCTCATGTGTAAGTGCCAAGATGCAAATATAAATGTATTGAGTTGGAAATTTTAATTGTCGAACGTCAAAACTAAGTGGTGGGTAAGAGAGTTTGCTAGATGACTGTCATCTCGGACAGTCTAAGTTGAGCGGGGCTATACCTCGAATGGTATGAAGTGAGTTGCGGACATTTACGGATGTATGATGGACAAAGCTGTTGTAGGGAAAAATTCATTCATATAGGAGGATACCAGGGGAATTAACAAGTGAAGACTGTCAACTAAGTGCATTAATTTATTTCACTGGCCAGGATACATGTAGGTGCAAATACATTATTTAAGAATATAACGATTAAACGATCACATGATCGGTACTTAAAACTAGAAACGAATGTCATAACATTTACCGAATGCATATTTGATTACAGATCATACATGTGTATTGTAGCCTTATCATTTCCCAAACTCGCTCTCCCCCCCCATGGTCGATTGCCCCTTTAAGGATGAACTTACATGTCGTCGGTAGAGTTTCTCATGGAAGAACAAATCATATCCATTATCACTAGAAGTGAATCTGGATCTAGAAGATCATTCACTTTTGTATGGTTTGCACTTACTCTTATGTTTATTCTGGTAACTCCATTTTGTTTATCAACGAAATTAGTTCCCTAGTAGCAGCAGTTTTGTAGACTTTCTTGAACTGGCTAGGCCTTGCTTGGTACTCTCCTTTTAAAGGCTCATCTATGCCTTGCGGCTAGGAAATTGACTGTTGTTGCAAAAACAGGTATCGCTAGGGTTAGCAGAGAAATTAGACCAACTTATTCTACTGTATAGCTGAGTTTGGGAATTAGTCTACAATGGACAAATACAACGTGTGTTAATAAATGCAAATCACAAATAATAACTGTAACAAACCAGCGTACTTTCAACACCCTAACTGGACAGGTAAGTTTCTCCAAGTTATGACATTATATTTGTGGGTTTGAGACGAGAAAATTTCTAAAGGTAATTTTGGTAATAAAGTAGGCGGCATGATGGATACAAATGTAGTATCTCACATTTGGGTGCATTAACTTTGTGTTCAGCAAATTTGTAATTTCCTAAATGACGAAATGATTGCGACTTAATGTCAGAGCTTATTATGTTGGTTGCTTGATAATTAGCTGGGTTCAATGTCCGTTTCGTCTGTGTTATCGGGCAAGTGCGATAGGCTTCTTAAAACTTCACGGTTTGGGTTACACATGCTCGTGTTTCTCAGATCTAAACACGAGTAAAAGTTTTACAGAAATGTGAGTTTGATTGTAAGTGAACAAAATAAAGCAAAAAAAAGAATGTATAGGGTACGGTGAGAGGCGGGGTATGAAAGCAAAGATGAAAAAAAAATGAGCGGATTGCGGTCTCTCCTTGATGAGAGCTGGGTAATGTAATGAAACAGTCACCACAAAGTTAGCCGTGGGTCAAATCAAGTTGTCTAGCTTGTATATTTGTTACGGTGGATGCCTCATTCTTACTTGAGTAAGGGGGTGTAATCATCTTCATTAGAAGATTCATCTTTTGTCTGTTGGTCATATTTAGGGGGAGGTGCCAGGTTTACCGGAGCTATGTCACGCAACCGGTCAAATATAGGTGGACGATGCATCGTCTCCCGTACAGTGGATACTTCGAGGGTGAGTTCAGAAAGTTTACGACTCCCGTGTATCTGATGACCTTCTAGGTCATCTACCCTTTTTTCGAGTTTCTCCATTTTGATGGTCTCGTCTCTATACGCATTGCCTAATTGATTAGCTTTTTGGTCTACAAGCAATTGCAATTCTTCCCTGTGAAATTTTGCTGCACGCCAAGGCATGAGTGCAATGTACATGCCTTCGAAGAATGCCGTTAGTACGTGCCTGGACCAGCCATGCTTGTGAAAAACTATCCTAATGCGAATCATCATTTTTAGAAGGTTTAACACGATGGATATAATGAAAGTAATTATCAAAAACTCTTCTATATAATCAGTTAGGTTTCCCATGACTAGGTAGAATGTTGGGAGAAGTTTTCCTCGAAGCTCTTGTTGTATGTCGGGGGGCATATTTCTCAATGCTGCTTTGATCATGTTTTGGTGTCCACCTCTAGCGCTATTGGTTATTTGTGTTAGGAGTGCCTCTCTTTCGTAGCCGATTGATTGGCTTTTAAATAAAGCCTCTCTCCTCCCATCCCCAAATAGGTTCTTATGTATGAAGTTGTTATCAAGGCCATGGAAGAAATTTTCATTTTCTTTTATGAGGGGACTAAGTCTGGCTGGACCGGAGCAGGAGACAAAGGTTCCGGGCGATTGGCATATCCACCCGCCGAGTGTAAGCTGGTTATGGAATTCACCAAAAGCAAGCGAGGTGAAGACATTTTCCAGAGTCCTGTTCAGCTTTAGTCTCTCGTCCGATTCCGACCCAATGTAATGCATTGGTTCAGGATTACAGGGAATTTGAGTTGCATTATCAACTAGTATACGGGCTTTGCTAGTTGCAAACATGGGCATATCTGTATCATTAACTTTAATGGTTACAGGTATTTCATCATAACATTCCTCTGTCATTCTCAGTTGAGCTTCTAATGGGTTGCTTACGTAGATTGTAATTGTACTGGCTCTTCGCAAGAATAAAAGCCCTTCAAAATAATTCAAAAGCATGTGCGGTGAGCTAATCATCATATCTCGTAGTAACCCGAGTAGGGCTCCCCTACGAAGGGAACAGATCTTTTTCGTGATCTGATCAAGATGCTCTGCCATGTTAAGTGTGCCGGATAAATACAGGCTGCTAGAAGAACTGAGAAGATCTAGATATTTTTGCTCATCTTGGTCTATTTGATTGTTCTTTATCAATCTGTGATTTATTGGTTCCGCCCCAGGGGGTTGTAAGATGTTTAGGTATACGTGTGGTATGCTAGTTAGACGGACCATGCGTCCACATAGATATTTACTTCCTTCGAGTGTGACGGTGATACCTTGAGTGGCATCTTCTTCATTCATTATTTGCATGATCTCGACATAACCTAGGGTCTGGGCTGTCAATGGTTCGGCGTTGGGAATGAAGAGTTCTCCAATTCCAACCATGATTTGTTGTGTTATTTCACAAGAGTCCTTTGGTACTTGTGATGGGTCCTCGAGATAGAAACATCCAAGCGATGCGTCACAGCTAGGTTGGTCCAGGGGGTAGTTAATAGTATTTGCAACATAGACTAGATTTGTGCTTGGTACATATTTAGCTTTTATCCTCTTTGTGTAGTAGGATATCTCAGTCTCAAGTATTGCATTTTTGTATTTTGTATTGTCGATTGTTATTGGGTTTCCTGAACATGCCCCCGTTGTCAAGCGTTCACCAGAAAGTGTTATGGTTTTGCTCTTACTGTGTCTGCTAAAGTCATCTATCATTACTAAATGCTCGGATACTTCAAAAGCAAATTGTTTAGTCTTATAGAGGGTATGGCAGTCGGTTTCTGATATTTGTCTAGTGTGGGGAGGATGCACGAGTATGGGGGGATAGGTATCACTCCTGAAGATGTCTGAATAACAGGGGTAAATGCGTGTTGTAATTTGAAGGTAGCATTGCAATACCCATAACAATTTCTCTGTAGGTTGGTAAAGTATTTGAACTGGTAATTTAATGGGTTTTTTATAACTATTTCCTACCGACGTGCAATCATCCACTCCAAGCAGTGAGATACTTTGAAGTTCTAGCTCTTTACTAGTATATCTTCCGGCCGAGTCAAACACTGTTAAATAAGTCGCTTTTGAAGTTTCCAAAATGGATAGAAATGTTAATGTAGTTGAAGGTACGCTTGTTGAGGACACAGACATGTGGAGGTAAGATACAACTATTAATCTAAACAGACCTGATAACTTAGAGGCAGTAGATGTCTTGATGTTGGGTTCCGTGGAGTGGATGATGAGAGTCCTTGCTGGAACTTTGAGCGGCTTTCGTATTTCACGGAATTCCTGAGCTAGTGGGAGGTCTGGTACGGTGGTGGAGTTAGGGGCTGCAAGAGTACTCTGAATGGGGGGCGATGTGGTATTAGACATACGGCTGGTTAGCACCATTAGTTTTGCTGTGGTACTCTCCAAATTTCTTCTGGCTTTAGCCAAAACATTGTTACGACTGATTTTCCAAGTAGAGTTGTTTATGTGTTTACTGTCTTCCTCCAGTTGGACGTGTCTAGCATATCGTCCATTATTCTGAGGCAGTTGGGTACGGGGTAGATATTCGACAATGAGCCCATTAGAGTCATAGATGGAATAGTTGAGTATGGGTGGAGGGAGGATTGGGTGGTCTCGTTCTGCCCTTAAGGAATGGTAGGTTACTTGCATGATGGAGTAGATGGCTAACAAAACCGTCAGGCTGATAGCAAAGGTCCAACAGTAAGGTGGAGAATTCATATTCTTCGTTAGTACTAATTCTTTATGTCTGGGTGTCGTTACCGGTTAGGAGCTACTGGTCATTCTGTGGATGTGCCGTCCTTTAGCAGGCCGTTTTGAAGGTACAAGTGGTTCGGAGAGCGGCGGGATGTGATTGGTTGCATGCGTTCTGCGCTTGGCGCTGTTCGCAATAAGGCGGGCCAAGATTCTACGGGGTACATTAGTTGTTCATATGACAGAAATGCTTTAAGATTTGTTTTTATGTTTTAAATGTTGGAAATTTTGTTTAACACTTCCTTATTGTTAGATGTGAGTGTGATTGATCTCTTCACTACCGATAGGAAAGAGTTTGATAAGTTCATCCACTTGTCTGGTGGTATAAACTTTGTACAGGTTTCTATCATAATGGAATCTTGATTGGGGTGTTGTTTCCACTAAAGGGTCTACCTCTTCATCTATCTTCCCAACTGTTAATGGGTACACCAGTTTGACTGACCTTACAACCTTGTCCCTAGATATGTTGATCTCAGAGACTCGGCCAAGGCTCCAACCAAGGAGGTGGTTGTTTGTGGGTCGTTTCTTGAATAGGACGATGTCGTCGACTGCTAGGGTTGGGTTTTCTGATTCACTGTAGTTATGATTCTTTGCAGAGATCACTGGGACAATGTTCTCAACATAGGTGTTGACCATACTGAGATAATACTCTTTCATTGCAGTGAAATAGTGTTGAGGGCTGTTTACTAGCATTACAGGGCTCAACACTGGTCTATGTAGTTGCTGCAGGGGAAAGAGAAAACTTGCGGGGCTGATCAGATGAAGTTGAGGGTGTTGTTCGGCTCCTTTTAAAGAGAAAGCGTAGGGAGTTGAGTTCATCAAGTTAGTAGCTAACTTGACTTGTGTTGAAAATTCTAGGATGGTCAGATCAGACTGGTTGTTTTTTAAAGATAACATCTGTTTTAAACTTCGTATTCGGACTTCTGCAGTCCCGTTGGTGTTATGTCTACTAACTGGCACTACAGTGGAGGAAAACCCCACGCGTTGATAGAGGCGTTGTTGTACTTGTTCCAAGAATTTTCCTTCTCTCACTACTTTCAATTGGGAGGCCAATTGATCGGTCACTATGTGGCTAATGGATCCAACAACGGACATGACTCTTGTGAGCCCGTCCGCAACATCTGAAGCGGATGTTCCTGTCATCAGTTCAGCCTGTATTGCACGGGTCCAGCTGCAAACACTGACAAGTATCCACACTTTTGTTCGATTAGGTCGACGCCTTGTGCTAGTGGTGTGATGTGACCTTATCAGGATTGGGCCTGCTAAATCGATGTGGGTAATGTGAAAGGGCTTGACAAACGTCAGTCGAGACAAAGGTAAGTTGCCCTCCTGAGTTTTCATCATTTTCTTTAAACGTAGTTGGCAGATCATGCAATTGTCTCTGATCTGTTTGAAAGCCTTTATACCGGCGGGGGCAAAGGCAAATTTGAGAGCCAAGGCATGATCTTGGCTGACACCTCGGTGCTTTTTCAGTAATCCTTCCGAGATTGTTGGTAGCCTGTACTGGTGATGGATGAAGTGAGATAAAGATTGATATAGAGGATTCTTCCAGTCCAGTAATGGAACGGATATGGACTGGATAAAGCTAGAAAAGTCCATGAGATCAGGGTCTTGTGAGAATTCACCCGTGGATGAACCAACGCTCTCTCTCCAACGAGTATTGTTTAACCAAAAACCATCTTTCCACACACCTCTCTTACATAGGGTTGTTTTTCCCCAGGTCATGGGAAGCGTTTTCTGTTCAGCTCGTATGAGATGCAGAAAACTCAACGTTGACATTCTTGAGGCTGTTTCATGAGAATGATTGAAAATTGTCATGAAACAGTGGTCGTTCGGCATCCTAGGGAAGATTGTGTCAGATTGGTGTTGAGGGCCATTTTTGGTGCCAATTGAGGTTTGGGTTTGTCTGTTCTTTTTGGGTATTATATTGTGTGTGATTAGGAGGTGTTGAATTCTGGTCGACAGTTCTTGGACTGATAATCGAGCCGTGGTAGATTGCCAGGCAAGGAGGAGTTGTTCTATCTGCATCAGGCTTTTAGAATTTGATAGGTCAGTGCCTCCTTTTGATTGAGGTGCCTGGCTATCGAGCATACCTACTATAAGTTTCAGGAGGTGGTTTATTCCGGGATATCGATACCATGTTTTACGTATCTGGTTGAGTTGGTTTTTTGCTGAAAGATCATGGGGAGGGGGTTTGTCACCGCTATCATTATTTGCTTTACTTGAATTTTGGTTACCCTTTGATGCAACGGCGGATACAATCAGGCAAGGAACATCCCACGTCGCTGGAGGGCGGAAGAATAAACTTTTCCTCATAAGCTCATATTTGGCTGGTTTGTTCCGTTTCAATGTCTTCTCTAGCAACAGCTGGATAAACTGCAAGACTATTCCCCCTACCCGACATAACCTTGGGAAATTCTTATATTTGGGGTCAATGAAATAGTTGATATCCAACTGTTTGGATAAATGTGTTTTCCTTTCAACGGTGTTCATCAGTGTAATTGCTTGAGGGGAATCAAGGTTGGCCTCATTTGCTCCACTGTCTCTTTGGCTTGTGCAATTAGCGCTAACGATCAGGGCATTGAGTTTTTGTACAGCAGTTGTAGCATGAGGGCTTGTATTGCTAACGCAAAGGATAGTCGTGTCTTTCAAGTCAGGTTGACTCGTGAGGTCTGTTAGGTTTTGTTCATGCTTAGTGGTTTTTTTGAGCTTGCTGTATTTATCATCTTCTTGGGTTTCTTTTTCAATCCGTTTCTTTAATGTTAAGAAATTATGATCAACGTACTTGGACAGGATGACACCTGACCTAAAGGAGTCAAGGAGATCAGGGGCTATGTTGGTGAGGCTGGTGGCAGGGGTTATGATGTCTTGCCTCACCGCTAGGTCAAAGCCCTGTTCAAGCCATTTGGGTCCATTATGAAATTGGGATGTTGGGCTTATATCCTTCGCACTAGTGTTTTCTCTAGATATTATATCAGCTGGGTTGAAAGCACTTCGTACGTGGAACAAGTTTGAACCAAATACTGACAGTATCGTTGAAACCCGGTTGCGATGATAAATGTGGAGATAGCTGTCATAATTCACTGTCCAATGGAGTGAGACCAATGAATCCGTAAATAAAAATGGAGATAGTTTTAGTTTATCTTTCATTCCATCCAAAACTTCCCTCACTATCTTCGCCCCTCTTGACGCTGCGTTCAGTTCACTCCTCGGTACTGTTTCTGAATCAGCCTTTAGGTAGGAAGCGGCTGTCAGGTAATTGAACAAAAATTGGCCATCTTCTAATTCATATGCGAGATAAATCGCAATCGATTCAAAATCCCCAGAGTCTGTGAAGCAAAGTAATAGTGTTTCTTTTTCCTCGTTGATAGACGCCCTTTGAGCTGGGAACCGTGGAAATCTGAATTTTCCGAGTTGTATGAGTTCAGATAGTTGTGTGCAGAAAATCATTCTTTCCTTTAAAGGGACCACATAAGACCAATTAGTCTCATGATTCTCATCTCTGGACATAATAGACAGATCTCTTATTAGCTTGCGCAGTTTGACAGTTAAAGAGGAGACTAAGCCCATTCGGCCATCGAAGTGACTTGCTGTTTTCGACAGCAGGTCCCTCAAGGTGAAGTCATTTGGGAGCCACTGGTTGATTTCTAGTGGATCTTCGTGAGGACACGTCTTGACGTTTGCAAGTGAACCTCGTTCTACCTGGCCTACAAAAAGTTTTGGCACATTACACGTAAAGGTGTCATCTAAAGGGTTCCATCGGACACAACTTATTCCTAATGTTCCATCTTCATCTATGATTTCCTTAGGGCTGGGTCTTCCTGTTATGGCAAAAGCGGCACCTTTTAAGGGAAGGCCGTATGTGTCGAGAGTGTTGGCAATTTCTTTGGTAGTCTTCTCAGCTGTCTCTGTGTTATAGAAACCTAATGTTAAATCATCAACATAAGCGGTTAATTTTTGCAGGTGTGGAAAGGTGTGGATCAATTTCTGGAGTCCCATTTCACAGATGAGTGACGACGATTTCACGCCAAATATAACTGTCTTTACGAAAAATTCTTCAGCCTCACCGTTTGGGTCAAGGTTTGGGATCCATAGAAACTTTTGTAGTGGCCAATACTCTGGAGAGAGTCTAAAACGACAAAAATATGAGCTCATGTCCCCGCTTGCAGCTACAGGGAAAGATTTCCAGTGATGAATGAGATCCCCTACCCTCATGCTTTGTGAGCCTTTGGGTAGTAAGTCATTGAGAGAGTAACCCGTGGGGGATTTTGCACTTGCATCCAAACAAACCCTGCTCGGAGAAGAGAGCGATGCCGATTTAAATACTATAGCAGTGGGTAAATAGTAAGGGGATTCGTGCTGCTCTATTATTGTGATTTCCTCTGGAGTCAAGTCTCGTTTCAGAGATACGAAACCTCTCCTTATCAACTTCTCAATAGAATCTTTCACTTGCTGTTTTTCGACTTCATCTCTTAAAGATAGTTTCTTTAGTTGTTTTCTCAGTCGGGATAGACATAGCATTTTGTTGTCTCCAAGGAGCTCCAGGTAGTTCGCAGGAAGAACTAATTTAGCTACTAAACGATGGCTTTTAATGTCTAGAGTCACTGAATTCTTAATCATCTCATTTTCGATTTCTTCTTTTAAACTCATTACGCCTGCAGGGGGTCTAGTCTGTGAGCAGTTCTGGCATTGCTGGCAGCTAATGCATCTGAATATACTTTGATCGATATTTAGGATATCACCTAGTTGTTTATTTGGTGTGGGTTTTAACTCTTTTGTGCAGTATCCTTTGGCTGTAATGCAGGTTGGCTCTGGGTGTCTGGTATGGGGTACAGGGTCGTCATCTACCTTTCCATATAAGGAGAGCGATTGCCCAATGAGCTGGAGTTCCTCATATAATTGGTCAACATTATCAGCACTTACTTCGTTTAAGAATTCTAGTTCGTTTAGGTTGTTTTGTAAGTGGGTGGAGGCACATACAACTTCAGCTCCAGGATCATCGTCGGATAGTTCCCCTCTTATGTTGGTGGGAAGTGTGCCAGCTATAAGGTAACAGGATGTGCCCTCAGCTGCAGCTATAGGTGATTTAAATACATGCAGACCGCAGTTTGTTGAAAAGAGGAGTTTTGGAAAAACGGCAAGGTCTTGCAGCCCAAGTAGCATGTCTACTTCGACTGAAGATCCTAATTGGGCGTAATTGTATAGATGAAAATCTGCTGGCAGCAGGTGTCCGTAATCTTGATGGAGATACTCGGTTACACCGTTTATGTCGATAGTTTGAATGCTTATTATCTTACTTACAGCCAAACAGGGGGTTATTTTACTTGAGTAGCCGGAAGCCTCAGTAGGTTGGAGTGGAAGAGACACAAAGTGAGGATTTGCAGGCATGAGTCCACCCAAGCCTTGTATGGTCGTATCGGGTCCTTGGTTTGGACTGCTATGGAGCTTATGACAGAGGGTGTGATGTGTTGCAAGGGTAGATAATGATCCTGTATCGTAAACACATAGGGTAGGTTTTGCACCTTGTTTGGAAGGGATCATTTGTAACATGAAATGAACTGGGGTTTCGGACGCCTTCATAATAGGTGTAGTTGACTTTTTTATAAGGTCTTGAAGTGTCAAACCAGGCTCTTTAAGGAGCGCTTGGTTGTTGGAATACAGGGCAGGGGTAGGACGACGATTGTCTGTTGGTAATGAGGCTGTTATTAGGCTGGGTGCCCGCGGGGCAATTTTTGGTAATTCATTGCGAAGGACCTGTAGTCTGACCTTGTTTAGGTCCATATGTTGAGTGCAGAGATCGAATCGCCTGTAACAGTTTAAGTCTGTACACTTGAAGTTGGGAAATTTGATTGTGATGTTGCATGGTTGGTTCCGATGTTGTTCATCATCTAATTGACCGGTTAGGCATGCCGGGCACACGTTTGCATTTCTTAATAATGTTAGTCGCTCCTCAATGGTTGGGAGATCAGTAATGGCTGGACAGCTTGTGCGGTACAAACGTCGCATGACTTGGGTGAATAGATGGTTGCGTGGCAGGAGCTCTGTTCCCTGGATCTGAGATATTCGTATGCAAATGTAACAGGTGGTTCTCCCAACAAGATAGCGGGATGACCCATATGGGGTCATGGTTATTGACTCTTTGGGGTCTCGAACGGTTTGCGAACTATTAGCCTTAACAGCTGTGTAAGTAGTTTTGCTTGGACAATTGGATGAGAAATGACCCCTTTGATGGCAGTTATAGCATATGGCCTGGACAGGGTTCATTCTTGGTTTTGGAGGGGGTAATGGAAGTGCTACCATAGGTATGTTTTCTTTAAATCTGATAGTCTTTTGCTTGCCATTTTGGTATTCCTCTTCACCTTTTGATGACGGCGTCTCGATGGATGTCAGTGCAGGGATATTGTGTTTCTTCCTTTTACTAGTTTTGCTATCCTCTTTTATCCCGAATTTGGCTATTTTGGCTGAAGCAAAACCAGATAATTTAGCAAATGCATCCATCAGGACATTAAAGCGTTCGACGGTCGTCATTTTCGTGTTGTATCCTGGTAATTCACTCAATCTTGCCTGCTGTTCTCCTGGCAGTATTTCCTCTAACAGGTTAAGGTAAGGGCTATTCACGATGTTCTCTGGTATCTTGCCTTCAAGATAAAGGTCTTGTAAGTACTGGGCCGCCTTTATTAATCGCATATGTTCTTTCGTGATATTGAAGATTTCAAATACGGGTTGTTCTGGGTCGTAGGGCGGTGGGATTCGTCCATGTTCAGAATGTAGTCTTTGTAACTGATTTGTTAAAAACCCGATCTGACCAAAATGAGACTTCAGTACATCTGCTATTTGATCAAAGGAAGGGTTCCTAGGAAGATCAGAATTCATCACCATAATTTTGGCGGGACCCTTCAGGGTATTTAATAAAGCAGCCCCTCGGGTGCTGAGGGGTACGCCAGACTGAGCCATAACTTTCTTTGACTCTTCTAGGAATTCATGAACTAATGGAAGGGAAGTTCCGCAGAAAGTTGTAAATTCGACTTTGATCGATTTCGCCAATGCGGTGGGGGAGAGAGATAATCCTCTGATGCTAACCTCCTCAGAAATTTCAGTGGCGAGGGCATCGAGTTCTTTCATCAAGTGTTGGTTTGTCTTGAGGCTTTCATGCTGTAATGCATCTGAGACGTCTTTTGGTAGTAACTGGATTCTCACGGTTTGCTTATAGTTGCGTCGAACTTGTTGGGTGTTGCTATGTAATTTGTCTAGCCGGTGGTTGAGTGTCATATGCACTTCTTTGATAGCTCCGTCTTGGTCGGAGTCCAAAGCTTTTCGACCTTGTCTGTAAAGTGACAGAAGTCGATCATTCATTTCATTCAAGTCATCAATGCAACCTTGCACAAGGGGGTCCATGTTTCCGTTTCCCATCTGTTGTATGTTTCCCTCAAGCGGGGATTGGGGATCAGGTTCATTGAAATGGTGGTCACTTTTTGCTGGTTGGTTTTTTCGATCTGCTATAGTTTCCAGAGCTTTATTTTTGGTGAGACGGTCGAGGGGTTTGGCTTCTTCTTCAATTGACTTCCTTAGATTGGAGAGACTATCGACGATGGTAGCTAGATTGGCATGAAATTCCCTTTCAAACTTTGATTTCCATTGTGAATCAAGGCGGCTTAAGTCGTCAAAGTGCGTTCGTAACTGGGCAGTCGTTGATCCAAAGGATTTTATTTCTTTGGCGAGGTCTTCATAACGGATGTCTTGAGCTTCTATGCAGCGGTTTATATTGGCGACTTGTGCCCCTAATGGCTCAATGTTTGATCTGATGTCATTCTGTTCCACCTTGTTTTGCATCTTAAGGCCTCCCATGGCTTGTTTTAGTTCTACGATGTCTTGTTCGTGCTTTGCCTGAATCTTTTCAATCAGCATTCTGTCATCCTCTTTTTGGGCCTTCAGACGGTCAACTGTTTGGTCCCACCTCATCCTTTGCGATGCTAATTGACTGTCTGTAAGGGAGGGCCTAGTGTTGGTCATAAGAGGAAATATAGCTTCCAGAAGATGATGCGGTGGTTGAAATGCGAGACATGGGGTGTCTTGGCCATTGGGGACTGGGGTAGACATGAGGTCTATTGGTCTGTAGGTTTCTTCTCTGGATAACGGTCTATCCTGGATTAGCTCTTGTGATGACGTGGTGTTCGAAGAGGAGTCATTTGATGAGATTCCCATTTTCTCCAATTCCTGCCCACTTGGTACAATAGGTCTTAACTGATCGTTAGGAACTGCCACTTGATTTGTTTCTGTGGAGCTTTCTTGGTCTATTTGGTTGGTGATTGGTCTCTCCAATAGATCACGAACAATTTGGTTGATGAGATATTTGAGTTCTGTGAGTTGTGTGTGATTCTCTGGATTCTGCATGGCAAGTATACTGCAGGCCTTCTGGAATTCTTCCAGCAGATTCCGGCCCTTTGTTGAAAATCTCATCTGGTCCTCATAGCTAGGCTGCTGTTGAGTGGCAAACTGGCTATGCCAATCGGCTATTAACCTGATGTGAGTGGCAACATCCTCTATGCCAATCATTGTTATAAATTGATTGGAGATGAAGTCGGCCGTTTCATGATTAAATCCTATTTGATCCTGGCGGATTGTGCAGTTTCCTTCCAGATTGAATATGTCTGAATTGTCAATGTCATTGTGAACTTCTAATTGGGCGCCCCATGGTTCGGTCGGCACAGAGGGTAGTATCGATGGTTTACACTTGGATGTAGCTGCGGCTGGCATATCTTCTTTTAAATCTGTTTTCTTCATAGGGTGAGAGTCCTGGATGTTCAGCAGGTTGTTTTCATCCACAGGAAGTGTGTCAGCTTCCATTGGGTCGTGGAGATCATCAACCTCTAGATCGGGTCTAATTTCATCAATGGCTGGGACAATGTACCACCTTCCTCCAGGCAAGAGCCTAAGACTATGGGATGGAAAAGAGGCCTTCGGTGAAGAGACATTGAACCAGTTTTGTTTGTGTTTAGAGTACACTCTGAGGGTGCACCAATTGCCACTACTTTGCCTGACACGAATTAGGGTTCCTTTGTCCAATTTGGAGGACTGAGCTTGAAGAAGGTCGAGGGAGTGTTCTCCTAGATTTGTCATGCTTATATCTTTCCTTTTCGTGTTGACAACCTTTACTTATTGGAGACTTCAGCCACTTTCTAAGTGGATTTAGTATTGGTAGAAGAGAAAGGGGCTAAACCAATAGGGGGAGAGTTGAGTTTTTCTGAAGGCATACACATGTTCACTATTCATGATTCTATGGTACAATTTTAGTCTTTGACTTACAACACCTGTATGTCACTATTAATGTATATTTACGGAGTATGAATAAAGACGATTGGACAGTCCTCACTAAATTCCTTCTTGGCTAATTACCGAATTTGATAGAAAAAATAATTTGGATGATATTAATTACCCTTGGTTCAATTTGGGAGGCTCGGGTTGTTTCGCGCCTGTTGATTATGCCGGCTTTGCTGCGTAGCTCGCGGTAAAGGTTTTGATACTGAATTTTGGTGGGAACTGAATTAGTTGTGTGGGGTTTTTAGTGGAAGCATGTCACGTGTTAAAAGCATGGAACATTATTTTGAACATATGAGTGAGCTTCTTCGCCAAGTGAGCGTCAGTCGCCAATTGCCTACTTTGAATGTGATTTTTATCGAGTCAACCCGACTATTGCTTGGGGGTTTTGTGCTCAAATTTTTGTTTCAAAAAAGAATGACTTTCAACCCTTATTCTATGCGAACACCTGTGACAATTATAGGGAGAGGAGGATTGTGTGTGAAGGGGGTCGTAAAATCATGTTCGCTTACCCATCTAGACATTTATTGTCATAAGCTGTATCCATTTATTAGGCCTGAGTTTGATCTTAGGGTGGTTTCTAGGGAGGTTGATACTACCTCTTCCTTTGAGAGATTCATTAGGGCAATACAAAGTGGGGAAAACCATGTAAGAGATTTGATTCTAGGCAACAAAGAATCCAATCTTCCACTAGAAGTTGCCAGTTTGGAGTTCTGTCAGCTCGACTTGGATAAAGGCCAAAGAGAGTCGGTTCTCAAATTGATGTCTATTTCTGACGTTGCTGTCTTAGAGGGAGTTGCTGGTAGTGGCAAGACTAAAGTGTTGGCTGAATTGGTGTGGCAAAGGATCAAGGCTGATTCAACGACTAGGGTACTTTGTCTGGCAGCGTCAAATTGTGGGGTGGACGTTATTTGTCGTCGATTGGTGGAATTAGGTCTCCAAGTCGTGCGAGATGCCCCACATTATATAGTGCCGGAGGATATGGTGAACTTAACTCCTGACAGTCTAATGAAGTCGAGTCTAGGACTTTCCAGCAGGAGGAGTATCATAAAAGGAGCAACTATAGTTTGTGCAACTTTGTTACAGGCTACCTCAGCCAAGTTAGCCGGCGTGTTGTTTGACTTGGTTATCATGGATGAAAGTTCACAGATACCAGAGCCTATGAGTTGGGTAAGAGTGATTTTGATGAAACAGGTTGATAGATTCATGTCCCAGGTTGGTGTCTGTAAGACCACGGGAGGTCTCATATTGTGCGGTGATCAGAAACAACTTCCACCCGTGGTGACTCATCAGAGGGCTAGCCCTGATGTTGGATTAACTTTATTGGGTCGCCTCATGATGAATTCTCAAATCCCAAAGATCAAGTTAATGATGCAGTATAGGTACCCAAAGGTCATAAGCGAGTTTGTTTCGGAGGTGTGAGTTCATTTCCCTTTAAACCTTTTGATTGGTCTTTTTTCTTCACCCTTTTTCAAGTTTATGTCTACAACTGAATGGAAATGGACTTTTTGTTTGGTAGACCTTTTATGAAGGGTGTCTGCTTGCTGCTCCGGGAAACGATAGCAGGACTTTAAGAATTAGACAGCAGGGGACGGAATGGGTGTTGCTCAGGGAAAAGCTTGTAATGGTACCAGTATGTGGTAGCGAGTCTAGAACTAAGGGGCTAGGGTTGGGTTACTCATGGAGTAATTTTACTGAGTGTGGGGTTATTGTTAGATTGGTGGCCAAGATGATTGAACAAGGGGTGGAGGGAAAATCTATTAGTGTCCTAACCACTTATAGTGGTCAACGAGTGGCTATAAGTGAACACCTGTTGAATTGTGGTATTCAGGATGTCCTCTGCAGCACAGTCGATTCCTTTCAGGTATGATCTTAGTAGATGTATTTTCTTATTTTGTGATTAGGGCTCGGAGAATGATGTGATTATCCTGTCCTTCGTCAGGTGTAATGCATCACGTACATTGGGTTTTACCAAGGATAAGAAGAGGTTAAACGTGAGTTTGACGAGAGCAAGGTGCCTACTAGTCATTGTTGGATGCTCTAAAACTTTGGCTGGGGATGAAACTTTTAAAAAATTGTTGGATTATATCAGAACGCATGGTAGTATATGGCCCCTTTATTGATCGTTGTATTTGTCGTACGTATTCATTCCTTGCTCATTCTATTTGTTTATCTTTACAGAGTATGTCGAAGAGGGAACTAAACAGGCTAACACGGCTTGTCCATTTCCCTACTTCTTTGGAGGATTTGATGTTTGCGATGACTGCTCTGGATGACTTACGGATATACACCCTTTCCCTTACTTGTTCAGCCAACCGGATGTTTGTGTTAGAAAGAGTCAACTCGTTATTTACTATCTGTGAGGCGAAGTTGACAAGTGTACTTTCTGGTGGATTTGGCTACTTGGACGCCGCAGCAGTATCGGATGTGCCTTGGACGGGGGGTTAGCTAACGACTAATTTGGTGTTGGTCTTTTAG
>Ga0208452_1000037_pt1 | contig 32166 bp, 21 predicted proteins | sample Virmet3611_800_FD_185734 | JGI IMG/M metagenome (GOLD analysis project Ga0208452, IMG submission 185734) | Marine viral communities from the Southern Atlantic ocean transect to study dissolved organic matter and carbon cycling - metaG 3611_800... | ecosystem: Environmental > Aquatic > Marine >... | reverse complement strand
TACAATCACCACAGGCCACACAGCTACAACGGCGGAATAGCCCCTGCGGTGGCCGAAGAAAAACCTAAATCACTGTCCGGAATTAGTTGACCACTACAACTATAGTGCCATTTATGGATTTTCTGAGTCATGACTAGCCTTTGTCAGCCAATTGGCTATAACGCCATCCTCGGCGGTCTCAATAGGTGGTTGCCTGCCTAAGGGTACATGGTTAACATGGCTGCCTATGTTTGAAACAAACAATAACAATAACAGCGGATAACTTGCCATGCTGACGTCCATGCTGGGTGTAGCGCTGATCTACTTTGCGGCCAATGAGTCGGTTGTGGTCGAGCCCCCTGAAAAAGGCGTGATCTACTACGAGCACCCCACTGGTGACGGTCCTCTCCGTGAGCGGGGGTTACCCGTCAAACCAGTTTCCGAATTCCGTTATCACAATGTCACACGCCAGGCGTACGACTATTCCTGTGGCTCTGCTGCATTGACGACCGTGCTGAATCAATATCTTGGACGCCAGTTCCAGGAGCGCCAGATAATGGAAGGGCTTCTGCGGTTTGGCGAAACCGAGAAGATTGTCCAGCGGCGAGGCTTTTCGTTATTGGATATGAAACGATTGGCAACGGCTCTGGGTCATCCCAGTGGTGGCTTCAAGGCGGAAATCAAGGACATCAAAACGCTCGACCACCCCGCCATCGTGCCTATCGCCTATGGGGGCTTCAAGCACTTCGTTGTTTTGAAGAAATACCAGAATGGCCATGTGTTTGTGGCTGATCCTGCACTGGGAAATATCAGTTTTACCGAATCCAAATTCCTTGAGGTCTGGGACCAGAACGTCCTCTTTATTGTCTTCCCCAATGGCTTTGAGCCCCAGGATGGTCTGGAATTAACAGATTATGATCTCCGTTTGCTCGACGAGCGGACGGTCAATCGGTTGGCCTTCCAGGAGTTTCCTGTATTCACCAATACCATTGAGAACTGGGCTGACAAGGCCAGCACGCTTCGCCGAGTATTGATTGAGGAAGAGGATGGCACAGAGAGGGTCATCAATGTGCCAACCCGTACCTATTTCAGAAAATAAGAGCCTGCAGTGGCAAATAACAAACAGAATAAAGGAAGGCTTTGCATGAACATGAAGTCTGGAAAAGTGGCAGCCCTGGCTGCACTTCTGCTTGCCCAGCCCGTTGCCTGGGCGGCTGAAAGCGTTGAGGAAGCGCGTGATGCCCTGCAGACCAAAGAAGACGATGTAACCGAAGAAAAGAACCTGGAAGAGGTGTTTCAGGCCGCAGAGAAACAGTACTCCCTGCTGCCCAGTGGCCAGATGTCGCTGAATTTCTCAGCCAACTATAATTATTTCCGTGATGACCGTATTGATATCGCTCTGGACGAAGACAGCGGTAACATCAGCCGGTTTCGCATTGAACAGGACGCCCAGCACTCCTTCGGCTCGTCCTTGTCCTTTGACTACGGGATCTGGAACAACCTGACCTTCAATACCCGCCTGCCGGTCTCGTACAAATATGACACCGAAAAAGATGTGTCCCAGGCTGCCCTGGGGGATGTTTCCTTTGGTTTGCGCTATCAGCCTTTCCCGGTGCGGCCGGGTGCGGTTAACACCACCCTTTACACCACGTTGACCACCCCTACCGGTGACAGTCCTTACGACATCAACGTCAATAGTGAGGTGTCCAGTGGCTCCGGCTTCTACTCCCTGGGCGGTGGCGTGAGCATGAGCAAGGTTGTTGATCCGGTCGTACTCTACGGTTCCTTAGGCTACACCATGGCCTTTGATATTACCGGGCTTAATCAGCGTCGTGGGTCTGACATCCTTGAGGAAGTGAACCCCGGCGACAGTATCAACTTCTCCATGGGGATGGCCTATGCACTTTCCTATGAAGTGTCCTTAAGCGCCAGCTACCAGCAATCCTATAATTTTGATACCGAATTCTTTTTTGATGGTGGGCGTATTGCCCGCTCTGAAGACTCCACTTCCAGTGTGGTGAACACCTCCATTGGCCTGCGTACTTCCAAGAACCGAATCATTAATTTCAGTTTCGGCTTCGGTCTCACCGAAGACTCTCCCGACGTGTTGCTTGGGTTGTCAATGCCGATTGATTTCAGTGCTCTGAAACCCGGTGCCTAAGCCGACATTTGCAGTTGTGAGAGGCATGCCATGAAAAATAACAAGAAGGCGTTGGTCTTTGGCCTGGTGGCTCTGCTGGGAGGAGCGTTTGCAACGAGTGTCAACGCCCAGCTGGCGAACAACCTGGCGATCGATGTGCGGGCCATGAGCATGGGCCACGCAGTCACGGCCGATCCACCGGGGATTATGGCTATTCACTTTAACCCGGCGGGTCTTGCCAAACTGGATGGTCGCAGGGTCGATTTGCAGTTTCTTGCAGCAGACTTCAGCTTGAACTCGGAGTTCTCCGCGCCACCGGACTATAACGTTTTCGGCTTTTCCGATGATCCGGTGGTTTGTAATGATGCCCCCAATGATGGTGTGGATTTCTGTCGGGACTTTAAAACCGCGAACAGTACTATTGAGGGGATTTCTCTCTATGTCCCCTTTATTAACGATACCGTGGATCTGCCGCCGGGGCCGTTGATTGCCGGCCCATTGCCGGCATTTTCCATTCGCCCGGCAGGCTCCAAATTTACCTTCGGCACCGCCACGTATTTGCCCATGGCGGCCGGTTTTTATCGTGATGAAGATGATGTCGGTAACTTCATGGGTGAAAGGGTTGCTCTAGAGCGGATTACCTATCTTTCCCCATCGGTGGGCTACCGGGTGAATGACGAGCTTTCGATCGGTGCCTCCATCGGCATGAGTTTTCAGGCGGTTGCCCTGGAGCAAGATTTTCGTGCTCCCAACGAGCTTTTGGGCTTTGCTCGAGTGCTGGATGAAAGCATCTGTGCCCCCTTCAAGGGGGAGTCGAACATCGCGCTAGATCTGATCCTGTTCGGGATATGTCGACCGGAGGAAGGCCTGGGACCTTTCAAGAACCTGGCATCCCTGGACGTCAAAATGGATCAGCGGTTCAGCCCCTCTTACAACCTGGGCGTCTTGTGGGAGCCTAATGACCGTTTTGCCTGGGGGGCCGTATGGCGCTCTGCGGCCAAAACGCATATGCGCGGTGATTATAAAATCAGCTACTCCAATGCTGCCCAGGAAACCATCAATGGCATTGGTGGATCCGCCACCGGGGCCATTGCCCTGGCGGTGCTTGGGATACCTTCTCGTGTTGCACCAGAGGAAGTGGGCCGTGTCAGTATGGATTTGACCATGCCGGCGTCATTCCAGACCGGCATCAAAATTCGCCCCACCGAAAGACTGCAGTTTAATATCGATGCGGTCTGGGCGGATTACAAAGAGTGGGATTCCTTCGATTTTGCCTTTGACCGCAGCTCGGCGGTGCTTAGTCTGGCGCGTCTGTTTTCACCGGGTTCTACCTCAACACGGCTGAGTTACCCGCTGAACTACCAGTCCACGTGGAATCTGGCGTTTGGTGCATCCTATGACCTCACCGGTCGTATCCAGCTTCGCGCCGGGTACGAGCCGCGGGCATCGGCAATTCCCGAGGATCGCCGCAGCCCGCTGGTGCCGATCAACGAGGCCAAGTACTACAGCCTGGGCCTTGGCTACAAATGGGATAAGGATACGGATATCGACCTGGGGATTGCCCAGCTTCGTAGCGAGGATGAAATCCCGGCGAATTCAAGCTGTGCGGCAAACTGTACGGGTATCGACAATGTGGTGTACAACCCCTATGCGGGGCTGGATATCAAAACCGAAGCGACAGTCACGATTATGGGGCTGGCGTTCAGGACCCGTTTCTAATATTGCATAGAACGAACGCTGCCAGGTTGGCTTGCGAGGAGTCCTGCAAAATCATCATGGGTGCGCAGTCGTGGAGAACACAAGAAGATGCAGGATAATGGTGTGAAGCCGATAATGCATTCTTTCGCATTGGTGGTGGCCCTTTGCCTGCTTCTTTCTGCCTGCCAAAGCAGCACGGGGCAGGGTGAGTTTTACGTTTACACGGATGCCCAGGGGAACCTGGTTACCATTGAAAAGCCCGTGTCGGAGCAAGCCGCGGAAGAGGCCAAGGAAGACAGTGTTGAAACTGTCGACACATCCGGTGCGGATTTGCTGTCAGCTCCCCTTGAAGATTACCGGCCCAGTGAAGAGATTGACCAGGAGCTTGCAGCGAAAGAGCGAGACCGCTTCATCACCTATGTGGATGAAAGTGGTCAACTAGTGAGCCGTCCGGTGGATATGGTGGCAGAGAAAGAAGCCAAAAACCGGGTTGAGCCTGACTATGCGGAGTTACCCGGCGGCGATGGGTTCCTGGAAACCTACCGGACGATAAGGCAGGATTGCTGCCTGCACTTGCTTGACGAAACCGAAACCCTTGGCGCCGGGCAGGAAATGCTGATTTCGTTTGGTCCGGACAGTCCGGTCTTGCTTGGTGATCAGCCATTCAAGGCAAAGGCGCTGAAGTTGGCCGAAAATGTTAACAGTCTTGATCTGAAGGCATTTATCCGGAAAAAAGACTATGTGGCTGCCCAGCTTCTCTGGCTGGATGAGCAGGGGCGCCCATTGCTTCTTATCGATCAACCGTTCAGTCGAAAATACCCGGAGACCTGGTACCGTTACGGCTATCTGCATGGAACCTTTCCGCGTGAATCCGGTCAACGCCACTTGGTGGTTTTCCTGCCTTATCAACAAGAACAGCCAAGCACTGATGGGTTGCAGGCAGTATTGAACGGCGAATTGCTGCTATCCGCCCAATGAATTCAGTCGGGACCTTCCTGGCTTGAGATGACAGGTAAAGAATTATGCGACATCTAACATTAATGGCTATTGCTGCCCTGGCGCTGGCTGGCTGTAATGGCGGCGAGGATTTTTCTGATGCCACGGTTCCGGGGTGTCCGCTAGGGGCTAACTGTGACATTAACCCTCGTGGTGATTCATTGATCGAGTTGCAAGGGCCGCGTGTTGCAAACCTGGGTTATCGGTGCGGCAATTCTAATGGCTTTACACGTGATGAGGCCTATACGCCCGCAGGGACTGATATTGAAGTGCCAGCATTTCATGCCCTTTGCCCCGCCAATTCTCGCAGTATTGAATTTTATATCGGGAGTGCGATTTTTGAAGGCAATCGTGTCAGCTTGGGTACATACCTGCTGCCGCAGCAGTTGCGCAAGGGAACCTACCAATTAACCCTTGCGGATTTGATTGAATCGCCTCGTCGTACCGCGATCCGAGAAGGTGCGCTGGGTACAGCCAGCCCGGCACTGAATCGCTCTGCGTTGCTTCATGCTCTCAATGAACAGGGGAATGACCCTGCCGACAAGATCATTATTCCCGGCGACCAGGCTCTGCCTGCCGACCCCGGTGATCCCAACACCATTCTTGATGCACAACCTGAACTTGCCGCAGACAATGGTTTTGACTACAGCGATTTTGACGAATTCAAGGCTGCTTGGCAGGGCTTTATTGACCGGGTAAACGCTGAAACCCCCGTGGATGGGTTTGCCAACGATACCGGCAATTACGAAGGTCGCCTTGTTGTGGGAAATAATCGAACCCGGGCAGGCCTCTATGCCTTTGAAATAGCTGGGGAGTGCATCATTCTTGAGGGGTGTGATTTTGGTGGAGAGGATGGCTCAACGGTATCCTTTACTCTTAATGCACTGGTTCTCCCTGGTGGCGATATTCTCGGTGGCGGTTTGGGTGTGCGGGCCTCAGAGGGGGGTAATGAGGTGCTGGATTACCTGGGCTTCAGCTCCACTGCTGGATTATCCGCGCTTCTTGAACTTCAGAATCAAAGTGACGACACACTGTCGGTCAATCTCCTGAGTGCGGGCATTGGTGAAGCTGCGGACAACAATACCGATGCCCAGGTTTCCGGCCGTTTCCTTGGCTCAAGCCTTTATGCCGGTGTGGAGATCCAGGGTAATAGCGATTTCCGGCTGGACTTTCCCGGTGCTGGTTCGGAACTGGAAGAGGCAGAAAAAGGGAAAATAACCGGCAAGTTGCTTGATGAGCAATTGACTGGTGAGCCGCTTCCTTTCCGGGCTACCAAAACCGGTTTTGTTCAGGCGAAGCCTGATATTGCTGCTGAGTTAGTCGGTGATTACACGATCCGTTTGATGCGAGCCTGCGTTAATGACGACCTTGGCGATGATGATGACGCCGGCGTCTGTATGGATATTATCGACCCGAACGAAGACACGGATGATAATGAAGAAATCAGCAATGATAATGGTAATTATCCCGAGACACTGGGCGGAGAGACGGTAAGCCGTGAACGTGTGCGGAAAGATGAAAATGATATCGGCGAATTTTGTTTGAGGATTACTTCTGACGGACTGGTAACAACTGGTGCCGCTGGCGCCTGCGGAAATACCTATGCTGTTGGCCTTGTCACCCGAAGTTTTGACGACCCCAAAAGCGCCAATCTTTCCATTCGGTTGGCCCCTGGTTTGGATCAACGAGCCGACACCCCGCATTTTAATGCGACTATTGAAGGGCGTGTTGATCTGACAGCGGGTGCTGATGATTGTGGCCCCCTTTACCGACTCTCTGATGAAAACTTCGAGACTGGCCTTCGTGCTCGTTGGGTAGAGGAGACTTTTTTGCCGCGCATCGTTCTCGCGGGTTTCGGGGAAGGGGAGCCCAGCGATCCTGAGGCGCGACGGTTCAATGCGTTGCGCAGCGGCGCTGTGCAATTCTTTAAGGGTGCGCCTGGCGATCCTGACTGTGACCCAATGGCTCCTTAGACTTAACGCCAATTGTCAACAATGCCCCTTGAAACATCCTGTTTAGGGGCGTAAAGTCCAGCCCGGTTGTTCAGATTGTCAACAATCGGGCTGTTTTATGTCTATAGCTTCCCCAGGCTCACTTTCAGATAGTCGTGCACGAACACTGGCAGACCGGGTCTTTGCCCGGCTCCAGGACGATATCGTGCGCGGAGAGATACTGCCTGGTTCCAAGGTCAGCGAAACCGAGCTGGCCAGCCGCTATGGCGTCAGTCGTGGCCCCCTCCGTGAAGCGATACGCCGCCTGGAATCCCGCAAATTGCTTGAAAGAGTGGTGCATGTGGGGACTCGCGTGGCCTCTCTTAGTGTCAGTGACCTGATCGAAATCTACCATGTGCGTGAAGCTCTGGAAGGCATGGCCGCCCGGCTCGCCGCCGAGCATATGACTGCCGAGGAAGTCCGCGGCCTCTATGATGTGCTGGCCCAGCATGAGCAGCAGCAGGATCTGCGTGAGGATGTGGCCTATTTCCAGCGCGAAGGGGATCTGGACTTTCACTACCGCATTATTCAGGGCAGCCACAATGCCACGCTCAGCCAGTTACTGATCGGTGAGCTCTACCACTTGGTGCGTATGTATCGCTATCAGTTCAGCACCGTGGCCAATCGGCCCCAGAAAGCCCTTAATGAACATCGTCGTATCGTGGAAGCGATCGAGGCCCGGGATGCGGAAATGGCCGAGCTGTTAATGCGTCGCCATATCAGCAGTGCCCGCAAGAATATCGAAAACCAGTACACCACATCGCCAGATACCCCGTAGGAGCCATGCTCGCGTGGCGAACCTGGTTCGCATGCTGGCAAGCTCCTGAGGCACATAACGAGGAGATTGAGTATGAGTAAACTGACCGCCGGGGGCCGTTTCCGCAAGGCGTTGGCCGAAGAAAAACCGTTGCAAGTCATGGGCACCATCAACGCCTACGCGGCAATGATGGCAGAACAGACCGGGTACCGGGCGATCTATCTGTCTGGTGGCGGAGTGGCCAATGCCAGTTATGGCCTGCCGGATCTGGGCATGACCAGCATGAACGACGTGTTGGAAGACGTGCGCCGCATCTCCAGTGCCGTGGAAACCCCGCTGCTGGTCGATATCGATACCGGTTGGGGTGGGGCGTTCAATATCTCCCGTACCGTCAAGGAAATGATCAAGGCCGGCGCTGGCGCGGTGCATCTGGAAGACCAGGTGGCGCAGAAGCGTTGTGGGCACCGTCCGAACAAGGAAATTGTTTCCCAGGAGGAAATGGTTGACCGGGTCAAGGCGGCCGTAGACGGCAAGACCGATGATGATTTCTTCATCATTGCCCGTACCGACGCCTTCCAGAAAGATGGCCTGGAGGCGGCCATCGAGCGTTCCAGAGCCTGTATTGATGCCGGAGCAGACGGCATCTTTGCTGAGGCTGTGCACACCCTGGAAGATTACAAGGCCTTCAAGAAAGGGCTTGGGGATGTGCCGCTGTTGGCCAATATCACTGAATTTGGTGCGACGCCACTCTTCACCCGCGAAGAGCTGGCAGAGGCTGGCGCCGACATGATCCTGTATCCGCTGAGTGCGTTCCGTGCCATGAACCAGGCAGCGTTGAAGGTGTACCAGAGCATCCGCGAGCAGGGTCATCAGAAGGATGTGGTAGACATCATGCAGACACGTATGGAACTGTACGATTTCCTGAACTACCACGATTACGAACAGAAGCTGGATGCGCTCTTCGCCAAAGGCAAGGGCTGAGAGATTTTATCTGGGAGCGGCTTGAAAGACGCTCCCACAGAGCAGAATTCGTATTGCTGAAAATGAGTTTCACAAGGAGATAAACAATGGCAGAAGGCAAAAAACTCGGTGGCGCAGGCCTGCGTGGCCAGGTAGCAGGTAAAACCGCACTCTCCACCGTTGGCAAGAGTGGCTCGGGGCTGACCTACCGTGGTTATGATGTGAAAGATCTGGCCGAGAACTGCGAGTTCGAGGAAGTGGCACACCTGATCCTGAAAGGGGAGCTGCCTACCCAGGATCAGCTGGCCACCTACAAGGCCAAGTTGAAAAGCCTGCGCGGTCTGCCGGATGCGCTGAAAACTGTTCTGGAGCAAATCCCCAAGGATGCGCACCCCATGGATGTGATGCGCACCGGCTGCTCCATGCTGGGTAATCTGGAAACGGAAACCGATTTCAGTCAGCAGGAAGATGCCACCGACCGTCTGCTGGCCGCTTTCCCCAGCATCATCTGCTACTGGTACCGTTTCAGCCACGATGGCGTGAAAATCGATCCGGAAACTGACGACGAGTCCATTGGCGCCCACTTCCTGCATCTTCTGCGCGGCGAAAAGCCCAACGAGCTGCACGAGCGGGTAATGAACGTATCTCTGATTCTCTATGCAGAGCATGAGTTCAACGCGTCTACCTTCACTGCCCGTGTTTGTGCATCTACCCTGAGCGATTTGCACAGCTGTGTCACCGGTGCTATCGGTTCCTTGCGAGGTCCGTTGCATGGCGGCGCCAACGAAGCGGCCATGGACATGATCGAGAAGTTTTCCGATGCGGAGCATGCCGAGAAAGAAATGATGGGCATGCTGGAGCGCAAGGAAAAGATCATGGGCTTCGGCCACGCGATCTACACCGAATCCGATCCGCGTAATGCCATCATCAAGCAATGGTCCGAAAAGCTGGCCAAGGATGTGGGCGATACGGTGTTGTATCCGGTATCCGTGCGTTGTGAAGAAGTAATGTGGCGCGAGAAGAAACTGTTCTGCAACGCGGATTTTTTCCATGCATCTGCGTATCACTTCATGGGCATTCCCACCAAACTGTTCACCCCGATCTTCGTGATGAGCCGTTTGACTGGCTGGGCCGCCCACGTGTTCGAGCAGCGTGCCGATAACCGCATCATCCGTCCCAGTGCGGAGTACACCGGTCCGGAACTGCGCAAGGTAACCCCGATCGCCGAGCGCGGCTGATTGACCGCGTCGGGCGTCTGATGTCGGACGCCCGGCGCTCAAGCCGATGCGGATCGAGGTGGCTTGATTGTCACCATTCGATACCCATTTGAGCGCAGCAGAAATTGTTTAAAGCGTCTGACGTGCGACTGTAAGACGTCCCCAGGATTGACTAAAGAGTCCCAGGCTATGAACACCGAATACCGCAAAGCCCTTCCCGGCACCGAGCTGGAGTATTTCGACACCCGTGCGGCCGTCGATGCGATCCAGCCTGGGGCCTACGACAAACTGCCGTACACTTCACGGATTCTCGCCGAACAGCTGGTTCGCCGCTGTGCGCCGGAAGCATTGACCGACTCGCTGAAGCAGCTGATCGAGCGTAAACGCGACCTGGATTTCCCCTGGTATCCGGCCCGGGTTGTCTGTCACGACATCCTGGGCCAGACCGCATTGGTGGATCTGGCCGGCCTGCGCGACACCATCGCCGAGCAGGGCGGTGATCCGTCCAAGGTTAACCCGGTGGTACCGACCCAGCTGATCGTCGATCACTCCCTGGCTGTGGAACACCCGGGCTTTGAAGATAATGCCTTCGAGAAAAACCGGGCGGTGGAAGAGCGCCGCAACGAAGACCGTTTCCACTTCATCAACTGGACCAAGACCGCCTTTGATAACGTGGACGTAATTCCGCCGGGTAATGGCATCATGCACCAGATCAACCTGGAGAAAATGTCGCCGGTGGTCCAGGTGCGCGATGGCGTTGCCTACCCGGATACCTGTGTCGGTACAGACAGCCATACACCCATGGTGGATGCGCTCGGCGTAATTTCTGTTGGTGTCGGTGGTCTCGAAGCAGAGAACGTGATGCTGGGCAATCCGTCAATGATGCGTCTGCCTGACATCGTCGGCGTGGAGCTGACCGGCAAACTGCGTCCCGGCATCAACGGTACTGACCTTGTCCTGGCGATCACCGAGTTCCTGCGCCGCGAGCGTGTTGTCGGTGCCTACCTGGAATTCTTCGGCGAAGGCGCTGACAGCCTGTCCGTGGGCGACCGTGCCACCATCGCCAACATGACGCCGGAATATGGCGCCACTGCCGGCATGTTCTTTATCGACGATAACACCCTGGAATACCTGAAGCTCACCGGCCGCGAAGACAAGCAGGTGTCGCTGGTGGAAACCTATGCCAAGGCCACCGGTCTGTGGGCGGACAGCCTGAAGACTGCAGAGTACGAGCGTGTTCTCAAGTTCGACATGACCAGCGTTGGCCGCAACCTGGCAGGCCCTTCCAACCCTCATGCCTTGCTGCCGGCCTCTGAACTGGCCAATCGTGGCATCTCCGGCAAGTGGGAAGAGAAAGAAGGTGAAATGCCCGATGGCGCGGTGATCATTGCTGCCATCACCAGCTGCACCAACACCAGTAACCCGCGCAACATGATCGCTGCCGGCCTGATTGCCCGCAACGCCAACAAGCTGGGCCTGATCCGCAAGCCTTGGGTGAAATCCTCCCTGGCGCCGGGCTCCAAGACCGTCAAGATGTACCTGGAAGAAGCGGACCTGCTGCCGGAACTGCAGCAGCTGGGCTTTGATGTGGTGGCGTTTGCCTGCACCACCTGTAACGGCATGAGTGGCGCGCTGGATCCCAAAATCCAGAAAGAAGTGATTGATCGCGACCTGTACGCCACTGCAGTACTGTCCGGTAACCGGAACTTCGATGGACGTATCCACCCCTACGCCAAGCAGGCCTTCCTGGCTTCGCCGCCGCTGGTGGTGGCCTACGCCATTGCCGGTACCATCCGTTTCGATATCGAGAAGGATGTGCTGGGCCACGACCAGGATGGTAATCCGATCATGCTCAAGGATATCTGGCCGTCTGACGAGGAAATCGATGCCATCGTCAAGGCATCCGTAAAGCCGGATCAGTTCCGTAAAACCTACATCCCCATGTTCGAGAAGAAAGGCGACGGCGCGCGCGCAGCCAGCCCGCTATACGACTGGCGCCCGCAGAGCACCTACATCCGCCGTCCGCCGTACTGGGAAGGCACCATGGCCGAGGCCCGTGCCCTGAAAGGTATGCGTCCGCTGGCGATCCTGCCGGACAATATCACCACTGACCATTTGTCGCCCTCCAACGCCATCCTGCTGGACAGCGCTGCCGGTGCCTACTTGCACAAGATGGGCCTGCCGGAGGAAGACTTTAACTCCTACGCCACGCACCGTGGCGATCACCTGACGGCCCAGCGTGCCACCCTGGCCAACCCGAAGCTGTTCAACGAGATGGTCAAGGACGAGCAGGGCAATGTGATTCAGGGCTCCCTGGCCCGGGTTGAGCCGGAAGGCGAAGTGAAGCGCATGTGGGAAGCCATTGAGACCTACATGGACCGCAAACAGCCGCTGATCATTATCGCCGGCGCCGACTACGGCCAGGGCTCATCCCGTGACTGGGCGGCTAAAGGTGTGGCTCTTGCGGGTGTGGAAGCCATCGTTGCCGAAGGCTTCGAACGCATCCACCGTACCAACCTCATCGGCATGGGTGTCATGCCTCTGCAGTTTGAAGAAGGTACTACCCGCAAGACCCTGGGTCTGGACGGCACAGAGATCTTCGACGTGGAAGGGGAGCGCGCGCCCGGGTCCACCATGACCCTGGTGATCCACCGCCAGAATGGCGATGTGGAACGTGTACCGGTCAAGTGCCGCCTGGATACTGCCGAGGAAGTCTCCGTGTATTCCGCTGGCGGCATCCTGCAGAAGTTCGCCAAGGACTTCATGGCAGAGGCGAGTTAAGTCGTTCTTTAATGTGAGCAAGGCTTCAGCGAAATTGGTTGGAGCCTTGCTCGCAAGGCGAAGAATCTGAAACCCCGATGGCTTCGCTCATCGGGGTTTTTTGAAGGAGAAAACGCATGACTCATGCACCTCAAATCAAAGTCCCTGCCACCTACATGCGTGGGGGCACCAGCAAAGGCGTGTTCTTCAGTCTCACGGATCTGCCGGAGGTGGCCCAGGTCCCGGGCGAGGCCCGTGACAAACTGTTGCTGCGAGTGATCGGCAGCCCGGACCCCTACAGCAAACACACTGACGGCATGGGTGGTGCCACATCCAGCACCAGCAAAACAGTGATTCTGGCCAAGAGCGAGAGCGCTGATCATGACGTGGATTACCTGTTCGGTCAGGTCTCCATCGACAAGCCCTTTATTGACTGGAGCGGCAATTGCGGCAACCTGACTGCGGCGGTAGGGGCTTTTGCCATCAATAATGGACTGGTAGCTGCCGAACGGATTCCTGAAAATGGCATCGCGGTGGTACGCATCTGGCAGGTGAATATCCAGAAAACCATCATCGCCCACGTACCGATCACTAACGGGGAAGTCCAGGAAACCGGTGACTTCGAGCTGGACGGGGTGACCTTTCCGGCCGCGGAAGTGCAGGTGGACTTCATGGACCCGGCAGACGGCGACGGCGCCATGTTCCCCACGGGCAATGTGGTTGATGAGCTGGAAGTTCCCGGCGTTGGCACCTTTCCGGCGACCATGATCAACGCCGGTATTCCTACGGTTTTCGTGAACGCAGAAGATATCGGTTACAGAGGTACAGAGCTGCAGGGCGACATCAACGAAAACAAGGAGGCGTTGCAGAGGTTTGAGACCATTCGTGCCTATGGCGCCGTGCGCATGGGCCTGATCGAGAACATCGAAGAAGCGGAAGCCCGTCAGCACACCCCCAAAATTGCCTTTGTGGCAAAACCGAAGGCGTATACCGCTTCCAGTGGCAAGGAAATTGGGGAAGGTGAGGTGGACCTGCTGGTGCGGGCCCTGTCCATGGGCAAACTGCACCACGCCATGATGGGCACCGCCGCCGTGGCCATCGCCAGTGCCTCGGCGGTGCCGGGCACCCTGGTTAACCTGGCCGCCGGCGGCGGCGAACGTGACAGTGTAACCTTCGGCCACCCCTCCGGCACCCTGCGCGTCGGTGCCGGCGCCCAGCAAGTGAACGGCCAGTGGACTGCCACCAAAGCCAGCATGAGCCGTAGTGCACGTGTGCTCATGGAAGGCTGGGTGCGGGTCCCCGGCGACTGCTTCTGATTCGCTTGGTCGACTTCGCACTGCGAGCAAAGCTCCAACAATAGCCACCCCGTTGGAGCCTTGCTCGCAAGGCGAATATCCGCCGATTTAGTCTTCTCCAACCCTTGACCCTCTGTCATCCCGGGGCGACCCTGAAGGCCAACCCATCAACGGGGAGGCGTCACCATGCCCAGCAATGTGGATAGTAACGAACGCCCGGACTATGACCCGGAAATTCAGGCCATTGCGGACTATGTGCTGAATTACCGCATTGATTCACAAGAAGCCTGGGATACGGCGCGTCATTGCCTGATGGACACCCTGGGCTGTGGCCTGCTGGCGTTGCGCTTTCCCGAGTGCACCAAACACCTGGGCCCCCTGGTGGAGGGCACCCTGGTTCCCCATCCTGCCCGCGTTCCTGGCACCTCACACCGTCTTGACCCAGTCAAAGCTGCCTGGGACATCGGCTGCATTGTCCGCTGGCTGGACTATAACGACACCTGGCTGGCAGCAGAGTGGGGGCATCCATCGGATAACCTGGGAGCTATCCTGGCGCTGGCAGACCACTTATCCCAGAAGAATGTGGCACAGGGCAGGGCGCCGCTGACCATGAAGGACGTGCTTGATGCCATGATTCGTGCCCATGAAATTCAGGGCGTGCTGGCGCTGGAGAATGCCTTTAACCGGGTAGGGTTAGACCACGTGTTGCTGGTGAAAGTGGCGTCCACGGCGGTGGCGGCAAAAATGATGGACGCCAATCGGGAACAGCTACTCTCTGCGATTTCCCATGCCTGGGTTGATGGCCATGCTTTGCGTACCTATCGCCATGCTCCCAATGCGGGTTCACGAAAATCCTGGGCTGCCGGTGATGCCACCAGCCGGGCCGTACGGCTGGCCGATATCGCGCTGAGAGGGGAGATGGGGATCCCCGGTGCGCTGACGGCCAAGCAGTGGGGCTTCTACGACGTACTGTTTTCCAAGACCAACAAGGACCAGCAGATCAAACCCGAGGCGGAGCGCAGATTCCGCTTTCAGCGAGAGTATGGCTCCTATGTCATGGAGAATATTCTCTTCAAACTCAGTTTCCCGGCAGAGTTCCATGCCCAGACGGCCTGTGAAGCGGCGGTGACGTTGCACCCTCAGGTAAAAGATCGACTCGACGAAATCGACAGGATCGAGCTTACCACCCACGATTCCGCTATTCGTATCATCTCCAAGGAGGGCAAGTTGGCTAATCCGGCGGACAGAGACCACTGTCTGCAATACATGGTCGCCGTACCCCTCATATTCGGTGAACTGACTGCCGAACACTATGAGGATGATTTCCATGCTAGCCACCCCAGGATCGACAGCCTGCGCGACAAAATGATCGTCCGGGAAGACAAACAGTACTCGTCCGATTATCACGACCCTGATAAGCGGTCCATCGCCAATGCCATCCAGATAGTTTTCAAGGATGGTTCCCGCACGGACAAGGTGGCGGTGGAATATCCCATTGGACACCGCCGTCGCAGGGAGGAGGGGATCCCTGTTCTGGAAAGCAAATTCCGTCGTAACCTGCTTACCTGCTTCCCCTTGGCGCGATCAGAGAAAATCCTGGAACGTTGCCAGGACCGTGATGGGCTTGAAACCATGCCGGTCAATGACTTCATGGACATGCTGGCTTTGTAAGAGCTCGGCAGAGAACTCGGAACATTTCGTCACCCCGACGCAACCTCAGAGTTCCCTGTTGGAGCCATGCTTGCATGGCGAACCGCCCAACCCCACGCCTCATCCGCATAGTTAATGATGCCCCTTGATGCGATTCAGCATCCACAATCTCCCCCAAAGTGTGCATATTTGTAACAGGCTGAGTGAATTCCTGGCGCACGAATATTCATATACTGAGTAAACCTGGTGTATATAGGCTTCAACTTGTTGAAATTCATGAAATTTTAAATCTGACACAGTGTAGAGTTTCTGTTAACACGTGTTGTGACGCGTTAACAGCATGTGTAACCTTGTGACATAGGTAACCAGTTCTGTCCAAAGACCCTTCACGGCCAGACTGATAACAACAAGACAGAGGTCACAGTGCGGCGCAACAACTCCCTTTCCCACATGCTGCTGGGAGCGGCCCTCACCCTCGGCGCTTCCCAGGTAATGGCTCTTCAAGAAATGAGCGATGACTCAATGTCCGAAGTTCAGGGCACGGGTCTGGCATTTGCCATGGATGACTTCAGTTTCCGCTTTGCACCTACCAGCTATATAGAACTGACCGGCACTCAAGCACAGGGTGCAGGCTGGGAACGGGGTGATGCCCGTTACTACGGCCTTTCAATTACCAATGGGGAGCAAATCGCCGGTATGGATTGGCATGGTTCAGGTTGTAACTCCGGGGGTGGGTTCGGTAACGATTATCTGGCCTGTCCAATGGGTACGGACAATGGTGGGGGAATCGGTGCCTTTGCCTCCATTTACGACCCCTACCTGCTGCGTGCCTACCAATACGAGGGCTATGACTATTCGGGCGCTTATCTCAGTACCCCAGCAAATATGCCTACCGTGATGGAGTTGATAGGCCCCAGCGATACTGACCGCTGGCGCTGGTCTTTCTGGGGTGAGCTTGAGGTGGATCGATTAAATAACAATCCGGCCGATGGCGCTCTGAACAATAGCTATAACGTTGGTGGTGCCGATTTCCTTCAGAGCCAGACCATAATCCACGGTAAACCGGTTACTGCGGCCGGCAGACCTGCCCGCCTGCGCCTGATGCGTACCACCGGTATGGACTCGGCGCTTTACCCTTGGGCAGATTCCAACACATTCGGCATCACCTACGAAAGTGCTCTCTCAGGCGATTTTCGTTTCTCTGTTCGCCAGCAAGCTGACTCCGAAGACCGCCTGCATTGGGTGCCCAACTTCGAAGACAACGAAGGCATGTACTTCAAAAATGTTGATGCTTATCTGCCGCTAGGCCAACTGCATTATCAAGCTCTCACCCTGGATGCCGTGCGCACCGGTAGCGAGCGCGGTAACTTTGTTATCGAGCTGACCCGAATTCCCAATATCGCTGCAGTTTATGAAGATTTTTATTGCGATGGCCCTTGCAATATTGTTAGCGGAGAAATTCAGAATCCCAACAAAGATACGCGTGGCTATGTTCGCTGGGGAGACTTCACCCGTTTTGACAACCCAGGGTCTACTGAGGGCTTTGCAGTGCCGGGTGCACAATCTACTGATAACGGCATTTACTTTGTTAGTGGCGGCACCGGCATCGGCTCAGGAACAGTGACTCCTGATACGGTTACTAATCTTGGGATCTCCAGGATTGAAGGCATGCGCATCAACCATATGAAAATCACTACTTTGGGGGCTGGGTTATGACGAGTTGCGTTAGAAAACCACTTGGGCTCCCGTTGCTTTTACCGCTGCGAGGTTTCGTGTTTTTTTGTCTTGTAATGATGTTTTTAAATATAGGCTCGGCCTTTGCGCTTGAACCTATGGATGATACAGAAATGGGCGGTGTCACGGGTCAGGAAGGCGTACTCATTAGCCTGGAATACTACTACAACAGTAGGCCGCCTCATGAAGTTACAAACGATGAAGATATTGGTTCGGCTAACGCTGATTGTACTGGTTTAGCCAGTTTAAACTGTCGACTTGCCCTGCAGCTCGAAAATCGTGATTTTGGATGGTTGGTATTCAAGAATGGGCATGCCTCACTGGAAATGAATCGTTTGAGTCTAGACGCTGCATTTCTTGGCGGAGATCAAGTGACAGAAAACGGGGTTAGTGCAGCTAACAAAGCGATAAGCTTTAATGATGACAAGTTTCGTAATGAGGCAGGGGATTGCCTCTTCGGTGACTGCACAACGTCGTGGATTGATAACTCGCCTGCTGTTCGAGCTCAATACCCAGAAAGTGGTGGTGTATATACACCAGGCGTTGCAGGGCAACCTGGCACTAGCCAAGGCTACAATGATGTCCGCTTGGGTGTTTATGTTCAAGGACTCGCTGTTGAATACAATGAGCCTGAGATTGGGGAAACATGGATAGCAGCTCCCGGTTGGCAGGCAAACAATTTCGGGTCCTTTTTAGGGTTTGAAATTGCAGACAATAATAGTCATCAGGCTGGTATTGCTATCGGCGGTAACTTCTATATGTACGGCTTCTAAACCATGAAAAAACGCAGAATAACAATACAAAGCGTTTCTCTTTCAGTGGCTAGCCCACTACTCACTAGAGCGCTGCCATTTTCACTGGTTGTTGCGACTTTCCCCGCGGTAGCTATGCAGGCTCTTGATGACAGAGATTTGGCGGGCGTTTCCGGTAAGGATGGTCTGACGATCAATCTGGAAGCGACTGAAGGTTGGAATGCAGACGCTGTTAAGTGGCAACCGGATGCGGCTGAGATAAGCCTGAATACAATCAATCTTGATGGAGTCGGGGCAGATGGCACCATGGCAGGAGCTGCTCCTGCTGCCGCTACTTTCACTGTTGATGCTGGTGCAGACGCTGATGGCGCTCCCTTATTAGGTCTTGGCCTGCACACTGATAGTCGTGTTCGCGTGCAGGCAGACTCAATAACTGTTCCCTCCGCAAGTAATTCACGTTCAATGGGAGCATTTGCCTTCGACTTTGAAGGTGGGATCGATCTAGTAAACAGCGGTATTTTCAGCATGGGTTACAACAAAGCCTCGCTGTTAGGTGAAATCCGTGATGCAGATTTATTCTACCGCCAAGGTGACGACACTAATCCCTGGATAGCGATGCATGACTTTGCTCTGCGCTGGGAGATTCCAGAGGGTATTCTTGGTGTCGATAATCAAGGAATCGTCCATCGTGCAGGCCACCCTTATAACCCGAACGCTGTGTCCGGCCCGTCATCTGAGGTCCCTACTTCGTCCAATATTCAAGCGTCAGATCTGATCAACCTGGCGCTGGACTTCGATTTAATATATGGCCAGAAAGTCGGAGCTGAAGAATTCCGTGTTACCAATAATGCCCGTGGAATAATGCATTTTGGCTTCCTGGGTAGCATTCGCGATGCTGAGCTTAAGTGGATGCCCGGTGGTGTTTGGCAAGGGGCAACGGTCGGTGTGTTTGACCCATATGGTGCCAGTGCTGTGACCTCAGAAGGGCTGCGTTTTAGCTCACAGTGGGACTATGTGAATCTCGACGATATCGCCGCGAACAGCTTCCTGTCCGCAGAAAATGAATTTCGCTGGAGGCTTGGCGAAACTGCTGACGTTGCAAGCGCAGACCAGTCCCGGGTGAACTTTGAGCTTGGCGATTGGACCATGTGGGGGGAGCGGACAGAGCGAAAACCCTCCGCCCATTATTTTCCATTGATCGCAATAGATGTAATTAATGGTGCAGGGCAGGGACCTGGTGGGCTTTGCTGGGGGCATGGCACAAATTTTCAGGCTGCAGGATGTGATAGCGCGGGCGGTCAATTCATGAATATTCAGCCAGGTCGCATCGGTGATTATTATGGCTTCAGTCATGAAGGTGATTCAGGAGCTCTCGCCATTATGGTTCGCGATGGCCAGCTCCAAGCCTACTCTCGTAAGGTTCGCCTACTAGAGCGACAGTCAGATGGAGAAACAGTAAATACCCGGGAATTCGACTGGGGGCTCATCTACTCGCTGGCCAATATTGATGCCAATTTTTATTTATATCCTGGTGGCACTCGTTATGATTCTGGATCAGCATCATATGTTGGCGGGGATGGAATCATTGCGGACATTTTACTGAAATCGCAAACGCTTGATGCAAGTAATGAGCTTCAGACCCAGAATTGGGACCACGGCACACATCTAATGATAGCTGATACTGATGCCAGCATGGGCATCGGTTTTATGAGTTCCAGTTTTGTCGTGGCGGGTAACGATACCCGAATTTGGGTAAAACCGCAGAATGGAAGCGATTACTATTCTGGCGGCGTCGATATTTTCTCCCCAGAAGCACGGTTCAACTATCGTGCGACCTTTGGTGGGGGCCTGCTGCCAGGCCATCCCGACTACGATCCTGATAGCACCTCCCGAGCACAGACTGTTAACGGTGCGAATCTGGACATGAATTTGGAAGGGTTGGTTAACCTGCGATTTTCCCCGTCTGATCCTGCCTCTACCGCTGGCAACAATTATTTGGGCTTTAGTGGTGCATTGAGTCTCGGGACCACCCATAGTGACGGAATGTTGGGTGCTACCACGGACGTGGCTAACTGTGGTTCACAGGGTGATTCGAATTGCGGTAGTTACTTGTCTATTGCTGAACCAAGTCAGCCGCAAGCAGCAATAAAGCTTGCCAATATTACGGGCGACCTGGCCTTTACTGAGGGAAGAGTAGATATCGTTGGGACTAGTGAAAGAGCAATGAGCCCTGAGCCCAAAATGATAATCGCCAATAATATAAAAGTTGGGTATGCGGCGACCGACCACCTGAGCAGCGTCCTAGAAACGGCTCCAGGTATTTCTAGTGCTAATGCAGGGCAACCTGTAATTATCGACAGCATTATGCTAGGTGACGCCAAACTCGGTCGTATGGTCATTCCTTCAGCGCAGATTCACTCTAGTATCACGCTGGAGCCACAAAGCGCAGCAGTGCCGTTCTCTCCGTAAGCACTGTAAACCGACTGTGTGTGGAGCTGTCATACAAGACAACAGAGCAGGCAAAATGATGAGCAACCAGAGAATAACAATAAATTTCGCCATTAACTCTCTAGCCTCTCTATGGACCCTGATTCAGAGAATCTTTTTTGTCATGAAAAATATATTTTACGTTTATCTTCTGAGCTTCTCTAAAATGAGTAGTATTTTTTTATTCTCGCGAATTTATTCAGAAAAAGCATGGATGGCGTTAGTGTTTTGCATGTCAACTGTTTTGTTGGGTGTCGCTTTACCGGTTAGTGCAATGACTGAGATGGCTGACAAAGAAATGTCTAATGTGTCTGGTCAGGCGCTATTGCAAATGGATAAAGAGTTCACCAATGGTTTTACGTTTTATAAAGCGGGCCTTGATGCAAAGCTTGAATTGAACGCGAATTTTGAGAAGCTGCAGTTAGGCTGTGGCGGAGTAAATGGCTCTGGCGCTTGTGATCTAGATATCGATAATTTTTCTTTAGGTTGTGTGGCTGATGCATCAGGAGCATGCCTTTCTCTGGATCCGCGTGGGCGTCAAATTCCGGGTGCACCAGCTGGAAGTCCAAATCAGCTGAAAGACTTTTTGATTGAGCGTCCATTTTTCCAATTTGCTATAAAAAATGATAGTTCAAAAACTCTTAGGGAGGTTGTTGGTATTCGCCTAGGTGGTGAGGATGTATCCGGGCCCTTAAGTTTTGGCTCATTAAATACCTTCAGTGGGTATATGTCTGGCCAAGCAAATCTAGAAATGCAAGGCGCAGACAATGTTGCTATTACTTGTGCCTATGCAGACCGCCCTTGTGTGGCTCCAGGTGCCAATACGAGCGGTATGAATAATGGGGGCGCCAGTAGCTGGGGCTCTCCAGGCGCGGATTGTGGTTGGTCTGGCTGTAATAGAGCTGGTTTGCCTGCACCTGAAGGCGGATATCTTAACCTCGGCGACGATATGATTCTTGATATCGGGATTGCGTCTATTCGCTTTCAGGAAGCTCTTGTTAGCTATGGAACAGTGACTCGTAATGGTAATTCGGTTCTGCTCAGTGGCAACCGTCAAAATCAGGCCGCAGTAAGTGGTGTTGAGCTTGGAGGGGTTGTTAATAGTCTTGTTTACGGCAATAACGATGGTTCCACCAATGTAGGTGCATCGCCCCTTGAGTTAGCGGATACAGATGCTGGGGCCTTGGTTGGGATTTTCGGTCCTACATTACTTCCTTTGCTTCGCGGTGGGGTCTCAGATCAAATTAAAAGGCAGCTCGCTGCAGGCCTGAGAATTTATGATCCTAATGAGGCTACGAATCAAGCCATAATTAATAGCAAATCCGATGCAGCCATTAATAATGATCTAAATAATTACGACCTTCCGTTTAATGTTGCAAATGTTCATCAAATTGATGTGACCTCTGATCTTTTTGGTCTTTCTTTTCAAAAGGAAGATGTTCAATATCCGGGCTATGTTGAACCAGTGAAAAGAGGGTGGGCTATGTATGCTCCTGACGCATTTACTTTAAATATAGCTCAGCCTGTTACAGCTTTTGTTTCTGGCATTACAGGTTCTTCAGCCGCAAGAGATGGCAACATCGTTGGGCTAGAGCCTCCTTTCAAGAATTGCTGGGGGAGTGCTAGATTTTGTTGAATAGAAATAATTTTCTATAATGTAATAATGATTTTTAATTTCTTTTGGGGTGAGCCATCGTCTCTGGGAGCGAGCCCCTAGACAAGTTCTTTTATTCCTGCGTCCGGTGTAAAAGTTACCTCTGTAAGAAACAAAAGTTTAATTCAAGAGGTCGCTGCCTGACTGTAAAAGCCAATCTCGCGTTAGATATAGTTGTGTTTGAGCCTAAGTTCTGTAGAAGGAATTGTACGGACCCTGAGAGGAGCAGGAATAATGTCCTCAGGCTGCACTTGGAGGGTGTGTGATGAAGGGCGCATCCATATTCAGCTCATAATTCCACTGAAATACAGCGTTGCAAATACGGCAGGTTTTCTGAAAAGGGAAGGGCATATTTTCAGAGATTAGCTCAAAGTAAAAAGGTTTTAGCGGACGGAATTTTGTGCCAAAGGCTATTGTAAGTCCGGCGGCTTGGATAAAGAAATGATACGAAGCTACATAAAGAACTCAAGACGGGAAGAGAAACGCCAAGACCAAATGAGATTGGAATGACTCTTGCTAATGCCTCTCTAGGAGCTTCCATCATGCCAACTGTTCTGCGGGTGTTTATTGGTTATTCATCCATATATTCAATAAGGATCTCCTGGGCACGGAAATGACAACAGATAATAATGCTGGTCAATTTAGTTGCCTGTTTTGGTTTCTGGTAATTGTATTGGTATTGTCTGGCTGCGGCGAAGGCGGCGGTAGCGGCAAAGGTTCTATTGTTGTGAGCACTAATGCTAATATAGACACTCCTACAAAGCCTGACCAGGATACAGGATCTGGCGGAACTGAGACAGAGCTTGATGGAAATGATGCTACATTAGATGATTGGCTTCGTAACGCCATTATTAAAAATGGTCTCACTGGCAATCCGGCTGCTCCCCGTCAGCGGCGTCAGCAAACGCCTGCAGAAGATCCTAAAATAAAATTGGGTCAATTATTGTTTTTCTCTCATTCTCTATCTGGCGATCTTACGTCCTCATGTGCTACCTGCCACACCCCTGATTTCGGTGGAAGCGACGCCCTTTCTCTGGGGATTGGAGTTTCTCCAATAGATTCCGCAAGGATTGGCCCTGTCCGTCGACTCGACATCAACAAGGATCTTGACCCGGCTGCTGATGGCGGGCCGAATATGCACCGCAATAGTCAGACGATTTTTAATGCAGCCTTGTTTGATCGTAGTCTGAGTTTCGACGGTCGGGTTTTTGTTCAGGATGATGATACTGCTACTGGTGGTAAGGGGCAGGAAATCCGGACGCCTGAAAGCGGTAATTTCCCTGATTTATCGGAGGCCAACGGCCTATTGGAAAACTTCGTCAAGTTTCCTCTGACCAACCACAACGAAATGCGGGCCTATCTGTTCAGTGCAATGTCCCAGGAAGAATACAGGGAGCACCTGGTTTCTCGCCTTCGTGGAGAAAAGGATAAGGCACTGTTGACTCCTGATGGACCTGAAAACTGGGTGACTCATTTCCGGCAAGCCTTCAATCAACCAAATGCCAGAGCTGAAGAGGTAATAACGCTTATCAATATTCAGCGAGCCTTGGCAGCTTACATCGAATCCATGATCTTCATCGAGTCACCTTGGAAACGCTATGTAGAAGGTAATGATAATGTGATTTCATTATCTGCAAAGCGTGGAGCTCGCTTGTTTTATGAGCCAATCGAAGAAGGTGGATTGGGATGCGTTAGCTGCCATAGCGGCGACTTTTTCACCAATGAAAATTTCTACAATACGGCTTTCCCGCAAATTGGGCGGGGGTTCATGCGTGCAGAAAAAGATGACATTGGCCGTTGGGCAAGTACAAGAAGAGAGGAAGACAGGTATGCTTTCCGGGTCCCCAGCTTGCTGAATATCGGCGTTACCATGCCATACGGTCATGCAGGCACTTTCGATCTACTTCAAGATGTTATTCGTTACCATGCACATCCGCGCCAGGGTGTAGAAAACTATGACTTTTCACTGGCTGGCCTGGCTCAGTTTCAGGGTGCATTGTCTTACGACTATGCGCTATCGCATACCCAGAAGGCGTTAAATGCGAGCAGTTTTTTGATCGCGGAACCACTTCTTCCTGGCAGGGAGCTGACCAGCCAGGAGGTGTCCGAGATCACCGCTTTTCTGCGTACGCTTACTGATGACTGCGTGAGGAATCATGCCTGCAGAAATCAATGGACTCCGCAGCTTGACGAAGATCCTGACGGCAATCTTCTCGTTAGTGGTGTTAATCCGGTGGCCGAGCCGGATTTACCGGTAGAGCCGGATCCAGATGAAAATCAACCACCAGCACAGCCTGGTGATTACGAAAAAAAAGTGCCTTTAAGCTTTACTACATCCCCACGCAATACGTTTGCTGAGCTTGAGCACTGTTCTGAAGAGCCCAATCAACATGCAATTAATGCGGGCTATGGTTTTGTACCACGGCACACGGCCTTATTCGGGCTTTATGACCCTTTTGGCAATCCTCTTCATCCACATGGTTTTGATGCCGAGACCTGGGATCTTGCTGGTGGCCTCACTGCTGAGCCGATCATGATCGCAGGCGGTGTAAGTGCGGGCTATCTGGATGATGACTGCTGGCTTGATCTTGCCTATGCCGGAGGTGGACGGTCTGGGATGGTATTTTATATCAACCGGGGAGGGCAGGCAGGTTTTGATTCACAGTCATTGCTTGACGGTGATCCGGGTGGAGGTTTTACCGGTGTTGCCATGGTTGATTTGAACGGTGATTATCGGCGGGACATGCTGTTCGGTAATATCAAGGATAAAAAACTACCGATTTATGCCATTAACGACCATGGCAGCTACTATAGAGCCGCTGACCTTTCCATCAGCCGTCATACTTATGGCATTTCGTTTGCGGACCACAACCATGATGGTTATCCGGAGATCTTCCTGGCTCATTGGTTCCCAGGTAATGTACTTACTGCGCCACTATTCTGGAAGAATAATGGCGGAGCGGAGCTGGAACATTACGATTTTGAAGCAGGACTGTCAGATGACACGCTCTCCCAGAACTGGAATTTTTCGCCGCAAGTTGGTGACTTTAATGGCGATGGGGAGCTGGATTTGTTGCTGGCGTCAGATTTTGGCACCAGTGTGGTGATGCAGGGTGCAGGCGACGGCACTTTTGTGAATATAACCGATAGATCCATCATCACCGATGAGAATGGCATGGGGTCCGCTCTCGGTGATTATGACAATGACGGCGATCTCGACTGGTTTGTCACTTCGATTTACGACCCTGATGGAGTGGCGGAGGCTAACTGGGGGGTAACAGGAAACCGGCTGTATCGAAATAATAGTAATGGTGGCGACATCTTACTTGAGAATGTAACTCAGGAAGCGGGCATTGCCGACGGGAATTGGGGATGGGGAGCTTGTTTTGCAGATTTTAATAATGATGGGTTTCTGGATATTTTTCATGTGAACGGCTTTGGGCATATTCCTGATAGCGCTGTTGTTGATAGCAAAGGTCAAAAAATTAAAGATAATGCTCAGTTGATTACTGAGGAATACCGGGGCGTCTTGCCCAAGTTGTTCATCAATCAGGGCGATGGGATGTTCCGTGAAAAGGCGATACTATGGGGGCTTGTGCTGCCAAGCGAGGGGCGTGGTATCACTTGTCTGGATTATGACCGTGACGGTGATATTGATATTGCCGTTTTAGACCATTCGAGGGGCTTGCAGTTTTTTAGCAACCAGACTGGCCATGGCCCAGGTAGGCGTTTTCTTTCAGTCAGATTGGTTGGCGAAACGCCAAATACCGAAGCTTTGGGAGCAAAGGTTCAACTGACGGCTGATGTGGGTGGTGATTTCGGTATGCAGACTCAAACTCGCGTCAGCATGGCCAACACCAATTTCAATGGCCAGAATCCGCCAGACTTGCATTTCGGTATGGGTGAAGCAGACAAAGCAAATATCTCGGTCATCTGGCCAGATAGCGCTCGCTGGCAGTGTGAGGGTATAAATACCAACCGCTTCATGATTCTTGATCAGCGCGAGCTTCATCCTGATTGTATAGTTCAGCCTTAAGAGGATCTGTTAACCAGTGGAGGGAGGTGCGATCGGGTTGGGTCGCGCTCCCGTTGGGAGCAGCCCAATATAATTGGTGAATAATTGAAGCTGGATTACTGCAACCGACGCTTCAATCCCTTCATTGCCAGCACCCTCGTGCTGATTTCCTCGATCGACAACTCAGTGGCATCCAGGTACGGGATGTTGTGCTTGTTGTACATGGCTTCCAGGGCTCTTAACTCCATATCGCACTGACGGAGGGAGGCATATTTGCTGCCGGCTTTGCGTTCGCTGCGGATGGCGCTGAGGCGGTCGGCGTTTATGGTCAGGCCGAAGAGTTTGTGTTTGTGCTCCATGAGCGGCTTGGGCAGACGAAGGTCGTCAAAGTCGTCTTCGGTGAGCGGGTAGTTGGCGGTGAAAAGACCGAACTGCAAAGCCAGGTAGAGGCAGGTCGGCGTTTTGCCCGAGCGGGACACGCCAATGAGGATGACGTCTGCCTGGTCGTAATGGCGGGTGCGGGCACCATCGTCGTTGTCCAGGGCGAAATGCACGGCGTTGATACGGATTCGGTAAGACTCCGCATCGCGGATGGCGTGGCTTTGATTGATCTTGTGGCTTGAGCGCACCCCCAGCTCGTCTTCCAGGGGGTTGAGAAACGCCCCGAACAGATCCAGTACCAGGCCGTCACAGCCGTGGAGCAGAGTTCGGTGGTCACTGTTGACCAGGGTAGAGAACACCACGGGCTTTTGGCCGTCTTCCCGGGACGCCTGGTTTATCCGTGCCACGGCTTCACGGGTCTGCTCATCCGACTGCACGAAGGGCAGGGTGATCTGCACGAACTCGATATCGCCGAACTGGCTGAGCATGCTGTGGCCGAGGGTTTCAGCGGTGATGCCGGTGCCGTCAGAGAGATAAAACGCCGTTCTTTTCATGGGGATCAGCCGTTTTCTGTGCCGCAGGAGCGGCGCTTGAGCCGCGTATTGACTTGCAAAAAGGCGTTGCCAGTCGTTCGCAGCTCAGGCGCCGCTCCTGTGGGGGTTCGTAAGTCATTGTTTTCAATGATGACAGTCTAGAGCTCGCCGTTGTCCGGGGCCAGTGCTATCTGCGAACTATTGGCCGGCAAATTCGGGAAATCCCGCCTGGGGCGTTGTCCCTGCCTTCACATCCTTCTAAACTGCGCCGCACAGGCTGGCCCAATGGTTAAATACCCTTTCATTTTCAATGGGATAGACAGGCCAGGCAAGTCGCAGCTCGCTGCAGATGCAGGGATTGACCAAAGTCGTACCCAAATTACGACGAGGGGCGGGCAAACTGTGTGGGTTTTGAGTAGAATGTCGGCTCGATTAGCGCCGGCTCAGGCCAGTAATCAACGGTAATACGTAAAAAGGAGACGACCTTGGCGGAATATGTAGTCTGGTTTCAGGACCTGGGGAAAAATGACGTTGAACGCGTAGGCGGCAAAAATGCATCCCTCGGTGAGATGATCAGCAATCTGTCGGCAGCGGGTGTCTCCGTTCCGGGCGGTTTTGCCACCACCGCTGAAGCCTTTCGCGAGTTCCTCGAGCACAACAATCTGACACAGAAGATCAATGACGCCTTGAGCGCTCTGGATGTGGATGATGTGGTCGCCTTGGCCAAGACCGGTGAGCAGATCCGCCAGTGGGTGGTGGATGCACCTTTCCAGCCCGCTCTGGATAGCGCTATCCGCGACGCCTATGCACAGATTGGTGAAGGCAATGCTGATCTGCCGGTAGCGGTTCGTTCTTCCGCTACCGCAGAGGACTTGCCGGATGCGTCCTTCGCCGGCCAGCAGGAAACCTTCCTGAATATTCGCGGCATCGACAGTGTGATGATTGCCGTCAAGGAAGTGTTTGCCTCCCTGTTCAATGATCGCGCGATCAGCTATCGCGTTCACCAGGGTTTTGACCACAAACTGGTGGCCCTGTCTGCGGGCGTGCAGCGCATGGTCCGCTCAGAAACCGGTGCCGCCGGGGTTATGTTCTCCATGGACACCGAATCCGGTTTCCGTGATGTGGTCTTTATCACTGCCTCCTACGGTCTGGGTGAAATGGTGGTGCAGGGCGCGGTTAACCCTGACGAATTCTACGTTCACAAAAAGACTCTCCTGAACAAGAAGCCTGCCATTCTTCGCCGTAACCTGGGCAGCAAGATGCAGAAGATGGTTTACGGTGCTGAAGCCTCTGCGGGCAAGTCCGTCAAGATTGTGGAAGTCGATACGGCAGAGCGCATGACGTTCTGTCTGAACGACGAGCAAATCGAGAACCTGTCCCGTCAGGCCATCGAGATCGAAAAGCACTACGGCATGCCCATGGATATTGAATGGGCGCTGGATGGTGACGACGGCAAGCTGTACATCGTGCAGGCCCGCCCGGAAACCGTGAAGAGCCGCTCCGATGTGAATGTGATGGAGCGCTACCTGCTCAAACAGACCGGCAAGGTATTGGTGGAAGGCCGCTCCATTGGCCAGCGTATTGGTGCCGGTAAAGTGCGCATCATTACCAATATCAAGGAAATGGACAAGGTCCAGCCTGGCGACGTGTTGGTCACGGACATGACAGACCCGGATTGGGAACCGGTCATGAAGCGTGCAGCAGCGATTGTTACCAACCGTGGTGGGCGCACCTGCCACGCGGCGATCATTGCCCGCGAACTGGGTGTTCCCGCCATTGTTGGCTGTGGCGACGCCACCGAGGTACTCAGTGACGGTCAGGAAGTTACGGCTTCCTGTGCGGAAGGCGATACCGGCAAGATTTACGAGGGGCAGCTGGAATTCGATATTCAGCGCAACTCCATTGAATCCATGCCCAAACTGCCATTCAAGATCATGATGAATGTGGGCAACCCGGACCGTGCCTTTGACTTTGCCGGTTTGCCGAACCAGGGCGTCGGTCTGGCCCGTCTGGAATTCATTATCAACCGCATGATCGGTGTGCACCCGAAAGCGCTGCTGAACTACGATACCTTGCCCAAGGATGTGAAGCAGAATGTGGACAAGCGCACCTCCGGTTACGGTGATCCGGTGGATTTCTACGTGGAAAAGCTGGTCGAAGGGATTTCCACCCTGGCCGCGGCTTTCCATCCGGAGAAGGTGATTGTTCGTCTGTCCGACTTTAAGTCTAACGAGTACGCCAACCTGATCGGCGGCAAGCTCTACGAGCCGGAAGAAGAGAACCCCATGCTGGGCTTCCGGGGTGCCAGCCGTTACATCAGCGAAAACTTCCGGGATTGCTTCGAGCTTGAGTGCCGCGCCCTGAAGAAAGTGCGTGACGTCATGGGCTTCACCAATGTGGAAATCATGGTGCCCTTCGTCCGGACTGTTGGCGAAGCCGAGCAAGCGGTTGACCTGCTGGCCAAGAACGGACTGAAGCGTGGTGAAAACGGTCTGCGCGTGATCATGATGTGCGAGCTGCCCACCAACGCGCTGCTGGCCGATGAGTTCCTGCAGCACTTCGATGGCTTCTCAATCGGTTCCAACGATCTGACCCAGTTGACGCTGGGCCTGGACCGGGATTCCGGTATCGTCAGCCATCTGTTTGACGAGCGCGATCCGGCGGTCAAAAAGTTGCTGAAGATGGCCATCGATGCCTGTAACGCCCAGGGCAAGTACATCGGCATCTGTGGCCAAGGGCCATCTGATCATCCTGATCTTGCCAAGTGGCTGATGGAGCAGGGCATCTCTTCCGTGTCCCTGAACCCGGATTCCGTCCTGGATACCTGGTTCTACCTGGCGGAGAAGCATGGCAACTGATTAGCCTGCTTGATCCATCTGGTGCCCTACGGCAAAGTAAAAAGCCCGCTATTGCGGGCTTTTTACGTTAGTGGCAATGTTGGCGACAAGACGCTTTGCAGCTACTCATGCCTCTTGAAAGTGACAGCCTGATTGGAGCCTGATTGGGCGATGGGTTGAGGTGGCGTTGAGGCCGCCAGTCAAGGTCGCCGGGTGTATCGAATCGGAGAGAAGGGAAGCCATGTTTCATCGCCTGATCAGGACGCTGGATTTATATGATGGCTTGAGATTGCCCGTAAAAGTCGGTCGGCTTGAGCTTTTGCTGGTCCATGAAGAGGGCGAAACCCGATTAATGCAGCGTCGCTGTCCCCATGCAGACTTTGCTCTGGATCGCTGCACCATCAGTCATGGGGAGCTTCGCTGCCCAGGGCATGGATTGACCTTTTCCCTGCGGAGTGGCCGCTGTCTCAATGGCAACTACCAGCTGCAGCAATACCGAATTGACTACGACGGCCCCTGGCTGGGTGTGGATTTGTCTCCCTAACCACCGGCTTCAACACAGAAAATCGGGCTGACTGAACAGGACGACTCTCTCTTCTTTTGACGGCGCGGCACGTGCCAGAACGGCCAGACGTTTTATTGAGGGATGGGGGAGGCGTAGACCACTTTCTCGTCACCCAAGCCTGCGACAAAGTGGCTGCTGTAACGATGGCGCAGTTGTTTGACCTTACGCACATAGGCCTGGGTCTCCTTGAAGGGAGGGATGCCACCGTAGCGCCGCACATTCCCCTCGCCGGCGTTATAGGCCGCCAGGATGTGATCCAGGGTAGAGAACTTGCCTTTCAAGTAGGCCAGAAAGCGGGTGCCGCCAAGAATGTTTTCACGGGCATCAAACGGGTTGCTGACTTTCAGATAGGCCGCCGTTTCGGGCATTAGCTGCATCAGACCCTGAGCTCCCACACGGGAGATGGCCTTCGGGTTAAACAGGGATTCCGCATGGATTACGGCTTTCACCAGCGCCGGGTCGACCCGGTGCTGGCTGGCTGCGAAAGTGATCAGGGTATCGTAACGGTCACGCTCTGCATCGCTTAACGCACGGGGCTGGTAATTCCATCCCTTGCGGATGGACAGCAGAGTATGGCCACTGCCAACCCGGTCCTGTGGCTGGTCCGTGAACAGAATGGTGCCATCAGCGGCGCGATACTTGTAGATATCGCTTGCCGCAGCACTTGAAAAACTGATCATGCCGCTCAATAGCAGAGCCAGCAGCCCGGTCAGTCGCATTGTGTCCCGTTCCCCATTGGATGCGTGCTGTTTCAGACGCGTTATTGTTTTCGTGAAATGCCTTACCAGGCTATATCCAGACTATATAGCAACAGATTAGCATTTCTGATGGACGTTACCCCCATGGTACCGCTGCGCCCGTTGATGTTGACCCCAGTTCGATAAAGGGTCATTTTCACGTGCTGAGCGTCGCGGCTGATCCAAGCCAATCATACTATCGCTGCGGTCATAGCCCAAGTGACCTGGCACACATTCCGGTTTGTCCCTGCTATTGCCGTTTGCTATGGGTGGTATCAGCGGGGACGTCTTGTGAATCTTCTCGCACTGCGCACAATGGGGTCTAACTTGAAGGAGTCAGCAGTGACAAAAGAATTCGACCTGGTGGTAATCGGGGCCGGTTCCGGCGGTGTTCGAGCGGCCCGTATGGCGGCAAGCCACGGTGCGCGGGTAGCCATCATTGAAGAGCGGTTTTTTGGCGGCACCTGCGTGAATGTGGGTTGTGTCCCCAAGAAGCTGTTTTCCTACGGGGCGCATTTTCCTCAGGAATTTACCCTGGCAGAGGATTTCGGTTTTACGGTCAAGGGCTGGTCCTTTGATTGGGCAACCCTGCGAGATAACAAAAGCCGGGAAATCCAGCGCCTGAATGGTATTTACCAGCGAATTCTTGACCAGGCCGGGGTTACCGTTTTTGAGGGACATGGCAAGGTGCTGGGCCAGGGGCGCGTTGCGGTGGATGACCAGGAGCTGAAAGCGGCGAACATCCTCGTCGCTACCGGCGGCAAGCCTTATGTGCCGGAGTTCCCGGGCTCAGAATTGGCCCGAATCTCTGACGACCTTTTCTACCTGGAGGCGCTGCCTGACACGGTGGCAGTGGTAGGAGGAGGCTACATCGCCACCGAATTCGCTGGCATCCTGCACGGCCTGGGCTGCCAGGTAACCCAGATTTACCGCGGTGACCTTTTCCTGCGCGGATTTGACGGCGATATCCGGCAGTTTGTGGCAGAGCAAATGCGCGGGCAGGGCGTGGACCTGAAGTTCAATGCCGA
>Ga0208452_1000018_pt1 | contig 46951 bp, 37 predicted proteins | sample Virmet3611_800_FD_185734 | JGI IMG/M metagenome (GOLD analysis project Ga0208452, IMG submission 185734) | Marine viral communities from the Southern Atlantic ocean transect to study dissolved organic matter and carbon cycling - metaG 3611_800... | ecosystem: Environmental > Aquatic > Marine >... | reverse complement strand
GCGCGGTGAAAAAACGCACCTGGCGAGCGTCGGGCTTGGCAGAGCGGCTAATGTAGGAGCGTCGCTTGCGGCGCGATTAACAACGCTGGAATCGCGCCGCAAGCGACGCTCCTACGGCAAACGACAACATTGGCCCAATGTATTTAATTGCGGGGGAAATACATGCCTCGGAAGGAATATAGACTGTAGGAGCCATGCTCGCATGGCGCCTACAAACAGAGCGCTTGGTCGAAGAGTGGGCAGTAACCTTCACCGATGACCCTAAAAAAAACGGGATGCCGAAGCATCCCGTTTTTTGTTTCCCGAATCACGCGGTTACTTGAACTGCGCTTTCTTCTCTTCGGTTTCCACGATGATTTCCGCACGACGGTTCTTGGCGCGGCCTTCGCGGGTGCTGTTGTCCGCTACCGGCTTGTTCTCACCATAGCCTTCCGTGCTGATGCGATCGCCGCTGACGTTGAAATCTTTCATCAGACGGTCTTTCACGGACTGGGCACGACGCTCGGAAAGGCCCTGGTTATAGTCCGCCGGGCCGGTGCTGTCGGCATGGCCTTCCACGCGGATATGGCCCTGCTCACCCCCGTTCAAACGCTCTGCCACACCGCGAATCTCATCAGTAAATTGCCCCTGAATGGTATCGCGGTCAAAACCAAAGTAGATCACCGAGGTTTCACGCTGCTCCAGGCTCTCATAGACCTGACAACCATCCGCATCCACCACCGCACCGGAGGCGGTGTTCGGGCAACGGTCACGGTCATCGTTGACCCCATCACCATCGCTGTCACCGGTTACCACTTCAGCCGGGGTAGCCGCTACCACCTCATCGTCAGCGCTGTCGTCGCTGTCGTTACTGATACCAAACGCCAGATTAAGGCCCGCATACACCTGACCTTCCCAGTACTCGCGGTCGGTGCTGTATGCGTGACGGGTACCCAGATCCAGAATCACATGCTTGAAGAAGGCACGCTGAACACCCAGCTCGACCCCCGTCATCAGCTCGTCATTCTTGTCACTGTTGGGGTTATTGAGACTCTCAATGTACTGCTCCCCCACATTGATACCCGCATAGGGCTCAAAACCAAGGAGACTGGTATCGTTAAAGTGATAACGACCGCTGACAAAGTAATTGGTCATGTCCACACGACGACCGGAATCGTATTTGCTTTCCGCATCGCCTTCGACCTCGTCATACCAACCCTGCACAGACCAGTTGGGATGGAAACGCCAGCCCAGCTGACCGCCATAAAAAGGCACATCATCCAGACCATCAACACCATTGCCGATCACGTCGTTATCGTAAAAAGTGTAATAACTGGCATGGCCACCAATATACCCATAACGGTCCGGAACATTTTCTCCGGCCATGGCGAGGGGGGATAGAAAAAGCGGGATCGCCGCACTAACACGCAAGATCGTTTTCATGGCAGAGTTCCTTCAAAGTTGCTCCCTGTGATTCTGCAAATGTAACCACAAGGTGAAGGAACCCATAGCCCAGAGAGGGCGCTGAGTGCTTGAATTTACTGAAATTTAACCACTCTCAGACAAAAGATTACCAATGGATTAGGGATTTCGTCTCAGTTAGAACGTTCGCTCCAATGCTGTTTATATAGAAATATTTTTTTATATTTTTATGGGAGATATCAAAACATTTCGGGAAGGATCCACTCATTCACATTGAGTGGATCACAATCCTTCCCTCCCACTCCGGGCTCACTTTTCCGGTGAAAATGAGCCGGGATTCATCCCTCCGAGGAACACCGGTATTTACTTGGTGACCCACTGGCCATCGGGAGTCCGCACATAATCTCCAGCGTCGGTTTTATCGATGGCTTTCTGCCCGGCCAGTCGCGCCACCTGATCCAGGGTAATACCGTTCTGTTTGGCGATGCGTTCATAGGCATCACGGCGTTTCTGGTTGATATCCGCCACCAGCTCCACGGCGGCCGGGGTCGCCTTGACCACGCCCAGATACCCGTCCGGTTGTTCACCGACCATGCCCTGACTTTTCGCCGCATCCAGATCCAGTGCAAACGCTGCCATGCTCAACAGCAAGGCCAGGGTGGCAATCAGAGTTTTTACAATTTTCATCATCCCTACTCCTAAAACAGGTTGCTGTCTTCGCTGAACAACTGATCGATATCCTTTTCCACCTTGAGGCGGATTTCATGGTCGATCTTCACGTTCAGGTTGATGGTGATAGGTTCCTCCGGGGCTTTCAAAGCCACCGTCGGGGTGCAGGCAGGCAACAGGGTCACCGCCAGCAACAAACCCGGCGCGAGTGTTTTCATTGTGCATTCTCCGTGCGCAGTTTCTCGGTGATGTCATCGCCAATACGCAGGCTGCGCATCAGCACCAGCATGTTTTCCCGATGGGTGTAGTTAAACACCACCGGCAGATTATTTCTCTGTGGATTCACTCCCTTGATGGTCACCGCCGCTTCCAGCCAGCCCTCCCGGTCCATGTTCATGCGCGCCTGAAAATCCGGGATGGTCAGCACGCTCAGGCTTTCCAGTGCCAGTTTTACGGCCTGGTTGGAGCTGGCCATGGATTGCACACTGGACGACGGCGGGATACGCAGGGACAGGGTTTCCTCATTGGCCAGCCGGGCTCCTTCCACCACCATAAAATCCGTGCCCAGTTGCAGGGGCACATAGCCGCCAACACGCCCATCCAGAAACACCGCCGGCGGGTTCTGCAAGGCGGCTACCTGCTCCAGATCAATGCGGGTAATCACCACCGGCTGGGGACGTGATGATGGCCAGTCCAGCGCCGGCGAACGCAGGGAGCCGCTCAGCAACTCCGCACGGATATCGGTGAACTGCCATTGGCTGAGATCGCTCTCCATCTGCAGGGACAGGTCGGTAATGGGCGTACCGATATCCAGGGTACTCGCCGTCACCGGCCCCGCACTCTTCAGAGACACCGCCCCATCACGATAGTGCCCTTCCAGGGTGCCCTGAATTCCCCGGGCCGTGACGCTGCCCCAGTCCACTGCCGAATCGGCCAGACGCATTGTGCCCTGTGCAGACAGGGTATCGCCCCATTGCCAGTGACCTTCACCGGAGAGGGAGCCTTTACGGGGGGTCATGGCCAGGCCTTGGCCCATGGCCGGAATCAGTGGGCTATGGATCTGGAAACGGCCCTGGGGCGTCTCGCCAGCCAGGGAGGCCTGTGCCGTCAGCTCACTTTGCCAATCGGCAATCGCCAGCCTGGCGGTGACTTTTTTACCTGCCAGCCGGGCGTTGCCTGACACCACCGGCAACCGCCAGCGGGCTGCCAGCAAGCCGCCACTACGCAGTTGTAACTGCCCATGGGCCCCGGCCGTGTCCACCGTTACCGGGCCACGGGTAGTCACGGTGAGCGGCCGCAACAGCACCTGCTCCACCAGCCCTTCGCTGATCGAAAGCCGGCTGCCATCCGCCAGCACCACAGCATCCTGCTGCAAATGCCACGGCACCTGCAGGGAAACCTGGCCACCCCGGTCGTAGTCGGGAAGGGACGAGGTGGCCGACAGGGTGCCCTGCCAACCGCTTTCCCCTTGCCGGAACGACAGGCTGCCATCGAGCGGGTAACCGGCGTACTGACCTTTCAGGGTTGCCCTGGCGCCATAGGGAGCCCGTTGCAGGGTTTCCAGGGGCAGCCGGAACGCCAGATGGTCGTCACCGTTCCGCGCGTCGAGGGTGATGGGTTCTCCCTGCAAACCCTTGCTGGCGGCCTGACCCTGCCAGTGGCCCTCCAGCTGAAACCCTTGCCATTGCCCCTGCAGTGCCAGCGCGCCCTGCCACTGCCAGTGCTTGCCCTGCCATTGAAGCCGGCTGGGGTTGGCCTGCAGGCGCAGATCCTGATAACCCAGCCACAGAGGCAGTTCCACGTCGCCATCCTCTGACATGGGCACTTGCAGGGGTTGCTCCCAGCGGGCGGAAACCTGTTCCGGCAAGGTGAGGCTTGCCGGCGCCAGGGTCAGCCGTCGATCCTGCCACTGGAAATCCACCTGGCCATCCAGCTCTGGCCCCTCCAGCACGACCCGGCCAGCGCCCTGCTCCACGGAGTCCTCGTCACTGCCAGCGAACACCTGAATCTGTCCTGGCGGTCCTTGCAGTTGCAACTGCCCCCGGGCTTGCCACAGAGCAATGCCCTGCCCTTGCAGGGATAACGGTTCCGGGATCGCCAGCTGCCATTGTCCATGGACGGCCAATGGCTCCGTCAGACGCATCTCCGCCTGCCACTGCGCACCGGTAAAACGGGCCTTCATCGCCAGGTCCGCTTTTTGCGGCTGCGATTGCAGGCCCGCGTCCTCCAGGGTTGCACTCAGGGTGCCCGCGGGTTGTCCCTGCCAGACACCCTCACCGTCAAGCCGCCATCTGCCTTTCCCGTCCGCGAGCCATTCATTCAACGCACCATTGCCGGACACCGACCACTGCCCGTCACCGCGCTCATAGTCCGCCTGCAGGTGACTGGCCGTGCTCTCCACCGTTAACGACCAGTGCTGTTGTTGCTGCCGGGCCGTTACCTGTAACGGTGGCGGCACCACTCCGCCGATCTCGGGAGCCTGCATCGCGTCGATGGAAAGCAGGAAGGGGGGCGTCCAGGGCAGCGATGGCGGCAACACAGCATCGTCATCGTCCGCGCCGCTGTCACAGGCGGCGACAGTGACCGTGCCCATGTGAACGGTGACAGGAAACAGATCGCTCAGGACCAGATCTGTACCGGCAAGGGGCGCGCAGTCGTCCGGTTGCCAGCGCCACTGCGCCAGGGTCAGGCCGTTATGCCAGCCCGGTTTCCCCACACGCAACCCCTGGCTATACAGCCAGCCAGCGACAGCCAGTGCCAGAATCAGCACCAGCAGCAATGCATAACCAAGGCCTCGAAAAACAGGCGGGAAAAATCGAACCATAACGGTTAGAGCCAGCGCAGCGATAATGGTTCGATAGTGGTGGCTTGGCGAGGTTGTGGCAACTGCCTACCCCCTCCCGTTGGAGCCTTGCGAGCAAGGCTCCAACGAGTGGCGTGCGGGGTTATGGTGTTGAAGAAGCGCCTTCCATCACCGCCTGATGCAGCACCAGCGCCATGGCGGCCACGCGACTGGTGGCATCCACGGACAGGGTGGCACCGGTGATGCCATCCACGTCGCCGGACAGGGTATCGTCATCATTGAGTGTCATGCCTCGATACTGACGACGGAAAAAGGCCTCATGCACTTCGCCGCCACGGGGCTCCCGGTACACCAGAATTTCCAGATCCACGATGCCCTTCGGCCCCACGGCAACGCCCACCGTCATGGGCATGTCCTTGCTTTTTTCCTCGATGATCCAGGCACTGGTGGTATCGGTATGCCAGTAGCGCAGGCGCAGGCCCCGGTAGGGGTGACCCAGCACCTTTGTCACTCGCTCACGCAGTTCGCCGCGCAAGGGCAGCAAGCCCGGTTGCGGTTGCTGGTCGGCAAACACCTGCTGCAAAAAGTCCGGCTGACTGAGATGACGAATCTGTACCTCATAGGCCGGCAGTGTTGCCGCCAGCCCGAGCATCAGTAGCAATGCGATGACTCTTGGCATCAGTTAACCAAGCGCTCCTTGTCCAGCAACGCTTCAATCAGGAACTGGTTGTAAGCGCCTACCCGTTTGCCTTCCAGCCGCGCATTGGCCTCGTGATAAAGCGGATTACGCTCCAGGCTCTTTGGCAGCATCCATTGGGCCACCGTGGCGCCGCTCATGATCCAGGCGTTGTTGAACTTCTGCCACCAGCCATACTTCATTTCAAATTCATCACGAATGCGCGGCGGCAGATTGGCGGCGGTGACCTGCTCCTGCACCCATAACGGGAAGATCATCCAGATGGAGCGCGGGTCGAACAGATCTTCCTTCAGGCGCAGGCCGTTTTCTTCCACGGTAAGCTGGGGGCTGGCCCACATGGCGCGGTTGTATTCCATAAAGGCATTCCAGTCTGCCGGCAGGGCCGGTTCCGGCACACCGAACAGCATGGCAAACAGCTTGGTTTCCTCGTAGAACTGGTCCTTCTCTTCCTGAGTCAGCTCCCCTTCCATCTTCTCGTACATGTAGGCCAGGGTTTCCCACAGGGTGGCATGGACCCAGATCATGGCCGCCACTTCATTGGCCCGGTATTCGCTGCCCCGTTGGAAAGCCCCGGAATCCATGGGCACTTCGCCTTCGATTTCTTCGTGGATATCACGCACCTGATTGGCCGACGTCATCACCTGGGGCATGCTGCCGAACACCATGGTGCCCACATGCTGGAAGGTGCGACGGGCGCGGCCCAATGGGTCATCACGGACCACCGAGTGTTCGTCGATACTGGCGGTGACCCAGGGGTGGGCCAGCTGCAGCAACAGCGCCCGGCCCGCACCAAAGGCGCCGGGCATGCCCGCCCGGGACAGTTTCCACATCATGGAGTCCGGCCCGTACAGGCCCACCCGGGCATCCGGTATCTTGCCGTGAATCTTCACCAGCTGACGACAGAAAGCGGCTTCATCCACCCAGCGGGGGATGGGTGGGCTACCGTCGCTGGGTACCAGTTGGCGCACCGCGTCCTGTCCAGCGGTATTTTCCGGCTCTGCCTCAAGCTCAGTGGGCGACACATTCTGGCCGCAAGGATGAGTCAGGTAAGCCGTTTCCGCGCGCACCATGTCCAGTGTGAAGGAACCCGGCTCGCCCTTGAACTTCACTTCTGACGGCAACAGATAATTCTGCACCGCCATGTATTGCTGATAGTCGATATCCCAACCGGCTTCCTCGATACGGTCCACCCGGTCCAGGTCTTCCTGATACACCACCGCATCGGCGGTGGCCGGCAAACCCCGCAACCAGTAAGACAGATTGCCGGCACGAATATGCGCCTGCAGATGTTCGGCCACTTTCATGGCCTCCGCCCCGCCGATCACATCCACCGTTTCACTGTCCGGCTCGTAGACGTTACCGTGAATGATGACTTTGGGTTCGCCCACCGGCTCATCCATCAGAATGGACAGGGCGTACTCCTCACCGATTTGCCGAAAGGCGAAATGGCTTTTGCTGACGGTACTGTCCGCCCGCAGAACAAAGCGGCCTTCCACTTCCCACTCACGCATGTTTTCCGCCGATTCCGGCACGAAGTGGGATGCCTTGAATGCCGAGCAGCCCTGTAGCATCAGTAGCATGCCCAGCAGGATCACCTTGCTGTATTGCAGCGTTATTCTTGTCATGGTCGTGACCCTTTATCGTTATTGGTATGGTTTTTAAAAATCCTGCCACTTTTCCCGTAGGGTGCACTGAGCCTAGGGCGAACTGCACCATATAGGCTGTAGATCGGTGCAGTTCGCCTCAGGCTCAGTGCACCCTACGTTTCAAGCTAGGCGGTTTGTCGCAACGCTTTCTTGTCGATCTTGCCCACCGAGGTGAGCGGAATGGCATCCAGGAAGAACACTTCTTTCGGCACCTTGTAGGGCGACAGGTTTTCCCGGCAGAAACGGTCCAGCTCGGTCTTCAGGTCGGTGTCGCTCCTGTCGCAATCCGCGCTGCGCTCCACATAAAGCTGCACGATGTCATTGCCTGGCCGGTCGTTATCCGGGCGGCCCACCACCGCGCACATGGCGACCCAGGGCAGGCTCTGCACCTTGCCTTCCACTTCCACGGAAAACACCTTGTAGCCGCCCACAATCAGCATGTCCTTGCTGCGATCACAGACACGCACAAAGCCGTCGTTATCCATCACACCGATATCGCCGGTGTGCATCCAGCGCTTGCCGTCGATTTCCTCCAGGGCCTTTTCCGTGGCCTCCGGCATGGCCAGATAGCCCTGCATCACCTGGGGACCGGCGGCGATGATTTCGCCGGGTTCGCCCAGTGGCATTTCCTTACCGGTGTCCACATCCACAATGCGCACCTCGGTGCCCGGCAGGGGAATACCCACATGGCCTTCCTTGAAATGAGAGGCCGGGTTGAGAGTGATCACCGGGCTGGTCTCGGTCATGCCGTAAACTTCGCAGAACTTGTTTTTGCCGATCACACTTTCCAGCCGTTGCACTTCTTCTTTGGCAAAAGGCGCCGCACCGGAAATGGCCATGCGCAGGCCGCTGAAATCCAGCCCCCTGAATGTCTCGTTGGCACACAGCATCTGGTACAGCGCCGGTACTGCCGCCAGCACGGTGGGCGTTCGTGCGGTCATTTCCGCCACGAAGTGATCAATGTCGCGGGGATCGGGAATCAACAAAAAGGTGGAGGCGGTGCGCAGGGCGTTGAACACCACCGCCGCGCCGCCGATATGAAACAACGGAAACGCGGAGGCCACGGTTTCCTCGCCGGTGCGATACCCGTAAAACACATTGGCCTGCAGGTTATTCATAAACAGGTTGCGCGAGGTCAGCCGCGCCCCCTTGGGCAGGCCCGTGGTGCCACCGGTGTACTGCAGGTACAGCACCGAATCCATATCCACCGGTGTGTTCACCGGTTCGGCGGTGTCCGGCAGATGATCGTGCAGGGAGATCACCGACACGCCTTCGTGCGTCTCTTCCAAGGCCTCCCCCTGCCCGGTGATCAGGTCCATGGGACCGGAGACGATCACCGTGCTCAGCGTCGCCACCTTGCCCAGCACCGGTGGCACCGAGGTCTGCCAGAACGGCACCAGCGTGAGCAGGATTTTCACCTGGGCATCGTTGGCCTGGTGGGTAATTTCCGGCGGCGTCATCAACGGCGAAATGCTGGTGGTCACCATGCCCAGTCGGGCCGCCGCGATAAAGGCCACCACGTACTGGGGGGTGTTGGGCATCTGCAGCCCCAGCACATCACCCGCCTTGGCTCCCCGGGAGGCAAACAGGGCCGCCATGCGATCCGCCAGCTGATCCAGTTGCCGATAGGTGATTGCCTTGCCCAGGAACACCAGCGCCTCCCGGTCCGGAAACTGTTGGCCATGGTCGCGCACATAATCGGACAGGGTTTTCTCGGGCAATGCCGGCAGGGTGTGCCAGTCGTACCCCAGCGAGGCATAGGTGGACAGCCAGGGGCGGTTATCCGATGTCATAACGGGCACCTTCGGGAATGGTATTGATGTGATAGGCCTCGGGGTGTTGCCTGGCATCGCGGTAGGCCCGTCGGGCCAGCGGAATCAGCCGCAGGCTTTTGGGCGTCAGGGCATGCAGCACCCGGTAAACGCCACACCAGGCACGGAACAGTCGCTGGTCCGTCTTGCTCCAGGGGATCTGGAATTTTTCCCGGAACGGATGCGGCAAGGTGGCGCGCAGATTGAAGCGCATGAAACGCCCCATGACCGCCAGAATCAGGCGCCAGGCGCCATCGGGGATACGACTGCCCGGCGGCTTGGGAATGTCCAGATAATGGTCCGGGCGCATCAGGTCCTGCACCACCTCGCCCCACTCCAGGCGGTCGCGGATGATGCCGTGGAAATAGTCCCAGTAATCGCTTTCCGTGGCAGGCAGATCCTGGTCGCGAATGCCCATCATCTTGCCCAGCTGCCGCCACTCCACAAACATGGCGTGGCGCTGTTCGGTGGTGGGCGACTTGCCCAGCATCTCGTGCATGCGGATGGTGGCGTCGTAACCGGTGATATGCACCCAGCTGTAGGCTTCCGGGTCCAGGGCGAAGTACTTGTTGCCGTGCTTGTCCACACCCTTGATGGAACGATGCAGGTCGCGCAGCTTGATGCCCATTTCGATGGCTTTCTGCGGGCGGGCATAGACGATGGGCCAGAGCAGTTCCGTGGAGCGCTTGGCGCGCCCCCAGGGGTCAGTCTTGTAGACCGAATGTTCACCCACCCCGGCATCGATGATCGGGTGGGCCACCTGCAGCACGAAGGCCTGGGGCAGCATCAGGTGGAAACGCCAGGAACCGAAATCCTGCCAGGTATAGGAATCCGGACCCAGGGGTTGGGGGATTTCCCGCTGTGTTTGCGTGGCCGTCTGTGTCATGGCAAATCCTGTCGGTGGCATCCTTGATTGAGACAAATAGAAAAATACGTCTCAATTGGTCGCACAAACAAGCGCATCACACAGATTTCGGATTTCTGTTTAGATCATTTTGGTCAGGCCGGGAAAGAAAATGTCAGGGGGTGAGCAGCGGCCGCAGGTAGTCATTGGCCCACTGGCGCACCCCGGCTTCCTTGGCGGGATTCATCAAGCCGTCCGGGGACAGCACCATGGACTGGGTGAGCCGCAGCATCAGTTCGGCCAGGGCCTCGGAGGACTGCTTGCGAATGGCCCCCTTCTTCTGCTCCTGGTCCAGTATGCCGGCCATATAGACGCGGAAGAATCCCATCATCTGCCACAGGCGCTGGGTAAGAATGGGCAGGATCGTTTCCGGTTCGGAGGTGAGCAGCCGCTGCAGCAGCGGGTGGCGATGGGCGCGCGTGGTCGCCAGCACAAAGGATTCCAGCACCCGCTCCACACCGTTATCGATCTGTGCCAGGTCCGCTTCGATCCGGGCCAGCTCCCGCTGACACTCACGCAGGATCACCACCTGGATCAACTGGTCCTTGTCGGCAAAGCGGCGGTAGGCCGTGGCCCGGCCGATACCGGCCTTGCTCGCCACGTCTTCCATGGTGGTACGGCGCAGGCCGAACTCAACGAATAACGCCAGCCCCGCATCCAGCACCTTCTCGTAGGTCTTGTCCCCTTCCGGCACCTGCAGGTTTTGCAGCAGGGTTTTCGATGCGGCGGCTTTGCGTGACATTCAGACTCCCGGTGGCTCCGTGGTGATGTCCATGGCTTATACCGTAAGGCCACCGTGGTGAGCAAATGGGTTTCCGGTTCCTGCCACCGCAACCGGCCCGTTACGCCGAGCGGGCGATGGCCATCAGATGCACATCCGCATTGCCGAACAGGCCATCCACGCCGGTTACCCGCTTCACATAGTGGCCCACGCCCAGTTCGTCGGTCATGCCCATGCCGCCGTGGATCTGGATGGCTTCCTGGGCGATCTTGCGCCCGGCCCGGCCCAGTTGCGCTTTCATGGCATGCACCGCCATGGCCGCATCGTCATGGCCTTCCACGGTTTTCAGGGTGGCGGCCAACAGCAGCGACCGGGTTTGCTCCATGGCGATGAACATGTCCGCCATGCGGAACTGCAGCACCTGGAACTTGCCGATGGGCATGCCGAACTGCTTTCGGGTCTTGCTGTATTCCACGGTTTCATTGAGCAGCACGGACAGGCTGCCCACGGACTCCGCCGACAGGGCCAACAGGCCCTCATGGAGCACCTGCCGGGCGATGGCATAGCCGCCATGCAATGCACCGATGCGGGCCGCCTCGGCCACCTTTAACTGGTTGAAGCGGATCTCCGCACCCTGGCGACCGTCCACAGTACGGTGGGGCACCCGCTCCACCCCCGGTGCATTGGCATCCACCAGAAACAGGCTGAGGCCATCCTGATCACCGGGCTGGCCAGCGGTACGCGCCAGCACCACCAGCAGGTCCGCCTGGTCGCCGTTCATCACGCAGCTCTTGGTGCCATTCAGTATCGCCTCATTGCCTTTCAGGTCGGCGACCATGGCGGTGTTTTCCAGCGTAAACACCCGCTCGTACTCTTCCGCAGCAAAGGCCACCTGTAGCTTGCCTTCCAGCAAGGCAGGTATGGTCTCCGCCTGCTGGGCCGCGCTGGCCTGGCGCAGAAAACCGCCGCCCAGCACCACGGTGGCAATATAGGGGGCCATGATCAGGCCCTCCCCCAGGGCTTCCAGCAGCACCATGGTTTCCAGCGGCCCCATGCCCAGGCCGCCGTGCTCTTCCCCGAACGGCACCGCCAGCCAGCCCAGGTCGGCAAATTGCTGCCAGGTGGCCGCATCCAGTGGCATCAGTTTCTTGTTCCGCCGATGGGTTTCCACATCACTGTTGTCACGCACAAACCGCTTGGCGCTGTCCGCCAGCATTTGCTGTTCTTCACTCAACTGAAAATTCATCGTTGTTCTCCATTCCCGGGCGGGGTCTTCCCCCCCCCTTACCGTTGGAGCCTGGCTCGCAAGGCGAATACCCTCGTCGGCGCGCTTCGTCTTGCGAGCAAGGCTCCAACAATATTGTTTACAACCCCAATACCGCCTTGGCGATAATCCCACGCTGCACCTCATTGGATCCGCCATAAATGGAGCAGGCCCGCGAGTTCAGATAATGGGGCATGGCAGTGAGTGCATACTCCGGCCCGATCACCGGCTGTTCCTCGCCGGGCACCAGGGCCTGGGGCTGCCAGATCACGCTCTGGCTCCCCAGGGTTTCAATGCGCAGCTCGGTGACTTTCTGCAGCAACTCGGTGCCGAGAATCTTGGTCATGGAGGACAGGGCCCCGGGATCCTTGCCGGCAGACAGGGCAGACTTGATGCGCATCTCGGTGAATTCCAGCGCCAGCACATCCGCCTCCAGGGCGGCAAACTTGTGCTGCCATACCGGGTCTTTGGTCAGCGGGCCAAAAGCGGTCTGCTGCTTCTCGGCCATCAGGCGGATCTTTTCCAGCATCACGTTCAGGCCCGGCGCATATTCCTGGCCACCACGCTCGAAGATGAGCAGGTACTTGGCCACGGTCCAGCCGTCATTTTCCGCGCCTACCCGGTTCTTCTGCGGTACCCGCACATTGTCGAAGAACACCTGGCACTGCTCCGGCACTTCATCCAGGCCGACAATGGGCTCGATGGTGATGCCCGGCAGGTCCATGTCCAGCAGCAGGAAGGTAATGCCCTGCTGGGGCTTGCCGTCGCGATTGGTGCGCACCAGCGCGAACATCTTGTTGGCGTAGTGGGCGTAGGTGGTCCAGATCTTGGTGCCGTTGAGGATATAGTCGTCACCATCCTTGTCGGCAAAGGTCTTCAGGGAGGCCAGATCGGAGCCGGAGCCCGGTTCGGAATAGCCCTGGCACCAGAAGTGTTCGCCGTTGAGAATCTTCGGCAGGTATTCCTGCTGCTGCTCCTCCGTGCCGCAACCGATCAGGCAGGGGCCGCACATGTGCAGGCCCATGGGCACCAATGGCGGGGTCTCGGCCCGGACCAGCTCCTCCGCGAAGATGGCCCGCTGACTCACACTCCAGCCGGTGCCGCCGAATTCCTTCGGCCAGTGCGGCGCCGCCCAGCCCTTGTCGTTGAGAATGCGCTGCCAGGCCATGGCTTCCTTCACCGGCGCAAACACCGAGGTCACCAGCCTGCCCGCTTCCCGGATTTCCGGGGTCAGGCTCTCCTCCAGAAAGGTGCGCACCTCATCCCGAAACGCCTTCTCCTGCTCCGGCACCCGCAGATCCATACCCTACTCCGCTGTTATCAGATTCAGTGGACCCAGTGTACGGGAGACAAAATGAGACACTCATGACGATTCGTATCACGCCTCTGGCGAAAAGCGTCAAAGGCGTCCAACCTTCCACCAACCCGTTGGAGCCTTGCTCGCAAGGCGAAGCTTGATGCGGAGCACGGACTTTCGCCTTGCGAGCAAGGCTCCAACGAGTTAACTCAGCTATAATGCGCCGATACTTCATGCAGACAGGCAACACCCGCTTATGAGCATCAACTGGTTCCCCGGCCACATGAACAAGGCCACCCGCGAAATCCGCGACATCCTGCCCAAGGTGGACCTGATCATCGAAATCGTCGACGCCCGCCTGCCCTACAGCAGCTCCAACCCGGTGATCGAGAATTTCCGTGCCGACAAGCCCTGCCTGAAACTGCTCAGCAAAAGCGACCTGGCCGACCCGGACATCACCCAGCAGTGGCTCGACCACCTGCAAAAAGACCCCACCGTCCGCGCCCTGGCCATCACCACCCACAAACCGGAATCCATCCGCAAGCTGGCGGACCTCTGCCAGCAGATGGTCCACAAAAAACGGGACCGGGCCACAACCATCACCGCCCTGATCACCGGCATCCCCAACGTGGGCAAATCCACCTTTATCAACACCCTGGCCGGCCGCCAGGTGGCCCGGGCCGGCAACGAGCCGGCGGTGACCCAGCGCCAGCAGCGCATCGAACTGGGTGGCGGCCTGATCCTCATCGACTCCCCCGGCATCCTCTGGCCGAAAATCGAAAACCGTAACAGCGGCTACCGCCTGGCCCTCTCCGGCGCCATTAAGGCCACCGCCATGCAGGAAGACGACGTGGCCCTGTTCGCCGCCGAATACTTCATGCAGGCCTACCCGGAACAAATGAAAGAGCGCTTCAAACGCGATGACCTGCCCGAAGACGGCGTGCCTTTCCTGGAAACCATCGGCAAACAACGTGGCTGCCTGGGCAGCGGCGGCCACGTGGACTTCGACCGCGCCGCTACCCTGCTGATCAGCGAATACCGCGGCGGCAGACTGGGCCAGCTCACCCTGGAAACCCCGGCCATGGCGGAGCAGGAGCATGTAAAGGTGGCGGAGATACGCCGGCTGAAAGAGGAGGAGAAGGAGGCGAAGAAGAGGGCCAGGAAGGCGGCGTTTAAGGCGAAGGGGCAGAAGGGGAAGTAACACACCCTTTTTTTAGTCCATGCCTTTGCCCTGGCGGACTCCGTAGCAGCCCCTCGGCCTGAATGGCAAGCCCGGCAACTGGACTACCACCCCATGCTGGAAACGCTCAAAGCCGGCGGCCACCACACCCCGGAACAAGCGGAAAAATAGGACAGAATGATCCTGGTGAAACAGGCTGCGGTTATTCCGACTCCACTTTACTTCCTTCGCTAAAGAAACAAGGCAGATTCGTTGATCAGGAAATTACAGATGTAGAAAACGTTAGCCCTGCAAACAAATGGGCTCTTGGCTCAATCTGTTAAGAGCCAATTCGACGTTAGATTCATCAAATAATCTAATTTTGCGATTTGCCCAACCCGGATTACCAGCCCACTGACTCATCCCTTTAAGAATTTCTCTAGAATCACTAGAAACGTGCTCTTTGGATATCAGCCAATCAACCGTTGAAAGCAGCTCCATACCGTAGGGTGACTCAAACCCATCTATCAGTCTTGAAGTCTTCTCTAACGCGGGGAGATAGTCTTTAGCTTCGGACTTTAGATACAAGGCGACCTTACGGCGCTTGTCGTCGTTAAACCAGATAGTATCAAGCGGATCACAATCGTTAATGCGCTTATCGCACTTCAAGTAACTTCCGTCTAGCCCATCCAAAAGGTGACGAAGCCGATCTGCATAGGGGCCATAATTTTTAGCTTTAAACTGGAGCTTGAGTGGGTTAGGCAAACCTTCGCTCTCAATAGTCCTTTCAAGGAACCAGGCCAGCTTCTGGATCTCCAGCAAGCTGCACTCCATGCCCAGCACCCAATAACGACGCACCAACTCGGCGATCAAGGCACGAGCCGGGGTCAGCGCCTCCACACCCTTTTTTTTCGCAACGTTCTGATACTTGGCAGTCGGTTCAAAGACCCGGATATCCACACCATCTAGATTGCCTAACGCACTTTCTATATGCGGTTTTACTTCGGACCACTCAAGCCCTCCATTGCCTGACCCCAAGGGAGGGATAGCAATAGAACTTACCTTATTACTTTCTATAAAGACTCTAAGATCTTCCAACCCATCAACGATCCATGACATGCGAGATTTGGCACGCCAATGTTGCTTGGTTGGGAAATTGACAATCCATTTCGGCCCCATCAGCTCGCCGGTTTCGGTGACAAACATGTGGCCGGTTTTGACTTCACCCGCTTTGCAGGCACGGGCATAAGCATCCATATTGGCAGGGAAGCGCTCCTTGAACATCAGGGCAATACCTTTACCCATCACGCCGACAGTGTTCACCGTGTTCACCAAGGCTTCGACATCGGCTTCAAGCAGATTGCCTGTTGTAAAGGTGATCATGGTTGCCTCCTCAAAAATACCAGTCTGAACGACAGTGGAAATCCAGCTTCACACCCTGGTTGGCCGCCAGCTGGTGCAATTCTCGCTTCACCGTCTCAGTATGGCAAATAGCGCCTATCAGCGCCTGGATGGGCACATGCCCATGAACCAGAGCCTCCGCCTGATAACGCTCTACCTTGGCAGGATCATCGCCATCACGCTGGAAATCCCGGCGCTGGAGAATGCCCCAATCGACATCCTTCAACCTATTGATATCATTATAGTAATTGGCTGTAACCGGATAAGCATGGCGGTCAGTAAACACAAAGGGCAAACCCAGCTCCGCCACCCGATACAGGCTAGAGACAAGAATCACGATATCCCGGTTATCCACCCGCTTCACCCCTCCCCGCCCTGTATATATGTTGTATAACATGGGCGAGAACGGCGTGAAGTAAAACGGGACATAGTCGTTTAAGACACCGCCCGGCGGCACTGGAACCACCCGGCGCCCCCTTCTACTAATCAGCTCTTCATTGCCTATAGTCACCCAATCCGGGGAACGAGCACCGCCATTGCCTGCATGTAGACCATTGGCCAGTATCCACGGGAGGTTATGGCGGTGTGTAATCCGCCATATCAGCCCTTTCTCTGGATTCAGGTTCTTGTATAGCATCAGTGGAACATTCTTCCATTAACTCTTATTTCAATAGATATATCACGGCACTCAAGCTCATTAGCAACTATCACAGCCACAGTACCGTTTGGCACAAAGATCATATAGAAGCTCTCTACCAAGACCGGTTGTGGTGACAGGCATTCGGCCATGCAAATACTCTTACACTCGTGATCCTGGTAGTCTCTTCTATCCATTGTGTTCCAGTCGATTTGATCAAAACCTGCCTCATAATCCAGAACAAGAGGACTGCCGTTACCCAGAGGGTGTCGTGGAATAACCTTCCAGTTTCTTGCTCGAGCAAGGCTACGGTGAACCGCAATCAGAACAAAGTCCTCATCAGGCCTATCTATCTGAACCCGCCCATCAAACGGATTCTTGGCAAACCAGTGAAACGGTACATAATTCTCAAGCTGCTGGGCCTGCCTTCCTGCCAATATCTCCGCATTCGCCACATCGTGAAATCCACTCAATGCCGACCTAGGCTGTAAACCTGAGTCAAGAATTGAACCCAAATTCCTCAAGCTGGTTAGATGATAGATTAACTTTTGGTCTTTAATAGACACCATCCCTCAACCCCTCCATGGTTATTATGTTTTCCTTAATTAGCACCTATTTCCGACAATAGGCTTGTCGTTGCATCTCCGCAGGATTTAGCTCTGCTGATATGCCTGATCTACCAACTGCCGAGCTTTCTCCCAATCCTCAACATTTCGCACGTTGACCTCCAAATCCCCGGTTCCCCAGTGTCCAATACTGCTCATATCACGGCTGAAGCTGTTCTCTTCACCCAGTGAACCCGGCAGTTTGAGATACATGACCAAGCGCGTGTCTTTTCCTGGCATCACCAGCACGGAGGCGAAGTTGCGGATGCGTTTGAAGGCGGTGTAGAGCTTGAGCTCCTTGCGCTGGACTTCATCACCCAGTTGCTCAATGTAACTGCAGACGGTGTCGTAGAGCTTGAGCAATTCCGGTGACGCCAGCTCCAGTCGCTCTTGCTGGGATTTGTCGCCGCTGCTTTTTCCGGCTTTGCGGCTGGCAGCTTTTGCGGGGCGCTTTGCTTGCGTTGCTGAGGTAGACGGAATCAGGGAACCGCTGGCGGTTTGCGCGTTGACCAGTTCGAGGAGCAACAGCTCGCTGCCAAAGTAACGGTAGCGCATCAGCTCGATATTGCGATTGATCTGCTGGACGGCATGCTCGTCGTATTTGTTGAAATCCGAGGCGATGCAGATCAGGCGGGTGCCGCCCCATTCGATGGATTCGGCTACGTCTCTGCCAATCTGCTCCATGACCAGCAGCTTGAATTCGGCCTGATGGTCCAGCAGCCAGTCCAGATAGAACAGACCCTGGTTGATCACATTCTCATTGCTGTGTCGCTTGTACTCGACGATCACCGGGCAACCGTTCTCGTCCAGCCCCAGGGAGTCGATACGCCCTTTATGGGTTTTGCCAGTGCCGTATTCGGTAGCCAGGAAGCGAACGCCAAGCAGTACCTCCATGTTGGATTCCACATGGAGCTGAAGATCCTTCTCCAGCTTGACCGCGCTTCCCGCCAGCTCGGTTACGCTATTGCCTTTGAGTTGGAACAGCTTGATGTCACTCATCTTTATCTCCAGCGACCAAATCAACAGTCGGCTCTGGAAATAGCTCTACCATGGCCGATACCGTAATGAGAAGGAGCTTCGCCTTCTCACGGGTAAACGAGGAATCCGGCTCTGCTTCATGGGCGGCAGAGTGGAGTGCATTCTGCATATAACCTCTCAGAGAGAGCAATCTTTGATCTAGCGTCATCCCTTCTTTGTCTGACTTAATATCCGAAGATGACAATTTCATAGAAGAGACAACACTTTTATGATCTTTTCGTCGATCCCGAAGGCGTTCTTCCGCTTGCCTCAGTCTTGTGACGCATTCTCGGTATAACCCTGCTTCGTATAGCTCTCTCGCCCTAAACAAAAGCCTATAAACAGAGTCTTCTTTCTCGCTGCCATCCGCCGGGAATGCCAGATCATGAAACATATACTTCTTATAACCAGCGGAAGACAGTACACGGCCCCATTCCTGAATATTCATATGAAAGCTTTCATGCCCATTAAGGTGCCAATCCTCTATAGCACCATTTTGAGCGTGCACTCTCAAGGAAGCCTGTATTTGCACCGAGAAATCTTTACCTTCTCGCTCTTTCTCAAACGCTTCCAGCAAAGAATAACTAATATGACCTGCATATATGATTTGTGCCTCATAGCCGTTAAAGGCTTGTGGCTGGTACGTTTGGTACAAATCGAACCGAGGCCAAGGCAACTGGGGGCCTTGAGCATTTATCTGGAGAAATCCAGATAGAGGAATAGCGTTAATACCATTATCGGAAACCCTTCCCTTGAGATAAACCTCAATCCACGCACCAGCAAGAGCTGGCCGAGCAATCACATTCTTCGCACTAATATCAAACGCCACATAAGATCCATCTTTCAGAAAACTCACTTCCTACCCCTTTCTTACCTTTTCTTTAGCTTTCTTCTTTGACTTGGCCACCTCACGTTCTGCCTTTATCTTTTCCAGCAGGGCTTCGGCGCTGTTTTCGCCGTTGATCAGGTCCGGGTTGTCCTTGCGCCATTGTTCGGTGAGTTCGCCGCGGAAGGCCTTGGCGAGGATGGATTGGGTGAGGTTATTGACCCGCTCCAGGGCGTTGTTGACCTGGGTTTCGATCGTGTCGGCGTAGGCGAAGAGTTGGTCTACGCGGCGGACGATTTCAGTTTGTTTTTCCAGAGACGGCGTTGGCAGCGTCAATTTCCTGAATTTCGTGAGATTAACTTTTTGCTGAGCAACACCAGCTGAAATTGAAATAACAGATAGCCGAAATTGCTCTGACTGCATTGCATAAGAAACATATTTCGTCATCGCCACATTCTGATTTACGGATAGTTTAATGCAATCTGCAGTTATTACCGCTTCGGGGCGATTTACCGGATAAATAGCAACATCTCCAGGAGGATCGCCCATTTTAGTAATCAGCACATCACCAGGTAAAACTCTATGAGCCCTTAATTCATCAAATTTCCCACTGGAAACATACTTAGTTGCCCCATCTCCAAACCTGCCAGCCCTGATTTCTCTAACAAAAACTAACGGGTGTCCTTCGGCACAGTAATCCGAAACCTTCAAGTTGCTCCCGAACGGACCAATTCCTAGCGAGTACTTCCGTTCTTTAGCCAACCCTTCGATAGTTATTTCACTAAAATCATTCTCTTTAACCTCCGTCAACTTCCCGCTCACGGCGGCGGCGAGGACGGATTGGCGGAAGCGTTTGAGGATTTTCGGGATGCGTTCGAGGCGGGCTTTGGTGCTTTCCACCTGGGCCAGCAGGGTGTCGAGTTTTTCGGCGATGGCTTTTTGTTCGGCTAGGGGAGGAAGAGTAATAGCCCAATCCTCCATTCCTGACTTTGTTATGTGCGGCATAGCTACGCCATGCGCAGAAGCCTTAAGAGCTCCAGTTATCCGTTTAAGTTCATAGAAGGCAAAAATTTTATCCATGCAATCGCCAGGAACAACCTTCCAAATGTGGTAATGATAAATTAGGCGGTGATCCCACCTTGACCAATATGGACCAAAGGTAGCCGACCATGCATATAGCAAGTCCCCTTTTTCACAGTATTTATCGACCGGCAGATCCAAATCAGAATAGAACCAGTTTTCCCCACCATTTAGATTTTGAATCCTCAGTATAGGCGTACCTTCACTAAGCATTTCAGGCTTCTTGTATGCCCTCCCATTCACCAAGGTGAGAGCATCTCCAAGCCTGCATTCCACCCAACCTTCTGGCAAAAACCTTTCCGTCATTTCTTCATCCAATCGATCTATTCGGCCCACTCTCGCAAGGTGAGAGGCGAAGTTGTTTCTGGTTTCGCTGTCAATTTTCAACTATCAACTGTCAATTGCTTCTTTACCCAGCTCCCCGATCAGCGCTTCCAACTCTGCCACGGCGCCTTTTAACTCCCCCATGGCCTCCCCCGCCAATACTTCCGGCTCCGGCAGATTGGCCGCGTCCACGCTGTCACTGTCCTTCAACCAAGCAATATCCAGCGAGTCGCCCTTGTGGTCGGCGATCCAGTCGCGGGTGAAGCAGCGCCAGCGGCTGTGGGCCAGGCGGTCGTCGACACCCAGGTTTTCGCCGGTTTGTTTGGCGTCTTCGCTGAGGGTGATTTGGTCGGCGTTGAAGCTGTACTCGCCTTCGGTGCGGTTTTCCGGGTGGAGGATCGCCTGCGGGCAGGCTCCTACGGAATCACCAGGCGCGTAGACCGCCTCGAAGGGTTTGAGATGTTGTTCGCCGAAGGGGGTGCGTTTGCCAAAGCTGGGCATGTTGGTTCTGAGGTCGTAGACCCAGACGTTTTCGGTGCAGTTTTCTTCCTGCAGTTTGTCTTTGGCTGATCCTTTGGTGAAGAAGAGGACGTTGGTTTTGACACCCTGGGCATAAAAGATGCCGGTGGGCAGGCGCAGTATGGTGTGCAGGTTGCACTTGTTCATCAGGTCGCGGCGGACCTCGGTGCCGACGCCCGCTTCGAACAGCACGTTGTCCGGCAGCACCACGGCGGCGCGGCCACCGGGTTTGAGGTTGCGGTAGATGTGCTGCAGGAAGGCAAGCTGTTTGTTACTGGTCTTGTAGGTGAGGTCGTCACGGGTAATGGAGGCTTCGCCGCCCTTGGCGGTGCCGAAGGGCGGGTTGGCGAGGATCACATCGGCCTTGTCCAGGCTTTGGCCGGCCATACCCAGGGCGTTACCGAGGTGAACCACGCCCTCTTTGTCGCCTTCCATGCCGTGAAGCAGGCAGTTCATGAGCGCCAGGCGGCGGGTGGAGGGCACCAGTTCCACACCGATAAAGGCTTTGTTCTTCTGGAATTTGGCGTCCTTGGCGCTGAGATCCAGGTAGTCATCGGTCTGGGCGCGCATGTAGTGGTCGGCAGCGACCAGGAAGCCGGCGGTGCCGGCGGCCGGGTCCTGAATGGTTTCACCGATTTGCGGGCGGATGCAGCGCACCATGGAATCAATCAGGGCGCGGGGGGTGAAGTATTGCCCGGCACCGGATTTGGTTTCGTTGGCGTTCTTTTCCAGCAGGCCTTCGTAGAGATCGCCGAGGCCGTCCTTTTGGGCGCTGAACCAGTCGATCTGATCCAGGGTCTTGATCATCTGTTCCAGATGGCGCGGTTCGCGCAGGCGGGTCTGGGCATCGGCGTAGATGGCGCTGATGAGCGGATCTTCGTGGACCGGGTTGCCGTCGTTGTCTTTACCCGTGGAGAGGCTGAGCAGGATGCGCTTGTAGTCGTTGAGCAGGTTGATGCCGGATTTTTCGTTGAGGTCGGTCCAACGACAACCTTCCGGCAACGGGTGGTTCTTCAGGGTACCCGCTTCGGTGTTTTCGTGAACCATCTTGATAAACAGCAGCAGCACCAGCTCGGTGACGTAGTCGGAGTAGTTGATACCGTCGTCACGGAGGACGTCGCAGAGGTTCCAGAGTTTCTGGACGATGTCGTTGTTGGTCATGAAGGTGTTTCCGTTATTTCATGGTCGTTATGCGTGCTCGATGAGCAGTTCGCACAGCGGCTGGTTGATGTAGTAGTTGGCGCGACCAATCTTTTCCTTGTGCAGGAAGTCATGGTCAACCAGCAGATCCAGGTAGCGGGTGGCGGTAATTCGGCTGACACCCAGATCGTTCATTACGAAGTCGATTTTGGTATAGGGGTGATTGAACAGGTTGTTGAGTAGCTCCTGCCGATAAATCTTGGGCAGCTCTTCACGCATGCGGTGCTTGTAGTGCTGCATGAGCTGCTTGATCTGGTTAATCAACTGGATGGTGGTCTGGGAGGTTTGCGCGACGCCTTCCAGCATGTAGAGCAACCAGGGCTCCCAGTTGCCAGTGTCCCGCACGCTCTGTAGCTGGGCGTAGTAATCACCCTTGTTGCGGATAATGTAACGGCTGAGATAAAGCACCGGCAGATCCAGCAGCCCCTTGGCTACGAGATAGAGAATATTGAGGATGCGCCCGGTGCGGCCATTGCCATCGTAGAAGGGGTGGATACTTTCAAACTGGTGGTGAATGACAGCCATTTTCACCAGGTCGTCGGCATCACAGCAGCCGTCATCGTTGATGTACTCCACCAGGTTGTTCATGAGCGCATCAATGTCATTGGCATCCTGCGGCGGGGTGTAGACCACTTCCCCGGTCTGTGAGTTTTTCAGCTCGGTGCCCGGCAGTTTACGAAAGCCTGCCTTGTTCCGCTCCAGCTGTTGCTGCACGGCGATGATGTCGTGAAGGCGCAGCAGCCGTTGGGTACGCGCAACCCGGAAGCCTTCCTGCAGGGCAAAGGCGTAGTCCTGCACTTCCTTGGCGGCGGGGTTGGTGACCGCTTCGGCAAACAAGTTGGCCTTGTAGAGCTCATCGTGGGTGGTGACGATGTTCTCGATTTCGGAGCTGTCCTTGGCCTCTTGCAGGGTGAGGGTGTTGATCAGGATGGCTTCGTTGGGGATGGTAGCAGCCACCCCTTTGAGTTCGGCCAGATAACGGTGCGCCTCTGCGGTTTTCTTGAGCACGGCGCGAGTTTCGAAGCGCTCGATATCCTCAAGAGGCAGCGGGGTGACGGTGGTCATGGGTGGTGCTCCGTTTCGGCCGTTTTCTATAGATATCGCGATATCAGGTATAGAAACTCGCAATTTGCTATACATATTCGCATAGTTATATATAGAAAATGCTCTTTTTTATATATATCAGCCTGCATCCTGGGGTGGCCAGATCGCCTCCCCCAGCTCATCCAGCACCGTATCCAGCTGATTTTCCAGCACTTTATCCAGCATTTTGACGCCACCGTGCTCGCCAAAACGCTGGTTGACGAAGTCCCGGTCGATGATGACCTCGTGGACCAGTTGCTTGGCCAAACGCTCCAGCCATTTGAGCTGGTTGGGGGCCCAGCTGTGCTGTGCGTAGATGCGGTCCATGGCTTCTGTGACACGCTGTTCGAAGGGTTTGAGGGCTTCGCCCAGGGCGGCGCGGCGGATGTGGCCGACAATGCTGGCGGCGATGTCCTTGTTGGTCTGGTTGCGCACGGCGCTTTGCAGCTTGGCTTCGGTGTAGCCATTGCTGTCCAGCAGCAGGCGCACTTCCTTGAGTTGCTCGCGGGTGAGGTCGCGGGGTTTGTTCACCACCACGGCCAAGGCGGCGGATTCATTGAGCTGGTGCTGAACGAAGGTGGTGAAGCTGTCCAGGTAGTCTTCCGGGCGCTGGTATTTACCGTAGCTCTGGGTGCGGTCTTTCAGTTCGTCGTCGTGCTCGGAGATCAGCGGCATTCGCTCGCTGCCGAGCAGGACTTTCACTTCGGCCAGCTGATCGACCAGGCCGCCATGCTGCTGCAGGAAAGCGGCGGCCTGTTTGGGGCCGAGATCGTGCAGGTGCTTGTGGAGGGTTTTCGGCTCCACGCCCCACAGCTGCTCCAGTTCGTTGAGCTTGGTTTTGACCTGGGGGTTGGTGTCCGCCTTTTGGCCGGCCTTGCGCAGCACCTGCATGAGTTTCTGGCTGAGCTGGCTGAGCACCACGTCGGCGTGGCTTTCGTCCTGCTGTTCGCCGGGGGCGTTAAGGGCCTGCTCTAGGGTGTCCGGGTTGGCCAGTTCGTTGACCAGCTGCTCCAGGGTGATGTTGGGGTCTTTCACCAGCGGCTTCATGGTGTTCACGTCATCCAGGGCGGCGTAGATATCCACCGGGTCGTAGATGCGGAATACGGTCTTGCCGATTTCATCGCAGCGGCGGGTGGCGCGGCCGATCATCTGCTCGTAGAGGATGCGCGAGCGCACCCGGCGCAGGAACACCAGGTTGCAGATTTTCGGCACGTCGATGCCGGTGGTGAGCAGGTCTACGGTGATGGCGATATTCGGGTAGCGCTCATTTTTATACTGACTGATGAGCTGGGACACCTTGTCGCTTTGCCCGGTGATCTTGGCCACGGCAGCCTGATTGTAGGCGCCGTTGTAGGTGGCCTTGAAGGCATCATCGAGCAGGCGTTTGACCATGTCGGCGTGGCGATCGGTGGCGCAGAAGATCATGGTCTTCTCGTCATCGAACGGGTCCAGTTCTTTGGCCAGTTGTTCGCAGATCACCCGGTTGAAGTTTTCATTGATGACACGCTTGTTGAAGGTATCCACTTCGAAGCTGACATCATCTTCCAGCTCCGCAGTTTCCACAGCACCGCTGCGGGTGTTGATGGCACTGACTTTGGCGCCCTTGTCGAACTTGATGCCCTGCTGGGTGAGCAGGGTTTCATAACGGATAGGCGGCTCGTGGTCGATGAGCCAGTCGTCGGCTACGGCCTCACGGTATGAGTAGGTGTAGACCGGTTTGCCGAAGATCTCGCTGGTGTGTTTGGCCGGGGTGGCGGTGAGGCCCACCTTCACCGCATCGAAGTAATCCAGCACCCGGCGATAGCTGGACAGGTACTGGCTGGCATCGCGGGTGGCCAGTTCCCCTTCGGTCATTTCCTGGTCCAGGGTGTAACCCCGGTGGGCTTCGTCAATGATGATGCAGTCGTAGGCATCCACCGGCGGCGGGGTGTCGTTCATGAACACCCGTTTGACCATGGCCTGCACGGTGGCCACCTGCACACGGGTTTCGGCTTCGGCCGCCATGTCACCCAGCTCGGCCACGTTATAGATTTTGGACAGCGTCTGGTTCTGTTCCAGCGGCGCTTCATTGAAGGCATCGATAGCCTGCTGGCCAAGCGCATTGCGATCTACCAGAAAGAGAATGCGCTTGAAGCGTTCGGCTTTGAGGAAGCGGTACATGAGGCCGATGATGGTGCGTGTCTTGCCGGTGCCGGTGGCCATGGCCAGCAGGGCGCGGCGGCTGTCTTTTTCCAGGGTGTCTTCTACTGCGTGGATGGCCTTTTCCTGATAGTCGCGCAGTTTCAGGTAGCCGAAGGGTTCGGCCTTCAAGACCTGTTCGGCCTTTTCCTTGCTGCGCTTGAGCAGGTCGATCAGGCCCTCCGGGGTATGGAATTTTTCCAGTGCCCGTTTGGTGTTGCTGGGGGAGCGCACATCGCGGAACCAGGTGCCACATTGCTCTGCCAGCTGCGGCACATAGGGGCGGCCATTGCAGGAATAGACGAAGGGCACGTTGTAGTGGGCGTCATTATCATCGGGCCAGGCGATGGTGCGCCCTGCCAGTTCGAAGGCGGGCACTAACGGTGCCGCAATCTGAAAGCCCTTGCTGTAGCGTTCCGCCTGACGGATCTTGCCCGCCACATTGGTGTTTTCCTTTTTCGCTTCGACAACTGCGATGGGGGTGAGACCGGCGAACAAGACATAGTCGGCCCGGCCCTTCTTTCCCTCATGGGTAGTCGGCCATTCGGCGATGGCACGGTTGTGGCCTTTTTCAGGGCGGGCGCCTTTCTGGTAGGTGAGCTCTTCGCTGTCGGCTTCCCAGCCCTCTTCCTGTAACTGGTTGTCGATGAGTACGCGAGTGAGGGCCTCGTCCAGCACGATGGTCTTGCCGGCCGCCTGGGTCTGAGTAGCCACGTATTCCATCTGACTGGAGGCCGCCTTCTCATCCTGCTCCTGCAATTGCTGACGCAGGGCCTGGATGGTTTTCTCGTATTCCTTCTGCTGTTTTTCCAGCGCGGCTTCATGCTCCTGCGCCTGTCTGGCCAGCGCACGGGACTCTTCATCCATGGCCAGGGCCAGGGCTTCGTATTCTTCCTTCTCTTTAGCGATCAGATCATTGAGCTGCTGGCTGGAATCCAGATTGACGTTGGCTTCCTGAAGCTCGTGTTTGAGTTTCTCGATCTCCACCTGCAGCTGGCGCTGGTGGGCGCTGGGATCTTTTGGTGGAACAAAGGCACCGGGCTTGAAGCTTGAGCCCGCCTTGCCAAAGGCGCGGTGAAACCAGATAGCCAGGGCGCGGGCGATCTTGAGCCCGTCCATGGCCTCGCGGTGCTGGGTGCGAAACTGGTGGGTAGCCTTGTTACCTTCGATACGCAGGGTATGAAACAGCTCTCGTACCACCGGCTCAAAACGCAGCTCACGGTTGAGGCGGTAAAGAAGATCAGCCTGGGACGTCTGCTCATCGAACTCCACCCCGGAACGCGCCGCCAAATGCTGGGCGATCGCCTCGGCAAACTGACGCAGTTTGATCAGAGTGGTATTCGGATCACTGGCGAAGGCCCGCTCTGCAGACGCCGCCAGCTCCACGAAGAGCGGGTCGTGCTCTTTCAGGAAATCGAAATTGGTCGAGGTGGTTCCCTGGTTCAATGCTGTCCCCAAATCCGTTCAGGTGCCGGCTTAGTGTCCCTGTCACCAGCGATATCAGCCACCCTCCTGGCAGCCTGAAGTTTATTCATGTTTGTTGTGAACCTTATCACAAGGCTAAATAGCTGCCAGCCTTCTCTCACCACTTTTTCGTACCTGGCTGACAAAGACTGTCGGGCTTTGCGCATGACAGGGGTGATTAAGGGAAAATGGGATCGCGCCGCGAGCGACGCTCCTACCGCGGGGATGGAAACCGGCCGAGAGACACTTCACCCATAAGGCCGCGATCTCCGCGGCAACCAATGTCGAAAGAATGGAAAAATTTCGACATGGCCAGCCCGCATGTCGATTGAATCGACATCTGCTAAGCGCTGAGCAGACGCACATTCTGCGGCAACCGGATCGAAGAGTTGCGCATTTTTTAACGAACCCCGGGGCCTTTGCGGTCGATTTTCAGATTTTGCGGGGGAAATAATGAGGGTTTCTTGACGTGGGCTTTTCACACCTCGAGCGGTGTTATTCGCTGCGCTCACCCTTTGGACCGCACTGAACTCCCTGCGTTACTTCGGTACACTCCGTTTCTACCGCAGGGTTAGCCTTTGGCGGAGCCGCCGAATGTCAGGCACAAAAAAGCCCGGCTGTTTCCAGCCGGGCCTCTCTGTATCTCGATTGGTCGGGACGGGAGGATTCGAACCTCCTACCCCTTGCACCCCATAAAGGTTACAGCTTGTCCGTCGCCGTCCAACAGAATCTACAAACCATTAAATATCAGTAAGTTAGTTAAAAATACATCTTTGCATTGTCCAACAACGTCCACTAGAATCCACCGAAAGCGATTGAGAAACGGTGACGGAACGGTGACGGAACGGTGACGAGATTTCGGAGCATACATGGGCATCATCACAGATAGACACCTCACTCCAAAAGAGCCCAAAGATGCCTGGCTAACCGAAGACGGCCCACGTGGGCATGGTCGATTCATGGTCAGACTTCAGCCAAACGGGAAGCATCTCTTCTACTTCCGTTACAGTGACCAGACAGGTAAACGCCAGTTTCACCCGCTTGGAGTTTACTCACGCACTGGCACCACCGGGCTCACTCTCAAGCAAGCCCGCACCCAAGCCAGCGAGTTATCGCGGCTCTACGTCTCAGGCATCAAGAACATTGGAGAGCACCTTAACTCAGAACGGGCCGCTCGAGAGGCCGCTAGGCAAGCAGAGCTATCACGCCTTGAGCAAGAAGCGGCACAAAAAGAGGCCGAGGCCGCTGCACTGGCTTCTCGGCAAACCGTTTCCCAGCTCTTTGAGCGATGGATGGAAATTGACGTGTCACACCGGAAAGACAAGGGTACAGAAGTCCGGCGCATGTTCGAGAAGGACGTTCTCCCCCTCATTGGCCAAGTCTTTGTCGCAGACATCCGTAAAGGGCACATCACTCAGGTGACAGATGCCATGGCGGCACGGGGTGTCACCCGCATGGTGAAAGTCGTATTCAGCCTGATGCGACAGATGTTCCGCTTTGCCGTGGACCGAGACATCATTGAATTCGACCCCAGCAGCAGTATTCGGAAAGCCAAAATCGGAGGTAAGGAGACTGAACGTGACCGAGTGCTATCCGAGGACGAGATTCGACAACTGACAAACGCCCTACCCTCTGCCAACCTGCTGAAAACCTCTGAATTGGCTGTCTGGATAGCACTTTCCACCTGTTGCCGCATTGGTGAACTTCTGGCGGCACGCTGGGAGTATATTGACCTAGAGCAAAGAACTTGGCTTATTCCTGCCGAAAACAGCAAGAACGGCAAGCCTCATCAAGTACACCTGTCAGCCTTTTCTGTCAGTTTCTTCCAACAGCTGCAGGAAATGACAGGCCTGTCCCCATGGTGCTACCCGAACAGAGCGGAAACCGGCCCTCTCTGCTCAAAAACCATAACCAAGCAGCTTTCTGACCGACAGCGCCCGTCAAATAGTGGCACCATGAGCAATCGCACTAACAACGCGCAAGCTCTTTGTTTACCCGGTGGCAAGTGGACACCTCACGACCTTCGCAGAACCGGCGCAACCATGATGACCGCTCTAGGCGTACTTCCTGAAGTCGCAGAACGCTGCCTGAACCACACCGAAGAAAATAGGGTTAAAAGGACCTATCAACGCCATAGCTATACCAAGGAATGCAGCGAGGCTTGGGAGAAATTGGGCTCCCGGCTCCAGGATCTGACAGAACCAAGATGATAGCTGATGCGTTAAATGAGAGTTTTCGCTCCAAGTGACATCTAGAGCTCAACTAAGCATTCAGGCTACCTACTCTTTCTATGAAGAATATACTCACATATTTGACCCACGCCTAAATAACACGCCTATTATTGAATTCTGACAGCCAGCAATCGACATTAGTCTAAACAGGATTGGGCTATTTTCCGCAAAATAGTCGCTTTCCTCACCATAGATCAATTCCCCAGCGTTTTACCAAGAAAGCAAGCAGAGCAAAACAAAACACGGTCAAAAAAGCTGACACTAATAAAGCCAGCCAAAATCCCCAGCGCTCAAGCATTGCTGGGAATAAGGCGAACATGGGCAGCGTTGGGAGCACATACCAAAAGGTATACCAAGCATGATTGGCCAGTTTGGCAGTGGGTTGGCCCTCAAAATAAAGCCACACCAAGACCATTAGTGTAACGACAGGCAGTGACGCCAATAGCGCCCCCACCCTATCACTCTGCTTAGCCAGCTCGGAAACCAAGACTATAATTGCTGCTGATACTAGGTATTTAATGACTAGCATTGACATAATTTTTCCTCTTGATTCCCTAGCTTAATATCAATCAATTCCTTTGAACTCACCAGTGAAGTTTACGTCGTACACATTACCCGTGTTGGTCATAAGTATATAAAGCGTTCGCTCCTCATCTTCATGATCCATAGCCACAATGTAATATCCGGGGCCAAATTTACTGATACCCACGCTCTCGTCGGGGATCTCTCTCCAGCTTTCGTCCAGTTTGCCAAATCCCATACCCCGATCTTCCTCGGTGAGCTCGACAGCCACATACCTGGCTACTTCCTCCGCCTGATCGGCGGTTACCGTGGCATGCCCTCCGCCGTGAGAAAACACCGGCGAGGCAAAACTCAAGGCCATCATCGTCATCAAGGTTTTCATCCATCTCATAACATTTTCCTCATAAAAACAGATCAAATTTATTAATGTACATGGGCTTCGCCGTCACCATGGGCGTGAGGATTAGAGGCACTGTTTGGCAACTCCTCCGGCTCACGACCCTCTGTTTCAACCTCACCGTTAACACTATCCTCTGCATCCAAATCAAAGCGCTTCTCGTACCCGGACAGCGGAGAATTAGCAACCCCCATGTCTTCATGAGTATGCTGGTGATCATCCTTGTTCAGCGGAAATTCATCAGGATTGCTTGAGTGTAGATATCCATGCAGCTGCATCAACAGCAACAGCAACCCCAACACCATCAGCAGCCCATTGGTCGCTTGACTGAAGCGTTTGAACGATGCCATGCGGCGCCAACCAGACAATAAAAACAACATGATGGCCAGCGCAGCAATCTGCCCCAACTCTACGCCAACATTGAAAGCCAGGATGCGAAAAACCAAACCATCTTCTGCCAGAGGTAATTGCTGCAATCGCGTCGACAGTCCAAACCCGTGAATAAGACCGAAAGCGAAAACCATCCACATTAAGTTTGGTGACTTCATCTTCAGATAAGTCTTGAAACCGCCAAGGTTATCAAACGCCTTATAGCAGACAGTCAGAGCGATAACCGCATCCACTAAGTAGTAATTCGCCTGAATACTATAGAGGGTGGCAAACACCAGAGTAATCGAGTGGCCAATGGAAAACGCGGTTATAAAACGAACAATGTCACTGAAGCGGGTCAGAAAGAACACCACGCCGAACAGAAACAGTAAATGGTCATAGCCTGTGACCATGTGCATCGCTCCAAGCTCAATGTACTCCATGAAACCGGCATTGAGCGCCCTCGCCTTATCCTCTGCTGACATGCCATGCCCCATGGCGATGCTGCTTGCCAAAATGGATAGAAGACCAATCCAGTATTTCAATTTCACAACCTAAACTCCCTTGTTGTTGATTTGCTGCGCTGCCTTCCCATTGACCAGCCGGTACAGGGCTGGCAGGACAAATAGCGTTAGCAAGGTAGAAGAAATAATGCCGCCAATAACGACAGTCGCCAGTGGTCGCTGAACCTCAGACCCGATACCCGTATTCAGCGCCATCGGCACAAAACCCAATGATGCCACCAGTGCGGTGGTTATAATTGGCCGTAACCTGGTCACCGCGCCTTCAATAATCGCGTCATCCAGCGTTACACCTTCATGCATCAACTCACGGATAAACGACACCATTACCAACCCATTGAGGATGGCAATACCCGAGAGCGCGATGAAACCCACAGCTGCAGAAATGGAAAAGGGGATATCTCTGAGAAACAGCAAGCGGTCGGCTAAATCTGTCCTTTTGGCTGCACTTCTCGGCATGCTGGTCGATCATCCGTTCAATTTGCTGTCTAGTCAGGCGCTCTGCCCGCATCACAATGGCTGGGAAAAAACTGGTGGCAGGCGGCCGATTTGAAAATTGACCCGGTAAAAAACCATCCAACCGACCGCTGGGACTTGACGATCTATAATAAATGAATCTGGATATTAGTCGCTAATCAAAGGAAAAACTCCAATGAATAGAGCTTATCCAGCACTCACGGACAACCGTTTCATGGTCTTGGTAAATGTCTTGGCGCTGAACGTAGCCCCCGAATGCGTAGAGGACTTTACAGGCAATTGCTGTGCCGCTAGACTTCGCTTCCTTTTTGTTTGGGCATAACTGGCGTGGTTAGACGCAGATTCATAATGGCAATGATGCTCCTGATGGCTTTGCAGTCGGTGGTGTCTGTTGCTGATATGGGTCAGTTTTATAGTCCGGGAGTGGTTCACCACGATGCTGAACTTTTAACTGACCCCTCGGATATTGAGCCAGCCGACACGACCGGCAATCAGTCTCCCGCCGCGCCGGACGATTCCGGCCATTCATTCGTGCAATGTGATCTGTGCCATGGGCACTGCCATATGCTATCGATGGGTTACCTGCCGGACGCTTTGGGCAATATGCCGGACAAAAGCCTGACGGGCTACCAGGCCAGTTTTTCCTCTGTCGATCAATCCTCTCCTTTCCGCCCTCCTATCGTTTGATCCTGCGAGCAGCACCTTCCCCAGCTTGGGGAACTACTGTCATTTAGACTTTCGTAGGAGTAGTTTCATGCTTTTTGGAATGCCCATAAAAAATGGGCGGCGGGTAATACCGAGTCAATTTTTTAACACCTTGCTGTGTCTTCTCGTGCTAACCCTGACGGGCACTGTTGCGTACGCCGAGCAGGCACCTCTCACACTTGCCAATGCCCTCTCGCGGACCGTGGCGCAGAACCCCACCCTGCAGGTTTTCGATTTTCGCCTTCAGGGCCTTGAAGGCCGTCGTTTCACGGCGGATCAAAATCCTGCCCTGGAAGCCGGCCTGGAGGTGGAAAACGTCCTCGGCAGCGGCAACCGGCAGGGGAGCGACGCGGCAGAGTACACCCTGTCCTTGTCATCGGTTCTCGAACTTGGCGGCAAGCGTGAGGCCCGCGTCAGCGTCGTCGACTCGCGATACGCTCTGGTCGAGGCCGAGCGCCAGGCCGAAACCCTGGATGTGCTGGGACAGGTGGCCCAGCGTTTTGTCGCCACCTTGGCCCTGCAGGAAAAACTTGAACTGGCCGCTGACGCTGTGGCGCTGACCGAGGCCACCCACGAGATCGTCACCCGTCGCGCCGACCGGGGCGCGGCGCCCCAGGCCGAAGTCATGCGCGCCAGGGCCGCGCTCACCCGGAGTCGTATCGAGCAGTCCCGCGTGTTAAGCGAATACGAGAGCCGGAAAATAGCTCTGGCTTCGCTCTGGGGTGATACCCGTCCGGACTTTCAGAGTCTGGAGGGCGACCTGTTCCAGTTCGGGTCCTCCGACAGTTTCGAGATCCTGTACCAGCGGGTCAGTGAGAGCCCGGCCATTCAAATCTATGCCAGCGAGCGGCGCGTCCGTGAGGCGGAAGTCCAATTGGCACGGAGCCAGTCCGAGAGCGATATCCGCTGGCAGGTGGGTGTCCGGCAGTTCGAGGAGACGGATGACTCGGCGCTGGTCGGCGGGTTTTCCGTACCGCTGTTTTCCGGACGGCGCAATCGCGGCGAAGTGCAAGCCGCTCTGGCGGCGCGGGATGAAGTCCGGTACCGCCGGGAGGACACCCTGCTTCGCCTCCACTCGCGCCTGTTCGAGGCTTACCGACAGCGGCAGCAAAACATCGAGGCGGTTGAGCAGATTCGCGGCCAAGTGCTTCCCGATCTGAGTGATGCCCTCAGCCAGACCCGCGAGGCCTACGAGAAAGGTCGCTACAGCTATGTGGAGTGGACCGCCGCGCAGCGGGAATTGCTCTCCGCCCGGCAGGCGCTGGTCGACGCCGCCACCACGGCGCTGCTCAACCAGTCGCTGATCGAACAACTGACGGCGCAGCCTCTGGCTGGCCGCTGAACAAGGATTACTACCATGAAAGTCGTTAACTATTTACTCATACTTGCCAGCGTTTATGTGCTGACGGCCGGACCGACTCATGCCGCGGAAGATGATCACAGTGATGATTCGCATGCGCACGGTGACGTCAACGAAGAGCGCGGCGAGCACGAGGAGTCGGAGAGCACTCACGCGGAAATCTCCGCCGAGATGGCGGAGCAAGCCGGTATCCGAAGCAAGGCCGCAGGTGCCGGCATCCTGGAGCGCACCATCAGCAGTTATGGCCGCCTTGTTCCCAATCCCGACGGGATTGCCCTGATCAGGGCACGCTTCCCGGGTCAGGTTACGAAAATCAATGCCAGTCTCGGTGACGCGGTCAAGGCTGGCGAGCCACTGGCCAGCATCGAATCCAACGACAGCCTCCAACCCTACACCTTGCGTGCGCCTTTCGCCGGTACCGTTATCCAGCGCAATATCAACGTCGGCGAGCTGGCCGGGGAGCAGGCGCTGTTCACCATCGCCAAGCTCGACCCGCTATGGGTGGAATTGAAAATCTTCCCGGGGCAGCGCCGCGAAATCGCACCAGCACAGCTGGTGCGAATTGACACCGGAGATGCCCAGCACGAGTCCAGGATCAGTCATATCGTGCCGCAGAACAGCGGCTCGCCCTACGTCATTGCCCGGGCAGAAATTGCCAACGCAGAGGAGCTGCTTTCACCGGGCCGGCTGGTTTCGGCGAGCATCGTGGTAGAGCGTATCGAAGTGCCGCTGGTGATAGAAAATCGGGCCCTGCAGTTGCTCGACGAATCCCAGGTCGTGTTTGTGCAAGAAGGCAATAGCTTTGAGCCCCGGCCTGTCGAGTTGGGCCGCACGGATGGCCAGTTCACCGAAATACTTTCTGGCCTGAAGCCCGGCGAACGCTACGTGGTGGAGAACAGCTATCTCATCAAGGCGGATATCGAAAAATCCAGCGTGTCAGACGACGATTAACAGGAGGCCACTATGATCGACGCTATCGTGCGCCTCTCTGTAGAACGGCGCTATCTCATGCTTTCGCTGATTCTGGTGCTGATCGGTGTCGGTGTCTGGAGTTTCCAGCGCCTGCCCATCGACGCGGTACCTGATATCACCAATGTCCAGGTGCAGATCAACACCGAGGCACCCGGTTATTCACCCCTGGAGACAGAGCAGCGCATCACGTTCCCGGTGGAGACGGCGCTGTACGGCCTGCCCAGCCTGTCCTACACCCGATCCCTGTCCCGTTACGGCCTGTCCCAGGTGACCGTGGTGTTCGAAGAAGGCACGGACATCTATTTCGCCCGCAACTTGATCAACGAGCGCCTTGGCGCCATCAAAAGCGTCCTTCCGCCTGGGCTGGAGCCGGAGATGGGCCCCATCGCCACCGGGTTGGGCGAGATTTTCATGTACACCGTGGATGCGGCGCCCGGCGCCACCCGGGAAAATGGTGAGCCCTGGGATGCCACTGCCCTGCGGGAAGTGCAGGACTGGATCATCAAACCTCAACTGGCCCAGGTGCCCGGGGTGATCGAAATCAATTCCATCGGCGGCTACGACAAGCAGTATCACGTCACGCCCTCCCCGAAAAAATTGTTGGAGCTCGGCGTCAGCCTCGAGGACTTGGTGGCGGCACTGAGGGCCAACAACGCCAACCGTGGCGCTGGCTATATCGAACGCAATGGCCAGCAGCTGCTGGTGCGCTCCCCCGGCCAACTGAAGACCATCGGCGACATCGAACAAGTAGTGATCGCCAACCGCGATGGCGTGCCCCTCCGGGTGAAGGATGTCGCGGAAGTGGCCATTGGCAAGGAGCTGCGCACCGGGGCTGCCACCCGCGACGGCGTGGAAACGGTGATCGGCACCGCCATGATGTTGATGGGAGAAAATTCCCGTAGTGTCGCCCGGGCCGTTAGCGAGCGGCTGGAGGATATCCGGCCATCCCTGCCCGAGGGCATTCGCGTGGAAGCCGTCTATGACCGCACCACTCTGGTGGACAAGGCCATCGCCACGGTGGAGAAGAATCTGCTTGAGGGTGCGCTGCTGGTGATCGTGGTGCTGTTCCTGCTGCTGGGCAACCTGCGGGCCGCCCTTATTACCGCGGCGGTGATCCCCCTGTCGATGCTCGCCACCATCACTGGCATGGTGAGGACCGGCGTTTCCGCCAACCTGATGAGCCTGGGGGCACTCGACTTCGGGCTGATTGTCGATGGCGCGGTGATTATCGTGGAGAACTGCATCCGGCGCCTGGCCGGGTCTCAGCAGGCTACGGGTGCGCGCCTGCCGCTCAAGGAACGGCTGCAGGTCGTCTATGAAGCCACGACCGAGGTGATACGTCCGAGCCTGTTCGGGGTGGCGATCATTACCGTAGTTTACATCCCCATCTTCTCCCTCACAGGGGTAGAGGGCAAGATGTTCCATCCCATGGCCGCCACCGTGGTCATGGCCCTGGTGTCAGCCATGGTGTTTTCGCTCACCATCGTCCCCGCCGCCGTTGCGGTGTTCCTCACAGGCAGGATCCGCGAAAAGGAAAGTGCCGCCATCAGTGCGGCCAAAGGGATCTATCGCCCGGCGCTGGAGCTGGCCCTGAAATTCCGCTGGCCGGTACTGGGGGGCGCCGGCGCCCTACTGGCGGTCTGTATCTGGCTAGCAACCACCCTGGGGTCGGAATTCATCCCCCAGCTCAGCGAGGGTGATATGACTGTGCAAGCCCTGCGCATTCCCGGCACAGGTCTGGAGCAATCCATTGCGATGCAGAAACCTTTGGAGCGGCGCATCAAGGCCTTCCCCGAGGTAGACAAGGTATTCTCGCGAATCGGGACACCGGAGGTGGCCACCGACCCCATGCCACCGAATATCGCGGACAGTTTCGTGATTCTCAAGCCGCGCGAGCAATGGCCGAACCCGGACAAACCGCGAGATGAGCTGATTGCCGAGATTCAGGCGGCGGTCGGGCAATTGCCCGGGAACAACTACGAGTTCACCCAACCCATCGAGATGCGCTTCAACGAACTGATCTCCGGTGTGCGGGCGGACCTGGGCATCAAGGTATTCGGGGACGACCTAGACCAGATGCTCAATGCCGCCAATGTGGTGCTCGAAGTCGTGGAGTCAGTGGAAGGGGCCACCGATGCCCGGGTGGAGCAAATCACCGGGCTGCCCATGCTGTCGGTGCACCCCAAACGCATGGCGCTATCCCGCTACGGCCTGACCGTGGATGATCTTCAGGATCTGGTGGCAGCGGGTGTAGGTGGCGAAAACGCCGGCCTGATCTACGAAGGGGATCGCCGCTTCCAACTGGTGGTGCGCCTGCCCGAGGTCATCCGCCGGGATGTGGACAGCCTGGCGGATCTGCCGGTGCCCCTGCCGGGAGGCGGCTATGTGCCACTGTCAGAAGTGGCGGCGCTGGAGTTGGCTCCGGCCCCCAACCAGATCAGCCGGGAGAACGGCAAGCGACGGGTGGTGGTCACCGCCAATGTCCGGGATCGCGATCTGGGCGGCTTTGTGGAGGAGATCAAAGGAAGAGTTCGACAGGAAGTGGATCTGCCCGCCGGGTACTGGCTGGATTACGGCGGTACCTTCGAGCAACTGGAATCCGCCAGCCAGCGCCTTGCCATTGTCGTGCCCGTGACCCTGGCGATCATCATTGCCCTGCTGGTGATGGCATTCAGATCGCTGAAAGATGCGCTGATCATCTTCAGCGGCGTCCCCCTGGCCCTGACCGGTGGCGTGCTGCTACTGTGGCTGCGGGACATGCCGCTGTCGATCTCCGCCGGTGTGGGCTTTATAGCCCTGTCGGGGGTGGCGGTACTCAATGGTCTGGTGATGGTGGCGTTTATTCGGGATCTTTGGCACAACCAGGGTGATCTGGTTTCCGCCGTGGTGGAAGGTGCTCTTATTCGTTTGCGTCCGGTCCTGATGACCGCACTGGTCGCCAGTCTTGGCTTCGTGCCCATGGCCCTCAATACGGGTACCGGCGCTGAGGTTCAAAGGCCGCTGGCCACAGTGGTGATAGGCGGGATTATCTCATCGACGCTACTGACGCTGTTTGTACTGCCAATTCTGTACACATTGCTGCACCGCCAGGATGAAAAGGTGTAATTGCATCCGGGTAGCCCGCTCTTGGCCGCCATTTGGCCGGGAGCGGGTCGTTTTCGAGAAACAAGTTCGGCATTGATTGCCGGCCAGGAAATGCAGCCTTACCGACTGGCAAGCACGGTCAAACCGAGCGCATTTTTAAGGCTTTTTTCCGCTAAGGTTTCAGGAAGATCCATCCAACTCGGCATTGGGATTTTCTTTTCGCAGTAAGCCTACGAAAACGAGAAGCAATGCACCGAGGACAATTGCAATATCGGCAAGGTTGAAGGCTGGCCAGTGCCAGTCTCGCCAATAGAAATCGAAGGCATCTACAACATAGCCGCGAAAGATCCGGTCAATCAGATTGCCCATGGCGCCACCGAGGATAAGACTGTAAGCGATGGCGTCTCCATTATGACCTTTTTCACGAATCAGCTTGATCAGCACGACCGAGACCACTACCGCGATTCCGATAAAAAAATAGCGCTGCCAGCCCCCAGCATTTGCGAACAGACTGAATGCGGCACCGGTGTTCCATACGTGCACCCAGTTAAAGAACGGGGTCACCGCGATCGACTCGCCATAAGCCATTGTTTGTTGAACCAGCCATTTTACAGTTTGGTCCGATGCTGCTATCAGGCCGGATATGGAAAACAGGACATACGGCGAGAGATTGTTGCCAATAAAGGGCATGCTTTAACCCTTGAGCGCCAGAATGCGCCTGGCACCGTTAAGCACGACGAGCCCCGCGATGCTACCGATAACCAGATCCGGATAATTGGAGCCGGTCCACGCGACCAGAACGCCGGCGGTAATGACCCCCAGGTTGATCACCACGTCGTTGGCCGAGAATATCCAGCTTGCCTTCATGTGCGCTCCGCCCTCCCGGTGTTTGGCTATCAGCAGCAGACAACTGGTATTGGCAATCAACGCGACGAATGCGATAGCCATCATCACCAGCGATTCAGGCTCACTACCGAATACAAAGCGTCTCACCACCTCTATGAGTACGCCAACAGCCAAGATCAGTTGCAGGACACCAGCAAGATGCGCGGCACGTACCTGCATTTTCACGCTATGTCCAACCGCATAAAGGGCAAGCCCGTACACCGCCGCATCGGCAAAATTGTCCAGGGATTCTCCAATCAGGCCGGTGGACTGGGCGATCAGACCGGCAGTCATTTCCACCACGAACAGAAGTGCATTGATGCCGAGCAACCAGCGCAGGGTCCCGGATTCTTGCTTAGCAGAAGCTGCCGAAAACTCGGCGGCCTTGATGGTCTCCGGATTTGCAGCGACGGTTTCCTGAAGCGAGGCGCCTAGCCCCAAGGTCTTCAGTTTCGAGGTGACGGGCTCGACCTCGCCGTCATGCACGACCTTCAGCCGGCGGTTCGACAAGTCGAAGGACAGCGCCCGAATCTCCTCAAAGCCGTTCAGGGCTAGGCGAATCATTCGTTCTTCTGATGGACAGTCCATCTTCGGCACGGCATAAACACTGACCCATCTCCCTGGCGCCTCGGAGGAGGCCTGTATATCGGTATCCGCTGCGGACGTTGCATCACCGCCACAGGCGCCACCACAGGATTTGCTCATGATACGACTCCACTTGAACAATGTTGTGGTACCATTTAAAACTATAAAGCTACTATAAGGTCAATAGAGTAAAGAATCCGTTGGGGAGGAGGCTGATGCGCATTGGTCAGTTGGCGCAGTTGGTAGGGGTCGAAACACAGACGATCCGCTTCTATGAACAGCAGGGCTTGTTGCCGCCGCCTGATCGGCAGGACAACGGTTACCGTGTCTATACCGAGAAGCATGGTGAGGGGCTGGCCTTCATCCGTCGCTGCAGAATCCTGGGCCTGTCACTGGCTGAGATTCACGAACTACAGAGCTATCAGGACGACCCTCATCAGCCTTGTACCGCCGTCAACGCCTTGCTCGATGATCACATCTCTCATGTGCGGTCGCAGATAACCGCTCTGCAAGCGCTTGAGAAACAACTCGTTTCACTGAGAGCGAGTTGCAACGATGACCGGGAAGTTGAGGCGTGTGGGGTTCTTGCTGGAATTAGCGAAGGAAACATGCACCAGCAGTAGGTGAAGCATCAACCAGATAATCCGATGAGATGCCGGTCCGTCTCACTCTCATGCAAAGGTAAGATCAACCATTTAATCCGCTTACCCTCTTGAACAATTGATCCAGCGTGCTCTGGATAGTATTCAAGGTACCTCCGCGCTGCTTCTCGAAATGCGCATAGACAGATTTTGCGTCTGCCGTGCGCCCCTTCCAGAAGTATTGCAAGACTTGCTTTTCTAGTTCACCCAGCTGCATGAATCCTGACCACTTAGAGATTATCAATCTGGCAATCAGACTGACACACATAAAACCGATCGTCAATCGGCTTTTGTATGGCTAGCCCCCCCTCCCAGCATCACACGGAAAAATTTTGTCTTTAACACCTGTAACCCCCGCCGATTATTAGTGTCAGATCAGTGCTGATCTGACACTAAGCAGGGTGCCAAGACCAAAAGATTGCGATCCTTATGTGCTCTATTTACTTATTCACAATCGCAACCACCCAAGCTTTAAGCTTGGTTAACCCGGATTCCTGTTGCGTCGTTGCATCAGCAGATAGGCTGCGGGCAGCACGAAAAGTGATAACAAAGGTGCTGTTACCATCCCTCCTACCATGGGCGCAGCAATGCGGCTCATGATCTCGCTACCTGTGCCTCCCCCCCAGAAAATCGGAAGAAGACCGGCAATAATAACAGCTACAGTCATCGCCTTAGGTCGAACACGTAATACCGCGCCATCACGGATAGCACCCATCAAGGCAGCTTCATCCTTTTGGCCCTGCTCCTGCCTCTCCTGCCACGCCTGCTTTAGGTACAGCAACATGATCACGCCAAACTCGGCAGCGACACCCGCCAGGGCGATGAAGCCGACACCAGTAGCCACTGACAGGTTGTAGTCCAGCAGATACAAGAACCAGATACCACCGGTCACCGCGAACGGTAACGTCGCCATAATCAGCAAGGCTTCACCGACACGGCGAAAGGTCAGGAATAACAGTACGAAAATAATCAGTAAGGTCGCCGGCACCACCACTTTCAGTCTCGCATTGGCCCGCTCCAGGAACTCAAACTGACCGGCAAAGGACAAGCTGACGCCCTCTGGCAGCCTGACTCCATCATTCACTGAGGCACGTAGATCATCCACTACCGAGGCTAGGTCACGCCCCCGAACATCGATATACACCCACCCAGACAGTCGGCCATTCTCACTTTTCAACATCGGTGGCCCATCGGTAATCTTGATATCCGCCACGGTTCCGAGGGTAATTTGTTTTCCTTCGGGAGTGACTATGGGCAAATCGCGTAAGCGATGCACCGTGTCGCGCCACTCGCGAGGATATCGAAGGCTGATCGGGTAACGCTCCAGCCCTTCCACTGTCTCACCGATGTTTTCACCACCAATCAAACCACTGACAACCGACTGAATATCCGCGATGTTGAGGCCATACTGAGCCGCAATGCCACGCCGAATATCGATATCCACATAACGACCACCAGTCAACCGTTCAGCCAATGCTGAGGAGACACCGGGTACTTGTTTGGCTACCTGTTCGATTTGACGGCTCACCTGGTCAATGATCTCTAGGTCATTACCCGCTACTTTGATGCCAATTGGGCTCTTGATGCCAGTGGCAAGCATGTCGATACGATTGCGTATCGGAGGAATCCAGATATTTGCCAGTCCAGGCACGCGTACAATACGGTCCAGCTCTTCGACAAGCTTCTCCGTTGTCATGCCTTCACGCCATTGGTCCTTGGGTTTGAAACGGATGGTGGTTTCAAACATCGTCAATGGTGCAGGGTCAGTCGCTGTCCGCGCACGCCCCGCCTTGCCGAACACCTGCTCCACCTCAGGCACCGTTTTGATCAACCGATCGGTCTGCTGTAGAAGCTCGGTAGCTTTTTGTGCTGACAAGCCTGGTAAGGCACTTGGCATATACAGCAAATCGCCCTCATCCAGCGGTGGCAAAAATTCACCACCAAGCTGACTTAGCGGCCAAAAGGCGGTAACAAAAACTAAACCGGCAACCAGCAAGGTGGTTTTCGGCCACGCCAAGACTCGCTCTAGTACGGGTTGATAACAACTAATCAAAAAGCGACTGATTGGATTACTTTCCTCGGAAGGTATCTTTCCCCGAATCCAGTACCCCATTAACAGTGGAACCAATGTCACCGATAGGCCGGCTGCCGCCGCCATAGCCCAGGTTTTGGTAAATGCCAGTGGGCCAAATAGCCGCCCTTCCTGTGCTTCCAAGGTAAAGACAGGAATAAACGACAAGGTAATAATTAGCAACGAGAAGAACAGCGCTGGCCCCACTTCGACAGCTGCTTGCTCTATGACTCGCCAATGCGCATTACCAGTCAGAGATTGCCCTGGGTTATCCCGATGCCAAATCTCAATTTTCTTGTGAGCGTTCTCGATTAACACCACTGCTGCATCCACCATAGCGCCGATAGCGATAGCAATGCCGCCAAGCGACATGATATTGGCATTGATGCCCTGGTAACGCATCACAATAAAGGCAGCAAGGATTCCCAGCGGTAGGGAAATGATGGCCACCAGTGACGAACGCAAATGGCCAAGAAACAATACGCACACCAGTGCAACTACAATGAACTCTTCAATCAATTTGTAACTGAGGTTTGTTACCGCTCGATCAATCAGCTCACTTCGATCATAGGTGGTGACGATCTCAACCCCTTCCGGCAAGCTTTCCCGCAGTGTCTCAAGTCGCTCATGCACGGCAGATAGCACGGCGCGGGCGTTCTTGCCTGAACGCAGAATGACGACCCCGCCGACGACTTCCCCTTCACCGTCCAGCTCGGCAATACCACGCCGCATCTCCGGACCAAGGCGAATCTGCGCCACATCTCCAAGCTGTACTGGCACTCCATCAACCAGTTTTAGTGGGATTTTTCGGAAATCCTCGAGTGACTGAAGGTAGCCACTGGAGCGCACCATGAACTCCGCTTCGCCCAGCGTCAGCACTGCTCCCCCGGTTTCCTGGTTAGCTTGTTCTATCGCCTTGCGTACTTGTTGATGACTGATCCCATGGCTGGCGAGTTTGACCGGGTCAGGGACTACCTGATACTCACGTACCATGCCGCCTATGGTTGCCACTTCTGCAACGTCAGGCAGAGTCTGCAGCTCGTATTTTAGAAACCAGTCCTGTATCGAGGTTAGCTGCGATAGATCATGCTGGCCGGTGCGATCGATCAATGCGTACTGATAAATCCAGCCGACACCGGTAGCGTCTGGCCCAAGTGATGGTCGTGCTGTACGCGGCAATTCAGACTGGACCTGACTAAGGTATTCCAACACCCGTGAGCGTGCCCAATACAAGTCGGTACCATCTTCAAACAACACGTAAACATAACTATCACCGAAGAACGAGTAACCACGTACTGTGCGCGCACCTGGCACGGCCAGCATGGTGGTGGCAAGTGGATAGGTAACCTGTTTTTCCACCAGCTGCGGTGCCTGACCTGGGTAACTGGTGCGGATAATCACCTGTACATCGGACAGATCCGGTAAAGCATCTACGGGGGTATTGTTGATAGACCAGATTCCCCACGCACTCATGAACAGCGTCGCCAGCAGCACCAAAAATCGGTTAGCCAACGACCAGCGAATCAGGGTAGCGATCATGGTGCAACCTCCTGTTTGTCGAGAGACACCACAGTCAAGCCATTATCGGTATCTTTGACGCCGACGCGCACACGATCGCCCACTGCTATATCGCTGGCCACCTGTTCGCTGGCAAGACGAAAGCGCATGGTCATGCCAGGCATACCGAGCGTCTTAAAAGGACCGTGTTTAAGCTTGACCTTGCCGTCGGATAGCCCCTCGATAACCCCCTCGGCGTAATGCAACGAATTCACTTGGGTGTCTTTTTGTTCCGCCACCTGCTTTTCTAGGCGCTCCACAATCAACCCTTTGTCTGTATCACGAATGCCAATGCGCACGCGATCACCTACCGATATCCCTTTGCCTACTTGTTCATTCGCCAGGTTAAAACGCATGGTCATGGCAGGCATGGACAAGCTCTTGAAAGGGCCATGGTCCAGCATTATTTTGCTGCCATTCAGTTGCTCGACAACACCTTCGGCATAGTGCAGTGCGTTCATCATTTCCGTCTCATCTGACATAGCCAGCTCCTGAACGGCAATGCCTTGCAGGCTGGCTTCGGAATCGAGCAGGAACTGACCACTGACAACCACCTTCTGGTCTTCCTTCAGCCCTGCCAGGATCAGCGTTTGGTCTCCCAGCTCGCCCCCCGGCAACACTGCCTGCGGACGATATCGACCCTCCCCCTCATCAAGCATCACCAGGCTGCGCTTTCCTGTATGCAATAAGGCTGCGGTTGGTACGGCCAATGCTTTCTGTGTGGCTTCGCCATGAATGCGTACCTGAGCGCTCATGCCCGGACGCAGATCACCCTCGTCATTGGACAAGGTCACTCGCACCGGCACAGTTCGGCTGGACTGATCCACCAGAGGCAGAATGTCGGCAACTTGCCCCTCACGCAGTGCTGGCTTCACTCCTTGAACGGTCACGTCAACAGCGTTACCACTACTGACTTGCCCCAATTGGCGTTCCGGGACTGCTATCTCCACCCACACGGGGTTGAGTGACTGAATCTCCGCCACGGGAGCACCGGCCGACAGCGTCATGCCAGCACGAGCATTGAGACTGCGTATCACGCCATCATGCGGAGCTGTCACCGTCCAGGTTTCCAGCGGTTTACGTTGGCGTTCAATACTTCGGATCAGGGATGCAGGCATGCCCAATGACAACAGGCGCTCCCGCCCGGCGACGATCAGTTCGTTGTTGCCGCTGCCGAGCACGGCCAGCCATTCATGCTGAGCTCCAGTCCAGGCCGGAACTCTCAATTGCATCAGCGGCTGACCACTGGAGATAGTGTCGCCCTCAGCCAGAGGCCAGACCTTGTCTACGAAGGAAGGCGCGGGGCTTTGCAGGCGTGTCAGGGCGCGGTCGTTGTAAGCAATCAACCCCGTGACATCAAGCTGAGATTGTGACTGAGCCACGACCACCGAGGCACTGCGAATTCCCAGATTTTGTACCATGGCTGCATCAATACGGACCGTTGGCTGATCGCTATCATCACCACCATTGGCATAACGGGGCACCAACTCCATATCCATGAAAGGTGAGGGCCCGGGCTCGTCAAAGTGCTGCTGGGGATACATAGGGTCATACCAGTACAGCACTTCCTTTTCATCCGCTTTGCTGTTGGTTTCACCGCTGTCCATCGCCATCGATATACTGCTCTGCGAAGGGGTGACGTAACGGCCCAAATATATTCCGGCTAGCAACAACAGCGAGGCAGCCAAACCGATCAAGGCATTGCGTTTAATGTTCATTATCTTGCTCCTCGCCCACCATGCCGTGGTGGTCGTAGGTAAAATGGAGGGCGGCTGCCTGCTGGTCATACTGCCCGCTGAGATCAATTTCTTTCAGTTTGGCGTCCAGCCATTCGCTACGTGCCCGTACAAGATCGGCCAAACTGCCATCACCGCCGCGCCAAGCTGCCCTAGCCAATCCCACTTTCTCTTTTGCGAGAGGCACCAGTTGCTCCCGTTGCCGGGCAAGCGTGCGTTCCTGGCGTTCATATTCGGCCAGATCGCTCTGCAGCATCGCTTCATGTTCGCGACGTACCGCCTCTGCACGAGATTCCAGTGCTTGCCACTCAGCTTCCGCCGAGGCAATGCGAGGCCCCTGGCGCGACCGGCTGAACAATGGCAGGTCCACATTGACCTGTAGCATCGCCATGTCACTGAATTCTTCACGATTCATATAAGCCAGAGTTAAAGCCCAGTCCGGCTTCTTGGCGGCACGAGCCTCGTCCGCGTTAGCCTGGGCGACAGAAGCCTGACGCGACGCTATCTCAAGTTCAGGGTGCTTATGCAGGCTATTCAGTAACTGTTCAGCATTGATGGCGAAATCAGGTGCTTGGCCAGCCGGTGATTGCCGGCCGGCTTCCCCCAGCCAGCGTATTAAACGAGCCTTAGCCTGGCGTTGCCTGGCCAGAAGAGCATCTCGCCGATCCAGTAATGTCACGGCTTCCTGCCTGGGTGCCACGCTATCAATAGCCTTTCCTTGACCCGATGAAAGTCGGGCACGCACTGCCTTGTCGAACAAACGATTTTCAGCAATGAGTTCTTCCAGCAGGACTAGTTGACGATCCAGAGTGTGGAGCTCGATCCAGGCTTGAGCGGTCTGACGCAGCACGGCCAGACGAGTCGCCTCTTTCGTGGCCTCCGTTAAGCCGATTTGCTGTCTGGCACCTTCTGCCCTTGCTGTGCGTTTGCTGCGATTGGGGAAACGCTGGGTTACACCAATACGCTGCATGGTCATGAAATCACTCGACAGGCTGTAACGATCGGCACCATCCACAGGTACATTGTCGAGGCCAAGAATCAGGGTGGGATCAGGCAAAGCATCGGCAGGCCCTTCTGCCTGCTGAGCGGCCTCGACGCGGGCCGATTCCGCCCGCAGTTCCGGTGATTGACGTAAGGCGAGCTGTAGCGCCTGATTAAAAGTCAGGCCTTCTGCCCCAAACGCCTGGACACTAGCTAGCAGCAGGGAGGGCGCTAGCCAGCCGAGTGCGCGCCGATACCGGCCGGCGCTCAGAAATATCCAATACATGTGTCACTCCAACACGGATCATGGCGCGCAACGCGCCCTCAGTGGGCCCAGACCAGGCCGGACCCCGAAAAGATCAGTGAGAAAGTGCTAGTGGCGGTCGCCAGATGGTAGATAAGGCAAGGGGGAGATAGAGAGGGTCAGAAAAATGAGGGGCAGCCGGATTTGCTGCCTGAAAAGAATTCGCCGGTGGCGTATTCATGATCGAGAGCTGCCCAGCATGGCACTCCTGACCAGGCTTGCAAACCGGGCCACTGTGCGTGCTGGATTGACCATCCAGACAACAATCGTTTTGTGGCATGGCGGACATCATGCTGCAACGGTCATCCATGTCTGCCTGCATCATGGTCTGTTCCATGGGGCAAGGCTGCACCAATTGCACCGCTGCCATCCCCTGCAAGGAGATGCTAAGCAGAAATAGGCAGCTAATGAATAACCGGGCAATAAACATATGGTGTCAGCATAGTCCGAAGTGATGTGCTGTAGGCAACATAAACCTTGGGGTAACCCCCATGTCAACGTTTAATATCGAGCTATATAACTATTGATCACCAGCTCTGCTCCCTCTGGCATGCTCTTCTCTACGCCACAGCCTTCAATAGCATTACTTGATGAAGCGTGAAAGTGTCTCTCGATGCCATTCCAGGCGCCTGTTGGCATGCTGGGTACCGAGGCTTATGTCGACAGGTGGCGGCGTGGTTAAGAACTATAAAATCGACACTTTGATCTATTGCGGTTGTAAGATGCCCTCGCTGATGCCAGCAAGAACTGTAGTGGTCTAATGAATCCGGACACCAACGTAGGGTGGTAAAATCACCACCTTAAGCGAGGTGTCATATGACCAGAAAACGACGATCCTTTACACCTG
>Ga0208452_1000004_pt1 | contig 82192 bp, 83 predicted proteins | sample Virmet3611_800_FD_185734 | JGI IMG/M metagenome (GOLD analysis project Ga0208452, IMG submission 185734) | Marine viral communities from the Southern Atlantic ocean transect to study dissolved organic matter and carbon cycling - metaG 3611_800... | ecosystem: Environmental > Aquatic > Marine >... | reverse complement strand
AGGTGTAAAGGATCGTCGTTTTCTGGTCATATGACACCTCGCTTAAGGTGGTGATTTTACCACCCTACGTTGGTGTCCGGATTCATTAGACCACTACAATTCCCTGCTATAAGTTACCGAAAGGACAGTCCACACACGTTCTACGATACACCTTCGCTAGTCACTTCATGATGAACGGTGGCAACATTTTGACCTTGCAGAAGATCCTTGGCCATTCAACTGTAACCATGACAATGCGATATGCTCACCTGTCACCAGACCATCTAAAGGAGGCTCTACTCCTGAGCCCCCTTCATAAATTGATTATTTAATAAGGGCTACTATTATGGAAATTGATTGAATTATTCAGTCGAAGAGACAGATAAAAAAACACAAGGAATAAAATATGAAAAGGATTTTTATACTCGCCGTAACGTTCATCGTTTCTGGATGCTCAGCATTCACCTCCCCCATGCAGCAACCGGTTATAGAAGAAAAACTCGGCAGAAGCTTTGTCGATGACGCCAATGCAATAGGAACACTATCCCTAACTCCAGAGAGAAGGGTTGTTCTATCAAACTTTTCCAAAGGGAAATTTTGTGCCGAAGCCCCAACTGAAGTTGGTATTGATATATCTCAGTTAATAGAAGCTACCGCAAAAGCAAAGGATGGAACTGGCAAGGAAATAGGTCTGGGAGCTGTAGTAGCTAGTGCATATTCAAATTCAGTTTTGAATCGTCGAACCCAGGGTGTTCAGCTATTTCAAACTAACGCGTACTTTCTTTGCCAAATGTACATGAATGATGCCATCAGTGAAGAGCAACTGATCAGAGCACACTTGGAGCTGCTCAACACAGCGTCAAAAATCATCATGGCCGAGATTCCTCTCATGTATAAACAGCAAGAGGAAGGAGCACGTGAAATGCTGAATCTCAATGATTTAATCGATATCGAGAGGGTACTTACTGGCGAAGGTGAATCAGATACAGATCAACCTTCAGACCAAGAGCCGTCAGACCCGGCTGAGGAATAGTAGCTGTGAAGCATTGAGATTTCGACACTTTATCGACTCAAACAGCTTGAGCACGAATAAAGTGTCTATAAATCAATGAATTAGTGGTGTGCCAGGAGGGAGTTGAACCCTCACAACGCCAGGCGATATCTTTCCGCGAAACCGGTAAAGATGAAACGCCTTCCGCCATCTGTTGGAGCTATGCTTGCCCCCCAAGGGGGATCTGCGACATGCGAACCTTCTCCAACCATTCGCCATGCAAGCATAGCTCCTACGAAACACCGCCCTCGATCACCCTTGTTCCCGCTAGCCGCTCCTCGCTAAAGTAATCCGATTACCACAAGGGGCCACACCATGACCAACACCCCCGGCTGGCTGGGCCGACTGGAAACGCTGGGCAACAAACTGCCCCACCCAACCTTGCTGTTTGTCTGGCTTTGCCTGTTGCTGCTACCGCTCACCGCAGTATTGGGAGCAATGGGGCTATCCACCGTGCATCCGCTCAGCGACGAGACGGTAACGGTGCGCTCGCTGGTCGACGGCGACGGCATTCGCTATCTGTTCACCTCCTTGGTGGGCAACTTCACCGGCTTTGCACCGCTGGGCATCGTGCTGGTGGCCATGCTGGGGCTGGGCGTGGCAGAGCAGTCCGGGCTGTTGTCAGTGAGCCTGGCCAGTCTGGTGCGACGGGCGTCCGGACGCACCCTGGTGATCACGGTGGCCTTTGCCGGGGTCCTCTCCAGCCTCACCGTGGATGCGGGCTATGTGGTGCTGATCCCGTTGGCCGGGCTGGTATTTCAGCTTGCCGGTCGCTCCCCCATCGCCGGCATCGCCACCGCCTTTGCAGCGGTATCCGGCGGCTTCAGCGCCAACCTTTTAGTGGGGCCGGTGGATGCCACCTTGGCCGGCCTGTCCACGGAAGCCGCCCGGATTGTGGACCCGAGCCGAACCGTGGATGCCACCGGCAATTACTGGTTCATTATCGTCTCCACCTTTCTGGTCACCGCACTGGTCACCCTGGTCACCCAGCGCATCACCGAACCCAGGCTGGCCAACCAGCCACGTGGAGAGGCCTCCGCCCCGGAAGTGCCAAGCAGCCACCCCCACGCCCTGAAATTGACGCTGGCCACCCTGGTGCTGCTGCTGGGGGGCATTACCTTGCTGGTGCTACCCGCCGATGCGCCCCTGCGCCACCAGGACACCGGTGACATCCTCGGCTCGCCGTTCATTCACGGACTGGTGGTAATAGTGGCAGTCATCGCAGGGGTGTGTGGTGCGGTGTATGGACGTATGAGCGGCCAGTTTCGCAATGCCGGAGACATCATCAGCGCCATGGAAACCACCATGGCTTCCATGGCCGGCTACCTGGTGCTGATGTTTTTCGCCGCCCAGTTTGTGGCCTGGTTCAATTACAGTCAGCTGGGACTGCTGCTCGCCATTGAGGGCGCTGCCTGGCTGGGCAGCCTGACGCTCCCCAAGGTGGTGCTGTTGCTGTTTTTCGTATTGCTTGCCGCTCTGATCAATTTATTGATCGGCAGCGCTTCGGCCAAGTGGTCTATCCTCGCGCCCATCTTTGTACCCATGCTGATGCTGCTGGGCATCTCCCCGGAAGCGACCCAGGCGGCCTACCGGGTGGGTGATTCCAGCACCAATATCATCACCCCGCTGATGCCCTATTTCGTACTGGTACTGGGCTTCGCTCGCCGCTATCAGCCAGACACCGGCATCGGCACCCTGATCGCCCTGATGCTGCCGTATAGCCTGACGTTGTTGTTGGGGTGGTCGGTCTTGCTGGGGGTGTGGATCGGGTTTGGCTGGCCGTTGGGGCCGTAGCCACGCCCCGATCGTAGGAGCGTCGCTGGCGGCGCGATAGACCAACAGTGACGAATCGCAAGAAACGAGTTTCGAAAATCAAAAGCCGGACGTTGGGAAAGCCAGGTTTTCGCTTCTCGTTCCTCGTCTCTCGCAACTGGGTTGGGTGATCGCGCCGCCAGCGACGCTCCTGCGGGGAGTGTGGGAGGCTATTTAATCAGCCGAATGGTCAACGGATAACGATACCGCTCTCCGCCATTGGCCTTCACCGCGGCGATGATGGTCATCACCAACCAGAAGATACCGATGATCGGCAACAGCAGACCGCCGATGACCACAAACATCAGCAGGAAGGCAATAAAGCCGGCAATGGAAATGGTGATGTTGAAGTTCAATGCTTCCTTGCCTTGGTCATCGACAAAGGCACTTTCATCTTTCTTGACCAGCCACATGATCAGTGGCCCCAGGATATTCCCGAACGGCACCACCAGACCCGCCAGCGCCAGGAGGTGGCAGGCAAGGCCCAGGCTGCGTTCTTCCGGTTTGGGTTCGCTCTGGGTCTGTTCCAGATCCGACATTATTCGCTCCTTGATAACGATGTTGGCTTGATGATGTTACTGACGGATGGTGCGTCGATTCGGTAAGGGCTGCTCGCTGTTGGAGCGGAACGGATTGATGTCGATGCCCCCCCGACGCGTAAAGCGACCATAAACGGTCAGGTGGCGCGGGGAGCACTGGCGCATCAGGTCCACGAACATCTGCTCGATAATCTGTTCATGAAACCCCTGGTGATTTCGCAGGGACACCACATAACGCAGAAAACTGGCCGGGCTGATGGCGCGACCGGTGTAGCGCACCACGACCGTGGCCCAGTCCGGCTGGTTGGTTACCGGGCAATGGCTACGTAACAAGTGGGAATAAAGCTGGCCGGTCTGCTCGGCCCCCTGGTCGCACAGCAGCAGGTCGGGCCGGTATTCATAGTGCTCAAACCCGATATCGATGTTATCCACGCACTGACCACGATCTTCCCAGACCGGAAAACCGGCGGATTCTTCCAGGGAATACAGCAACACTTCCATATTGCCACCCACGGTCTGGGCCACATCCTTTTCAATGGCAGCACGTACCTTGTCTCGACTTTCAAAACGGGTGTTGGCAAAGGAATTCAGATACAGCTTGAGCGACTTGGATTCCACAATATTGGGGGTAGTACAGGGAATACGCAGCTCGCACAGGGCCACCACCGGTTTGCCTTTTTCATTGAGCCAGGACAGCTCGTAGGCATTCCAGATATCCGTGCCGTGGAACGGCAGGCTGGTATCCTCATCGCCCAGCTCCTCCAACTCCAGGGATTCCCGCGCATCCCAGCGCGGCACCGGGCACAACAACGAGGGCATGTACTCATCCACATAATCGGTGGACCGCCCCAGTGGCGTTTCCTTCAAATAACTCATGATTACCTCTTGGCACACCCGTCCATGGATTATATTCCCATCATAATCCGATTGTTTAGTGGCGAATACCCGTACCCCGTTGCAACAGCCACAGTGCCAGCAGATAGAACGCCACCACAAACATCAGTATCGCTCCCAGTGACGCGTAGACATTCACATCACTGACACCCAGCACGCCGTAACGGAAGGCATTGACCATGTAAACGATGGGGTTCGCCAGGCTCACTGTCCGCCAGAATTCCGGCAGTAAATCGATGGAATAGAACACCCCGCCCAGGTAGGTCAGCGGCGTCAAAATAAAGGTGGGCACGATGGAAATATCATCGAACTTGTTGGCAAAGATGGCGTTGATGAAACCGCCCAGGGCAAACAGGGCCGCCGTCAGTATCACCACGGTGATGGTAATCAGCAGGTGCTGCATGGACAGATGGGTGAAAAACAGACTGAGCAGGCTGACGATCAGGCCCACCAGCATCCCGCGCACCATCCCACCAACGATAAAGCCATTGAGGATCACGTGGGCCGGCATGGGCGACACCAGCATCTCTTCAATGGAATGCTGGAACTTGGTGGAAAAGAACGAGCTCACCACATTGCCGTAGCTGTTCTGTATCACGCTCATCATGATCAGACCGGGGACGATGTACTGCATGTAATTAAACCCGCCCATCTCACCGATGCGGCTCCCGATGAGATTGCCGAAGATCACGAAGTACAGGGTCATGGTGATCGCCGGGGGCAGCAGTGTCTGCGGCCATATCCGGGTAAAACGACGGATTTCCTTGGTAACGATGGTGAGAAAGGCCACCCACTGTTCGCGTGCACTCATGATGCCTGCTCCCCGGGCAGATTCTGCTCCACCAGTCGCACAAACAACTCCTCCAGCCGGTTGGCCTTGTTACGCATACTCATCACTTCGAAGTGCTGATCCGCCAACGCCACAAACAGGGTGTTGAGGCTTTGTGATTTGGGTACCGCCACTTCCAGCGTTCGGGAATCTTTCAGCCACACCTCGAACCCCTCCAGCACCGGCTCCTCGGTGACCGGCCGGGCCAGATCCAGAATAAAGGTTTCCACCTGCAGTTTTTCCAGCAGGGATTTCATGTCGGTATTTTCCACGATGGTGCCATGATCAATGATGGCAATGTGGCGACACAGGGATTCTGCCTCTTCCAGATAATGCGTGGTGAGAATGATCGTTTTGCCTTCACCGTTGATGCGGGTAAGGAAATCCCACATGGAACGGCGCAGCTCGATATCCACCCCGGCGGTGGGCTCATCCAGAATCAGCAGTTCTGGTTCATGCACCAGCGCCCGGGCAATCATCAGCCTGCGCTTCATGCCGCCGGACAGGGTCCGAGACTGTTTGTCGCGTTTTTCCCACAGGCCCAGCTGGCGCAGGTATTTCTCCGCCCGTTCTCGAGCCAGGGGCGCGGGGATGCCATAAAAACCCGCCTGGGTGACGACGATATCGAACACCTTTTCAAACTGGTTGAAGTTGAATTCCTGGGGCACCACGCCAATTTTCTGCTTGGCCAGAGCCCGTTCGGTATCCAGGGAATAGCCGAAGATACTCACCTCTCCGCCGGTCTTGTTGACCAGGGAACTGATCACACCGATGGTGGTGGATTTGCCCGCACCGTTGGGGCCAAGCAGGGCAAAGAAGTCACCCTTCTCCACCTGAAGATCAATGCCTTTCAGCGCCTGCACGCCATTGGCATAGGTCTTGGTCAGATTACGAATCGTCAGAGCAGACAAGGATTACCTCGCCAAAATAGTCGAATGGATGGTGAAGAGAGAGATCAGTGGTCCAGCACCCGGTGGCCATGTTCACCACGCCAGACCCAGTGCATCTGCCCGTCGCTGAACCATACCCACAGCCCTTCCATCATCCAGGGCCAGTCTTCTTCGCTGATGCGGCGACGACCATGCAACTCGGCCACCAGCACCGCCAGAATGGTGTCATGGGTCACGTGAACATTGAGATGACCACTGGCCGGTTCACGGGCTTTCAGGTAGGCCGCCAGCTTGCTGCGGCCTTCTGCCGGGGACAGCATGCCGTCGAACGGCTCCTGAAGGTGCTGATTGAGAAACCGGAAGGCCCCCATTTTCAGGAAGGTGGGCCCCACCTGGTTCAGGTCCTCCACATAGCACCCCGGCTCCACCAGGGTGGTATCCGTGGTGATATCGGGAATCTCATCAATCAGCCCCGCCTTGCGGGCGCCTTCTGCCATGGCGATGGCTGTATTCACACAGCGCCCCACCGGGCTGGAATAGAACGCCTCCACCGGCCGCGCCAGCTGGGCGCCCCATTCACGGGCCATGTCGATACCTTCCGGGGTCAACGGCAACCGATAGTCGGCAAAGCCGTTCTTGGCCAACTCACGCACAGAATGCCGCGTCAGCAGATGAACAGGCTTGTCCTGCGGTAACAGGTTGAGGGCTTCCAGCAATCGGGGGTGTAGGCGGGCCATAGTCTCTTCGCTTTCGGTCAGTCCCTAGTGTAAGGGCCGCCCGGTTGAAAGCAAATGACAGGGCCGGAAACGACGAAGGGACCCGAAAGGGTCCCTTCTGATTTGGAGCGGGAAACGAGATTCGAACTCGCGACCCCGACCTTGGCAAGGTCGTGCTCTACCAACTGAGCTATTCCCGCTTAACTTTTTGCCAGCTAACGACCAGCGAATTAGTGGCGTCCCCTAGGGGAGTCGAACCCCTGTTACCGCCGTGAAAGGGCGGTGTCCTGGGCCACTAGACGAAGGGGACCCGGGCTTGACGTGGTACGTCAAAGCGGCGCGTAGAATAGGTATCTGATCGGCCAGCGTCAAGGAAAAATTTTGGCCCGGTCCGTCATTGACCCGAAAAACCTGTGCTGCTCTGATATTGGCGCGCTATAGCGGCGAAACTTTCGCCATGCTGTTGAAAAAACAACCATTTACCGGGAGAGACCCATGACCATCAAACTGTACGGAGCCGCCCTGTCACCCTTCGTTCGCAAGACCCGCGTGGTGCTGGCACTGAAAGGAGTTGACTACGAAGCCGTACATATCGACCCCAACAATCCACCGGAAGGCTACGAAAAGATCAGCCCCATGAAACGCATTCCGGCCCTGGAAGTGGACGGCCAGTACCTGGCGGATTCTGCCGCCATCTGCGCCTACCTGGAAAAGGTCTACCCGGAACCGGCCCTCTACCCCACCGACCCCATGGAACTGGGCCGGGCAATCTGGTTCCAGCGTTATGTGGACTATGACCTGGCCATGCGCTGTACCTTCGCCGTGTTCCGCAACCGGGTAGTGATGCGCCTGATCGGCAAGGAGTGCGATGAAGAGAAAGTGCAGCACGCCCTGACCACCACCATCCCGCCCCTGTTTGCCTATCTGGACAAGGAACTGGAGGGTCGTGAGTTCCTGGTTGGCGACAGCCTGAGCGTGGCGGATATCAGCCTGGCCAGCCAGCTGGTCAACTTCAAACACGGTGGCGAAAGCATCGATCCGGCCAACTACCCCAACCTGGCCGCCCACACCGAGCGCATGCACGCCCTGGAGCCCTTTGCCAAAACCATCGAGAAGGAGTCCGGGTTTATTCAAAAAATAATGGGGTGAATAAAGGCAGTGAATAGTTAACAGTGAACAGTTAATAGCGACTCGCTCCAGCCAGTCGCTATTAACCACCCCAAGAGGCCGCGCCCATACCATGGACGCGGCCTCTTACATTTCAGATCAAACCCTTCCGGCTACGCGCGCTGTTAACTGTTCACTATTCACTGTTAACTGCCTCCGTCTCCACCGTCACCAGCGCCGCCCGACCATTCGGTGCCACCTTCAGCACCGCCACAGCGCCGTCCCGTAATTCCCGCTCCAGTTGCAGCGCCTTTTCCTTCGGGGCAAACAGGGCCTCGATGCCGTAGGTGACTCGGCGGGTGCCGCCCCAGGGCAAACCGCTGACTCTGCCGCGCAGGTAAAGACCCTGCGCCGGGGGCTGGTGGGATGGAGTCAGCCCGCGCCACAGGTCGCCGTCTTGCTCGAGAGGCAGATAAATCACGTCCCCGGGACGAAATCCTGTCGCAGGCAGGGTGCTGAAGTCGTAGCCCAGGCGGGCGTAGTTACCACGGAACAGATCCCGCGGGTCCACCGGACGGGTTTCCACACGGATTTCCTTGCCCAGCCATAGCGGGTAGAAACCGTTCACAAAGACCCCGGCGAGAATCACCACTTGCAGGGTAAGCGCGGCCAGCAAGGCCAGGCCCAGAGTGCGTTGTTTCATGCCTGTCCCTCCCCGCTTTCCGGCGCCACAAGACGCTGCTGGCGACGCCAGTAGCGCGCCGCGCCATAGAGCACCGCCGCCGCCACCAGGAACATGGCCGCGGCGCCCAGGTAATCACCGAACAGATCCAGATAGCGCATCACCGCCAGCGCCAATACCAGGGCAATGCCGCTGTAGAAGAACTGGCTGAGGCCGCGCCGCAAGCCCTCCTGAATCAGCACAATGGCCGACAATAACGCCAGCAGATTCACCGCCACCGCAAACAGCATGGCATCGTCCCGACTCAACAAACCATGAATCGCCAGCATCACGAATGGCAGCAGCATAACCAGCAACCGCCCGCCGGTCTGTCCCAGACGGCGGAACACCAACAATGATGACGCCAGCAAGGCCGGCAGCAGCCCCAGCCACAACCCCGGGTCCGTCAACCCGGCCTGCTCATGGAGGTAACCTTCGGAGAATTCGCTGAACGTGAACGGCAGCAACAGCAACAGATAGCCCCGCAGGGTCCATAGTCCGATCAGACTGCCGGCCCGTTGCCAGTGCAAGGCAGGGCGACTGCCCAGCCAACAGACCAGCGCATAGAGCAACGCCAGCAGCCCCAGATTCAGGGTCAGATGCCCGGCCTCGAAATCCGGCCCGCGCGGATAGCCATAGGCCCAGCCCAGCAACAGATTCAGCCAGCTCACCGCCACTGCCGCCAGCACCAGCATCAGCCCCGCGGACCGGGCCTGTACCGCAACCGTCAGCCCCACTGCCATGAACAGGGCCATGGCCCAGGGCGGTGAAAACTGCCCTTCGGCAAACAGCCAGAGCATGGCCACCGCCAGCATCAGCAGGGTAATCACCCGGCTACGCACCAGCCAGGCCATGGGTGCCACGCCCAGTGCCCAGTAAAACAGGCCATCCGGGAAATGTTCGCCCAGGTGGTAGATCTGCGCGATCAGCATGATCGAGGCGCCATAGCTGATGCCGCCGAGAAACAGCCAGCCGATACCCTCTCGGCGCTTCAGGTATTGATAGATGCCCACCCCGTTCAACGCCACGGTGGTAGCAATCAAGCCCAGCATGCGCACGGCCCGGGGGATCGACTCCCAGTTGGCTGACACCAGCAGCAGGATAGCCATACCGACAAATAACAAGGCCACAGTGACCAGCACCTTGTAGGCCAGTGAACTGTCGGAATCGTCGTCCAGGCGGGTGCCGTAGCGGGCCAGAATGCGGTTGCCCTGGTCTTCACTGATATCGCCGTCGTCCACCCACTGGCGACATTCGCTACGCAGCTCGCGACGCAATAACCCGAGAAGTTGCATGGAGAGTTCCTTGTGCTTTTCTCTGATCAGACCTGACGAGGTGGCGAAAGGCAACGCCAGGATGTTGCGAGAAATGAGCCAAGGCGTTCAATAGCGCCCCCTGTAGGAACGGAGCGTAGCGGAGTAACGCACGTCGTTCCGTGCGGCCCGAAGGGTGAGCGGAGCGAATAACACCTCTTGAGGTGCTCCTACATCCCCCCTGGCCAATGCCCGAATCGCGCCGCCAGCGACGCTCCTACGGAAAGGGAGAGGCTACACCGGCAGGCCGATGCGCTTGGCCTCCATGCGACGCAGGAACTCCAGCATCACCTGGCGATAAAGATCCTCGCCCAACCAGGCGTCTTCCACCCCGGCATCGATGTTCGGGTTGTCGTTCACCTCGATCACTACCACCTGGTCCCCGGACTGTTTCAGGTCCACGCCATAGAGACCATTGCCCATCAGCTTTGCGGCCTTGAGAGCGGCTTTCAGCACCTTGGGCGGCACTTCCTGTACCGGCAGGGTACGGCTGTTGCCGGATTCGGTCTTGCCGCCGCTCTGGTGGTGGTAGATCTGCCAGTGCCCTTTGCTCATGAAATACTGACAGGCGAACAGGGGCCGGTTGTTGAGCACGCCGATGCGCCAGTCGTAATCCGTGTACATAAAGGCCTGGGCCAATACCACCGACGACTGTTTCAGGTAATCCCTCAGGCTGGTGGCCAGCTCTTCGCGGGTCTTCACCTTGCTGATACCCCGGGAAAAACTGCCGTCAGGAATCTTCAACACCATGGGCAGTTTCAGCTCGTCGATCAGTCGGTCAATCTGCTCATCGTCATCGCTGAACACAAAAGCCGTTGGCGGCACCGGCACCCCGTTGGCCTGCATCAGTTCCGCCAGATAGATCTTGTTGGTGCAGCGCAGGATCGAACCCGGGTCATCCATCACCACCATGCCCTCCTGTTCTGCCTTGCGGGCGAACTGGTAGGTATGGTGATCCAGTGCAGTGGTCTCGCGGATAAACAGACCGTCGTACTCACCCAGGCGGGTGTAGGCATCACGGCCGATCTGGTCCACCCGAATCCCCAGCTGACGTCCGGCCCGGATAAAACGCTTCAACGCCGCCTTGTCACTGGGCGGCAACGCCTCTTCCTCGTTAACCAGCATGGCCAGTTCGTAGCGGTCACTGCGACGGCGGCGCGGGTTGCGCCAGACACGGGCATTGAACTGCTCCAGGGCCTGGGCAAAGGCATCTTCCTCGGCCCCTTTCAGTTGCTTCAGGGCCAGCGGCTTCAACGCTTCGATGGTCCACTGCTCGCGGCGACGGAACTCCACCTTCAGCAACGGACAGGGTAACTGATCAAAAATCTGCCGCCCCAGGTCAGCCAGGCCTTCCTGGGTGGTGTGGCCGAAGTACAGCATCAGCGAGAAGTGATCCGTCCCACTGCCCTTGCGTTTCATGGCCTTGTCCAGCGCCGCTTCGAACTGACCGAAATGCAGACCATAAAGCGCCTTGCGGCTCAGGTCATTTACTGTTCGTACGGACGGCAACACCCGCTGCCCGCGAGCTTCCGCCAGCAGGGAACAGTAGTAGCCGGGGCTGAGGTATTTATAGCTGCGGCACAGGTTGATCACCTGCACTTTCTTGTCGGTACAGACCGGTTGCTGTGCCTGCAGATACTCCCGGGCAGAGAGCAGATGGCGGGCGGGATAGTAGGCGGCCCAGTCTGCCGGGTCGTCGACCAGAATAATAACCTGACTCATGAAAAGCCCTAAATTGCGAGGCGCCGGAGATGGCACCGATACCCGCGAATGTAGGGCCAGACAGGGAGGGGTAGCAAGCGGTTTTATTCAGTTAACAGTGAATAGTGAACAGTTAACAGCGGCGCGGTCCAGCGCCGGTTCAACTACAAGCAAAGAGGCCGCACCCATGCCATGGACGCGGCCTCTCATCTTGCAAAGCAGGACCAGGCCCACTCGCGAACTGTTCACTGTTAACTATTCACTGTTCACTGCCTTTCTTCGCTCCCGGATGACCGGCCTTTTCCAGGGCATCCTGGACTTCCGGCGGCATGTAGGTTTCGTCGTGCTTGGCCAGCACTTCCTCGGCCTCAAAGCGGTTGCGGCTTATCAGGGTACCGTTGGCGACGATGCCCTGTCCCTCGCGAAACAGGTCCGGCAGGATACCCTGATAGTGCACGGTAAAGCGGCCCTTGCCATCGGTGAGCACAAACTGCACGTCCAGGGTCTCCTGGTCGCGCACCACACTGCCCTCTTCCACCAGGCCACCCACACGCATCTGGGTTTCCAGCGGCGCCTCACCGGCCATCACCTGCTGGGGAGTGAAAAACAGATTGATATTTTGGCGCAGGGCATAAAACATCAATCCGCAGGCGATAGCCAGGCCCACCAGAATGGAAACCACCAGGATCAGTCGCTGCTTGCGTGCCGCATTCATTGTTCAGATTCTCCCAGAGAGTCACGGCGCTGTTGCCGTGCCAGACGTTGACGCACCTGTCCCTGCCCGCGTATCGCCAACACCATGTTGGCGATGATCAAAAGCGCACTGACTCCATAGGCGCTCCAGACATAAAATCCATGTTTTCCCATGGCCAGGAAATCGGCAAAGCTGTCGAAAGCCATCAGTGCTCGCCCTCCTTCACCCGTTTGCTCACCCACTTGCTGCGCCGTTCCCGCCACAGCACCTCAGTGCGAGCGCGCAGCAGCACATTGACGGCATAGAGCAGCCACAGGCCCAGCATGCTCAACAGCAGCGGATACTTCATGGCCGGATCAATGGTGGATTCACCGAACATCTTCAGGGTGGAACCCTGATGGAGGGTCTGCACCCATTCCACGGAATACTTCACGATCACCACATTGATCACCCCTACCATGGCCAGCAGGCCCGCGGCCCGGGCTGCCTGACGGGGATCGCGGATGACCGCCTGCAGGGCAATCACGCCCACATACATGAACAGCAGAATCAGCATGGAGGTCATGCGCGCATCCCACTGCCAGTAGGTACCCCAGGTAGGTTTGCCCCACAGGGCACCGGTCACCAGGGAAATGGCCGCCAGCGCCGCCCCAAAGGGAGCGATGGACTTGAGCATCACCTCCGCCATCTTCATGCGCCAGACCACCGCCACCAGACCGGACACGCCCAGGGCCATGTAGCCCATCAGGGCACCGCTGGATGCGGGCACGTGAATGAAGATGATCCGGTAGCTGTTGCCCTGCTGATAATCCGCCGGGGCAAATGCCAATCCCCAGACCAGGCCCGCCGCCAGAGTCAGCAAGGCAATGGGCGTCAGCCAGGGCAGTACCCGGGAGCTGAAGGTGTAGAAATAGCGCGGTGAGCCCAGCATGTGGTACCACCGCTTCAACGTTTGCCAGACCATTTCGTTATCTGAACCTCAATTCCCTGAACTGATTTTGAGACCGGCGCTCACCGCCAAGGGTCCCAGACTGATCGTTAATGCCAGCAAGGCACCCAGAATCGCCAGAATGCCATCCACATTGGCGCCACCGGCCGCCGCACTCACCGCCCCGGCGCCAAAAATCAGCACCGGGATATAAAGGGGAAGCACCAACACGGCAAGCAGGATACCACCTCGATTGAGCCCCACCGTGAGGGCCGCGCCAATGGCGCCGACAATCGTCAGCGCCGGGGTTCCCAGCAGTAGGCTCAGCATCACCGTCCCCAGGGCCCCATCCGGCAGTTGCAGCATGTGGCCCAGCAGCGGCGAAATCAGTACCAGCGGCAGGCCGGTGAGCAACCAGTGGGCCAGCAATTTAGCCAGTACCGGCACCACCGGTATCACGGGGGCCGTGAGCAACATGTCCAGCACACCGCTTTCCTGGTCCCGGCGAAACAGGCCATCCAGGGACAACATCACCGCCAGCAGGGCCGCCACCCAGAGCACCCCCGGCGCCACGGTAGCCAGCAATTCCGGTTTCGGGGAGATTGCCAGCGGAAACAGGCTGATCACCATGACGAAGAAAAACAGCGGATTGATGATCTCCGCCGGGCTACGCCATAGCACCAGCAATTCCCGACCCAGGGCGGCACGGAAGGTATTCATGACAGCACCTCGGCACGGCCATTCTCCAGATGCAGACGCTGCACGCCGTCACCAACCCGGTGGTGGGAGGTATAGATCACCAGGGAGCCGGCCTCAGCGGCCTGCTGCATCTGCGCATCCAGTTGTGCCACGCCGTCCTGATCGATGGCCGTGTAGGGCTCGTCGAGCACCCACACCGCTTTGCGTTCCAGCCACAACCGCGCCAGGGCAACCCGCCGTTTCTGGCCCGCGGACAGATGCGCCGCCGGCACATCCTCAAAGCCCCGCAACCCTACCGCCGCCAGGGCCGCCATGGGGTCACCGGCCTCATGGTTCAGGGCGCAGGCATAGCGCAGGTTTTCCAGCGGATTGAGCTCCTCGCGGACACCGGGCTGGTGCCCCAGATACAACAGGTCCTGCTGCCATTGGGGCTGCCACCAGCGTCGCTCGCCCTCAAAGAAGCCATGCAGCCCCACCAGAATCCGCAACAGGGTGGTCTTGCCGGCGCCGTTGGCACCGGTAATCTGCCAGATTTCCCCGGCGCGGGCGGTCAGGCTCAGGCCACTGAACAGCATGCGATCGTCGCGCTCGCAGCCCAGTTGCTCAAGCTCAAGTCTGGTGGATGAATCGGACAAAATTAGCTCCCTGAATTCGCGCGGCAGTATAGCATGCCCATTCATGTCAGGCTTGATTCAGGCTAGCCTGTCACTCTACCTACAAAGAGGATATCTCCATGCGACTGATACCGGGATTGTTCACCCTGCTCCTCGCCAGCCTGCTGGGCGCCTGCGGCGGGGACAAGCCCCTGGCCACCGTCGACCAGGTAGACCTGGAACGCTACAGCGGGACCTGGTATGAAATCGCCCGCCTGCCCCAGTGGTTCCAGCGCGGTTGCTATAACTCCACCGCCACTTACTCTCTCAATGAAGATGGCACCGTGCGCGTGGTCAACCGCTGCCAACGTGACGGCGAGGAACCCAGCGTAGCGGAAGGTACCGCCCGGGTGGTCCCCGGTTCTGACAATGCCAAACTCAAGGTGCGTTTCGACAGCTGGATCTCCAGGCTGTTACCCACCATCACCGAGGGCAATTACTGGATCATTGCCCTGGACAAGAATTACCAGACGGTGGTGATCGGCGAACCGAGCCGGGAATACCTGTGGATTCTGGCACGTAGCCCGGAGCTGCCAGATGATCAATATCAAGCATTGCTGCAGCTGGCCGAAAGCAAGGGCTTTCCGGTGAACGAGCTGCAACGCAACCGCGACCTGCAACCGGAACAGTGAGCCATGGAACACCACGTCTATTTTGCGGTGTTCGGCTTTGACCATGATCCCCGCCAACTGGATCTGCTGCTGGGACAAAGCGCTGACGACTACTGGCATGAAGGGGAAAGCTTCAGCGAAGCCTTCCCCGAGGCACGCCGCCGGGAGAATCGCTGGATCCTGTCCAGCCAGCTGGACCACACCGCCAGCCACCGGGATCATTTCGAGAAACTGCTCTACAAACTCAAGCGCCTTTCGCCGCAACTGCAGGCCCTGGATCCGGGCTACCGTTTCGGCATCGGCGTGTCACATTACTTCGTGATGGACGACCCGGCGTTCTACTTGCCCGCCGAAATTCTCGAGGGCTATGAAAGCCTGGGCTTTGCCATCACCTTCGATCAACTGGGACTCGACCATGGCACAGGAAATTGAGCGCAAGTTTCTTATCAACGATCCTCGCATCGTGGATTCACTGGCCGGCGAACGGCTGACGCAGGGTTACCTGAGCCACGACAAGAACGCCACCGTACGCGTTCGCATTGCCGGCACCACCGGCTGGTTGACCATCAAGGGCAAAACCGTGGGCGCCACCCGCAGCGAATTCGAGTACCCGGTGCCGGAGCAAGACGCCAGGCAAATGCTGGATGAACTGTGCGGCGCCGGCGTCATCGACAAGACCCGCTACCGCCTGCCCCAGGGCGAGCTGTGCTGGGAAATTGATGTCTTCCATGGTGACAACGATGGCCTCATCGTTGCTGAAATCGAACTGCCCAGTGAAGACACCCCCTTCGACAAACCCGACTGGCTGGGCGAAGAAGTCACCGGCGATCCCCGCTATTACAACAGCGCACTGAGCAGCACGCCCTTCAACCGGTGGGCCGATGACTGAAGCACCGCTATACCCTCTGGCGCCAGGACGATAACGGCATCCGGGCCAGAGTGGCTGACTACCCGAGTCGCCAGGCAGCGGAACAGGCCCGTCAGCACTATGAGGCCCTGGGCCACAAGCAGATCTACTGGGTGGAAGACAATGGTGAAGCTGGCGCTCAGTGAATCTGGGATAATGTTCATCACGACGCAGTCATAATATCCCGACAGACTCAGGAGGAGGACGGAGGGAACCATGGACGAGAACACCCTGGTTGAACGGCTATGCCAGCAGGCCATCCGCATTAATGCGCAGGCACTGGCAGATCTGCAGCATCAACCCCTAGCCGCCAATGCCGTGCACGACTGCCGGGTGGCCGTGAAACGGCTGCGCGCCCAATGGCAACTGCTGCGCCCCTGGCTCAGCCGCGACGATCACCGCGCCTTTGATCACGGTATCCGCAGTGCCGCCCGGCTGCTGGCCGGCGCCCGCGACAACCACGTCATGGCCGCCACGCTGCAGAAACTGGCCAGTAAGGCCGACAAGCCCCGCCGACATTCCCTGAGCCGGGTGGCAAGCACACTGTTCAGCGACACCGACCTGCAGCCCGAAACCCACCACCATCAGGAAGCCATCACCGCCTTCGCCCAGGACCAGCAATATTGGCAGTCGCTGGCCCTGAGCATCAGCGACCATGAGTTGCTGGTCAGTGGTCTGGCGCGCACCTACAAGCAGTGCCGCAATCGCACCATCAAGGCCCAGGGCGGCAGCGACCCGCAACCCTGGCATGACCTGCGCAAATGGGTGAAGTACCTGCTCTATCAGCAGCAGGCCCTGGCGGATCAGGACATCCACACACCCTGCCACGATGCGGACCTGGAGCGCCTGGGCAAGAAACTGGGCAAACTCCACGACCTTCACATGCTCCGCGAGCATGTGCTGGCACACAGCCACGCCATCGAGAAGCAGAAAGATCTGGCCCATACCCTGGATGCCATCCACGGGCGGGAAAAACGTCTGCTGAAGAAATGCCAGACGGAAAGCCAACGCCTGTTTCAGATGCCCACCAAAAAATGGATCACCGGGGTGACCGCCAGCTGACCGCTCGGGGGAACTTTTCCTTCCTTGCCCACTTCCAAGGGCTTGATACAATCACCAATCCGGTGCCCGAGGACGACCTCGATCACGGCACTCACGGGCAGGCTGTTGAAAAGCCTGCCAGGGGACGACCCCATGCAGGAGTTTTATCATGGCATGGGTTCTGGTCATTCTCGCCGGCATCCTCGAATCCGGCTGGGCACTGGGGCTGAAAGCCAGCCACGGCTTTACTCGCCCGCTTCCTTCCGTCTTAACCGTCATCGGCATGGCCGCCAGCTTCTGGCTATTGGCCAAAGCCATGCAGACCCTGCCCGTGGGCACCACCTATGCAGTGTGGACCGGCATGGGCACCATCGGCACCGTGCTGCTGGGCATTCTGCTGTTCCAGGATGCCGTCAACGCGCCGCGTTTGCTGTGTCTGGGGCTGATTCTGGCGGGCATTGTCGGGCTGAAGATTTTCACCCCGTAAGCCCGAACAATAGGGGCGTGTCCCGGTTACCGGTTCCCTGTAACATGGGCCCACGCCCTCTCCTGCCGCTCACTACAGGTTTTCCATGCTTAATAATGACGTTCTGCGCCGCGCTCGCTATATCTTCGACTTTGACGATAGCCGCATGATCGGCGTCTTCGCCGAAGCCGGCGAAACCGTGACCCGCGAGCAGATCAGCAACTGGCTGAAAAAAGATGATGACCCGGCTTTCCTGAAGTGCAACGACCGCACCCTGGCGATCTTTCTCAATGGCCTGATCAATGCCCTGCGTGGCAAAAAGCCCGGCCCGCAACCGGAACCGGAATCCCGCCTGACCAACAACATGATTTTCATGAAACTGAAGATCGCGCTGAACCTGCAGGCCGAGGACGTGCTGGCCATTCTGGAACTGGCCAACTTCCGTTTGAGCAAACACGAGCTCAGCGCCTTCTTCCGCAAACCCGGCCACAAGCATTATCGGGAGTGCAAGGACCAGATCCTGCGTAATTTCCTGACAGGACTACAGATACAGTTTCGCGACGGGGAATAAACCGTTACCTCAGAGGTAATGGCGCCAGCCCGGCAAACCGGGTTTCATGACAGGAAAAGCGGAGAGATGCCATGAAACCCGATCTGCCCCAAACCCTTTTTCTGTTGAACACCACCGTCCTGCTCACCCACCAGATTGATGCCGCCTACTGGCACGAGTGGAATCTTTTCCATCTACCCGGTGGCAATCAGCTCAACCTGATACTAAACCTGCCCATCATCGCTCTGGTGCTACTGGCCTTCCTGCAAGTCGCCACCCACAGCCCCCATCAACGACTTTGCCATAAGTTCCTGGCTGGTCTGGGGCTACTGACCGTCGCCATCCACAGCGGCTTCTTCCTGGCCGGACATCCAGAGTTTCAACAGCCCATGTCACTACTACTGCTGGCCGCCACGTTGATGTTGTCTGTCGCACAACTGACAACGTTGCCACCTGCAAATCGCAACAGCAAAACCTGAGGAAAATCACGCCGCAAGCGACCTTATTCAACAGCAACCTTGCCAGCATCTACTCGCGTTATTTTGCTCTATTACCCAACCCGACCTTTCCAGCAATTGTAGGAGCTATGCTTGCATGGCGAACTTCTCTTACGTCGTGTTCGCCATGCAAGCATAGCTCCTACAGGAAAGGATCAACTGCCTTTCACCGCCCGCACCCCGCTCAGGGTCTTGAAACACAATTCCTTGGCGGTTTCCCAGAATTCCTGCATGTAAGGGGTGTGATGGTCCTCCACCCGCACGGCCGCGTACAGCGTGCGCCAGACGCCCTTCTCGCCCAGCCGCACGGTTTTCAAAAGGTCATGCTCGGTGTACTCGGTAAGCGCCCAGTTGGGTAACGCCGCCACGCCCCGGCCCGCCGCCACCAGTTGTGCTGTCATGGGAGTCAGTTCGGCGGTACGAATGGCGGCGGGTTCGGCATTGGCCGGGTTGAGGAACGCCGTGAACACATCCAGACGCTCCCGCTCCACCGGGTAGGTAATCAGGGTCTGGTCGGCAATATCGTCCGGCTCAATCCACTTGCTTGCCGCCAGGGGCGACTGCCGGGATACCGCTAGCACCAGCTCATAGCGGAACAGGGGCAGATATTTCACCGCCTCGTTTTCCTGCGGATCGGAAGTGATCACCATATCCAGGTCACCGCGCACCAGCGCCGGCAAGGGCGCAAAGCTGAAGGCCGCAGACAGGTCCAGTTCCACTTCCGGCCAGTGTTCGCGAAACGCATCCAGTGCCGGCATCAGCCACTGGAAGCAGGAGTGACATTCAATGGCGATATGCAGGCGCCCGGTCTGGCCCGCCGCCAGGCGTTTCAGCTCCCTTTCCGTTTGCTGCACCCGGGGCAACACCTCCCGGGCCAGCGTCAATACCCGCAAGCCAGCCGTGGTAAATCGCACCGGACGTGTGCGCCGGACCAGCAAGGCAGCGCCCAGCCTACCTTCCAGATCCTTGAGCTGATGGGACAGCGCAGACTGGGTCACATGAAGCCGTTCCGCCGCTTCCATCAGGGAACCGGCCTCTTCAATGGCCAGCAGGGTGGTCAGATGTCGGACTTCCAGCATGAGAAAATCTCATATTTAAAATTAGATATTTGATTTTGCCTCAACTTAACCTGTCCCCACAATAGCCCTCAATCCCACTGGCACCTGATGGCAGGCCAGCCAGTGTCCCCATTTCTGCATGAAAGGAAAACAGCATGACCACCCTCCACAACCTCGGCTTTCCCCGTATCGGTGCCCGCCGTGAGTTGAAGCAAGCCGTGGAAGCCTACTGGGCCGGCGATCTGCAACAGACCGAACTGGAACATGTGGGCAAGAGCCTGCGCGAACGACACTGGGCGCTGCAGGCGGAAGCCGGCCTGGACCTGGTACCCGTGGGCGATTTCGCCTGGTACGACCAGATTCTGGAATTTTCCTGCCTGCTGGGCGTGGTGCCCCACCGCTTCCAGCAGGACAACGAGCAACCGGTAAACCTGGATACCCTGTTCCGCATGGCCCGGGGCAGGGCCCCCACCGGCACCCCGGCGGCGGCCTGTGAAATGACCAAATGGTTCGACACCAACTACCACTACATCGTGCCGGAACTGGCGGCAGACCAGACCTTCCGCATTGCCCGGGAAAGCCTGTTCGAACAAGTCGCCGAGGCCCAGGCTCAGGGCCATACCCCGAAACCGGTAATTCCCGGTCCGCTCACCTATCTCTACCTGAGCAAGGGCGATAGCTTCGAGGGCGCCGACGACAACGGCAAGCTGGCTCTGCTGGACAGCCTGATTCCCGTGTACCGCCAGATTCTGCAGCGGTTCGCCGATCAGGGCGTGGAATGGGTACAGATCGATGAACCGATTCTGGTGCTGGACCTGCCCGACAGCTGGCAACGCAGCTACCTGCGTGTCTATGACCAGCTCGCCGCCGCCAGTGATTGCAAGCTGCTGCTGGCCACCTACTTCGGCGGCCTGGAAAACAACCTGTTCACGGCTCTGGAACTGCCCGTGGATGGCCTGCACCTGGACCGGGTGCGCGGCAACGATGATCTTGGTCAGGTGGTGCCACGACTGGGCGACAAGGTGCTGTCGCTGGGCTATATCAATGGCCGCAATATCTGGCGCACCGACCTGGATGCCGCCCTGGATGCGCTGATTTCCCTGCGCAACGAACTGGGCGAGAGGCTGTGGCTGGCGCCCTCCTGCTCCCTGCTGCACAGCCCGGTGGATCTGGATCAGGAAGACACGCTGGATAGCGAGCTGAAAAGCTGGCTCAGCTTTGCCAAACAAAAACTGCAGGAACTGGCGCTACTGGGCGGCGCCCTGGACGGCGACAGCAGCGTCAATGCGGGTCTGCAATCCCAACGCGACGCCCTGCAAGCCCGCGGTCTGTCCAATCGTATCCATAACCCGGTAGTGGGCAAGCGGTTGGCTGACGCCGGCAACGTCTCCCGCGACCGCCACAGCCCCTTTGCGGAACGCATTGCCAAACAACAGCAAGCGCTGCAATTGCCTGCCTTCCCCACCACCACCATCGGCTCCTTCCCGCAGACCCGGGAAATCCGTACCGCCCGCCGCGACTGGAAAACCGGTCGCCTGGACGACGCCACTTACACCGAGCAGATGAAGCAGGAAATTGCCCGCTGCATCCGCTATCAGGAAGAGGTGGAACTGGATGTGCTGGTGCACGGCGAAGCCGAGCGCAACGACATGGTGGAATACTTCGGTGAGTTACTGGATGGCTTTGCCTTCACCCGCTTCGGCTGGGTGCAGAGTTATGGCTCCCGCTGTGTCAAACCGCCGATCATCTTCGGGGATGTGCAACGCCCCGAGGCGATGACCGTGGCATGGGCGCAATACGCCCAGTCGCTCACCGACAAGCCCGTCAAAGGCATGCTCACCGGGCCGGTGACCATCCTGCAGTGGTCCTTCGTGCGCGATGACCAACCCCGCGCCGACACCTGTCGCCAGATCGCCCTGGCCTTGCGCGATGAAGTGCAGGACCTGGAAGCCGCCGGCATCAAGGTGATCCAGATCGACGAACCCGCCCTGCGCGAAGGCCTGCCCCTGCGCAAGGCCGACTGGGGCCAGTATCTGGACTGGGCCGTGGACTGCTTCCGCCTGGCCACCGTAGCCGTGGCCGACGACACCCAGATCCACACCCACATGTGCTACTCGGAGTTCAACGACATCATCGAGGCCATCGCCGCTCTGGATGCGGACGTGATCACCATCGAAACGTCCCGCTCCAACATGGAACTGCTGGATGCCTTCCGGGATTTCCAGTATCCCAACGACATTGGTCCGGGGGTGTACGACATCCACTCTCCCAATGAACCGGACGTGGGCTGGATGGTGCAGCTGATGGAAAAAGCCGCCGAGCGACTGCCGAAAGAACGGCTGTGGGTGAACCCGGACTGCGGCCTGAAAACCCGCAAATGGGAAGAAACCCGCGGCGCCCTGGCCAACATGGTGGATGCGGCCAAGCAGCTGCGCGAAGCGGTTTAACATCCTCTGCCGAAACCGAAACCAACGCCCCCGTTGGAGCCTTGCTCGCAAGGCGAAAGGCAAGAAGCTGGCTCAGTGCCAAACCAAACGCCTTCGCTTTGCGAGCAAAGCTCCAACGGGGCGGGTTCTATTGTGCCGGTCCCGCTTCCGCTTCGATCACTTTCAACAACCGGTCCGGCCCCAGCTCCACGGGCTTCGGTTCGCCGGGTAACTGCCAGTGGCCTGCGTGGCGCTCGTCCGGTTTGCTGTCCATCAATGGCAGGCTGGTGAGATCCGCCAGGGCATCGCGGAACAGGTCGGTGCGGTAGCACTGGGCCGCGAAGGTCCGGGTTTCTTCCAGGGAGCACTGGCGCCAGCGCTGCATTTCTTCCAGCAGGAAACGGGCGTCAGATCGCCAGGGGAAATTCGCATGGAAACCGGCGAACACATGAAAGTGATGGGCCGGAAACGGTTGCCCGGTCAGGCCGCCGGGCAACCGCTGACTGAAGGGAGCTCGGATCACTTCCGCCGGCACATCCAGCCAGGCCGGGTGTGCCAGCAACGACAGACTCTCCAACAGATTCTCGTCCGCATGGCGGGCGGCCCGGAAAAGGGCCCGCAGCATGGCGCGGTGGGGCCCGGGATTACGGGCCACCCAGTCCCGGGACACCGCCAGCACCTTTTCCGGCGCGTTTTCCCAGATCTGGTAACCGGAAAGGATGCAGTGCCCGGCGCCGGTCAGGGCGGCCAGGCTGTTCCAGGGTTCGCCCACACAGAAGCCATCGATATGCCCCATGCGCAGGTGATCCACCATCTGCGACGGCGGCAGCACCACCAGCTTCACATCGTGATCCGGGTCCAGCCCGGCCACGCTCAGCCAGTGACGTAATTGGTAGGCATGACAGGAAAACGGAAATACCACCGCCAGTACCAGCGGCGTCTCACCACTGCCGGCCCTGGCGGCCACCAGCTTGTTCATGGCGCTGGCCATGTCGTTGGGCGTGGGTCCTTCGGATAAAGCACACAGCCCCTGGAACAACATCGGGGAGACGGTAATGCCGTTACCGTTCAACCCCATGGAAAATGCCGTGGCCAACGGTTTCTTGATGCAGCCCAGGCCTAGCGAGGTGGCCATCAGCATGGGCGCCAGCATGGGTGCCGCATCCAGCTGCCCCACCAGCAGGCGATCACGCAGGCTGGCCCAACTCCACTCCGGTTGCAGCTCCACATCCAGCCCTTCGGCGGCGAAGTAGCCCGCTTCCTGGGCCACCACCAACGGCAGGCTGTCGGTCAGCGGCATATAGCCGATACGGATTTTCATGGGGTTGGCTCCGCAAGGGTCTGACGGCGAACGCTGGACGCCTGACGCTTGACCACCTGCACACCCTCAGCCGGTGTGGCACGCCACACTTTTTTGCTGGGTGCCTCGATCAGGCTGCGCGATTTTCTCAATGGGCTCACTCTTCTCATGCTCGCTCCTGTTCTGGCGTCAGGCGCCTGACGTTATTCAGCCCTGGGCTTTCAGCATCTCGGCATAATCCAGCACCGACCTGGCCACCTGGATCAGCGGCTGGCCGGTATTCATGGCCTGGCGCCGCAGGGTGCTGTAGGCATCCTGCTCGTTGAGGCGGCGGCGTTGCATCAGCAGGCCCTTGGCCCGCTCAATGATCTTGCGTTCTGCCAGCGCTTCGCGGGTCTGTTCCAGCTCCTCGCGCAGGGCCTGGTATTCCCGGAAACGGGCGGTGGCCACGCGCATCACCCCACGCACCCGGGCCAGATCGGTTTCTCCGGCCACATAGGCACTGACGCCGGCACGCAGGGCCGCCACGATCAGATCCTCGTCGTCCTGGTTGCAGAACATGACCATGGGGCGCGGCATATCCCGCTGCACCAGGGCCATGCTTTCCAGGGTGTCCCGATCCGGCGCGTCCATGTCCACGATCACCACATCCGGGTTGCTGGAATGCACCTTCTCCGCCAGCCCGGCAGCGCTGGTCAGACGACAGAGGATCTCGTGCCCTTCGTCGATCAGGGCACGCTCCAGAATCGCGGCGCGCGGTGGCTGGTCATCCACCAGCATGATTTTCAGGGCCATAGTGTCGGAAGCGTCCAGGGATTGAGTGTTACGGGATTGGTTTGCAACGGTTGTGCCAGTCATGGGTTTATTAACCTACTGTTTTTCTTTGCGATTCCTTATTCACCACAACAGACCTCGCGGAGCGCACCATAGCGGTGCACCCCGCGGCGCCAAAACGGCGCTGTCTTGCTCAGAGTTTCACTTCTGCCCAGGCCCACAGTTTTTGTGTGTCAGCGCCAAAATCATCGGCGCTGTAGTCGGCGTATTTCAGACCCACCACGTAATGCTTGCCGATGGGCCGTGCCACCAGCAGGTTGGTTTCGGTGCCGTAATCACTGCTGCCTTCGTCAGCCTGGAAGTCGTGGTACACCGCCGCCAGCTTGAACCCCGCCAGCTTGGTACCGACGCTGACAAAACTGTCTTTCAGACCATTCGCCGGGGTCACCAGGAACTGATCCGCCCAACCATTGAAGGCATGCTTGGTGGCCAGGGGGGTCTGGAAGGCAATCTGACCGTCATCCGAGCCCAGCACTTCCTGCGCGACCTTGACGGTGACACCGGCCATTTCTGCGCCCACTTCGGCGAAGACGTACTCGGTATCGCCGGCTTCCACCTCTTGCTGGGCGCCTTCCAGGGTGAGCAGCAGCTTTACGGCATCCAGATCGAAGGCACCGGCATAGCGCAAACCGTAGGTGTCGTTATCGGAATCGGGCACGTTATCGGTTTCAAACAAGTATCCATAGGCAGTGAGCGACCCCCCCGGCATTCCGGCCCAGCTGGCGTTAAAAAGATAATTGGAGACATTGGCATCGAACTTGGGCGTGAAGCCGTTTACCTGGGTGAGGTAGGCCGTTGAGAAAGCAAAGTCCCCCGTGCGGTAATCCAGCTTGGCGCCGTCGAAAGTCTGCTCATCCTGACGCCAGCCCACGTTGCCGACGAAGCGGGCGTTGTCGTAGATAATGCGTTGACGGCCATAGGTGGCCACCAGACCGTCGAGCGCATCGCTGCCGGTATAACGCACTGCGGCGCGATTAAGCTCGGTGACTTCCGGATCGGCGATCACCGGGTAGCCAGCCATATGCGGCGCAAAGTTGTCGACCTTGCCGACAATGCGGGTGTCTTCAAACTCCCCCAACACATCAAAACCGTGCAGCGTGCCGCTCTGGTAACCCAGACGGGTACGCAAGGTGAGTGCCTGGGCATCCTCTGCAGCACCGTCGCTCTCCACTTCCTCGTGGCGCAGGCGCAGGTCCAGCATCGGCTTGCCGGCTTTCAACGCGGTAATAAACGCATCGTCTTCGGCGTGAGCCGCCCCTGAAAAGCCGAGCGTGGACAGAATGACGCCGGCGGCAATGGCAGAATATTTCATGGTCGTTTCCTCGATGTAACTTCCCAAAATAAAAGACAGTGATGTGCTGTCATCAGGCACACCTTCCCCCTGCCCGCTTTTCCCTGTGCGAAAAAAGCAGGCGAATAAAATCAGTCATAAACGGTTATCAGGCCCGTTTGCGCGCGGCGCCAGTGGCAGCGTCAGTACGTTTGGGCAACGGCTCCACCTTGCGCTGTTTCTCGTACAGGAATTGCAGCACCTGCTGACGACAACGGACGAAGGTGGGATCGTCGGCCAGGGCCAGGCGGTCCCGTGGACGCGGCACCTTCACATCCAGAATCTCGCCGATGGTGGCTGAGGGCCCATTGGTCATCATCACAATGCGGTCGGACAGCAGCACCGCCTCATCCACATCGTGGGTAATCATGATCACCGTGGTACCCAGCTGAGCATGGATCTCCATCAGGGAATCCTGCAGGTGGGCACGGGTCAGCGCATCCAGCGCACCAAAGGGTTCATCCATGAGCAGCACCTGGGGCTGCATGGCCAGGGCCCGGGCGATGCCCACGCGCTGCTTCATGCCACCGGAAATTTCGTCCGGCTTCTTGTGCATGGCATGGGCCATGTGCACCAGCTCCAGGTTATGTTCCACCCAGTCACGAATCTCGGCTTTCGACTTGGTTTTCTTGAACACCTGCTTGACCGCCAACTCCACATTTTCGAACGACGTCAGCCACGGCAGCAGCGAATGGTTCTGGAATACCACCGCCCGCTCCGGACCGGGTTCGGTGACTTCCTGCTTGTCCAGAATCACCCCGCCATCGGTAGCCTGCAGCAGGCCGGCGACGATATTGAGCACTGTGGATTTCCCGCAGCCGGAGTGGCCGATCAGCGAGACGAATTCACCGGCATCAATTTTCAGATTCACATCTTTCAACGCTTCGAACGTGCCTTTCGGCGTGTCGAACTTCATGCCGACGTTGGAGAGTTCCAGTAAGGCTTTCATTTTGATTCTCCTTTCAGCTGCTAGCGTTGTGCTGAAGCTTTGTCCCACACCAGAGCGCGCTGCAGCATCAGCATCAGGCGATCCAGCAGGAAACCGATCAGGCCGATGACGATCACCGCCACCATGATCCGGCCCAGGGACTGGGAGCTGCCGTTCTGGAATTCATCCCAGACGAACTTCCCCAGACCCGGGTTCTGCGCCAGCATTTCTGCGGCGATCAACACCATCCAGGCGATCCCCAGGCTCAGACGCAGGCCGGTGAACATCATCGGCAGCGCCGACGGCAGCACGATCTTGCGCACATGGCTGAGAGCATTGAGTCGCAGCACTCGGGATACATTGGTCAGATCCTGGCTGACCGAGGTGACCCCCACCGCCGTATTCATGAGCGTGGGCCACAGGCAGCACAGGGAAACCGTGAACATGGAAGTGAGAAAGGATTTGGACACCATCGGGTCATCGCTCACATACAGCGCACTCACCACCATGGTCACCAGCGGCAACCAGGCCAGCGGCGACACCGGCTTGAACAACTGCACCAGCGGGTTCACCGCCGCGTGCACGGTGCTGCTCAGGCCGATGACAATGCCCAGCGGAATGGCGATCATCGACGCCAGCAGAAAACCGCTCATTACCGTGATCAGGCTGGTACCGATCTGATCAAAGAAGGTGGGCGCACCGGTATAGGCACGGGTGACCGGCTGCCAGTCCGGCTGTTGTTCCAGCCGGGCAGCAATGTACTTTTCCTGCCGTTCATAGAACGCCACTTCCCGCTCGCGGGCCTGCTGGTGTTCGTTGACCAGATTGCCCGCCTGCTCCCACACCTGGGCCGGGCCAGGGAACTGGCCCAGCGAGGTATCAATCCGCTGGGCCGCGAACTGCCACATGAGCAGGAACAGGCCTATCCCCAGTACCGGCCACAGCAGCTGGCGCATCAGCGCTTGCCACTGATCTCGGGACACCTTGCCCGTGGCCAGTGCGCGGTAGGGTTCCATCCAGGTCGGGAATGTCAGGGTCACCATGATTGTCTCCTTCCTCTCGTTTCCCCGGTTACAGGGTCTCGCCGTCTTTCAGGCCGATGGGGAACTGGCTCAGGTACGCGTTCGGTTTGCGGCCGTCATAGGTGATGTTGTCGATGAACTCGCTCTGTGGCGGCTTGAAGCCGTCTTCACTGGCGAAATCCGGGAATTCATCGGCACTCATCTTGCCTTCGGCAATCAGCGACTTGGCCGCCTGGGTGTAGATGTCCGGGCGATACACTTTTTTCGCGATGTCCATGTACCAGCTGTCCGGCTTGCTTTCGCTGATCTGTCCCCAGCGACGCATTTGTGTCAGGTACCAGATGGCATCGGAATAGTAGGGATAGGTGGCGTGATGGCGGAAGAACACGTTGAAGTCCGGGATCTCCCGCTTGTCGCCTTTCTCGTATTCGAAGGTGCCGGTCATGGAGTTGGCAATCACGTCATAGTCGGCGCCCACGTAGTTGGGGCGAGACAGGATCTTCACCGCTTCCGGCCGGTTGGCGTTGTTGTTTTCATCCAGCCACTTGGCAGCACGGATCATCGCCTTGACCACACGGATATGGGTGTTGGGATATTCCTCTGCCCAGGCCTTGCTGACCCCGAACACTTTTTCCGGATTGTTTTTCCAGATTTCGTAATCGGTAATCACCGGCACACCGATGCCCTTGAACACGGCCTGCTGGTTCCAGGGCTCACCCACGCAGTAGCCATGGATGGTGCCGGCTTCCAGGGTGGCGGGCATTTGCGGTGGCGGCGTCACGGACAGCAACACGTCCGCCTGCAACTGGCCACTGGTATCGCCCTTGTGCGGCGCGTAATAGCCCGGGTTCAGGCCGCCAGCGGCCAACCAGTAACGCAGCTCGTAGTTATGGGTGGACACCGGAAACACCATGCCCATCTTGAATGCCTTGCCGGCTGCCTTGTATTGCTCCACCACCGGCTTGAGGGTGTCCGCCTTGATCGGATGCACCGGTTTGCCATCCTTGCTGGGAATATGCTTTTTCATTTCTTCCCAGACGGAATTGGAAACGGTGATGCCGTTGCCGTTCAGGTCCATGCTGAAGGCAGTAATAATATGGGCTTCGGTGCCGTAGCCGATGGTCGCCCCCAGTGGCTGGCCGGCCAGCATGTGAGCCCCATCCAGCTGACCATCGATCACCCGGTCCAGCAGCACCTTCCAGTTGGCCTGGGCCTCCAGGGTCACGAACAGGCCTTCTTCCTCGAAGTAGCCTTTCTCGTAAGCGATGGCCAGCGGCGCCATATCCGTCAGTTTGATAAAACCGAACTTCAGGTCGGCCTTTTCCGGCCAGCCCACCGCATCGTCCGCCAGAGACGTGGCTGACAGACCCAGTGTCATCGCAGCCAGCACACCACGAAATGTTTTCTTGAAACCTTTCATCATCCTTCCCTCTTCTGCCCGTTTTTTGCAGGCATAAAAAAAGCGCTCAAAGCGTCCCGCCACCATTGGCAGGAATCTTTGAGCGCCTTTGCTCGCATCGGAGTGCGGTCGCCGTTGACCACACAGATGGTTATCTCGCGCACAACGCAGCGGTTGTGCTTACCCTGTCATAAGGCAAATGCTGTGCCAGTTTTTAAAAGACTGATTTTTCATGGGGTTACCGATACCGAGCTTCAGCCGGGCTGACTTTGACGCCCGGTTTTCGCTCAGCAGGCACCGTTGTGAGTCAGGGCTTTCTCACCAAAATGCATCACGGCTTGGGTGCCGCTCATTGTCTTCGCCAAAAACCCCGCGTTTTGCCCTGGCCTGGTGAAAAAAACGCGCACTGCCTTCGACCAAGGCCGCATTTATCACTGCGATGAATAATGAACATCATTCGAATGATGAAGCCGAACACGGCACAGCCTGTTAGGCTGCGCGCTCCATTGCGATGGTGACACAGATCCACAATCGCTAAAGACACTGCAGGAGCCTGCCTGCAGGTGAATAGCACCAGCCCCGGCAGCAGACAAAACGGAACCGTGTTGATGACCACAGACAGAGATCACCTGCTCACCGCCATCGCCGGCGCCTTCAGTCTGGTGATTGCCCTGGGCATTGGCCGCTTCCTGTTCACCCCGGCCCTGCCCGACATGATCGCCGAGACCTCCCTCACCGCCATCAGCGGCGGCTACCTGGCGGCCATCAACTACGGCGGCTACCTGGCCGGTGCCATGCTCGCCATGGCAGTGCCCGCCCACCGGGCCCGCACCGCGTTCTGGCTGGCCCTGTGGGCAAGTGTCATCACCAGCCTGCTCATGGGCCTGAGCACCACCTTCACGCCCTGGGCCATCAACCGCTTTCTGGCCGGGGTGGCCAGCGCCATCATCATGGTCAACGGTTCCGCCCTGGTCCTCGGCGCCATGCCCAATCACCTGCGAGCCCGGCTGGGCAATATTCACTATGCCGGCATCGGCCTGGGCATCAGCATCGCCGCCCTCACCGTAGCCCTTATAGAAAGCCTGCGCGGCAGCTACGCCACCATGTGGCTGGCCTGCGGCGCCCTGGCCCTGATCCTGCTACCACTGCTGCGCCGCATCCCCGCCCTGCCCCACGCCAAACACAGCCAGCACGAACGGGCGCCGGTAAACCGCTCCGCCCTGGGTTTTCTGATCGCCAGCTATACCCTGGCCGGCTTCGGCTACATCACCAGCACCACCTACCTGCCGGTAATCGCCAAAGCCCAACTGCCCGGCCTGGACAGCGCCGCCTTCTATACCTGGCTGGCCGTGGGCCTGGCCGCCGTGCCCGCCAACCTGCTGTGGGGCAAACTGGCCAGCCACACCAGCGAACGCAACGCGCTTATGACTGCACTGGTGGTTCAGGCCCTGGGCGTCAGCGCCCCCGCCTGGCTGCCCGGCCTCACCGGGCTGGTCGTCAGCGGCCTGCTGGTGGGCGGCACCTTCACCGCCGTGGTCGCCCTGAGCATGTACTGCGGCCGCCAACTCGCTCCCCATGCGGCCAGCGCCGCCCTGGGCGCGTTAACGGCCTGCTATGGGGTCGGGCAGATACTCGGGCCGGTGGTGACGGCGCGGTTGCTGGAAAGCAGCGGGAGTTTTGCGCCCGGGTTGTTGGGGGCGGCGGCGGCGCTGATCGGGGCGGCGGTGTTGTTAGTGCCGTTGGGGAAGGTGCGGTTTTAGGGCCGGTTCACGGCCTGCTGGCGTACCAGCAACGGCATGGCTGCAAACAGCAACACAGAAAAGAGATAGGCCATACCGGATACCGGGTCGCGTCCCGCCAGATACTCGCCCAGGGTCTGTCCTTGAAACCACATCACCGCCAACTCGGCACTCAGCATCATCAACAGTGCCGGCAAGCCAGCGCCAATACACTGCACCACCGTCACTAGCCCAAATCGCTGCACCAACCAACGGGCCACCAGAAAACTGGCCAGCACCATCAAAGGCAATTCAACCAGCTCAGGCCAGCGTTCACCAAATCGCGGCACCAGGAAGGGAATGCGGATCATGGCCAGGGCGAAGCCGGTGGCAAAGATCAGGATGAAGTAGACGAGAGCAGGTTTTATTAGTCGCATTTGGATAACCGGCTACGGATTATTCTATGCCCAATCAGGGTGACCGGGAATCTTGACCGCATAATTTTTTTTACAGGCCTTTGCTTTATATAGCTGAATATCGGTTCCGTTATTTTTATTTAAAGAGCCAACTATTTCCTTAAGGTTATCGTAATTATCTTCGCTTATTTTCATTCCAGCAATGACTGACGTTACAAGCTTATCTCGGTGATAAAAGTGGATACCTGGCCCCCGATTGTGATCGTACACCCTCCGCTCCATCTCGTAAGCCCACATATCTGACTTGGAGTAAATAAGTTTCTTCAAGACATCACGATTACTATCGACGCCATACGCTATCTCCGGCCGTTGAGATTTGTACTCAATCGGTAAAGCCAGAAGATTTTGGCTCCCTTCTTCTACTTCTTTCTGGCTTACAACTAACGGAATATCAAATTCCACAACAAATCCGGTATGAAATCCGGCGTAATGTGACCACATAAGGACACTGTCCGCCTTTTCAGAAAGGCTTACTACGCCAACGCCAGAAAGTATATTCTCAAGGTGACCATTTCCAGCTATATGCTTCTTGATTTTCTTCGATATTTTCTTTTTCTGTTGAATTCTCTGCGCAGGCGAAAGACCTCCTTTTCGAGCAATTTCTTTTAATAGATCCGGCCTCGTTCTGTAAATTTCATTTAAAGCTTCCTCGTTGTATGACGGCCGGCAATCAAATGGGTCATTGAAATCTAACGGACAGGTGTACTTAATCGTACTTCTTGTTAATACACAGCACGACCCCTGATCATAGGGCAAGTATTTGTATAGCTTTATCGATTTCTTACCCATCTCATCTTCTAACGCTTTTGTGAAATACGCGACGTCTAGAGCGCCCCTTTGAAAAACTTGTTAATTCTCTTATTTCTACGATATTTTCTGAATTTACTGGGACAGTCTGATACCCGTCTTGATCGATGCGGCAAGCCTTAGGGTTCACCGCAAGATGATAGGAGGATACCAATATTTTCCCCCAAGGATTCTCGATAAACGTTTTCACCAAGGATGGCTGAAGTGCACACCTTACTAATAGAGGCTTCCCAATATTTGCGAGCTTTTGACCAATGGGCTCATCAAGTTCAAAGCACATACTCACCTGCTCACCGCCATAAAGGCCAAGGAGGTATTCCGTACCGCTTCTGTCTAACTCATCTTCAGTAAAGTTAAAGAATATACGTCCATCTCGCCCATCGCTTTGGCCACCAATGAAATAGCTTCCCCATCGCTTTTTAATCTCATCGAGCTCAGATGATGAAAACATATGGCCATAATCCCTTAAGAATGATCGCCTAATATCCTTGCCATTCCTCACCAACAAACCGTAAGTGCGGATACTTTCTGGGATAGCTCTAGTGTAGTGAACACCTATGACTTGATTCATACTACAAAAGCGATCGATATCGCAGACTAGTGAAACCACCTCTGATTTATCAACTAGCACTTCGGAAAATTCCGTCGCTTCGCAAAGCCGCCGAATGGACTTTAACCTAGAAGTAAATCTTTCCGGGAGATCTTTTGGTTTGGTGAGATCTATATACATGTGTGCAGAACCAAAGCCTAGCTCTGGGGCTGCATGGAGCGCAGCGTAATGCAGTTCCTAGCAACCATTTTTTAACTCCTTACCTCTAACAACTCGTAGAAGATCGACGATTCATTAGTGAGCGGGTTTTCAGTTTCAGTTACTTGACAGTATAAAGTTACTTCCTGCTCTAAATGTAACTCACTGACCTGAGGTAATTTGCTCTTAGGATATAGAATTTTTACCAGCTTACCTCCATCGACCCTTAACTCGATTCTTTCTCTTTTACTCAACAACTCAACCTTTCCGTGGAGTAATATTTTTTCCTGCTCAATGATTTCAGTAACCTCCAATGCCGAGGTTACTGAATCAATGGCTTCTTTACTTCCGTGCCACTTTCTAATTTCATTACCCGAATATTTCCAAGTAAATTCTGCAGTAGCAGAATAAGACTTAATTACCTTCAAAAACTCTCTTAAACTTCGTGCACTGGAAGGGCCAAGCAAATTTACAGATGAAAGAAAATCTTCACCGCTCCCCATGGAGGATAGAACCGCAAACATTCGTTCTATAGCACCTTTACTCAAACCGTCGTCTAGCAAGTCTCTATTAGATGCGGCTGATATAACGAAGCGAGACGATCCAGGCAATAGACCCTGCAATCTAAGATCAAGCTCTCCGTATAGATCTTTCGGAATCCTTTTTCTATCAATTCCACCCTGCATCAACCTTAGTGCCGAATATCCTAAGGTTTTACGTATTTCTTCCGATAGTTTTGAAACCAAATCTAAAGGTGCACTGCCTGTTTTCAAATTGGGAGCAATGATACGGAAATCCAGCATCTCGAAGGCAGGGCTTGTTTGAGAGGTTAATTCTATTTGGGCCAACTCATCCAAATGACTCTCAAATGACCGAGCAGCCAATTGGTAAGCAAAGTCACCAGCTTTACTTTTTTCTTTCGCTAAATGGTGTAGCCTTTTAGCTTGGGACGCCTTTTTCTTTAGATCGTCACTCATGACACCACCATTACCCTAGCAATGCCTTTTGGTTGCTCATTTCTATCGAAGCCATACCACCCACGCCAGTAACTTCTCATATTTTTATCTTCTGTAGGGCAGAATAGCACATCACATCCGAAATTAGCCTTGATGCTTGCCCGATCTGTGAGCGCTTGAAATAGCTGCTTCTTATCATCTGGCAGGATATTAAGAACTGACGCAGGAGAAAATATTACCAGATCAATATCATTCGGATTTTCTTTATTAGTGGTAAATGAACCATCAATCCATAGCTCAACAGGGGCGCCAATATTTGACAAATGACCAACATAGGAATTCAAGCCATCAATGAGCAACTTTCTCGTTTTAGAAGCAGGAAAATTTTTCAGAAAATGATTGCCTATCTCCTTCAAATCGAAGTCGTGCAATCCTGGCTCTAATAAAGGTTTTTGTTCCATGCTCGATACTTATTTTAAGTTAATAGCGTATTGAGTCGAACGATTCGATATATCATTCTTCAACATAATCATTTTGGCTTGCGAGGAAACACAGAGAGACGCCGCGCTGTCAGCCTGCTTACAAAAAAAGGAACCCTTCGCATCTGACAAAATTCGAATAAACGGCCTATTCCCTGAATAGGCCCCGTTATCCCCCGCTCTAGAAACCACTCTATATCAACCGTTTAGCATTTTCTGTAAGCCATATCCTACAAAGATATGGCTCGTTCTGTTGAACACGGCATATGGGTGGGGGGATGGCCCGAGAAGGTCTGGATAAGCCACTGGACTGGCTTGCGAAGACTCTGGGGGTGTCGAAGGGGCGGCCGTGACGTTCGCCCCTTCGCCTTGCGAGCAAGACTCCAACGAGGGCTGGTGTCGAAGGACTTGGGGGTGAGGGTCGGCTGGGGAGCCGCTGGACTCAGGGGGTGATAGTGAAGCGCATGACGCCGATGATCTGGTTGTCGGCGGTGCGCACTTCCACTCGCCAGCGGCCTTCTGAGGGTACCGGGATATGACGCTTGTGGGACCAGGTACGGAAGCCGGAGTCACGGCCGCCGTAGAGTTTGAGGGGAATCCGGTCGATCTGTTCGCCGTTCTGGAACCAGTAATGGTAAATGTCCTGTCCCAGGCCCAACGGTGCCTTGATGGCGGTGTAGGCATAGAGGCCGGCGGTGACTTCGTCGCTGGTGAAGCTTTGCCCGGTGACCAGGGGCTGGCGTTGCTCCCGGTTGAAGGACAGGGCCATGGCCCGCTCTTCCAGGGACAGGGTCAGCGGTGGCACCAGGGGTGCCAGCCAGCGTGGGGCCAGGGCGATCACACAGGACACGGCCAGCAACCCCGCCCAGCGAAACCATTTTCGCGGCCCACCGAAGCGCCAGAAACTGGGCAACGCAAACAAGGCCGTGAGCCAGCCGGCCCAGGTGAGGGAGGAATCCGTGCTCCAGTGGAAGATCAGCGGCAGCAGGACCAGCAAGGCCACGAATAATGCCCAGGCGTGGAAGCCGAAGTACAACGCCCGGTGCCGGGCCAGCCAGAAGTACAGCGGGTCGATGATGCTTACCAGGGCGGCGCTGATCACCAGGGTGGTGAAGAAGATATATTCCGCTCCGCCGGACCATTGCAGCAGCACGAACGGCAGGCTGAAGAAGAAGGCTTCCTGGTGGACTGCCTGCAGCAGCAGTTTGAGCATTCCCTGGGACATGCCCTCCATGGCGGTACCGGCGAGACGCCGTTGCCAGAGCCCTTCGGTGAGCAGGAGCAGCCAGCTCAGTACCAGAAAACCGGTGAGCACCGCGGCCAGCCAGGGCTGGCGTTCCACCAGGAAGTAACTGGACAGACCCAGTGCAAAGCTGATCACCGCCCACAGGTGGCGGATCTGGTAAAGCTTGTCGGTCAGGGTTTGCAGGGCGGGTGGCAAGGGTGTCGCTCCGTTGGGGTTTGGCTGTTCGACGTACTATAGGCGTTGGGGTTCCCGGTGGGTGTAAGAACCGGAGGGATTTGCTTTGGGGGAGGCGGTGCCGGCTATTGGTATCGTTTGAGAGTTTCGTGGGCGGATAGGCCTGATCGCCCTGTGGGCGACTTCCGCGCTGCGCGCGGTTCGCCATGCGAGCATGGGCTCCTACAGCGGCTTTGCAGAAAGGTTTGAGCGGCGCGGCCTGGGCCGCGCCGGGTTAGCCGGCGAAGTTGAGGAGGACGCCGGCGGCGACGGCGGAGCCGATGACGCCGGCTACGTTGGGGCCCATGGCGTGCATGAGCAGGAAGTTGTGGGGGTTGGCTTCCAGGCCCACCTTGTTGGCCACCCGGGCGGCCATGGGCACGGCGGACACGCCGGCGGCGCCGATGATGGGGTTCACCGGGTGGTGGCTGAGACGGTTGAGCAGTTTGGCCATGAGCACGCCGGTGGCGGTGCCGATCATGAAGGCCACCAGGCCCAGCACCAGGATGCCCAGGGTTTCCATGACCAGGAACTGTTCGGCGCTGAGTTTTGCGCCCACCGCCAGGCCGAGCATGATGGTGACGATATTGATCAGGGCATTGCTGGTGGTGTCCACCAGACGGCTGACCACACCGGATTCCTTCATCAGGTTACCCAGGCAGAACATGCCCAGCAGCGGCGCCGCATCGGGTAAGACCAGCGCTACCAGCACCAGCAGCAGAATCGGGAAGAGAATCTTTTCCGTCTGACTCACCGGGCGCAGCTGTTCCATCTTGATGGTGCGTTCCTTGGCGGTGGTCAGGGCGCGAATGATGGGGGGCTGAATGATCGGTACCAGGGCCATGTAGGAGTAGGCGGCCACAGCAATGGCGCCGAGCAGTTCCGGGGCCAGCTTGGTGGTCACGTAAATGGAGGTGGGGCCGTCCGCGCCGCCGATGATGCCGATGGCCGCCGCATCCGCCAGGGAGAATTCCATACCCAGAAAGTTCAGCGCAAGCGCCCCCAACAGGGCCGCAAAGATACCGAACTGGGCCGCGGCGCCCAGCAACAGGGTGCGCGGGTTGGCCAGCAGCGGGCCGAAGTCGGTCATGGCGCCCACGCCCATGAAGATCAGCAGCGGGAAGATGCCGGTCATCAGGCCCACGGTATAAATCAGGTAGAGAATGCCATCGCCGTAGTTGGCGCTCTTCGCCAGATGATGGAGCTGGTCCTGGGCAGCAGGCCCGGCAGCTTGAGCAGCTTTATAGAGCGCTTCTCGCCCGGCATCCGCATCCATGCCCAACACCTGGGCCATGCTGGCGAGCAAGTCCTGATTGCCGAAGTGCATGGCCTGGCTGATGGCGGATTCCGCCAGCCCGGCCACGGGGATGTTGGCCAGCAGGCCACCGAAACCGATGGGCAATAACAATAGCGGCTCGAATTTCTTGTTGATGGCCAGCCACAGCAACCCGAGACAGACCAGCAGCATGATCAACTGGCCACCGGACAGATGAAACAGGCCGGTGCTGTGCCAGAGGGTTTCCAGCTTATCCATGGGCCGGCTCCACGCTGAGCAGGGTCTGGCCGACGGTGACGGCGTCGCCCTCTTTCACTGCCAGCTCGGTGACAATGCCCGCTTCCGGGCTGGACACGTCGGTTTCCATTTTCATGGCTTCCAGCACCATGATCTTCTGTCCTTCGGTGACCCGGTCACCGGGTTTCACCAGCACCTTGAAGATGTTGCCCGCCAGGGGCGCCGGGATCGGTGTGCTCTGGGACGGGTTGTGGACCACCGGCGGGTTGGGCTGGGTTGCCCCTGCGCTTTCGCCGAGTGCCTTGATACCGGTCACGTCACCGCCGTCACTGACTTTGACGGTGTACTCCCGGCCCTCCACCTTCACGGTATAAACACCCTCGCTGTTACCCGCCACGGGGGCCGTCTGGCCATCCGGCACCGGCTCGAATGCCGAGGCGTCGCCACGGTGTTCCAGGAAACGCAGGCCGATCTGCGGGAAAAGCGCGTAAGTCAGCACGTCATCGATGCGGCGCTCGCCATCCGCCAGCGTCAGGTTTTTTTCGCCGGCCAGGTTTTCCACTTCACGGATCAGGCTGTCCATCTCGTCGTCGATCAGATCCGCCGGGCGACAGGTGATGGGCTCGTCGCCGTCCAGGGCGCGGGCCTGCAACTCGCGATTGAAGGCCGCCGGGGCGGCGCCGTATTCGCCACGCAATACGCCACGGGTTTCCTTGCTCAGTGCCTTGTAGCGTTCGCCGGAGAGCACATTGAGCACCGCCTGGGTGCCAACGATCTGGGAGGTGGGCGTGACCAGGGGAATAAAGCCCAGGTCTTCGCGAACTGCAGGAATTTCCTGCAGCACTTCGTCGAAGCGGTCGGTGGCGCCCTGCTCTTTCAGCTGGCTTTCCATGTTAGTAAGCATGCCGCCGGGCACCTGGGCCACCAGGATGCGCGCATCCACGCCGCGCAGGCTGCCCTCGAATTTCGCATACTTCTTGCGCACTTCGCGGAAGTAGCCAGCGATACGATTGAGTTTTTTCAAATCCAGGCCGGTGTCACGGTCGGTGCCTTCCAGCATGGCCACCACGGACTCGGTGGGGCTGTGGCCGTAGGTCATGGACATGGACGAGATGGCGGTGTCCACATTATCAATACCGGCCTCGGCCGCTTTCAGTGCGGTGGCTGTGGACAGGCCGGTGGTGGCGTGGCACTGCATGTGAACCGGAATGGACAGCGTCTGCTTGAGGCGGCTGACCAGCTCAAAGGCCACATTGGGGCGCAGCAGGCCGGCCATGTCCTTGATCGCCACGGAGTGGGCGCCCATCTGTTCAATCACCTTGCCCTGCTCTACCCACATATCCAGGGTATGCACCGGGCTGACGGTGTAGGCGATGGTGCCCTGGGCATGTTTGCCCTGCTTGATCACGGCGGCGATGGCGCGTTCGATGTTGCGCATGTCGTTCATGGCATCAAACACCCGGAACACGTCCACGCCGTTTTCGGCGGCGCGTTCCACAAAGGCGTCGACCACATCGTCGGCGTAGTGGCGGTAGCCCAGCAGGTTCTGTCCGCGCAGCAACATCTGTTGCGGCGTGTTGGGCATGGCCTTTTTCAGTTCGCGGATACGCTCCCAGGGGTCCTCGCCCAGATAACGGATGCAGGCATCAAAGGTGGCGCCACCCCAGGATTCCAGGGACCAGAAACCGATTTCGTCCAGTTCAGCGGCAATCGGCAGCATGTCGTCCAGACGCATGCGTGTGGCAAACAGGGACTGATGGGCGTCGCGGAGCACCACATCGGTGATGCCCAGGGGCTTGTGATCACTCATGGAGAAATTCCGGTTATGACTGGGACTGCCGGTGCTGACGCACCGCCAACTCAATGGCTTTGATCACCGCGGGAGACGGTTGCGCTGCTGCAGGTGCAGAGGTAGCCGGCGCAGGGACGTCTGCGGGCGCTTGTCCGAAACGTTTTACCAGTGCGGACATCAGGGATGTCACGGCCACGAGAATAATCAGAAAGGTAAAGACTACGCCCATGCCGACCAGCATGAGCTCCAGGCCCTGGGCCATCAGTGTGTTCATGGAACACTCCTTTACGGTTCCGGTGGCGGTTTGCATTACCGCGGGCGAGAGCGGGCCAGCCCGCCGTGTCAGCAGGCGCCCGGAAGGCTCCCGGGTGGTATTCGGGATATTTCCGATTATCTCTCGTCGATTTCTGGGAATGTAGAGGGATTGTCGACAATCTGCAATGAGGCTTGAGTACAACAAGGGTGATCAATTTGATCAATTCATGCGGGTCAGCGGGCCAGGCCGCCGGCTTCATACCTTGAGGCGTGATTATTTTTTCTGGCTCAAACGAAAAAGGGCCCGCTGATTAGCGGGCCCTTTTAGGGATATGGCGCACCGGGGAGGATTCGAACCCCCGACCTACTGGTTCGTAGCCAGTTGCTCTATCCAACTGAGCTACCGGTGCATGTCTCGTTGCTGTATCGCCCCGAGAGGCTGCGCATTATTCCGAAAGCCCTGCTGGGAGTCAAGCGCCAGTCGCTTAAAACTTCAGCAATCAGTCTTCTGCGGTTTCCATTTGTTTTTGCAGGTAATTTTCGATGCCCACCAGGTTGATCAGGCTGAGCTGGGTTTCCAGCCAATCGATGTGCTCTTCCTCGGATTCCAGGATGTCCTTGAGCAGGTTACGGCTGATGTAATCCTGAATGGATTCGCAGTAGGCGATGCCTTCGCGGAGGTCCGGTACCGCCATCTTTTCCAGCTTGAGGTCGCACTCGAGCATCTCTTTGGTGTTTTCACCAATCATCAGCTTGCCCAGGTCCTGCAGGTTGGGGATGCCTTCCAGAAAGAGAATACGCTCTACCAGCCAGTCCGCGTGTTTCATTTCATCGATGGACTCGTGGTATTCCTTTTCATACAGTGCCTGGAGGCCCCAGTCCTTGTACATTTTGGCATGCAGGAAGTACTGGTTGATGGCCACGAGCTCGTTGCCGAGTGCCCGGTTCAGGTACTCAATCGCCTTGGCGTCGCCTTTCATGGGGTTGTCTCCGTCCGATGAACTTGTGTCTAAACTTGGGTTAATCCCCATTGTTCAGCAAGCAGATGACAGAGACAAGGCAGGAATGCAAAAAAGCGCTTGCAATACAAGCGCTTATGTAAATGAGAACGATTAGTTATGCGGTTTGGGGCCAGTAGACCACCACACCGTCAGAGGAAGAGTGCGAGAAAGAGGGTGCCTCGTTGGCGCTACGGGCTTCACGCATCACTTGGCGGGCATGACGGGCACATTTACCACACTGACTTCCAACCCCAAGTTCCCGACGAAGATCACGCAGGCTGTCGCAGCCGTTGCCGACCGCTTCCCGTATATGGTTGTCAGTAATGCCCTTACAAATGCATACGTACATAAGAATGCCATCCCTCAATCTCTAGTGGGCATGCTAACCCTAACGCGAATCATTATCAACTGCTTTCAGATATGGAATCATTGGCCTGCCAGCACTTCGTCGTGGTCAGGCCGGTCATTGGGCATTTTTTTGCTTAGCCTCTCCCCTCTTAGGGGGATACGCCGTAGAGATCAACGGGAGTGGCCCGAGGAGACCTGATTGGGGCTGCCCGGGACAGGCATAAGGAAGGCTGGCGGTGACTCAGGACAAGGAGCCAGGGGTTGCCCCCTGACCGCCACCGATTGCGTAGGGTGCACTGAGCCTCAGGCGAACTGCACCGATCCGGCGCTTGATGGTGCAGTTCGCCTTAGGCCCAGTGCACCCTACGGATTGGAAAGACCCTGGTATTTCGACAAAAAAAAGCCCCGCGATGGCGGGGCTTTTTTCAGAAAGTCCGGATCAGGGGATCAGGACGATTTCTTGGCCGCTGGACGCTTGCTGGCCGCTTTCTTGCGGGCCGGCGTCTTGCGAGCGGCCGCTTTTTTGGCAGCAGGCTTGCGCTTGGCTGCGGTTTTCTTGGCAGGCGCCTTGCGGGTGGCAGCTTTCTTGGCAGGAGCCTTGCGGGTAGCCGCCTTTTTACGCGTGGTGGTTTTTTTCTTTACCGCGCGCTTGGCTTTGGCTGCTGCTTTCTTGGCAGCGGCCTTCGCTTTCTGCTCGGCTTTTTTCTGCTCGGCTTTGGCTTTCTTCGCCAGTTTGCGCTCGTGTTCGCGCAACTTGGTCTTCAGATTGCGCTCAGCGGTACGGAGCTTTTTCACCTCACGGGTGACCACTTTCTTGGACGCCTGGATTTCAGCACGAATCAGCTTGGCTTCACCACGCAGATCCTGCAGTTTCAAACGAGCGGTATTCATGCGACCACGTGCTGTATCCACTGCACGCTTGGCGGCAGCGGTGGAAGACGCCTTCGCCTTATCGCGCTTGGCAGCAAGGTCAGCGCGCATTTTCGACAGCTTGCCATTTTCGGTATCGATCTTGGCGCGGTGCTTGTCCAGTTTGGTCTGTGTCTGTTCAGCTTTTTTCTGCGCCTGGTCCACGGCTTTCTGCTGCAGCTTCACCTTGGATTCGGCATTAGTGACGGACTTCGGCAGAGCCGGTGCCTTGGCAGCGGTTGCCTTCTTTGCTGCGGGCTTACGCGCCGCAGTTTTTTTAGCGGCGACTTTCTTTGCTCGAGCCATGATTGATCTCCTAAGCTATGGCGTTGTCATCAGTACTGCGACAATTCGAAAAATAGCATAAAAAAAAATCAGTTGGTACATTATTTGACCAATTCGTTTTTGTTTTTTTCATTTAGCGCTTTTCGTATTTGCTGACATCGCTTTTTTGATTCCTTTTCTGTTTCTTAAAAAACATTTTCCGGCCCTCCTCTGTCAGCCTGACTCGCACATCTGAAAAGCCGTCAGGAATATTTTTCTGCGCTTTTGGGCCGTTTTATTAAATAAAATCGCGATCGAGATCATTCAATGCACCATGGCAACAACATCGATCGGCACAGGGTGTTGGCACAAAGATGTACGGCGACGGTGACATTGCGAAACAGGGAAAAGAAAAAACGCCCCTCCCCTGCTATCTCGTCACGGTGTGGCTCGGAGGCCCGGGAGCAGCCGACTGGCCGAGTCCTTGTGTAGAAAGGTTACATTTTCGATTGCTGCTGAAAATTCGCCGAAAAGAGAATGCACGATCATGGGCAGCACCCCGTGGACAATGACAGTGCACGGAACGCTATCAGGCTTGCCTTTTTACACAGGAGCCAGGAAACATCCCGGCTCAAGATTATGGCGACCCCAGCAAGATGTCGTTTAGGCAGGCGACAGGGGCGTAATCGCAGTGCAGCGCACAACCGTCGATGACATGACAAAAGGAGATGAGCGAGGGAGAGGCATAACCCTCATGGCTGAGCCAGCCTGAAGCCACTTCGCTCAAGCGCTGGCTTTTCTGACTCGCGCAATCACGCCATGAGTATGCAATTTTTTCTGTTGTGGCCACTCGTCAAGAAATCTGCCGACCGGCGTGGCATCTTTTCCGGACGCATTAGCGCACATGGCAGAGGTTTCCGGGGTACCGGCGATAGCCCGTGGAGCCTCCGCCAACAAAAAAGGGAAGCCCGCAGGCTTCCCTTTTTCAGTCTGACACCTTCAAGCAAGGATCAGTCTTGCAGAGCGTCCAGCACTCGGCTGCGGATATCATCCACGGAGCCAACACCGGCCACACGCACGTAGCGGGGCGCCTTGGCATCGTCTTTCTTGGCCAGATCCTGGTAAAAGTCCACCAGCGGACGGGTTTGAGACTGATACACTTCCAGACGCTTGCGGACGGTTTCTTCCTTGTCGTCATCACGCTGAACCAGTTCTTCACCGGTTTCATCGTCCTTGTCGTCTTCCTTCGGCGGGTTGTATTTGATGTGGTAAACCCGTCCGGAGGAAGGATGAACGCGACGACCGCTCAGGCGTTCAATGATTTCCTCATCATCCACATCGATTTCGACCACGAAGTCGATATCCACGCCCTGCTCCACCAGCGCTTGCGCCTGGGGAATGGTGCGCGGGAAACCATCGAACAGAAAACCGTTGGCACAGTCGTCTTCGCTGATGCGCTCTTTGACCAGGCCCAGAATGATGTCATCGGACACCAGACCACCGGCATCCATCACTTTCTTGGCTTCCAAACCCAGGGGAGTGCCTGCTTTAACAGCAGCGCGCAGCATGTCACCAGTGGAAATCTGAGGAATATTGAACTGTTCCTTGATGAACTGCGCCTGGGTGCCCTTGCCCGCACCGGGGGCACCAAGCAGGATGACACGCATAGGATTCTCCATCGTTCTGTGGTCGAAAAGGCTCCAATGCGCCAAAAGAAACGTTCTGTCACAAGGGAGCCAGGCAAGCGCTCCAATCAAGGCGATAAGGCACAGAACCGGATAACGGGTTCGGGCTTTTTAACGCCAGGCGGGCACTTTGACGACACGAATTTGTTGCAGAACCTTCCGTTTGGCCCATTCAGGGGCCTCCGAAGGGGTGCAACTTTACCCTGAGGCCCCGTTCTTCACAAGTGATTGGAGGGTGCTACCTTGGTAGCACCCCTGTGAAAGGACGGGCTCAGGGGCGTTCGAGAACCAGCGTGGCTGGACTCTTCTGGGGTAGTTCAAGGGGTTTGACCGGAGCCATGATGGCAGCCTGATCCACGCCGCCGCCTGGCGCCGGGGTGTAACGGGCGCCTATGACCAGCGCCGCCGAGTCATCCGGATAGCGTTGCAGCCAGTCCCGAGCCGACAGCGACACGGTGGCCGGGAAATGGGGAACCACCTGGCGGCGGGCCGCCAGCGGCTGGCCACTGCTGCCGGCCTCACGAAGATAGACAAAGACGGTGCCGCCTGCGGGCAGATCGTCCGCCTCGACCACCGCCTGAATCCCGGCAAACTTTTCCTGACGTGCCTTTTGCTGGCGGGCATTTTCCAGACCGCGTCGCAACAGATCACCGGTTTCACCCTCACTGTGGCGGGACAAAAGCGCTTGCCAGCCCTGCTCGGCCAGGTCATAGCGCCCGGCCCGATCCGCAGACATGGCCAGCATCATCCAGGCACCGTCATGGGCAGGTTCCCGGTCCAGCACCCAACGCAGCTCTGCCAGGGCCGGGTCCGTCAGTTTGCCACCGGCTTTCTGAATCAGCGCCCTGGCCAGCAGCAAGTGCATGGCGGGCTCCTGCGGACTCATGGCCAACGCCTTGCGGGCCGCTTCCTCACTCTGCTCCGGGGCGCCGAGTTGATCGTAGAGCGAGCCCAGCGCATACCAGCCCATGGCGGACGGCTCTTTTACCAACTCTGACTGCAGGACTCGCACCAGGGCGCCCACTGGCACCTCCGAGGCGGCACGCTCCGGAGACTCACCGGCGATAATGGCGCGGGCCACGTCGCGGTATTCCTGTTGGTCGGCAAGCCAGTCATTGGTGTGTTCGTTATAACCGATCAGGCCGTACCCGAGAGCCGCCAACAGCACCACGACCAGCGGGATACCAATGGCTCCACGCATTACCTTGCCCGCCTTGCGGGCTTCGCGTTGCCACAGCAGCCATATCAGGGCGCCGAGGGCGACCAGCAGGACCACCGAAATCACTATCCACACCATTAACGGTCTCCCCGCTGATTCATATCGCTTTCCTCACCGCCCTCGTCACTGTCATCCACCCGGGCACTGGCCCGGCGCAACAACAGCACGATGATCACTGCACCACTGCCCAGTAGCAGCAATGGCGCCAGCCAGAGAATGGAGGTGGTCGGCGTTACCGGGGGGCGGTAGCTGACAAAATCGCCGTAGCGGGCCACAAAATAGTCGACGATCTCATCGTTGCTTTTGCCTTCCTTGATCATGATCTCGACCCGGGCGCGCATATCCTGGGCAATGCCGGCATCGGAATCAGCAAGGCTCTGGTTCTGGCATTTGGGGCAACGCAATTCATCCAGCAAAACCCGAAACCGCTGTTCCTGTTCCGGGGTTTCGAATTGATAGATATCCGTGGCGGCCATGGCCGACAGGGAAATGCCAAGCAGAAAAACAATTCGCAGCATCCGTGTCATGCTTCCCCCCCCGGTTGGTTCTGTTCCAGCAAGGGCACAAATTTTTCCTTCCAGACACGGGCATTCAGGTCACCGGCGTGGCGCAGCACAATCTCGCCGTCCGGATTAATCAGGAAAGTTTCCGGTGCGCCGTAAACGCCCAGATCCAGACCCAACTGCCCATCCGCATCCACGATCACATGGGTGAAGGGGTTACCGTGCTCCGCCAGATACTGACGGGCCGGATCACTTTCATCCTTATAGTTGAGGCCGGCAATGGCAACGCCCCGGGCGGCCAGTTCCAGCAAGAAAGGATGTTCTATATAGCAGGTGGGACACCAGGTGGCCCAGACATTGAGCAACTGCCAACGCCCCTTGAGAGAGTCCTGCGTCAGGGTCTCGTCGGTCATCAGCGACGGCAGGCTGAAACTCGGCACCGGTTTGCCCACCAGTGCCGAGGGCAATTCCTGCGGGTCACGCCCCAGGCCGCTGGCCAACAACACCGCCAGCAATACGAAGCCGACCAGCGGCAGGAATACCCAGGGAGAATTAGCTTTCATTGGTCGCTTCCTTTTCCCCGTTGGCAAAACGCAAGCGCCGGTAGCGTTTATCCGACAGCGCCAGCACACCACCAAACGCCATGATCAGTGAACCCAGCCATATCCAGCGGATACCCGGTTTGAAATAAATTCGCACCGCCCAGGCATTGCCATCATCCAGGGGCTCGCCCATGGCCACATAAAGGTCACGCCAGAAACCCGCATCGATGGCAGCTTCGGTCATGATCTGGCCACTGGCGTGATAGGTTCTTTTTTCCGGGTGCAGAATCACCACGGGCTCACCCTGGTAGGAAACCTGGAAATGGCCGCGGGTGGAATCAAAGTTGGGCCCCTGGTAGTTGTCCAGGCTATCAAAGACAAAATCGTATTCGCCGATACTGGCCCGGTCCCCGGGACCCATGCGGATATCTCTCTCCACTTCATGGAAACTCACCAGGGTGATACCAGCCACCATCACCGCCAGTCCGCAGTGGGCCGACACCATGCCCCAGTAAGCCCGTCCCAGTTTGCGCAGGCCGGTAAAGAATCCCTGACCATAGGCCCTGGCACGACGCACCACATCATCCACGTGGGCAAACACCAGATACAACGCCAGCATGATCGCCAGGACACCTTGCCAGGGAGATGGCTCCGGCAATCGGGAGCCGAACCACCCGGCAATCACCGCTGCCGGTGCCAGCATGGCCATCCGCTTGACCAGCACGCGGCCATCCTGACGCTTCCAGTTACTGAATACACCCGGGACCATGAGCACAATCAACGCCATGGTCAGCGGCACAAAGAATCCATTGAAATAGGGGCTTCGAATGGAAATTTTCAGATCCAGGGCCTCAAAGAACAACGGCGCAATGGTTCCCACCAGCACCACAAAGGTGGCGGTCAGCAGGATCAGGTTGTTGCCCAGCAAAAAGGCTTCCCGGGACACCGGCTTGAAGCCCTTGTTGTTTGTCAGGGTGGAAGAGCGGACCGCAAACAGCGTCAGTGCACCACCGGCGACCACGATCAGGAATCCCAGGATGAACGCCCCCCTTTCGGGGTCGTTAGCAAAGGCATGGACGGATGTGAGCACACCGGAACGCACCAGGAAGGTGCCCAGCAGGCTCAGGGAAAAGGCAATGATCGCCAACAGCACCGTCCAGGCCCGGAACAGGTTACGTTTTTCCGTCACGGCCAGGGAGTGGATCAGGGCGGTCCCGGCCAGCCAGGGCAGCAGGGAGGCATTCTCCACCGGGTCCCAGAACCACCAGCCACCCCAGCCCAGCTCGTAATAGGCCCACCAGGAACCCAACGCGATACCGACGGTGAGAAAACTCCAGGCCACGGTGGTCCACGGCCGGGCCCAGCGCGCCCAGGCCGGATCCAGATTCCCGGCCAGCAAGCCGGCCACGGCGAAAGCGAAAGCCACGGAAAAACCCACATAGCCCATATAAAGCATGGGCGGATGAATAATCAGCCCCGGATCCTGCAGCAGTGGGTTCAGGTCTGCCCCGTCCAGCGGGAACCAGGGCAGCACGCGATCAAACGGATTGGACGTGAGCAGCATGAACAACAGGAAGCCCACCGAGATCATGCCCATGACAGACAAGACACGGGCCACCATGGCCAGCGGCACGCTGCGACTGAGCACCCCCACCATGGCCGCCCAGCCGCCCAGCATCCAGCCCCACAGCAGCAGCGAGCCCTCATGCCCGCCCCAGATAGCGGACAGCCGGTAGGCCACGGGCAAGGCGGAATTGCTGTGATTGGCCACGTAGGCCACGGAAAAGTCGTTAATGTAGAAGCTGTAGCCCAGGCAGACCATGGAAAGGGTCAGGGCCAGCCATTGCACCCAGGCAAGAGGCCGGGCGTACCATTGCAGGGCGAGGATATTGCGCTGCACTCCCACCAACGGGAATACCGATAAACACAGGGCTGCAGCCAGTGCCAACCACAGGGATAGATGCCCGATTTCTGCCGCCACGAGAGCTCCTCAATCCGCTTTTTTACTGTCCGATGCCTGTCAAACCGCCATTACGCGCGGTCCGGCGCGCATAGCATCGGTACATGGTCCGGCAATTGCAAGTCCGTGGCGTGGGGGGAGCCGTTGAACAGCGCGAGGCGATTTTCACAGGCTCCCGAGCCGCAATTGACTCATGGGTATCATAGACAGGCGTCTTTATTGTCCGTTCATCGGTCATTTTCGGTAAAGCCATCCTTTCGACATATTTTGAGACGCTTGCTATTCGTATGCTTTCACTTGGCTTTGCTAGTATGCGTTCGATCATGACACCGTGTCATATCGGTGAAGATAAAACGTCATAAATCATCCATATACTCGGAATGCGCCATCAGGCCTTCACGGAGTAAGACTTTGAGCACTACAACAGAACAGAAATCCTCCTACGATCGCGAGGATCTGCTTGCCTGCGCACACGGCGAGCTTTTCGGGCCCGGCAATGCCCGTCTGCCCTTGCCCAACATGCTGATGATGGATCGTATCACCCACATCAGTGATGAAGGCGGCAAGTACGGCAAAGGCGAAATTATTGCCGAGCTGGATATTCGCCCGGACCTGTGGTTTTTCGAATGCCACTTTGAGAGCGACCCGGTGATGCCCGGTTGCCTGGGCCTGGATGCCACCTGGCAGTTACTGGGTTTTCTGCTTGGCTGGCTGGGCCACCCGGGACGTGGCCGGGCCCTGGGCGTGGGCAATGTGAAATTTTCCGGGCAGATTCTGCCCACCGCCAAGAAAGTCACTTACAAGCTGGACGTGAAACGGGTGATTTCCCGCAAGCTGATTCTGGGCATCGCCGATGCCACCGTCAGCGTGGACGGCAAGGAGATCTACCTTGCCGAAGACCTGCGCGTGGGCCTGTTCACTTCCACCGACGGATTTTAGGAGTCAATCATGCGCCGCGTAGTCATCACAGGAATGGGCATTGTCTCCTGCCTGGGCAACGATACCGACAGCGTCACCCGGTCCTTGCGCGAGGGCCGTTCCGGCATTCGCTTCAAGGAAGACTACAAAGAGCTCGGCATGCGCAGCCATGTTGCCGGCACGCCGGAGATCGCGCTGGACGACTTCATTGACCGCAAACCCCGCCGTTTCATGGGGGATGCCGCTGCCTACGCCTACATCGCCATGCAACAGGCCATCGCCGATGCCGGTCTGGAAGAGCACCAGGTCAGCAACGAGCGAACCGGCCTGATCGCCGGCTCCGGTGGCCACTCGTCCTTTAACCAGGTTGAAGCGGCGGATATCGCCCGCAACCGTGGCGTCAAGCGTGTGGGGCCTTACATGGTTCCCCGGGTGATGGCGTCCACCGTCTCGGCCTGCCTGGCCACCCCGTTCAAGATCAAGGGGATCAACTACTCCATTGCCTCCGCCTGCGCCACCAGCGCGCATTGTATTGGCAACGCGGTGGAACAGATCCAGCTGGGCAAACAGGATGTGGTGTTCGCCGGCGGCGGCGAAGAAGAACACTGGACGCTGAGCTGCCTGTTTGACGGCATGGGCGCCCTGTCCAGCAAGTACAACGACACCCCGGAAACGGCTTCCCGGGCCTACGATGCCAGCCGTGACGGCTTTGTCATCGCCGGCGGTGGCGGCATGGTGGTCGTGGAAGAGCTGGAGCACGCCAAGGCCCGCGGCGCAACCATCTACGCGGAAGTGATTGGCTACGGAGCCACCAGCGACGGCCATGACATGGTTGCCCCCAATGGCGAAGGCGCCGCCCGCTGCATGCGCCAGGCCCTGGCCACCGTGGAGGGGCAGGTGGATTACATTAATGCCCACGGCACCAGTACCCCGGTGGGGGATGTGGCCGAGCTGAAAGCCATCAGTGAGGTCTTTGCCGATAACTGTCCGTCCATCGGCTCCACCAAGAGCCTGTCCGGCCACAGCCTCGGCGCGGCGGGTGTCCACGAAGCCATCTACAGCCTGCTGATGATGCAGCACAACTTCACCGCCCTGAGCGCCAATATCGAGACGCTGGACGAGAAAGCGGAAGGTCTGCCGATTCTGGTGCAAGGCAAGGACACAGGCCCAACCACTGTACTCAGCAACAGCTTCGGTTTTGGTGGCACCAATGCCAGTCTGGTACTGCGCAAATGGGAAGGCTGAGGAAAAAGCAGTTAACAGTTAATAGTTAATAGTTAATAGTGAATAGTTAACAGCTCAAAAAAGCCCGGCATTGCCGGGCTTTTTTTTGTTTGGGGTATTTGTTTTTGCAAGGTCGCCCTGCATCGCTTCGAGTCCACGAAAACCTTCCTTTATTCGTAGGGTGCACTGAGCCTAAGCGAACTGCACCGATCCGGCGTTTGATGGTGCAGTTCGCTTAGGCTCAGTGCACCCTAGGTTTTGTAACGCTGCCGGTGTTTAACCCAAAAAAAAGCCTCCGCAGAGGAGGCTTGAAAATACCGTCATAGCTATTCCTGCCGAGGCAGGTCCCGAGCCTGATGACGATAGGCACACAAGATTGCGCTGTCAGAACCAGTGATCTTTCATCTTGATAAAGGTGTTGTCCGCACTGATAAGCCGTTGCGCGTCCAGCTCAACCCGGGGTAGCTCCCAGTGAAAGAAATACTGTGCCGCCTGCAATTTTCCTTGCGCAAAATTATGGTCTTCGGGCGCCTCCAGCGCAGCGGCCGCATTGGCTTGTCGCAGCCACATCCAGGCCGCCACGGTATGCCCCATCAGTTGCAGATAGGCATTGGCGTTGGACAGGGCCATGCGCGGTCCCTGCTCTGCCATCAGCTTGCCCGCCACTGTCGTGGCCGCTTCAATGCGCGGCAACATGGCCTTCAAGGCCTGTGCAAAAGGCTGGCAGCGTTCGTCTGTGGTGTTGTCTATGTCGGCCAGCATACGCTGGGCCAGCAGTTGCAGCCCCTTGCCATTGGCCATCCACACCTTGCGTCCCAGCAGGTCCATGCCCTGCACACCGGTGGTGCCTTCATGGATCGGGTTGAGTCGGTTGTCCCGCCAAACCTGTTCCACCGGGTACTCCCGGGTGTAACCGGCGCCACCGAATACCTGAATGGCCATGTCGTTGGCTTTGACACCAAATTCCGAGGGCCAGCTTTTCAGTACCGGCGTCAGCAGATCGAGTAACAGGTGCGCCTCTTTCGCCGCGGCCTCGTCACCGGTCTCGATATCATCCACCAGACGATAGCCATACAGACTCATGGCAATGGCCGCTTCCGAATAGGCTTTCTGGGTGAGCAGCAGACGCTTCACGTCCGCATGTTCAATGATCGGCACCTGCGGTTTGCTGAAATCCGCATCGTCCGGGTGACGACCCTGCAGGCGATCCCGGGCGTAATCCAGCGCAAAGCGGTAGCCCCGATAGCCCAGCACGGCAGCCCCAAACCCAACCCCGACCCGAGCTTCATTCATCATCTGGAACATGTAACGCAACCCCTGGTGGGGTTCACCGACCAGATAGCCGTGACAATCATCATTATCACCGAACGTGAGCGCCGTGCTGGTGGTACCGCGATAACCGAGTTTGTGAATCAGCCCGGCCAGTATCACGTCGTTACGTTCGCCGGGATTGCCATCCGCATCCAGGCGATACTTGGGAACCACAAACAGGGAAATGCCTTTCACGCCTTCCGGACCGCCGGGTATCTTGGCGAGCACCAGATGCACAATATTCTCCGCTAACTCGTTGTCACCACCGGAGATGTAGATCTTGTTGCCCTTGAGGCGATAGCTGCCGTCATCCTGTGGCACCGCACGGGTGCGGATGTCCGCCAGGGAGGAGCCGGCGTGGGGTTCGGTCAATGCCATGGTGCCGGTAAAACGCCCCGCCATCATCGGCGTCAGAAACTGTGATTTCAGCGCATCGCTGGCAAAACTGCGAATCACATTGGCCGCTGCTGCTGTCAGAAACGCATAGCCGGTGGAGCTGGGATTCACACAGGTGAACATGCCTTTACAGGCCGCCGCAGCGATCTCCGGCAACTGCATGCCCCCTTCTTCAAAGCTGGCCCGCGAAGACAGGAAACCCGCATGGATATAAGCGTCGAAGGCCTCTTTGACTTCCGGACGCATTACCACCTTGCCGTCCACAAAGGAGGGTTCTTCCTTGTCCGCCAGGCTGTTGTGATTGGCGAATTTTTCCCGGGCCAGTTTCTCTGCGGTATCCAGTGCGGCCTCAACCGTCTCGCGACTGTGTTCCGCAAAACGCGGACGTTGAAACAGGGTGTCGGTATCCAGCACCTCGAACAACTGAAAACTGAGGTCACGACGGTCGAGAATCACATCACTCACGGCTTGGCTCCGGTTAATTCAGGTGGAACAGCTTGCCATTCCCCCTGCCCGTCTGGCATTGTCGCCTATGACTTATTCATGGTGGAATACGACACGATGTATCGAGTAGCCGTATTAGCCTTCGATGGCGTTTTTGCCTCTGCTCTGACCGGGGTGGTGGATTTGTTCAACCTGACCGGGGTGACCTGGAACCGGATACATGATCAACCCTTGAATCGGCAATTCGAGGTCAAGGTTGTCTCCCGGAGCGGCAATCCGGTGCGCTGTACCAACGGCATCCGCATGGCAGTGGACTGCTCCCTGGAGCAACTGGATCAGGCTGACCTGGTGATCGTGCCAACCATCGGCGGCAAGCTGGAAACCGTACTGGCCCAGGAACAGGAGGCGCTGCCCTGGTTGCGGTTTCTTTATCAGGGAGGCGCGGATCTGGCCAGCAACTGTACCGGTGCCTTCCTGTTGGCAGAGGCCGGCCTGCTGGACGGCAAGACCGCGACGACCCATTGGGGTTTCAGTCAGCAGTTCCGGCATCATTATCCGCAGGTCAAACTCAACGAGCGCGAGCTGATCACCCGTGATGGCAATATTTTCTGCGCCGGCGGCGGCACCGCCTGGCGGGATCTGACCATCCTGCTGGTGGAGCGTTATTGTGGTGCCGACCTTGCCCGGGAGTTGGCCCGCGCCTTTGTGATTGATGTGCGCAATGACCTGCAAAGTATCTACGCCGGCCTGCCCGCCCACAGCTACCACCAGGACGATCAGGTGCAGACCATTCAGGCCTGGATTCATGAGCACTACAAGCAAAGCACCAGCCTGGGCCAGCTGGCAGAAATGGTCCACCTGAGCCCCCGCCAGCTGCAGCGTCGCTTTACCACCACCCTGGGCGAGCCTCCGCTGCAATATCTTCAGCGGGTACGCATCGAGGCAGCCCGCAAGATGCTGGAACGCGGCACCAATAACCTGGCAAAACTGTCCGAACAGGTTGGCTACCAGGACGTGAGCAGCTTTTCCCGTCTGTTCAAGCGTCATACCGGCCTGTCTCCCAGCCATTACCGTCAGCGTTTTGCCCGTACCGGCGCCCTCACTGACTGATAAAAAAGCCGACGAGCGTGAAGAACCTTGACGGTTCGTTGACGACTGGGGCCTGATGATGGGCATAACTACAAAGGAGAGACCCTGTGGAAAACCTGTCCATCTTACTCGTGGAAGACCATCGCCAACTGGCCCAGACCGTGGTGGAATTTCTGGAACAGGAAGGTGCCACGGTGGACTATGCCGGCAATACCAGTCTGGCCCGCGAATTGGTTCAGGAGCATCACTATGACCTGATGCTGCTGGATGTGATGCTGCCCGGGGAAGACGGCTACAGCTTCTGCCAGTACCTGCGCAAGGATCTGGCCCTGGACCTGCCGGTGATTTTCATGACCGCCCGTGACCAGCTGGAGGACAAGCTGGAAGGCTTCGACCGAGGTGGCGATGATTACATCGTCAAACCCTTTGCCCTGCCGGAGCTGGCAGCACGGGTCTCTGCACTGATTCGTCGACCGCGCCGCGAAGTGACCGCCAACACCTTGCAGGTGGCAGACCTGGAACTGGACCCGGCCCGCCAGGAAGTTCGCCGGGACGGTCAGTTACTGAAGCTGTCCCCCACCGCCTTTCGTATTCTGCGTATCCTGATGCGCGAATCCCCCCGCGTGGTTAGCCGTGAACAGCTGGAACACGAGCTTTGGGGGGACCTGGTACCGGATTCAGACGCACTGCGCAGCCATCTCTACAACCTGCGCAAGGCCGTGGACAAGCCCTTCGATAACGCTCTTCTGAACACCCTCCCCGGTGTGGGTTTCAGCATTCAGGAAGACCGGCCCAGCGCAGGTTGATTGGCAGAAAAAACGCGCCGTCCGTCTTGCGGGGCTTGTAGTTTTCATCCAGGGGACCAGAGAATACGCAAAATTTGCAATATTCCCGGTCCCTATGCCCGCCAATATTCTTCATCTCCCACACTTCTCGTCCTGCAATGCCCTGCTCGATGCGCATCTTGAAGAGCTGCAGAAACGCTTCGGGATGACCACATGGATGATTACCCGCCTGGTCGGTGACGAGCTGGTTATCTTGCGACTCAAAGATCGGCATTACCGGCTGCATCGGGGTTATCGACTGAACTGGCGCCAGAATTACTGTGGTGAGGTGGTGGAAAAAGGCCGTCCGGCTATTTTTCCCGATGCCAGTGCGCATCCCGACCATGCGTCGTTGTCACGGAACAATCCGTTGAATATCCGGGCATATGTGGGGCTGCCACTGGTCGATAGCGACAACCGCAAATTCGGCACTCTCTGTGCCATCGATCCACAACCCCAGTCTGACAGCCTGCAGGACGCCGCCACCTCCCTGATTCACGAGGCCGCCCTGATCAGCTTCCTGCTCAGCAACGCGGTGCGCGAAGCCAGGGAAAAACGTCTCACCACCTTTGTGGAGCATCCGGACCGATGTGACGATACCGGCCTGCCGGGCCATGAAGGCTGGCAAGACATTTGCCGACAGGAAGCCAGCAATTGCCGGGATTTCGGTCTGGAGTCATCGGTCCTTTATCTGCAGGCCCCACAGGGCAGCAACAGCCTGACCATTGCCGATTCCCTGGCCGCACTGCTGCGGGAACAGGACAGCATTGCCCACCTGGGCGATAATCGTTTCGGGATCATGCTGGCAGACACCGATGAAACCAAGTCCCACCGTGTGGCAAACCGGATTCGTGATGCCTTGAACGCCAAACAATTGCTGGTGCGCATTGACCGGGAACGGCTGGTCAGCGGCTAAAGAACTTCTGTTTAATGCCTTGCAGGCTCACTCTTTCAGGCTGACTCGCCCCAACGGATTGCAGGCCTGCCTGGCAGGCCCGGGCAGCACTCGCAGCGCCCGAATAATCCAGAGCACAGGGGCGCGAACTGAAAGGCAAAGTTGCCGGGTTTTGTGGCTAGGAAAAACGGATCGCCACTTCCGTGCCGCGCCCCGGGGCACTGGTGACCATCAGGTGCCAGTGATAGCGCTCACAGAGGCGTTGTACGATCGCCAGCCCCAGACCGTGGCCGGCTTCCTGGCTTTGCCCCCGCTCGAACGGTTTGAGGATTCGCGCCAACTCATCCGCATCCATTCCGGCGCCATAATCCACCACGTGCACGGTTTTTTCCGCCACCAGAATGGTGACATCACCGGAGCCACTGTAGTTGATGGCGTTGCGCACCAGGTTGGTTAATACAATCGTCAATGCCACTTCCGGGCTGTGCACCGTGAGCAAGGCAGTCTGACGCACCTGCAGGCGAATCTGCTTGCGATCGGCCAGCGGGCTGAGGCGCTCCATCAGATTCACTGCCAGGTCGTTGACGATCACATCCTCATTGTCTGGCTGACGCTGTTCCGTCCGCGCCAACATCAGCAAGGTTTCCAGCGTCGCCTCCATGTCTTCGACGGTATCTTCCATGCGACGAATCAGCGGACGATCGCCGATCTGACTGACCAGTAATTCCAGGTTGGCACGAAACACCGCCAGCGGGGTTCTCAGCTCGTGGCTGGCATCGCGGGTGAACTGCCGCTCGCGCTCCACGAAACTCACCAACCTGTCCGCGTAGGCATCAAGGGCCGCCACCAACACGGCCACTTCGCTGTCAGTGTCCGCATCAATACCGCTTAGATCCGGCCGCGCAACGCTGGGATCTTCCACCGGAGTCTGCCGCAAACGATCCGCCAGCTGGACCAGTGGCGACAACAGGTCGCGGGATTTTTTCCAGCCCAGGAACGAGGTGATATAGATCACCAGAAGGACACCGGTAAGCGGCAAGATACCAAACAGGAATGCCAGCACGGATACCCGTTGCTCATCGAAAATCAGATACAGCCGGGCATTCCCCTGACGCTCGATATAGACAATCGGACGCTCGCCAGCGAGGTCCGCCCGCTGGTAACCGTCCGGCAGAGACTGCAGCACCTGCGGGATGTCATCGTTCACCGCTTCACTGTTCAGCAGCCCAAGCAGATGCCGGGTATTCGGGCGCGGCTGAGTGGGATTGTCATCCAGCAGGGACCAGTAGTGCTCGGCTTCCTTGATCAGCGCCTGCTTGACCAGTACCTGCTCGATGATGTTGGCGGTCGCCCAGACGCCCAGCACGGTCGTCAGACTGATCAGCAACAGCTGCAACAGATAGACACGGGTAATACGATGCTGGACGCCGGTTTTCTTCATGCACAATGCTCAACAATGTCAGCCGGCAGCATTTGCCGGACGGGAAAACAGATAGTGGGCCACGAACCACTCTTCCCCGTCACGATAGTCAAACAACTCCGCACAAGCCATGAAAAACATGCGCCAGCGTTGCAACCAGACCTTTCCTTCGCCCTTGCCATAAACCTCATCCAGCAACGGGATCAGTTGGGACTGTTTCTGGTCCGCCAGATCCAGCCAGGCTTCCAGGGTCCGCGCATAATGGGTACCGTTCACGGCCCAGCGCTGATCTTCTTCCAGCTTGCCCGCACAGTGCGGCAACCAGTCGTAGGCCGGCATCATGCCACCGGTGAAAAAGTAACGGGCCATCCAGTCGCTGCTGCCTTCGTCTTCAAACAGATAGGTCAGGTTGCGATGGCAAAAGACATGGATAAACAGTTTGCCGCCGGGCTTGAGCCAATCGTGGATCCGCGCCATCAATGCTGTGTGATTACGCATGTGTTCGAACATTTCCACCGACACCACGCGGTCAAACGGCTGATCCGGATGGTACAGGGACGCGTCGGCGGTGATCACACGTACATTGGTCAGACCCTTTTCCGCCGCCCGGCCCATAATGAAGGCTTTCTGTGACGCCGAGTTGGAAATGGCGGTTATGCGACTACCGGGGTAATGCTCGGCCATCCACAGGGTCAGCGATCCCCAGCCACACCCCATTTCGAGAATATCCTGACCGTTGTCCAGCTCTGCCCGCTCGCAGGTCATTGCCAGCATGGTGCGCTCGGCCTCAGCCAGGTCGTTAACCCCCTTGGGCCAGTAGGCACTGGAGTATTTCAGATAGGGGCCAAGCACCTGCTCATAAAACCGGGAATCCACCTCGTAATGTTGCTCGTTGGCTTCATCCTGACCCACCGCCACCGGGCCCTGTTTCAGCGCGCTTTCCAGGTCCTCGCGACGCTGCTTCTGTCGCTCCTGCTCAAGCCGCTTTCCCAACAAACGCCGGATACCGAAACGTACCAGGGCATCCGGCAACAGGCCGGACTCCGCCATTTGAATCATCATGCTTTGGGTCTCCAGGGAAAGAACGCACTGGTGGTGCGTTGATAGTCGCGATAATCGTCGCCACGGGATTTAAGTGCCTGCTTTTCGGTGTAGGGGATACCCGTGACGAACCACAGGAACACGAACATGGCCACTGGCAGGCACCACAACCAGGCACCCTGACTGGCGCCAATGGCAATCAGTGGGTAGCTGCACCAGTGCAACCACTCGAAAAAGTAATTGGGGTGACGGGAATAGCGCCACAACCCGTCTCGGCAGGTACGACCGGCGCTGTCGGGTTTGCGCTTGAAGCGTGCCAGTTGTCTGTCGGCAAGGCTCTCACCGGCAATCGCCAATGCCCCCAGACAAGCCCCGGCAAGCACCGCTATGCTGACGCTGTCCTGCTGGTTGCCAATCACCCAGAATGTGAGAGCAAACCCCCATGCCAACAGTGCCTGGCCCCAGTAAAACAACAGAAAAACCGGTTGGGTCTTTTCCTGCAAGGCCTCGCGCATGGCCGCATAGCGACCGTCTTCCCGGGACTCACTGGCGACACGTCGAAAGATATGGCTGCCCAGACGCACAGACCAGAGCAACAGCAAGGCGCCGGCAACCCAGCGAGGCAATACCTCTCCGCTGCCGGTCACCAGAAAGATCAGGCCGACCACTCCCACAGACCAGGACCAGAAAACATCCACCCAGCCCGCATTGCGGGTCTGCAGTTGTTGTAACCACAACACGGTGGCAACAATCAGCAAGGCCACAAGCAACAAATAATGTATCTCAGGCATGATGATGTTCCTTTTCGCCGGTAAGTTGTGCGGCGTAGGCCAGCAACGGCACGGCCACCGCCCATACCACACCATAGGTGATCGCAATGGGCAGCCACTCAAGGGGCGCGCTGGCAGCGCCAAGCCTCATCCCCATGGTGACCGAAAAGACCCCGCCAATGGCACCAAAAGCGGCTCCCAGCCAGGGTCTGCCGCATAGCCAGTTGAGGCTGTAATGAAAACTGACGGCAAACCCCAGCCACAGCGCCCAGATCCATGCCGGCGCCAACCAGGGGTGCTGCCAGCCGGTATAGGCCAGTAGCCCACTGCTCAGCCAGATCGGTTCCAGCAAGAGGCAAAGTACCAGCCCCCACAAGAGCATGGCGACATTTTTCGACCAGCGCGGGTCGAACCACCATTGTCCGGCCAGCATAACCGCCAAAACCGTCCAGGAAGGCCAGGACATTTCCCTGGCACCGCCAAACACCGCGGCAGCCCACAGCAGCTGAAAGCCGACAAAGTTGATAATCAAGGGAGCAGGCAATCGTTTCATCAGCGAACAGTGCACCGCGACTCGTCAATGGCCTGTGAAATTCCTTCACAGCCGGATCACCTGACTGCAATCAGACTCGCCTCATGAAATCATTACTTTTGACAATGGTGTTGCTGGTACCGGTTCTACTAACGGGCTGTAGTACTACTCCGCTTGGCCCCTATGGCTACACCGACCAATTTCTGGAACGCCTGGAAGCAGACGGTCAGGTTGCTGTGTTACCTGATGACGACACCTTGTCCCGCTTTATTGATTTCTACAATCCGCTGGATCATCAGCGCATCGCCGAAGGGATCGACCAGATTTATGCCAGCGATGTGTATTTCAACGACACCCTGGTGATCGTGCGGGATAGGGAGACTCTGCAGAAACACCTCTTGGCCACCGCCGAACGGTTGAGCTACATGTCACTGGAGCCGTTGAATGTGGTCCGCGACGGACAACAGGTCTACCTGGTGTGGGTCATGGAAGCACATTTTTCCCTGCTGGGTCGGGAGCGCTTGTCCCGCACCATTGGCATCAGCCAGCTGCGTTTCAACCGCGACGGCCAGGTTTTCTTCCACCAGGATTTCTGGGACAGCAGCCAGGGCCTGGATCAACATTTGCCAGTATTAGGACCGATGACACGATGGCTACGCGATCACTGACCCGTTCCTTTCTCCTTTCAATGGCCTGTCTGTTGGTAATGGGCAGCCCTGCCCAGGCGGATGACTGGCAGCAGTGCCACCGCAGTGATGTGAAGGCATTACGCTTTATTACTGTGGGTGAAGCTCGCCTGCTTAGGCAGGACTGCAATGTGGATGACCTGCTGGCCGCCCCCATGAGACTGGAGTTCAGCTACCAACGGGAGGTGCCCGGTGATGCCTTTGCCAAGGCCGCCATGAACTTTCTGGAGAAAAACCTCAGTGACAGCGAGTTCGAACAGCTGAAACCCCGTTTTGAACGATTCAACAGCCATTATCAGGATATTGGCGATGGCGACACCTACGCCATGGTTTACCAGAACGAGCAGCTGCAATTGCTGCTCAACAACGATCCCCTCACCAGTGAACAAGGTGCGCAATTCGCAGAGGCCTACCTGACAATCTGGTTCGGGGAGAAACCCTACTCCAGCAATCTCAAGCAGGCCCTGCTGGGCAATCCCTGACTGCGTCTCCACTATTGCGCCTGGGCGGGGCAATCGGGATACTGATTGGATAAAAATCAATATCTTGTTCGGGGATATCACAGCATGTCCAAGCTGTTCCATGTGGTGGCCTCATCGGCCCGGCAGACAAGCCGGCACGACCGTGCCACCGCACTCAAGGGCACCTTGCTGATTACACTCAGCGCCGTATTGCTCTCTCTGATCCTTACCAGCATCGCCATTCTCGTGGTGGGTGAGAGGGACTGGCTTTCCGCCCTGATTCTGGCCACCGTGCTGCCGCTTATGCTGCTGCCGCCCCCACTTTATCTGGTAGCCAGCCGTTTGATGTCACTGGATCGGCAGAATCACCAGCTGCAACAGCTGGCCCGCGAGGACCACCTGACCGGGCTGTTCAACCGCCCTCACCTGCTCAGCATGCTGGAAAGAGAACTGGCATTGAGTCAACGTCATAACTACACGGTTTCCATTCTGTTACTGGAGATTAACGACTTCACCCAGTTGCTGGATGAATACGGTCGCCATACCGGTGAAAAAGCATTGCGCCTGTTTGCCGATTGTATCCGTGAAAAAATCCGCGAAAGCGATCTGTTCGGACGCTTCGATGGCGCCCAGTTCCTGCTGGTACTCCCCCACACGAACTACGATGATGCCGCCCGAATGGGTGAAGGTCTGCGCGCGCTCACTGCCGGCATAAGACTGTCTAGCCCGCAACCCGGAGAAGCACAACCGGAAAATGTCAGAATCAGCGCCAAAATCGGTGTTGCCAGCACCGAAAACAGTGGCCGCAATATCAATCCTCTGCTTAACGAAGCCGACTATGCGCTTTACCAGAACCGCAACGAAGGACGCGACCGTTCCGAATTGCCGAAAAGCAATCTTTAAATCGTACCTCAAAAATAAAAAGTAATGCTTTTACACTAGATAATTACAAAACCCCACTCCGCCGATACCAAACTATTTCCATATTTGTAAATTTTTTTATTAATCTGTCATGTGAGGATTTACATGGGAGACAGGCTGCACAACACTGACCTGGTGTTTGTACTGCCTATTGGACAAAACAAGGAAGGAGCTTATGAACGCTAAACATTTTTTGGCGGCTAGTATTGCTTGCGCATCTGTCACTGCGACCACTGCGGTCACTGCTGATGAAATTCCCGAGCGTTATTTCTACTTTGGTGGTCACATCAGTGAGAACTGGATCGACATCGGCGATCACTACGACCAGAACACCAGCGAGAACAGTGTAACCCTTCCCGGTGCCCAACTGGGCTACCGCTTCAACCGTGACTGGTCTGTCCAGGGTTGGTGGGAGCGTAACAACTCCAACACTGACCTGATTGGTGATGCAGACATCAACATCGCTCACGGTAGCCTGCGTAAACACTTCGCCGGCAACTCCGCATTCGAACCCTACGTGGGTATCGGTGCCGGTGAGTTCCGCACCGAGCCGACCAGCGACAGCTCCAACGATTTCAAGGAAACCATCGGTACCCTGGAAACCGGTTTCCAGACCCTGCTGCACCCGCACTTCCTGCTGGACGTGGGCGCTCGTCCCTACTACAGCTTCCGCACCGAGCGCTGGGATGCTGAAGTCTATGCAGGCCTGAACTTCCTGATCGGTGCATCCGAGAAGGAAGAAGAGCCGGCGCCGGTAGTTGAAAACGTGGTAACCGACAGCGACGGTGACGGCGTACCTGATGATCGCGATCAGTGTGCCAACACCCCGGCTGGCGCCCAGGTTGACGCAACCGGCTGCGAACTGGACGACGATGGTGACGGCGTAGTCAACAGTGCCGACGAATGCCCGGATACTCCGGCCGGCGCACTGGTAGACGAGAAAGGCTGTCAGCAGTACCTGGAGAAAGACGTTAAGGAAACCCTGTACGTTGAGTTCGGTCTGGACAAGGCGGAAGTGCGTCAGACTTCCTACCCTGACCTGGAGCGTCTGGCTGAAGAGATGCGCAAGTATCCCTCTGCTGACCTGGTACTGGAAGGTCACACCGACAGCACTGGCGCAGCGAGCTACAACAAGTCGCTCTCCAAGAAGCGTGCTGATGCAGTGAAGAAAGTACTGGTGGAAGAGTTCAACATCAGCACTGACCGCATCACCACCGAAGGCTACGGCGAAGAGAAGCCGATTGCCGACAACGGCACCAGTGAAGGCCGCGCGGAGAACCGTCGCGTAGAAGCCATCATGAAGGCCACTACCCAGGAAGCTCAGTACCAATAAGAGCTTTTCCTGAACGAAAAAGGGCCGGCATTGCCGGCCCTTTTTTTATGCTCTTCGTCGTAGGGTGCACTGAGCCTAAGGCGAACTGCACCGATTCAACGCCGGGGTGGTGCAGTTCGCCTTAGGCTCAGTGCACCCTACCCACCATCTCAACCCTTGCGGCGAGCCGCGAAAAACGCCTTCAGCATGGCCGCACTCTCTGCCGCCATCAGCCCGCCTTCCACCAGCAGCTTGTGGTTATAAAAATCCACCTGCGGCAACTGCAATTGACTCTCACAGACCCCGGCTCGGGGCTCTTTGGCTGCATAGACCAGACGGGCTACACGGGCATGAACCATGGCACCAAAACACATGGTGCAGGGCTCAAGGGTCACGTACAGGGTGCTTCCCGGTAAGCGGTAATTCTGCTCGGCACGTGCAGCAGCACGTAGCGCCACCACTTCCGCATGGGCGGAGGGATCATGGGCGATGATGGGTTGATTGTAGCCCTCGCCCAGCACCAGCTGATCACGGACCAGCACGGCCCCCACCGGCACTTCGCCTGCCTCGGCAGCCTGCCAGGCCAGTTCCAGCGCCCGCTGCATCCAGATTTCGTCGTTCATGGTTCTATCCTGATCAATGCGGGGCCATGGTATGTCGCAGCCGGCCCTAGCACCAGCACCCCATTTCGTTACAATCATGCCATCAACCGCATTGAGAGCTGTTATGACATTCATCGGAACGCCTTTTACCGACACCGCCACCCGCGTCATGCTGCTGGGCAGCGGCGAACTGGGCCGGGAAGTGGCCATCGAACTGATTCGTTATGGCTGCGAAGTGATCGCCGTGGACCGCTATGATCATGCCCCGGCCATGCAGGTGGCCCAGCGTCGTCATGTCATCAACATGCTTGATGGTGCCGCCCTGCGCCAGTTGGTCGAACAGGAAAAGCCGGCACTGATCGTGCCGGAAATCGAAGCCATCGCCACCGACGAACTGGTTCAACTGGAAAGCGAAGGCTTTACCGTGGTGCCCACTGCCCGGGCTGCAAGACTGACCATGAACCGCGAAGGCATTCGCCGCCTGGCAGCAGAAGAATTGTCACTGCCCACCTCCCCTTACCGCTTTGCGGAAAGCCTGGAGGAATACCAGCAGGCTGTTGCCGAGATAGGTCTGCCCTGCGTGGTCAAACCGGTGATGAGTTCCTCCGGCAAGGGCCAGAGCACCGTGAAAACCGAAACTGACATCCAGTCCGCCTGGGACTATGCCCAGTCCGGAGGACGCGCCGGTCAGGGGCGGGTGATCGTTGAGGGCTTTGTGGACTTCGATTACGAAATCACCCTGCTTACCGTGCGCCACCGGGATGGCACCACCTACTGCTCCCCCATCGGTCACCGTCAGGAAAATGGCGATTACCAGGAATCCTGGCAACCCCAGCCCATGAGCGACAAGGCGCTGCAAGCCTCCCAGGAAGTGGCGGGTGCCATCACCGAGGCACTGGGCGGCCTGGGCATTTTCGGCGTGGAGCTGTTTATCAAGGGCGACCAGGTGTATTTCAGCGAAGTGTCACCGCGCCCCCATGACACCGGCCTGGTAACCCTGCTTTCACAGAACCTGTCCGAGTTCGCCCTGCATGCCCGCGCCATTCTCGGACTGCCAGTCCCTGACATCGAACAACGGGGGCCCAGCGCCTCTTCGGTACTGCTGGTACAAGGCGACTCCAACCAGATGCGTTACCGTGGGCTGGACCAGGCCCTGGCCCAACCGGAAACCGAAGTGCGCCTGTTCGGCAAACCGGAGGTGAAGGGCAGCCGCCGCCTGGGTGTTGCCCTGGCCCGTGGTGAATCCATCCAGGAAGCGCGTGACAAGGCGAATGCCGCCAGTGCCGCACTGAAAGTCGATCTATAAAACGAGGTTAATCGCCATGCAGAATCAGGATACGCACAGCAAGGTCATCGGCTATCTGCTGTGGATTTTCGGCTTTATGGGCGCCCACCGGTTTTACTACGGCCGCCAGATCACCGGCACCATCTGGTTTTTTACGCTGGGGCTGTTTTTCATCGGCTGGATCATCGATCTGTTCCTGATCCCGGGAATGGATGATGCCGCCGACGAGCGCTACGAACCTGGTAGTATCGACTACAACATCGGCTGGGTTCTGCTTACCTTCCTGGGCATCTTCGGCATTCACCGCTTCTACATGGGCAAGGTAATTACCGGCATCATTTACCTGCTCACCGCCGGCCTGTTCGGGCTGGGCATCCTCTACGATTTCTGGACCCTGAACGGCCAGATCACCGAGAAAAACCGCCTGGCCTGAACCCGGCATACGCCACGCCCATCGCGGGCGTGGCCTCAACGCATCACAAACCCGGCAAACAACACCGCGAAACCTCCCACCTCGGCCACGATCAACGACACCATGAATGTGGACATGGCCAACTCCGGCACACTGCCGCCGCCCAGCCGATGGGGCCGTTGCAACTGGTTACGGGTGTCCTGCAGAAAACCGTGGAGAATATAACTGCCAATGGCCAGGCCGAAGAACAGCAGGCTCGCCAGGACGGCCAACGTATTGATCCAGTCGTCCCAGACGCTAAGCAACGCAAACCGCTCCAGCACCAGACAGGCAAAGGCGTACATCAGGCTGGCCCGGTGCGCCACATCCACGTAGTAATGGGCACGCCCCTTTTCACTGGTAGCCACCTGCCAGTACTTCCACACCCCGGTCAGCAGGCCGGTCAGAAAGTAAATGCCGCAGCCCCACAACGCCCACTGGTCTGCTGTCATTGCGCTCTCTCCTTATAATTCAAAAAAACGGGCCAGGGTCGCCTGCATGTGCGGCCGGGTATGGCAATAGCGCCGCCGCCCTTCCCTTTCCACCCGGATAAGCCCGGCTTCCGCCAGTTCACGCACATGGTGGGATACCGTAGGGGCACCGATATTGAGACGCTGCATGAAGTCCCCGAAGGCACAACCCGCCGGCACTTTCGCCAGATCCGCATGACCATGGGCGCGGCAATGCTCCAGAATCACCTGGTAGATTCGCAAGCGGTTAGGATTGGACAGGGCCCGAAAGGCCGCTGCCAACTGCTCCGCCGAGCTCTCCGATATGTCTTTCCGTGCCAAAACCGGCACCTCCCCACAAAACAGTTTGACGGGTATAAAACTAACTTATAGTTTGACCATCATCAAACTATACAGCTGCTGACCGTAACAGGTCGTTGGAGGACAATCGTGAGCCACGCGGACACTCTCGGGCAATCACTGGCCCTGCCCTGCGGAATAACGCTGAAGAATCGCTTCGCCAAATCCGCCATGAGCGAAGCGCTGGGAACCATCGATAATCATGTGACCCCGGCGCTGGAGCGACTCTACGGTCGCTGGGCCCAGGGCGGCACCGGGTTGCTGATTACCGGCAATATCATGGTCGACCGCAACCACACCGGTGAGCCCCGAAACGTGGTGCTGGAAGACAAGCGCGACATGACCCTGCTGAAACGCTGGGCGGATGCGGGCCAGAGCCAGGGCAATGATATCTGGGTGCAACTGAACCACCCGGGCAAACAGATCCCGCGCATGCTCGCCAGCGGCGATACCCTGGCGCCTTCCGCGGTGCCCTTCGGCAAGGAACTCAAGAGCGCCTTCAAAACGCCACGCGCGCTCAACGAAGACGAGATTTTCGATATCATCCGGCGCTTTGCCACCAGCGCGGCACTGGCAAAAGAGGCCGGCTTTACCGGTGTCCAAATCCATGGCGCCCACGGTTATCTGGTCAGCCAGTTCCTGTCCGGCCACCATAACCGTCGTAACGACAAATGGGGCGGCTCCCTGGAAAACCGTATGCGTTTCCCGCTGGAAATCTATCGCGCTATCCGCGACGCCGTTGGCCCGGATTACCCGGTGAGCATCAAACTCAACTCTGCAGATTTTCAGCGTGGTGGTTTCACCGAAGAAGAATCCATGACCGTGGCCGAAACCCTGGCCGCCGAAGGGCTGGATCTGCTGGAAATCTCCGGGGGTAACTATGAAAACCCGGCCATGGCCGGCGCCAGAGGTGTGCGCGAAAGCACGGTGAAGCGGGAAGCCTACTTCCTTGACTACGCCCAGGCCATTCGCCAGCGGGTTTCCATACCGCTGATGGTCACCGGCGGCTTCCGCTCGGCCCAGGCCATGGCGCAAGCGGTGGAAAGCGGCGCCACCGACCTGGTCGGTATTGCCCGCCCCTTGGCCGTGGAACCGGATCTGGCCAACCGCATTCTCGCCGGCCAGGAAGGAGTCATCAGCCGCGTCACGCCGCGCAAGACCGGTATCAAGATGATCGACGAAATGGCCATGATGGAAGTGTCCTGGTTCTCCCGTCAGCTGCATCGCATGGGCAAGGGAAAGGACCCGAAACCGGATGAGAGCGTCCTGCTGTCCCTGTTCAAGGTAGTCACCGAGATGGGGATTGGCAGCTTCAAGACCCGACGGTTGCGGGCGAATAATTAGTTGAAAGTTCAAAGTTGAAAGTTACAACGCGCTACCGGTTTGTAGTGTCTTAAACGCAAGAGGCCGCGCTTAACGATAAGCGCGGCCTCTTGCTTTTCAGGGACAGGCGGAACCTTCCCGCGTTTCAACTTTGAACTTTACACTTTCAACTGTCTTTACAACGCAGCAGCCACTTCCGCGCCCTGACGAATAGCACGCTTGGCGTCGAGCTCTGCAGCCAGGTCAGCGCCGCCGATCAGGTGGAAGTTTTTCGCGTCTTCCTGATACAGCTCGCGCAGGGATTCCTGACCGGCACAGATCACCACGTGATCCACGTCCAGCACCCGGCTTTCCTCGCCAATCTTGATATGCAGGCCGGCATCATCGATTTTCTCGTAGCTACAGCCCTTGAGCATTTCCACATTGCGGGATTTCAGGGTGGCACGGTGTACCCATCCGGATGTCTTGCCCAGGTCCTTGCCCAGTGAGGTTGGCTTGCGTTGCAGCAGGGTGATCTGTCGTGCCGGTTTTTCCACGTCCGGCTCCACCAGCCCACCCGGAGCATCGCTGTTCATGTCCACGCCCCATTCCTTCATCCACTCCGGCAAAGGCTGCTCACCCTCGCGGGGATGTTCGGCCAGGAACTCGGACACGTCAAAGCCGATACCACCGGCACCAATCACCGCCACTTTTTCGCCCACCTGGGCCTTGCCACGCAGGACATCCACGTAGGAAAGCACTTTGGGATGATCAATACCGGGAATGCCCGGGGTGCGCGGCAGCACCCCGGTAGCAATAACGATTTCGTCAAAGCCCTGGGCCTGCAGATCGGCCACGTCCACTCGCGTATTAAGCTTCAGGGTGACGCCGGTGTTTTCGATCCGCTTGCCGAAGTAACGGATGGTGTTGTGGAATTCTTCCTTGCCGGGGATCACCTTGGCCATGTTGAACTGGCCACCGATTTCGCCGGCCTGATCAAACAGGGTCACGTCATGGCCCCGCTCTGCCGCCACCGTGGCACAGGACAACCCCGCCGGGCCGGCACCCACCACCGCCACCTTCTTCGGCTTGGCAGTGCGCAGGTAGAGCAGCTCGGTTTCGTGACAGGCTCGGGGGTTGACCAGACAGGACGCCCGCTTGAGCTGGAAAGTGTGGTCCAGACAGGCCTGGTTACAGGCGATACAGGTATTGATCTCGTCCGCTTTGCCCTGCTCGGTCTTCTTCACGAACTCCGGGTCCGCCAGCAACTGGCGGGCCATGGACACGGCATCCGCCTGGCCGCTCTTGAGAATCTCTTCCGCCACATCCGGATCGTTGATGCGGTTGGACGCGACCACCGGAATGGAAACCACGTCCTTCACCTGGCGGGTGGCCTCCACGAAGGCCGCCCGTGGCACGGAGGTAACGATGGTGGGCACACGGGCTTCGTGCCAGCCGATACCGGAATTCAGCAGACTGGCGCCGGCCGCTTCCAGCTCCCTGGCCAGATCCAGCACTTCCTCACGGGTGGACCCTTCCGGGACCAGATCAATCACCGACATGCGGAACATGATGATGAAATCATCACCACAGCGTTTGCGGGTTTCGCGCACGATTTCCACCGGGAAACGGCGGCGGTTTTCCGCATTGCCACCGTACTTGTCCTTGCGCTTGTTGGTGCGCGGCGCGGTGAACTGGTTAATCAGGTAGCCTTCGGAGCCCATGATTTCCACGCCATCGTAACCGGCCTTCTTGGCCAGGTAGGCCGTGTGGGCAAAATCCTTCACCGTCTGCTCCACCTCTTTGGTGGACATGGCCTTGGGCTTGAACGGATTGATCGGGCTCTTGATGGCAGAGGCAGAGCGGGAGAACGGGTGGTAACTGTAACGGCCGGCATGAAGCACCTGCAGGGCAATCTTGCCCCCTTCCCGATGTACCGCATCGGTGACCTTACGGTGGTTCATCACATCAAAGCGGCTGTTGAACAGCCCGGAGAACGGATAAAACCAGCCCTTCTTGTTCGGGTTGAAACCACCAGTGACAATAAGACCAACGCCACCGCGGGCACGCTCGGCAAAATAGGCTGCCAGCTTGGGAAACTGCCAGAAACGGTCTTCCAGTCCGGTATGCATGGACCCCATAATCACCCGGTTCTTGAGCTGGGTGTGGCCCAGATCCAGGGGGGAAAGCAGGTTGGAATAGCGGTCGGCTGTCATGGTGTATGCTCCGTATCGTCACCAAAGATGGCTACGCGTTAATTATCTGGACGGCGTCAAGTTAATGGCTTATTTTGACACTGTCAAGATTATTCCTGAAACTACCCTGGCAAGTGACACGTTGAACGTTTGAACGCGGCATCTGTGTGGCCATAATCTGCACCACCCTGGCCGCGCTCAAACCCGCTAGTTCGCGTAACCGGCGGCTCGTCTGCCGCCTGCTTTGACAGCGCGTTGTAACTTGCCACTTTCAACTTGCAACTGGATTACCCATGTCACGACCCGCCCGCTACCACCACGGCGACCTGCATTCCACACTGCTCCGGGAAGCCAACCGCTTGCTGGACGAGGACGGCATTGATGGTCTCTCCCTGCGCAAACTGGCAGAACGGGCCGGCGTCTCCCGCACCGCACCCTACCATCACTTTCGTGACAAGAATGCCCTGCTCTGCGCCCTGGCCACCCAGGCCTTCAGCCAGCTGGATGAGATGATCGCCCGGCAATTGCAGGGTGACGGCTCCCGGGAACGGATTCAGCACTTTGTCAGCGAGTACCTGCGTTTTGCCACCGAACACCCGGAACAGTATGAGCTGATGTTTGGCCGCACCATCTGGAAAAGCGGAGACCCCACCGACGAACTGAAAGCGGTGGCCTACCGCAGTTTCCGCCACTATGCCGAGCGGCTGGGCCGCCAGCTTCAGGGCCGACTTCCCGCTGACACGGATCCGCTACGGGTTGCCCAGGCCAGCTGGGCCACCATTCACGGGCTCTGCCGCCTGGTCATCGATGGCATCTATGTGAACCGGGACGACATGGAAGCGGTGAGCCAACAGGCCGTGGCGTTGATCATGGCCGCCCTCAAACCGGTGAAAAACGACTGATATACCGCGAATAACGACTCACTGGGTATTCGGGTCATAGGACTGCTCCACCACTTCGGGCTAGCCTGAGAGAAAGGGAGAGACAAAAGACCCGAGCCATGAAAACAATAGCCACGTTCTGTCGCGTCTGCGAACCCTCCTGTGGCCTGGTGGCCCAGGTGGAAGACAACATTGTCCAGCGCCTGCAACCCGACAGGAACCATCCTGTCAGTCAGGGGTTCGCCTGTCACAAGGGCGTCAATTACCTGGCCATTCACCAGGATCCGGATCGCCTGGACTACCCCCTGCAACGTGAGGGCTCCCGGCAGCCCGGTGAAGGGCAATGGCATCAGCAAGACTGGGATAGTGCTATCGCCGCTGTCGGAGATCAGCTTGCACAGATCCGCGACCAGTATGGTGCGGATGCCATCGGCGGATATATCGGCAACCCCACCGCCTTCAATGCCCTTGGCAGCCAGGGTATCGGTGAGTTTTTCATGGGTATCGGCAGCCGCCGTATCTTCAACTCCGGCACCCAGGACTGCTCCAACAAGTTTGCTGCCGGCGAAGCCGTTTTCGGCACCAGCACCCTGCACCCGTTACCGGATATCGACAATACGGACTGCCTCCTGATCTTCGGCGAAAACCCCAAAGTCTCACACATGAGCTTTATTTCCATTGCCGATCCCATGGCCAAAATTCGCGCAGCCTGCCAACGGGGCGCCCGTGTCTTTTACATCAACCCACGCAGGATCGAATCCGCCAGCCCGAAGACCGGCGAGGTGATACAGATTCTGCCGGACACCGACTTCTATCTCATGGCCGCCCTGCTCCACGAGATTGATGCGCTGGGTCGTTTTAACCAAGCCGTGCTGCGCGACCATGGCAATCACGTGGATGAACTGCGTGAGGTGATCGCGCCCTATTCCGCCGACAGCGTGGCCGATGTGGTGGGGCTCAGCGCTGAAGGTATCCGTGCCCTGGCGGATACCTTCAGCGCGGCCAAGCGTGCCTCGGTGCACATGTCCACCGGCGTCAACATGGGTCGACAGGGCACCCTCTGCTACTGGCTCCTGCAGATGCTGAGCTTCGTCACCGGCAACCTGGACAGGGAAGGGGGGAATTTCTACAGCGAGGGCTTCTACCCGGCCGCCAAAGCGGGCCGTGCCCGGCCTGACGACAGCCTGTTCTTCTCCACCCGATACGGCGAGCTACGGCATATCCGGGGCGCCCTGCCCAGCAACCTGCTGCCGGACATGATCCTGGATGACGACAACCCTGTGCGGGCCCTGGTGGTGATTGCCGGCAACCCCCTGCTCAGCGTGGGCGGCGAGGATCGCTGGCGCCAGGCCCTGGAAAAACTGGACCTGCTTGTTGTCATCGACCTGTTTCGCAACGCCACCGGGGAGTACGCCCACTTTCTGCTACCCTCCGCAGATATGCTGGAGCGACCGGACATCAATATCTGCGGCTTGGGCATGCAGTACCGCCCCCATGTGCAATACACCGATGCCGTGGTGCCGCCAGCCCATCAACGCAAGGAAGAATGGTGGATCCTGTCCCGGCTACTGCAACGCATGGGCTTAAGCGCTCCTCTGCTGGAGCAGACCCCGGCCAACCCCTTCGGGCGACTGGAACATATGATGTCCCGACACCAGCTGGACGTGGCGACCCTGAAGCAGGCCCCCTCCGGTACCGTGGTTCTCGACACCCAGCCCATTGGCCGCCTCTACAGGGACTTCGTGCAGACCGACGACAAACGGGTGGACTGCTGTCCGCCCCTGTTTGCCGAAGCCATTACCCTGGCGCGGCAACAGTTCGATGCCCTCAAACACACTGCCCCGCCATTCCGGTTGATCACTCTGCGGACCAACTACATGCACAACAGCTGGTACCAGAATGTGGCCAACCTGAAACGGGGTCAGCATGACCATAATCCCTTGCACATGAACCCCCAGGACATGGCCTCACTGGGACTGGCTGATGGCGACCATTTGATCCTCAAAAACGAGTACGGGGAAGTGATGGCGCAGGCCCGCGGGGATGACTCCCTGCGGCCCGGCGTGGTAGCCATGACCCATGGCTGGGGCAACCAGAAAACCCCGGGGCTGACCGTGGCCAATCGCTACCCGGGGGTGAATATCAATGCCCTGCTGCCCCACGGTCCGGGCAGCTTCGAAAAGCTGAGCAACCAGGCATTCATGAGTGGCATACCGGTAACCATCAAAGCCGCAGGCAAGCTCGCCTGAAACCCGTGCAAGGCAACCGCTGTCAGTGCCTGTTCAGAAAGGCCTTGAGCGCGGCGATATAATCATCAAACGCCTCGTACTGAGGCACGTGGCCAATGCCGTCCATCTCCACCAGGGCCGCATGAGGAATGCGACTGGCAGCCTCCTTGCCCAGGCGATCATAACGGCCCAGCTGATCCCTTTGCGCTTCCGGAGCCCGGTTACGTCCCAGTGCGGTTCGATCACGGGTACCGATAATCAGTAATGTGGGCAGGGTCAGCCGATCGAAATCATGCACCACCGGCTGGCTGTAGATCATGTCGTAGTGCAATGCGGAATTCCATGCAATGCGCCGGTAATCCGGACCACGCATCCACCCCTGCTGCAGGGTGAGCAGGGGGTCATAGGTCATTTTCCACTGACCATCAAAATAGCTGCGGGTCATGTAGGCTTTGACCTTCTCCGGGTTCTTGTTCATTTCTCCCTGATACCAGGCGTCCACGGACTGCCATGGCACCTGCTTGCGCTGCCAGTCTTCCAGGCCAATGGGGTTAACCAGCACCAGTGCATCGCTGCGATCCGGAAACATCAACGCAAAGCGGGTGGCCAGCATGCCCCCCATGGAGTGCCCCACCACTGTGACACGGTCCACCTTCAGGGTATCCAGCAGACGGCGGGTCTGGTCGGCGAGGGTCTGGAAGCTGTATTGAAAATGCGCCGGTTTCGATGACTTGCCAAACCCGATCTGGTCCGGCGTTACCACCCGATACCCTTCGGCCAATAAGGCCGACATGGTGTCTTGCCAGTACGCACCGGAAAAATTCTTGCCGTGCAAAAGCAGGACTGTTTTTCCATTGCCCTGTTTCGGCGCCACATCCATGTAGGCCATCTCCAGATCCTGTTGCTGATCCTCCAGACTCAACATCTGCACCGGGAAGGGATAGTCGAAATCCGTCAGACGGGCATCAAGAGAAACCGGTGCCGCGACCAGTCGTCCGGCCAGTAACAGTCCCAGCAGCACCAGCCACAACCGCTGTTCTTTCATGGGGCTCTCCTTACTCAGGCGTTGTCAGGGCTTTATGGTCCGAGTGCGCTCACCCTGGCCAGGTTCCCTGCCGGTGATCACGATGACTGGCGCCCACCAAGCAGAAGCGGTAGCCGCACCACCACCTGCAAGCCCCCCAGCGGGCTTTCCCCCAGGGACAGATCGCCGCCATAAGCCGCCACGGTATCGCTGACAATGGCCAGCCCAAGGCCATCCCCCGGTGTGCGTTCGTCCAGCCTCTGACCCCGCTGCAGGACCTGCTGGCGACGCTCAGGGGCAATCCCCGGACCATCATCCTCCACACACAGGCACAGCTGTCCGTCACCTTGATCCAGTGTCAGGCGAATGTGGCTTTTTGCCCATTTGAACGCGTTATCCAGCAGATTGCCCAGCACTTCCAGCATATCGTCCCGCTCCAGTGGCAGAGCGGTCAGCTGGTCCCCTTCTACCGTCACTTGCAGGGAACGGTGATGAGCCCGCTCCAGTGTCGTGACGAGCAGGGGCACATGATCGGCCGGACAAAACCGGTTGCTGGCCGTTACCCCCGCCGCCACGCGGGCCCGTCCCAGCGCCCGGCGGATCGTCGCTTCCATCTGATCCAGCTGCTCTTGCAGCAATGCATGGAGGGCAGGATCCGCGGTTTTCAGTTGTTCATTGCAGCGATTTTTCAACACCGCCAGCGGGGTTTTCAGCGCATGCCCCAGGTCCCCCAGCCCATGGCGGGAGCGCTGCAGCTGTTGTTCGGTATGCCGTTGCAGACGGTTGATTTCCACCACCAGCGGGTGCAACTCCAGCGCCACGTTTTCATTGAGCGTATTGCGCTGGCCACCGCGAAGCTGTTCGATCTCCTTGCGGGCTTGCCGCAACGGCGACAGCCCCCGGCGCAACAACCACTGTTGCACCCCTGCCAACACCAGCAGCACCACCAGCCAGGCAATCAGCACAGCGGTGCGGGTGCGGGCGTACGCGGTCATCACCGGGGTGTAATCCTGGGCCACAACGATGGTCACCGGCTGATCGTTCATCCGGTATTCACCGCGGTAACGCAGTAACTGCTGACCGCCCGGCCCGGGCTGCAGCATCGGGTCCATGCCGGGGGACTCCGGCATGGACAGCGTGGCATCCCACAGTGACCGGGAGCGCCAGCGGCTGTCATCCACCAGCACCACGAAATAACGTCCGGAGAGAGGCCGCCGGTAAGCCGGATGCAGTCGCGTCGGGTCCAGCGTCAGCACATCATTCCGGTCCCGGCCAATGGCGGTGAGCACCCCGGCCGCATCGTCACGCAGCGAGGCGCTGAGCGAGTCACGTTGTTCTCGCTCCAGCCACCACAGCGCCCCCTGGCTAATCAACAGCCCCGCCAGCAGCAAGCTGACGAACAGACTGATACCCAGGCGACGGCCGATGGAGGTCATCCCTGCCCCCCGATAAAGACATAGCCCTGCCCCCGGCGGGTTTCGATCACATCCTTGCCGAGTTTGCGGCGCAGGCGATTCACGTGCACTTCCAGTACATTGGAATCCCGGTCACTTTCGTTGTCATACAGGTGGGAGGCCAGCTGCCCCTTGGATAACAACCGACCCGGGTTGTGCATGAAATATCGCAACATGCGGAACTCGGCCCCGGTAAGCGTCATTTCCTGCTCACCCTGCCAGACACTCTGGCGCTGCTCATCCAGTGTCAGGCTGCCCACACGCAAACCGGCATCATTGACGTTGCCGTGGCTACGCCGCAACAGGGCCTGCACCCGCAGCAGTAATTCATCCGGATGGAACGGTTTGGTCAGGTAATCGTCGGCGCCCAGCTGCAGCCCCTCGATTTTTTCCGACCAACTGTCCCGGGCGGTGAGAATCAACACCGGCACACCGAGCCCCTCTGCTCGCCACTGCCGCAGAACCTGCAGGCCATCCATACCGGGTAGCCCCAGATCCAGAATCACCAGATCGAAGGGATCATCATGGGCCCTGATAACGGCATCTCGACCATCAGCCAGCCAATCCACCGCATAGCCGTGTTCGCGCAACATGGGGATCAACTGATCGGCCAGGGATACGCTGTCTTCCACCAACATCAGCCGCATCAATCGTCTCGCTCATCATCCAGCCAGGCCCCGTCACGGGCATCGATTTCCAGTTCGCGCACCACCCTGTCACGGGTCAACAACTCGATTTCATAAATCAGGATACCGTCATCCCGTTCCAGCTCCACTTCCAGCAAGCGAGCCTCCGGATAACGCCCAAGGATAGCATCCAGTACAGTTTCAAACGGCAGCACCACGCCCTGCTCCCGCAGACGCAGAGCTTCTTCGTGGCTGACATCGTCCGCGATCGACGAAATGGAAAACAGGCCAAGCAGGGCGAGTAACCCCGCCCTGCTGACCCGTTTCGACATTGTCACAATTTCAGTCCCGTTCATCCTTCAGCACATCGCCGGTACTGGCATCAATGTCCACATCCCATTCCTGGCCCTGACCATCACGGAGCTCCACCTGATAGATGTAGCGACCGTATTCGTTTTCCAGATCGGTGTCGGTGATCTGTGCGTCGGGATGCGTATCCATGGCCACCTTGTCCAGCGTCTCCAGAGACTGGATTGTGCCGTCTTTCACTAACTGTGGCACTTGCTGGTGGGGTACATCATCCGCATGAACGGTACCGGCGGCGGCCACGCCGAGCAGGGCGGCAATCAGAGGGGTTCGGGAAAATCTCATGGTGTTGCTCCTTTCCTGTTGGGTTTGAGTCCCTGTCGGGATAGGAAACACTGTAAGAGCACAACCTGAATTTACCCTGAACGCTACCTGAAACCAGCATGAATCCGTGGGCAGCGGATATTTCAGGCATAAAAAAACCGGCCCGAAGGCCGGTTTTTTGCGTCATGCCAGCGATTATTTCTCGAGAATCGCTACCACGCCCTGACCGCCAGCAGCACACACGGAGATCAGTGCGCGGCCGGAGCCTTTTTCGTTCAGCAGCTTGGCCGCGTTGGCGATGATACGGCCACCGGTGGCAGCGAACGGGTGGCCGGCTGCCAGGGAGGAGCCTTTCACGTTCAGTTTGCTGCGGTCGATGCTACCCAGCGCCTTCTTGCGACCCAGACGCTCTTTGCAGAAGGTCTCGTCTTCCCAGGCTTTCAGGGTAGACAGTACCTGGGACGCGAAGGCTTCGTGGATTTCGTAGAAATCGAAGTCCTGCAGGGTCAGGTCCAGCTTGTCCAGCATGCTCGGCACAGCGTAGGCCGGTGCCATCAGCAGGCCTTCTTTCTTGCCGATGAAGTCCACGGCAGCGGCTTCACCGATGGTCAGGTAGGCCAGTACCGGCAGGCCACGCTCTTTGGCCCACTCTTCGGTGGCCAGCAGTACCGTGGAGGCACCGTCGGTCAGCGGGGTGGAGTTGGCCGGGGTCATGGTGCCGTCCGGGCCGCCGAAGCAAGGCTTCAGGGTGGCAAGTTTTTCCAGGGTGGAATCGCCGCGCATGTTGTTGTCGCGCTCCAGGCCCTTGAACGGGCTGATCAAGTCATCCTGCCAGCCATCTTCATAGGACTTGGCCAGGTTCTGGTGGGATTTCCACGCCAGCTCGTCCTGGTCTTCCCGGGCAATGCCCCACTCTTTGGCGGTGATCGCCTGGTGCTCACCCATGGACAGGCCGGTACGGGGCTCGCCGTTCTTGGGGATGTCGGGCATCAGGGATTTCGGATTGAGCAGCTTCAGGCCCAGCTTGGCGCGTTCGCCGTTGGTCTTGGCACGGTTCAGGGCCATGAATACCTTGCGGGCTTCTTCGTTGACGCCCAGGGGCGCATCAGAGGTGGTGTCCACACCACCGGCGATGGCGCAATCGATCTGACCCAGCGCAATCTTGTTGGCCACCAGGATGGCGGCTTCCAGACCGGTGCCGCAGGCTTGCTGCAGGTCATAGGCCGGGGTTTCCGGGGCCAGCTTGGAGCCCAGTACGGATTCGCGCACCAGGTTGAAATCGCGGGCGTGCTTCATTACTGCACCGGCAGCCACTTCGTCGATCTTCTCGCCGTGCAACTTGAAACGATCCACCAGACCGTCGATAGCAGCAGTCAGCATTTCCTGGTTGCTGGTATCAATATACGCAGAGTTGGAACGGGCAAACGGGATACGGTTACCGCCGATAATGGCAACCTTACGTACGGCTTTACCTGCCAGCATAGTCATGTCCTCTAAAGATGGCGGTGAGCAACGACAGCGTGAAAACGCTACAGTATTCACTCGAATGGGCGCAGTCTACCCGCAACCGGCACGGCCTCATTGGCTCAAACGCCTGTTTGACTCCCGGCGCCGGTCAATACACCTGCCACATTGCAGTGATTCAATACGCGCCAGTGTGCGACAGGGCTGATTCCCATGCCCTACGAAAGAAGTCTGATTTTGGCCGTTCTTTCCCTGGCACATCTTTAAACTCGCTCTGGTTGCACTAATGTAGCCAGACACATTCATCTTCTGATGGCAAAGGACAGGATCATGAGCGATACCTATCAGGCGATTGCCAATTCCTCTATGGGCAAGGCGCTGTTTGGCGCAATCAATCTCCCCATCCCGGTGATTCTCGATCGCTGGCAGCCGGGCCAGGCTTCTTTCATCAAGGGCCGCGTACTGGTGGGCGCCGCCAACGGTTCCACCGGTATCGATACCGTCCTCGCGACATTGAAAGGGGCACCGGAAGCACAGGTCGCCGTGCTGGCCAACACCGGCAACGCCACCGAGCTGCAGAAGAAAGCCGGCAAGCTGGGCGTGAGCGCGGACAACTACACCGCCAACCGCGAAGACGATGCCAAGTTCAAGGGCCTGGTATTCGATGCCACCGGTATCCAGAACCCGGATGAGCTGAAAGCCCTGTGGGAATTCTTCCACCCGGTAATTCGCAAGCTGGAAAAATGTGCCCGCGTTGTGGTCATTGGCCGCACTCCGGAAAAACAGACCGGCGCCACCCGTGTGGCCCAGCGCGCCCTGGAAGGTTTCACCCGCTCTGTGGGCAAGGAAATCAAGAAAGGCGCCACCGCCCAGCTGGTGTATGTAGACGAAGGTGCTGAAGCACAATTGGCGTCTCCCCTGCACTTCTTCCTGTCGCCGAAATCCGCCTACGTGTCCGGCCAGGTGGTTCGTGTTTCCGAAGCCGGCTTCAAGGCGACCAAGTTTGACTGGGACAAGCCGCTGGCGGGCAAAAAAGCGCTGGTCACCGGCGGTTCCCGCGGTATCGGTGCGGCCATTGCCGAAGTCCTGGCCCGCGACGGCGCCACCGTGACCGTGCTGGATATCCCGCCCATGGCTGATGACCTGAACCAGGTGGCCGAGCAGATCGGTGGCGATACCCTGGAACTGGACATCACCGCTGACGACGCACCGGCCACCATCGCTGCCAAGGCGAAGGCCATCGGCGGCTACGATGTGGTCGTGCACAATGCCGGCGTCACCCGTGACAAGATGCTGGGCAACATGCCGGAGAAATTCTGGGACATGGTGCTGAACATCAACATCGCCAGCCAGCTGCGCATCAACGAAAAACTGCTGGCTGACGGCGGCATGGGTGAAGGTGGACGCATCATCTCCATCAGCTCCATCGCCGGTATCGCCGGTAACCTGGGCCAGACCAACTACGGCGCTTCCAAGGCAGCCGTGATCGGCATGATCGATGCCTACAAGGACGAGTACGCCGAGAAAGGCATCACCATCAATGCCGTGGCCCCGGGCTTCATCGAAACCCAGATGACCGCCGCTATCCCCTTCACCATCCGTGAAGCGGGCCGTCGCATGAACGCCATGAACCAGGGCGGCCAGCCGGTAGACGTGGCTGAAACCATCGCCTTCTTTGCCAGCCCGGCCTCTCAGGGTCTGACTGGCAACGTGGTGCGTGTGTGTGGCCAGATGCTGCTGGGTGCGTAAACCCAGGAGCGAGTTGAAAGTGTCGAGTTGCGAGGCGACTTGAGGCTTTTGCCGCACGATCCACAAAAGAGCCGCACCGAAAGGTGCGGCTTTTTTGTTTGTCGGTTGTGCTCCCAATTTATCAACGATAGCCGCTGCAGGAGCGGATATTACTGTCGCTTCGCTCGGTTCGTCCCTCAGAGGACTATTCGCTACGCTCACCCTTCGGGCCGCACTGTACTGCATGCGTTACTTCGCTGCGCTCTGTTCCTACAGCGGTTTCATAGATAGGTCGTAGCAAATGCCGCCACGGAAACCCTGGCGCATCCGGTCCCCGGTTTTATCTTTTCGTAACTCGCTCCTCGTCGCTCGCAACTGAATAAAAAGCCCTGCCAGGTCTACCCCGGCAGGGCCTGAAAGATCCCGTGCTCTCCCGCAACGAAACACGGTGTGATCAGCGCGGCGGCACTCAGGCCGCTTTCGCCAGTTTGTCTTCGCGTTTCTTTTTCGCTTTCGCCGCTCCGCCCGGCATGTACTGACGCACATCCCAGAAGAAATAACGCTTCAACACGCTGTTGGCTTCGTCATCATTCTGCCGCCAGCCATACATTGCGGGTTTCTCCCTCTCGATGGCCAGGGTGCCGAAAATCAGCCAGTCGTAAATGGCCAGCGTGGAGGTCACGTTCCTGGCGGAATTGGGGCCACGGGAATGATGATGGTGATGCTGGGTCGGGAAGGTCAGCACATGGGCCAGTGCCCACATGGTCTTGCGCACCCAGGCCCACCGGTGGTTATGGAAATACAGATCCCAGTTCCAGTTCACATGGGTCTGGGCCGCCCAGATGCCCTTGATGGCGGTGCCGATCAGGAACACCTCCACCAGCCCCAGATACAGGCACACCAGCTGGAAGGTGTAGTTGGGCATGATCAGCCACCAGGCCCAGCCGTTCACAAAGGTCTGGGTCACAGACAATTGCCCCTTGTTGTCCTGGCCGCCGGCCAGGTGGTGGGGGCGATGGCTCATCTTGTAGAACGCCTGCACCCATTGCAGCAGCCGGTTCTTCGGTCGGCGGCTGTGGGCAAACAGGTGGAAGGAGCCATGGATAAATTCTTCGATGCAGAAGAAGACGATCAGGGTCGGCCAGAAATACTGCTCTTCAAGCCAGGCCAGGGAGCCCGCACTGCCAGGAAACAGGCCGGACAGCCCCAACGTCAGCAGCAGTAGTACCAGGGGCCGTTGCACGACCACCATCATCAGGGTGGCCAGGAAGGCGACCTTCCAGTCCTGACGGGTCTTTTTCCCGTCGCGGGTCCGTCCGGCGAGGACTTCCCAGATCGCGGCGAGGACAATAAAAACTGTCACAAAGGTAGTGAGTTGCTGGTCCATTGTTATTCTCCGGTTCACGCATGTTGTTGCGCACACCTTTGAAAATAGACACCGGGTATTCCTTTTCCTAATTGATATTTGATATAAGTAATATCCATGAAACTGAATTTACGCAGTGTCGACCTGAACCTGCTGCCAGTATTCCACGCCATCATGGAGGCAGGGCAGCTGTCCCGGGCGGCAGAACAGCTTGGCATGAGCCAGCCAGCGATCAGCGCCGCGCTGCAACGGTTGCGTCATACCCTGGGCGACGAGCTGTTTGTGCGGACTCGCCAGGGCATGTTGCCCACGCCCCGTGCCCGGGAACTGCATCAGCATCTGGCGCCCCAACTGGCCTCCCTGCGCGACGTTCTGGATCCGCGCAATCGCTTTGACCCTGCCACCAGCCAACGGCATTTCCGCCTGCTCAGCACTGATTATTTCGAGATGGTACTGCTTCCGCCCTTACTGCAACGGATCCGCCAGCACGCACCGGACGTAATGCTGGAAGTGGCGCCGGTCGGTGACAACATGGCGGACACCCTGCACAAGGCCCATGCGGACCTGGCCGTGGATGCATTTGTGCCGGAAGACAGCCGGCTACGTCGGCACGTCCTGCTGGAAGAAAATCTGGTGGTGGTTGCCCGGCGGGGTCACCCGCAATTTCGCGGTCGCTGCAGTAAAAGGCGCTTCCTGGAGGCGGAACACGTGGTGTTGCCGGAGCGTCACCGTCGACTGCCGCTGGATCTGGTACTGAACGCGCCGGGCTGGCAGCGCCGCACCGGCGCCAGGGTGACCCAATTTGCCAGTATGCTCGCCGTCACCGCCCGCTCGGACATGATCGCCACGGTGCCCGAGCGTCTGGCTCGCCATTATGCCCATGGGCTGCAATTGCAGATATTGCCGTTCCCGGTAGCGATTCCCCCGGTACCGATTTATGCGCTCTGGCCCGACGCCCAGAACGGGGACCCCGCCCACCGGTGGCTACGTCAGCAACTGGCCGCTTCCCTGGACACTGAACCTGTCCCTTGAATCCCTGTCCAATTACCACCATGTTTGAACACACAGACTTCTGACACAGGACACCCCATGGGTTTCGGTCGCATTTTCTTCTTCATCTTCTCTTTTGCCCTGCTGGAAGTACTGGTACTGGCGAAAGTCGCCGGCCTGATCGGCTGGCCGATCACCATCATCGCCACGGTGGTTACTGCCCTGCTGGGCAGCTATCTGTTTCGTCGTCAGGGACTGGAAACCTGGGTACGACTGAACCAGCGCATGCAGCAAGGTGACATGCCCGGCCAGGAAATGGTGGAAGGGATCATGCTGCTGCTCGGCGGCGCCCTGCTGATCACCCCCGGCTTCATTACTGACGCGGTGGGCTTTGCCCTGCTGCTGCCAGGCTCCCGCCGTGCCATGGCCCGCAAGGTGATCGAGAAAGGTACCCTGCAGGGCTTTACCACCATGCAGGGAGCAGGCTTCACCTACAGCAGTTATACCCGGCAGGGTCCCAACCCGTTTCAGCAGCCCCCCGGCCGGGACGATGGCAATGTGACCATCGAGGGGGAAGCCCACCGCACCGACGAACGCTAATCACAGCGTCAGCGTCGGGGAAATCCCCTGGCGCCAATTGAGGTGGCATGTCTAACCCGGTGCGTCGGCGGTTCAGCCGGTTCGCGCGCGCTCCCCTCCCCCTGCTAAACTCCGCGCCTTTACCTGACCCAGCCCGTTCGGCGGAGGCGCCATGAGCCTGTTTCTCAACCCCATTGTCTGGTCCGTGATTCTGCTCATGGGCCTGAGCATTGCGCGCATGAACGTGGTACTCGCCCTGCTCTGCGCGGCGCTGGTGGCCGGCATGGGCAGTGGCCTGGATCTGCAAAGCACCCTGTCTGCCTTTGGCGACGGCCTGGGTGGCGGCGCCAACATCGCCCTGAGTTATGCCCTGCTGGGGGCCTTTGCGGTGGCCATTGCCCGCTCCGGGATTACCGAATGGCTGGCCGCACGGATCATTGCCCGGCTCGGTCGCACCCCGGCGCCGGACCAGCTGCGTCTGATTCGCACGCTGCTACTCACGGTGCTGCTGGCCGCCGCCATCATGAGCCAGAACCTGGTGCCCATTCATATCGCCTTTATCCCGATCCTGGTGCCACCGCTACTGGAAGTGATGCACCAGCTGCGCCTGGACCGGCGACTGGCGGCCTGTGTGCTCACCTTCGGGCTGATTACCCCGTATATGGTGTTGCCGGTGGGTTTCGGCAGCATTTTCCTGCATACCCAACTTGGCCCCAGCCTGGCAAAAGCGGGTCTGGAAATTCCCAAGGGGGAACTGCCCCTGGCCATGCTGCTTCCCGCTGCCGGCATGGTGGTGGGCTTGATT
>Ga0208452_1000003_pt1 | contig 83024 bp, 63 predicted proteins | sample Virmet3611_800_FD_185734 | JGI IMG/M metagenome (GOLD analysis project Ga0208452, IMG submission 185734) | Marine viral communities from the Southern Atlantic ocean transect to study dissolved organic matter and carbon cycling - metaG 3611_800... | ecosystem: Environmental > Aquatic > Marine >... | reverse complement strand
GCCCCGGCCGACTGGCCGGCGGCATCGGCAGCGACCAGGCCCTGACGCTGGCCGGCCACCGGGATACTCACTTTGCCTTTCTGGAAACCCTGGAAAACGGCGATTCGCTCACCGTTCAACGGGCCGACGGCGCCAGGCAACGCTTCCAGGTCAGCAGCCAGGAAGTCGTCGACAGTCAGGCGCACCCATTACAGATCCCCCGCAACGACCGGCAGCTGATCCTGATTACGTGCTACCCCTTCGACGCTCTCACCCCCGGCGGCCCCCTGCGCTACGTCGTCATCGCTCAGACATGACCGTGGGAGTGGTCGTTCGATCGCGAATGTCGCCCACGGCGACGAAAGTGAAGGAATGAGGCTTGCGAGGATGGGGATGATTGAACCGAAGAAAAACACCAGACTGAGGGCATCACCTCCGTTGAGACAGTCAGCACCATTCTGCGACTTGCGGATCAGACTGGCAGGCTTTTTCAGCCCTGGTAGTCACTACAACGCCCAAGTTTCTCGCTGGCGAGATAGGCACAGAACGCCTCAACATCATCGTTGGCGTAGGTATTGGCAATCAGCTCACCGGGAATCAGCCCCTCATCCCAGCGAGTCGCGATCACCCTGTGGCCCCTGTCTTCTTCATCCGCCGGATAAATTTTCACCTCGGCGGTTGTCTGATGAATGTAAAGATCCCGAAGCGCCCGGGAACAGCGAAACTGCCCGGCCCCTGCATCACTGCTGCATCTATAACCGGCTTCTGAAAAAAAGGTTTCTGCCGCAGCGAACAGGCGCTCGGTGTTTAAAGGCTCCTGGTGCTGTGAGGAAATTGTTCTGGGCGTATCGCCCGTCACATTGGTACAACCGGATAGAAAAACAGGCACTAGAACCAATGCCGAAAATACAATTTTCATAAAAATCTTTTTTGATAAAGAATTTACGGTTCGAGCGCCTCATTAAAAAATATCCACCTTCTCCCAGAAAATACATCAAAGGCGAATGAACTAACCACGGCATAAAGACACATAAACGGGACACGCATAAATTTCACTCGAGTTATCGTTTGTAACGGTGTGCCGTGCCACGCGGCCCTTCCCCAAAACCCACAGGAGGGAACTACTGATGGCGAGGGTAGCTGTCAGATGATAGCCGTCAGCAAACATAAAGGGGGTAGGATATTTTCCAATTTATGTTCCAGAATTTATCTTGGGACAACGCGGTCATTGCCAAAAAGCGAACTTCTCCACGCTCACTTTGGGGCAACTATTGCGTGAGGCAGATTACCTTTCCCTGTGAGGGCAGTCCCGCAGGTTCGCTTGTACGTAATAGTCCGGATCCGTTTTGAGCAGGGCTCTTGCCTCTTTTCCAATTCCTCGCTCATTAGAGGCCAGCTCGGACCGAACTGTGGATGATTTGTCCTTGGCCAACATCAATTCCAGGTCCAGGGGCAGATCCGCTTCAGCAGCAACCGTCGCTCGCACCCTTTCGTCTCCCCGCTCGATCAGCTGTTGAGTGAAGGGGGCAGTCAGCTTTGGATGGCTACGGTACAGGGAGTGGACAATATCCCACGTTGGCTTATTTATCAGGGCTTCAATATGCTGACTGCTCAGGCGCCAGTTTTGAGCGGTGTAACTCCTTACATCCTGATGGGGGTCCTGAGCACAACGCATAATGATCTCCGGGTCAGTAGCAAACAGACCGCAATTCATTCGAGCCTCAGCATTTTTGTGGGAGGCCAGATACTCTTGAACCGTCATAAGTTTCATCGTGGCGAGGTTTTTTCCAGCCTTAGGTGTCAGACTGGGGTCGGCATTTATCGACCGGAACAGAATGTCTTCATTGGCGGTGCATTCGATCAGCCCCTGCAAAATTTCGAGCTCGCCCGTTTCAATCAGCTTCTCTGCGATACGGCTATCCAATCTTCTGTTACGGGCCAATGATCGAAGCACCTTATCACTACCATGAGCTGCATAATGATGTTGAATTTCTGCATTGCCGGTTCGACCAGCCACCGTCATCTGTATGGACTCATCTTCATCCTGATAGAAAGGCTCAAGGGTGGCCTCGTCGTAAACCCGTGTATCGAAAGCCCTTTCGTACCAATCTGGCTGACCTGGTTCTTGCAAGTCTCTGTCCGGTGTTGACCTTCTACGGCTCAACAACTTCAAGGCTTTAAGTCTTACTGAGGGGGCGGGGTCACCAAACAGCGATTCCAGGGTTTCATCTCCAGTATTATCATGCTGTGCGACGGCGGATCGGACGTTATGATCAGTATCGTTTGCCAACATAGAGAGTGAGTCGCTGGGGGCAATGCTGTTGTTGGCCACTTGAAGTCTAACAGCAGATTGCTTGTCCTCGGCCAGATCACGCAGGATGCTCAGTGAAACTGCTTCTTTGGCCATCCGTATTCGGGTTTTTTTTTGGCCCTTGTTTTTAAACTGCTGTTTTTTTGCACTTACTGGCTTTTCCGTTTCCCCCTGTGCCTTGAATTTGGGGTTTTGTTTGGCTGCCGCAGCAACGGCTGCTGACTTGTCATCGGCAAGAAAATTTAGCACCTCAATGGGGCAGGCCTTGTTTTTGGCGACGAGCTCCCTGACAACTTCTTTCTTGTCGCGCCCGAGGATCTCATACATGAATTGGGTAATGTCGGTGCGCTTTGCCAGCCGTTTCTTTACCAAGGTGTCTTCGTCAAACACATGAGGTTGCAGGTTTGCGATATTTGCTGTCTGGTTGGTGACAGCTTTTCTGCGGCGCTTAAGGTCATCGCCCCGCAGATAAAAATTGGACACATGCCCAGGGGCCACACCCTCGGTAAGCCATTGATCCAGAAGCCAGTCCGCATAGGGTCGAGGTCTTATGGCATTGGCGTCTTCCAGCAGTAGCAGTGCATACCCGGGGTTTTTGGCCAGGGAGCTCATCAGGTAATAAGCATAATGGCCCTTCAGGCCCTCTGGGCACTTCGGATGCCGGGCAATCAGCTTCGACACGAACAGTTGGCGGGTTTTTCTGCCTCGCTGCAACTGAAACAAGCCCTTGCCTTTAGAGTCGAGCACGGTGGTAAGTGTGGCGCGCCAATTAGGTTCGTCAGCGGGGGGGCTTTCTTTACTGGTAGTTGCCGCTAGGGCGCGCCAGACTGCTTCGAATTCTGTTGTGTCAGCCAGTTCGCGCAGACTGAACTCATCCGCGTCCTCCACTAGCCGAAGCTGTTGCGCTTCTGTCAGAGAGGTATTCGAGGCTAGCGCCAAGTGCAATTCCTTTTGGCCAGAGCTCAGTAACTGCTCAAGCGTGTCCGGCGGGGTTCGGGCATTGAAGGCAACAGATTGCCGAACGACTATAGACGGGTCTTTGCTGAGATTCTGAAGAATCTCTTCTGGGCAGTTATTGTGTAAAGCAACTCCTGCCCTGACAAACGCTTTTTCATGCTGAGCCATTTCAATTAGCGTGTTGGGCGCGGTTGAGCTATCACCCAATTTTTTGATCAATGCGTCGGCATTCATGTTTTTGACAGGCGTCTGGGGCGCCTTGGGGCGCGCGGCCTCTGCTAGTTTTGCCGCATGAATGGCATTCTCTGGACAGGCTGGATTTTCCTGTGCGGCCTTTCTGACCGTCTCATCCTTATCCTGGGTGAGGTTTGCCAACACGCTGGCTGGGCAACGGGTGTTTTCTGCCAGGGCCTGTCGTACGGTTTTGGCCCGATCCTCGCTGATTATTTGGGCCAGACGTTCCGATAGACTGAGCCTCTGTGCAATCTGTTTCCGAACGTGAGCGGACTTGTCCCTGGTGTAGGGTTCAACCAGCGCCTCATCCAGTCCTTCTTGGCCCAGCAAATAGCGCTTCTCAAGCACACCCAATCTTGGCAACCAATACTTTGCCATGTACCAGTGGATCTTGGCATCCGGATTGGTATTCAAACGCAGGTTGCGGCTACCATAATGATAGCGAACCGCAAAATAGGGTTTGTGATTAGCCAGTTTTTCCCACGCTGGGTCCTGGCGATAGGATTCCAAATTCGGGTTGAAGGCGGTGTCTTCTGGGAAAATGTGCAGAAATTTTGCCACTCTGTCGATGGAAGTACTAATGTGTCTGGCCGCAAGTCTCGCAACATCCACGCAGTCGTAGTGCCTCTCGATCAGGCGGTCAAGGTCTTTTATGGTGGTGGATGGAACCTGTAGGGCGAGAAACAACAAGGCTTCTTTCTCGTTGGTCGGTTGGCCACTTTCCATAAACCCCTGTATCTCTCTGACTGCTTTTTCTCCCTTTGACTTCAGGACCTCATTGGGAGTGTTCACATTGGCCAACGCATCGAGGAATGCTCGATAGGCATCGCTGTGCTCTGTGCTGGTTTCTGTTGAGTTGTTGGCCATGAATACCTCGTTGACTTGTTTGAGTTGGAATCGGCGGCTGGCTGTGGCGTTCAATTGGATAAGCGGGCTACTTGCCCAAAAGGGAATTGGTCGCTTTCCAAACCACCTGAAGTGACAACCCAGAGTGTTTCCGCTGAGGGAGGGCGCTCGGGAAAGGCGCCAAAACCATCCGTGAAATAAATGATCAGGTCAAATTCCTGGGTCTGGCTGGTTCGATTCATATGCTCGAAAAATACAGAAAAATCTGTACCGCCCCCGCCAATAGGTATTGAGGCGGCCGATTGAGGCGCCAATTCGTAGGGTCCGTAGATGCCTGCGTCAACATAATAAAGCACGACGTTTATGAAATGGTATGTGTTCTGGATGGCCACCAATTCAGAGCAAAACTGCCTCAACTCTTCCTCATCAATAGACCCACTGGTATCGATTGCCAACAGAATATCAAGGCTCTCTGATTCAAGCTTGTCGAGGTAGATCCCACGGTAAACAAAGCGTCGATCGAAACCGCTAAAGTCCGAAGGCGTTCGAACGGTGAAGTTCCACAACAACCAGCGCCAGTCAAGCTGGGGGTTCATTAATCGGTCTATTTCCCTGAGCATTCCGGCAGGGAGTGTACCTTGTTGCTTGGAGCCATACTTCATGGCCACTTCCGCTTTGCGAAAAACATTCTTCCAGTAACGTTCGGCGGAGTGACCGGCGGTAGGGACTGAGGGTTTGCCGATGGTGTTTTCTGGGTAGGCAAGGTCGTTTAGGACGGGATACAGTTTTTGAATAACCCCTTGTATCTGGGCCTCGTTTGGTCTCGGCTTTCCATCGCCACTGTCATACGGCTCGGTCAATGCGGCCTCTCGGATCGAATCCGAGCTCTTGTGCAAATTCATCAGACTTTCGTAGACCTGTTCCACACTTAACCCAGAATACCGGGTTTCCAGAGAGGTCTGTGGTGGCACATCGAAGTCGCCAGCTTCAAGAATGATATTGTTGACAACGATATCTGAGGCGATATTCCAAACCGTCCTGTTGCGAACTCCAACGCGAATCGCATGTAGCAATGCTGTATGCAGGGTAATGTGCAGTAATACACCAGTTTTTTCCCTCTCCAGAAGTCCCCTAAAGTAGGCTGGGTTAATGGAAATATCACTGCCATCGGTTTCAAACTGTTCGACCCGCTCCACAAAGCGATATCGTGCAAACATCGACAGGGTGGCGAAAAAAGGGTGAGCTTTCCTCAATTTTAGTAGGTAAGCGGTGATTTCCCGTTCCATTTATGAAGCCATCATTTGGGCATAATCGAGCAGAAAGTTCTTGAGCTTCTCTTCCTGCAAAATCGACTGCTGAAGGTCTGCCATCAGGTTACTTTCTCGCAGAAGGGGAAAGGCATCTGCAGCATAGAGTTGCACCCACTCTGCTGAAGCCTTGTCGACCAGCCAGCGCAGGGCATTCAGCGTGGCTTCCACAGTTCTGGATTGCGCTACCAGGCTCATGACCGTCGCGTAGCGCAAGGAGATATCGTCCGGGAATTCTGGAGATTTTTTGCCGGAAACGATGCTCAGGATATCGGGTATCTTTTCGGCAATGTCCACATAAGCATAGAATTCTGCGGCGGCGCTTAAGCCAACCGCCGGTTCTATATCCAGTCCTGCCGAGTGAAGCTGGGCAGCCATCTCCCAGCTTCTGGGTGAGGGCCACGCCATTTCATCTGGAAGGATTTTGTGCAGCAAATCCTGCCGAAAAGCCAAAAAGCCGATAATGGATTGACTGAGTTCCCGTTGAAAAGCATAGCGTTTGAAACTGTCGATACAGGGCCCCACCTCAAAGTGCATAAAGCGATTGGCCAAGGGGGCCGGCATATCAAATACTGAAGCGCGGTCCACTTTACGATTGCCAGCCGCCCAGATAAACCAGTTTTCAGGTAATTGATAGTTGCCCACACGTCGGTCGAGGATTAGTTGTTGGGCGACCCCCTGCATTGCAGGGGGAGCCATGTTGATCTCATCCATAAATAGAATGCCACTGCCCTTGCGGGGCAAAAACTCTGGAGGTGCCCAATAGGTGATACCGTTTTCAGGAACCGGCAACCCTCTAAGGTCGGTTGGTGCCAATTGACTTAAGCGCACATCGACAAAATCAAGTTCATGGGCTTGCGCGATCTGTTGAACCAAGCTCGATTTCCCAATACCTGGCGGCCCCCAGATCATGGCGCTTAGGTTTACCCGGTTCTCAATCAAGCCCGTAAGATACTCTTTCAGTTCCAAAGGAGTCATAAATCAGTCAGTTTCCTGTTGAAGGTATGGCGCTGCATGGGAAATCCCAGCCAGCAATCTCAGCACGCCCTTGAAAATTCTTTATTGCTTATACTATTTCTAGTGGTAGATCTTTATTCATTCTATGCTCTCTCAGAACTATAGATGCCTAACGCCCGCCATAAACGGCGCGAGGAACCAACGCCCGGCAACCGAAGGGAGCGAATTTAATGGCCTTGTTAAATACGGTCTCTAAAGGGATTTTCATTTAGCACCTGCTTTTGTTCTGCTTCTTTACGCTTTGCCCAACCTGGATTTACCGCTTTCAAGAGTTCCAGCTCCTTTTGAAACCACAGCCGTCTAGAATCTTGTTCTTCAATTCTGTTCTTCAACTCCCACGATCTAGCAAGGTCGCCAACATCTCCTTCGACTAACCAATAGAGTATGTCATCAACATCCTTGGTCTTCCGACGTTCAAATTCAGAGCCCCGCTCGGTAACTACAAGATGGTATTCATCACCAACTATTTCGATATGCGGTGCGCCGGAATGTGTAGGTGAACTAGCGACAGAGAACAGATATGCAGGCTTGCTCTCGCCGCACAGAGCTTTTCCGATACGAGCCACCTCTTTCTGTATGTACTCGATACTCATCATAGGAATTTAACAGCGTATTAGGACGAACGAATCGACTTAACTCAATTCGACATAATTATTTCTGGGTTATCCCATTGGTCACGAATAATTTGATATTGGTTAGTGACTTACCCCCAAATTGAGAATATACCCCAACTGACAAATCGCGAAGGTTCGACATAATGCCAGTACGAGTCTGCTTTTTGGCAAAGCCCCTCCCCTTTGAAAATCACTTTATATCAACCTGTTAGCATTTTCTGTAAGCCATATCCTACAAATTCTGAGCTGGCTCTGGTGAAAACAAGAAGGTGGGCGGGTTTGTGGTGGATGGGTTGTTCGCCATGCGAGCATAGCTCCTACAGGATAAGAATCTGGCGGGTATAAAAAAACGCGGCCGTAGCCGCGTTTTTTTGGTGCTGAAATCCTGAGGATTTATCGCCCGATAATTTCCCGGGAGATGATTTCTTTCATGATTTCGCTGGTGCCGCCATAGATACGCTGGATGCGGGCATCCACGTAATCGCGGGAGATGGGGTATTCCTGCATGTAGCCGTAGCCACCGAACAGCTGCAGACATTTGTCAGCGACCACGCCTTGCAGCTCGGTGGTGGTGAGCTTGGCAATGGAGGCGTTGGTGGCGGTGAGTTCGCCACGGTCATACTGATCGATGCATTGCTCGCCGTAGGCGCGGTTAACCACCACCTGGGCGTGCAGGTCTGCCAGTACGAAGCGAGTATTCTGCAGGCTGGAGATCGGCTTGCCGAAAGCCTGGCGCTCTTTGGTGTATTCAATGGTGCGCTCGATCATGCCTTCACAGGCGGCGATGGCGCCCAGGGCCAGGATCAGGCGTTCGCGGGGCAGTTCGTTCATCAGGTTGGCGAAGCCTTTGCCTTCACCACCCAGAATCTGGTCGGCGCCCACTTTCACGTCTTCGAAGAACAGCTCGGAGGTGTCCGCAGCGTGGTGGCCCATTTTTTCCAGGTTACGGCCGCGGGCGAAGCCCGGCAGGGAGCAGTCCACGGTGAACAGGGTCATGCCCTTGGAGCCGGCGTTGGGGTCGGTCTTGGTGGCGAGCACGATCACATCGCAATGCTGGCCGTTGGTGATGAAGGTTTTCTGGCCGTTGATGCTGTAGCCGTCACCGTCCTTGTCGGCGCGGGTCTTCATGCCCTGCAGGTCGGAGCCGGCACCGGGTTCGGTCATGCCGATGGCACCTACGGCTTCGCCGGTGACCATTTTCGGCAACCAGGCCTGCTTCTGCTCTTCGGTGCCCAGGTGCAGGATGTAGGGAGCAACGATATCGGAATGCACGGAGATGTTGGAGGCCAGGGCGCCGTAGCCGGCACGGGAGGCTTCTTCCACGATCACGGCAGACAAGCGGAAATTGGCGCCGAAACCGCCGTATTCTTCCGGCACGTCCACGCACAGCAGGCCATTTTCGCCCAGCTTGTTCCACAGTTCACGGGGGAACATTTCGGCTTTTTCCCACTGGTCGTAGTGGGGGGCCACTTCGTTTTCCAGGAATTTTTTGACGTTGTCGCGGAACAGTTCGATTTCGTTTTGATCAAGCATTTCACACAGTCCTGTTGGTCCAAGGCGCCACCCCCAGACGGAAGGTGACAAAACAATGGGCCACATTCTAGCGGCCCAGGGTGAAGGCAACATCATCCCAGGGTGACTGTCCGGTCCGCTGTATACCGCAGTATCAGGGCGCGAGGCAGGAGGCACGAGCACCGAAAGGCGCAACCCGAGGCGTCGAAGCTCACTTCTCGCCCCTGGAATCTGATGGCTTCAGGACTACGGGCAGAGGCAGATTCAGAGAGCCCCGTTTCGAGTAGCGAAAAGCGCCAGGGTTCCTGACTTGGTTTTCGCGACTCGAAACTCGTCCCTCGCTCCTGCCTTACTGCGGCTCGATGCGAATCTCCGCCTTGAGGGAATTGGCCACGAAACAGTTGCGGTGGGCCGTGGCATGGAGCTTGTCCAGGGCGGCGGCATCCGGTTCCTGACCATCATCGAACACCACCCGCGGGCGCAGCACGATGCGGGTGATGGCCATGTGCCCATCCGCGGTCTTCTCCACGGTGCCAACAGGTTGATCGATGTAGCTGAGCACCTTGAGGCCCTGTTTGGCGGCAACCGAAAGGAAGGTGAGCATATGACAACTGGAGGTGGCGGCAATGACCGCCTCGTCCGGGCTTACCCGGTTACCGCTGCCGAAGTAATCCGGTGAGGCCGAGGCCTGCACCACTTCACCGCCGGCGAAGGTCCATTCGTGTTCCCGGTTGAAGTGTTCGTAATCGAACGACGCGCCCGGCTTGAGATGCCAGGCAACCGTTGCACCGTATTCACTCATGATTCCGCTCCCTCTGTTGCATCACGGTTTTCTGTTCTCCTGCTTTAACCATGATCCTCGTCGACGGGAATCGCAATACTGTTTCAGATCAATGTTCTGGTCGCGGTGCCAGGAGGCAGCGCTCCACCTGATCCAGCACGCGGTTGCTGTACAACAGGGCGCAGTGACCCAGATACGGCACATTGATGTTGGCTTCAGCGCCGTCGAGCACGGCGGTGGACACCGGCAATACAAAGTTATCCAGGTTCGAATAGATGGAGAAGAAGCGGGCACCACCGGGGCAGCTGCCGCCTTCCGCCAGCTCCTGCACAAAGGGACTCTGGTAGCGCATCTGCGCGGCAGAGCCCTGGGCCGGGAACAGGCCGGCAATCCGCGAACCATAGTGGGGGCTGCCCAGGGTGATCACCCGATCAACCTTGCCGGCCAGACCCAGGTTTTTCAGGGCGTAGCGAGTCAGCGGCCCGCCCATGGAATGGCAGATAATATGGGCTTTTTCCGCCCCGGTGGACGCCAGGATCCGCTCCACATGGTCGTTGACCTGCTGGGCCAATTTACGCGCATTGATGTGCGGCGGGGTGTAGCTTACCGAGTAGACATTGCCCCAGCCGCGCCATTTCAACCGCCATTGCATGAACAGGAAGTTGGCGCTGTTGCCGCCGTAGCCATGCACCAGAATCAGCGGGGTCTCCCCGTGGTGGCGGCTGCGCACCGGCGATGCATCGTGAATCAACCGCAGCGGATAACTGAACACCAGCACGGTGAGGCTGGCGGCTTCCTTGATGATGCCCACCACGGTCGGTAACAGACGCAGCGGCGGCTCATCGGGGAGCTGGGCCTGTTCGGGAAAGCTGCGTCGGTCGTAGAACCAGCACAGGTAGAACAACAGGGTGATGGACACTGTGCTGAGCACCGCCAGTGCCAGAAGAAAAATGATCAAACCCATCCTGTGATTACTCCGTTGTTGTTTTTACCGACGCTAGGCCAGTGCCGGGGCGAATGAAGCGCCGCTGGTATGACTGTCGGACAAGGCGTGAAGAGAATTCACAATTGCCCCCTATCTCACCCGCTGGAGCCTTGCTCGCAAAGCGAAGTCCCGGTGGCAATCTCAACGCTCCAACGCGGCTTTCTTCGGCTAGGAGAGCAGGCCCTGCTCCTGCAGCCAGGTTGTACAGTGCGCCACCGCCTCGGCCAATTTGTCGTTCTGCCCGAAGTAGTAGTGATTGGCCCCGGCCACCTCACACAGGGTGGCCTGCCCTGATTGGAACCCGTCGAACAGCCGGCGGGTATGGCTGGGGGTACAGGCATTGTCTGCGGTGTTACCAATCACCAGGGCGGGCACCCGGATGCGACCGGCACAGGCCGGCCCGTTAGCGCGGGAATCGTCGTAGCTCCACTGGCTCAGCCAGCCACGCAGGGTGTTGAAACGGGCCAGGGCCACCGGACCGTTGTTAACGGTTCGCGGGTCGCCCAGATAACAGGTCCCCGGGGGGCGCTCATTGGGGTCCTGCTGCGGGTCCAGCCAACGGACGTCGCACATGGTGCGGTGGACGATAAAGCCGTATTCCTCGTTTGGCAGGCCGCGGTTTCGAAAATCCGCCAGTTTCTCTTTCACCCAGCAGGTAATGCGCCGGTTGCGGTCGATCTGGGCCTGGCGGAACCGGGCCACGAACGCCTCGCTGTAGGGCGGCTGGTTGGGGCAGTCCGGATGATAAATATCCAGCTCCCGGTCCCGCTGCTCCGGATCGCTTTCATCCAGCACGGACGGGTCCAACCATTCAGTCATGGTAATAGCCCGGGACACATGGGCGGCGAGCAGCATGATGCCGTCTGCGGGGATCAGTTTCCGGGCCGTCAGGTCGTAGGGGTCTCCCGCCGGGGTGTCGGTGATCTGCGGATCTTCCGCTTCCGCCTGGTAAAGCAGACTCAGGGAGCCGCCGCCGGACCAGCCCGCCAATACCACTGTTTCAAAACCCAACCGCTCTTTGGCATCGCGCACACAGGCGCCAAGATCGGCCACCACTTTCTCCATCAGCAAGGCGCTATCGGCGCCCCGGTAGCGGCTATTGCAATAGATCACCGACACCCCGGCTTTCGCCAGCGCCGACACCATGGGCAGGTAGGCGCCACCGCCCACCGGGTGCATGAAAATCACCACCGTCTTGCCGGGCCCGCTTTTCGGCGTCAGCAGGTGGGACTCCAGGGCCACCAGATCCATGGGGCCTGCATAGGTGTCCTTGAAACGGGATTGTTCACTGAAGGTGACCAGATAGGGGGTACGGTCATAGTGCTTGCTCATTGCTGCGCAGCCTTGTCGCTGGGGTTCTTGATCTTTGAGAAATCCGTTTTGCTCATGTCGATGCCGCGCAGGTCCAGGGCGGCAGCACCGAAATTGCGCTCTTTCAGGGCCCGGGTTTTTTCGGTCCATTCCTTGAGCACGCGGTGAGCGTTGGCGGCATCCTTGGCCACCACCGCCTCGTAGTCCGGATCCTTGATGGTGATTTCCAGGGGAATGCCGTTGGGGTCAAAGAAATAAATGGAGTGAATGAACTCGTGGTCGATGGGCCCAAAGCAGGGGCGACCGGCCTGATTGATGCGACGACGCCAGGCTTTAAGCTCTTCCCGGGTGTCCACTTCAAAAGCCAGGTGCAGGTCGAAGGCGCTGCGTGCGCGGAACAGTTTTTCATCGGCCCCTTCCGGGGCGTCGAAAAAGGCGATGAAGTTGTCGTCACCCATCTTGAAGAACAGGTGCATGTAGTCGATCTTGCGCCCGGTACCCGGCTCCTCGTCGAAGACCATGGCCAGGGTCAGCGGCAAACCCAGCACGTCCTCGTAAAACCAGCGGGTCTGCTCCGCATCGCGGCAACGGTAGGCACTGTGGTGCACATGCTTGAGCATGGCACACTCCGGCAGGCTGCTCATGGTTGGCTCCTGATTGTTGTTAGAATTCGGATGCCATTGTTGCCACAGGCTGGCCGGGAACTGAAAACCAAAACCACCAAGAACCTGTCAGTTCTGGACATTCGCGCTGGACCGGTGACAGTGGCAAACTGTCTGCCCCTTTTATCGGCAGCATGGCAACGCAAATGGCAGACACGGCAATCATCAACGAAGTTGGCCTTCGTGACGGCCTGCAGAATCAACCGGTTACCGTGGACACGGACACCAAGGCCCGACTGGCCCGGCTGCTGGTGGATGCGGGCATGCGCTACCTGGAACCGGTGAGCTTTGTCAGCCCCAAGGCCATTCCGCAAATGGCCGACGCCGCGGCCCTGACGCCCTTGCTGCCGCAGGGAGAGCATCTGCACTACACCGCCCTGGTCCCCAACCTGAAGGGCTATCAGCTGGCCAGGGAGGCGGGCTACCCCACGGTGGCGCTGGTGCTGTCCACCACGGATTCCTTCAACGAACGCAACCTGCGCATGAGCCTGGAGCAGGCGGCGCAGAGCTGCGAGACGATCATCCAGGCCGCCAGGGAAGACGGCATTGCCACACGCACTTATATCTCCGGCGCCTTCGCCTGCCCCTACGACGGCCCGGTGCCGGAAAGCCTGCCCCGGCAGCTGGCCGAGCGCATGTTCACCGCCGGCAGTGACGAGGTGGCCATTGCCGACACCATCGGCGCCGGTAACCCGCAACAGATGAAAGCCATCATGGCGCCACTGATTCGCGACATCGGTGCAGAGCGCTTTTATGTGCACCTGCACGACACCCGCGGCCTGGCCGCTGCCATGGCCTGGGAAGCGGCCGATCTGGGGGTGAGGAAATTCGACGCCTCCGTGGGCGGGCTGGGCGGTTGCCCCTTCGCGCCGGGCGCCACCGGCAATATGGCCACCGAAGACCTGGTCTACCTGCTGGAAAGCTGTGGGCTGAATACCGGTATCAATATTGAAGGGCTGCGTGAAGCAGTGGCGCTGGCCGCCGAAGCCACCCAGCGCCCCCTGGGTGGGCGCATTCTCGACTGGATGGCCTCCCAGGAAAAACAGGGCAAGACGCCCTGCCTGTGGTAATCAAAAAATTCGCACCGAACCCTTTGTAAAAAACGCCGGGCAGTATGAATGCCCGGCATTTTTTGAGTCCTTACCTTGCTTTTCAGGGGGTGTAGGGATAGCGAAACTCGCCTGACAACGAGATTGAATTATCGTTACCCGGCAAAACGGGTGCCATATTCCTGGCTACCAGCGTGGCGATATAGCTCCCCTCTACCATTCCGTCACTGACACTGGTGACATTGATAGTGCAAGACGCCCCTTCAGACAGATTCTGTGTGCCTGATTGAGTATAGGTGGCACCGTACGGAATATCCGCGGGGGTAGAGATCGTCATGGTCGGTTTCAGACCGCCCACATCCGTGTTGCAGGTAAAGCTGCCGACCTGCATGGGAATATTGGACCACACCATCCGCATCTGGTTGTTTGGGGATTCCAGATCATCAAACAGGCGGAAGAAGAAGCCATTGGTGCCGTTGGAAGAGACCTCCGATGCCAAGAGGAACCGCTCACCGGCCACAAAATGGGTGCTGCCCTCATCGATGGTCATGCTGATGCCCTGCGCCTCACTGCCCAGCGCACCATCGTCACCGTTATTGGCGGCATGGAAGGTCTGGGTAGTGAAGTTGCGGAACTTGCCGTGTACAACCAGGGTCCGCTCCGCTTCCGGCAGTTCGATATCGCCTGTTCCCAGGCCGGAGCCAAAGGCAGCACCACTTCCGTTGCTGGGCCCCATCAGGGTAGCGGTGTACGAACCGATATACTTGCGCCCGGCATTTTGTTCGATGGTAACGGTGCAATTACCCCCGTTGGCACTCTGGAACTTGAACAGGGGATCGCTGACGGTGATCCAGCCCATCTTCAGGGTCACTTCGGTGTCACCATCGTCGCAGCTGTATTGGCCCGCCGCCGGGTTGTTGTTGCTGCCGGCCTGCAGTTGGAATTTCAGCGCATGGTCCGGATGGGAGCCATCCAGCAGGGGCCGGCCACCCAGGAAATGCCCGGAGCGCATCTCACGGGTACCACTATCAATCGTCATGTCCCAACGGATCTCGTCCGCCAGGGCCGGCGCTTCGCCTTCGGTACCGGTGTGAATAAAGATTCGGAACTGGCCACCGCCCAGAGTGATCTGCTCATCATCCTTGTCGTTGCCCAGGGTGGCACTGATGATGTGTCCTTCCGTGGCGCCGTTGCTAAAGTGGTAATCCACATCCAGTTCGCATTCGGTCGCAGTCCAGATTTTCTGAAGCGGCGGCGTGGCGGCATAGTCAACCGTCAGCAAGGACACTCCCGTGCTGGCGCTGCACAACTGGGTCCCCAAGGCGCCATGGGCCACGTTCACCTGGACCCAGATCAGATCATCACCATTAAACGGTTTGCTATCAATGGTGTTGAAATCACTGTCATAGTTGTGAGCGCGGATCTGACGCTTGGCGGTGGTTGCCATGAACGATTCAATAAAGGGTTGCTCCATGGCCCAGATCTTTCCGTCATGCATAATGGCAACCCCGTTACGCATATCGAGCAACTCTGCGCCTGGCTCTGGCACCGGATCGGTGTTCTCTTCCTGAATCAAGGCACGCGTGGTGGCGCCGGCACCGTCATCATGGATGATTTCGATGACTTCAAGATCCGCATTGAGATATAGCCGAACCCGCTCATCGCTATCTGACTGACCATAGTTCACAGCCACCCGACGATCCGCCTCGACGCTCTTGCGATCGTAAATGGCAACAATGTCGGCAACGACAAAGCTGGTTCCGGTATCAAAATCAATATCGCCCTGGGCTGAAATCGTGACGGTGCCACGCTCATGATCACGGGTGGCGGTGCCACAGCTTGCGCAGTAGCCGGGGTTGCCCTCGCCGGTGCCGATTACCGTATAGGTACCGGCATAATCCGTCAGCACATCCAGGTTCACTGGCAGTTCAGGGTCTACCGGTTCTTCCTTTTTCGGGGCGTCCGGGAACTGGTTCAGGTTACCGTCTTTCACCAGGTTCAACAGGGCGCTGTAATCGGCAATGGAGGGGTCATCATCAATGGCCTCCTGGATTGCATCCAGAACCTGGTCCCAGGCATCGCCAATCACCAGTTCTGTGCTGAACGGATCCCCACCAGGCAGCACAAAACCGGCATTGGTCATGGCGGTGAGCAGCTCGGTTTTCTTGCTGGCAATGGTGCTGGCATCTGGCCAGTTGGCCGGTTTGGCGATCCAGCTACCGTCCGCCAGGCCGGTAGTAAGTGCCAGCACCATATCGGTGATCGGGGTGATATTAATAGTGCCCGGTTGACTGGCATAGCTGCGCAAGGTCACCGATGGCGTCCCGCCAGTAACAGTTAATACACAAGGCAGCGCTGTGCTGGCAATGTTGCCCGTCCATGATCCATCAGCATTGGTGATGACGGTGGAGGCAAATCCACTACCGTCGACACATTCAGCGTTTACGGTTCCGGCCTGAATAGCGGCACCTATTGCCGCGGTACCGGTGAGGCTGGAAGAGGAGGGTATGGGGGGATTTTCGCCCCCCGAGCCACTGCGATTACTGCTGCTGTCACCACCACAGCCAGTGACCGCCAGGACAATACCCAGCAGCACCGCATGAAAAATGAACGTCCCTATTCCTGTCTTCATACCCGATACCCACGCTGATTGATGAAACGATTTCAACATCATAGGGCTGACAGGAAATTTTCAGCACCCCTCAAACACGGGGGTATAGAACCAATAACAACAACGGATCAGGAAGGATTCACCAAACCCATATGAATCGCCTTGAGAGTGGCTTCTGCCCGGGTATTCACCTGCAACTTGGCATACACATTCTTCATGTAACCTGCAGCCGTGTAATGGGAAATGCCCAATTTTTCTGCAGCATATTTGACACTTAATCCCTTGGCTATCAGGGTCAGAATATCCCTCTCTCTTCGGGTGAGCGTCGCCTCTCTTTCACTGAAATCCGGATGAAACTGCTCAAGTAATCGGCGTGCTATAGAGGCAGAAAGAGGCGGCCGCCCCGCCAGAATGCCTGCTAGCTGCTCGCCAAATTCCGGCTCGGCATCATCTTTCAACAGGTAACCGTCAGCGCCAGCGCGCAAAGAGCCGAACAAATGCTCGGCATCATCAAAAATGGTCGTTACCACGCATAGTGAATGACGATTCATTTCCTTAAAAGGGCGCACCAGGGCTACGCCATCACCATCCGGCAATCCCAAGTCAACCAGTGCAAGGTCGTAGGGTCCTGCTGCTATTTTTAGCCTGGCATCCGCCAGAGTAGCCACCTGATCAACCGTTTCCGGAGTCAATAAATTCGATACCTGTGTATGCAGCCAATCCGCCACATCAGGCAGATCTTCCACAATCAAAACCTGCCTGATTGCATTCATTCTTGAGCTCCAAAAACCAGGGAAATAAAACTGTGATTCAACACACAGAAATCATATATTCTTCAGCATTGTAAAAACAATTTACTCGAAGAAACGTAGTAGTAGTCGCTAGAGGCCCCATGAATCAACCCCCCAAAAAAGGGGCCGGCGCCACTTTACATATAGGTAACATGCATGCTTTCGCTCAAAACGCGCATTATTGCCGGACTAGCCCTGGTTTCCTTTTATGGCTTTATGATCATCACTCTGGCGCTGGCGCTGCCCGGTAGCGACACGACGTTTCAGATAAATGGTGATCGCATTCAGGCACAGCTGCCGGATGGACAATCTGTGATTGTTACAGCTTTCACTAACGGTGAGTCAATACAGACTGCGGATGTATCACTGCTCATCGAAGAACCGGATGTCCTTCCTCACTATGCCGATTTGAACACTTTTTTTGACAGCCATCAGACTCTTTACAAATGGCTATCTGCAGGCACCCTGAAAATCGTCAGCGACACCGGGAAAGAATATTCCATGGAACGCCGGTCACGATCACTTACCCAGTTATCCGGCCTGTTCTGGTTACAACTCTTATGCGGACTGGCCGGCATGATTATCTGCCTGCTTGTCTGGATTCCAGCAAAGCGAGAAATCGCCATACACTCCTTTGCCCTAACCGGGTTGAGTTATGTGCTTTTTTCATCCGCGGCCGCTATCTATAGCACCCGTGATTTTTTCATTCCAGGAACGATGTTTGCCTGGTTATCCGGTATCAATCATTTTGGCGCTCTGCTGTTTTCTGCTTCCCTGGGCGCCTTTTTGTGGAATTACCCCCGAAAGGCCCCCGGCCATTGGCTCACCACGGGCTTTTATCTCGCCTTTACCGTTGCCATTCTCATTGACCAGTTGCAGTTGGTGAACAGCCCCGTTGAAGGCTTCCACTCCTGGGTCATGGGTATTTTCCTGATCGGACTGTCCGGATCAGTTTGGCAATGGACAAAAACAAAAGAAAAACCCCATCATCGTTCTGCATTGGGATGGGTAGTGATTTCAATTGTGACCGGCACGGCTTTTTTTGCAGGTGGCATGATCCTTCCTGCTATCTTTCAGGTCGCCCAACCCGCTTCACAGGGCCTGCTGTTTACCACTTTCCTACTGATGTATCTGGGTATGGCTCTTGGTGTTGTTCGACATCGGCTCTTCGATCTGGAGCAATGGTGGTTTTCTTTATGGTCCTGGTTACTGGGCGGTCTCTTCATCATGTTGACCGACTTGGTTCTGGCGATGCTCCTCAGCTTGTCTGGCCCGATCACACTGACATTGTCCGTCGCCCTTATCGGCTGGCTATATTTTCCGTTACGTCAGCTACTCTGGAAAAAGCTATTTCTGCGTAATCATCAGGAACTGGACGAATGGCTCGCACAGGCACTACCCGCGATGCTGGATGCTCAAAACGTATCTGATTCACGGTCCGGTGTAGAAGAAGCGCTTCAGGCGGTATTTGATCCCCTTTTCATGGAACCCGCTCCTCTGGCAAGTTCCCAGATAACCATTATCAATAAAGGCCAAAGCCTCAGCGTTCCCGAACCCCTTGAACAGCGATCCTGGTTACTGCACCACCCAAAGCATGGCGAACGCCTTTTCAACCGCCAAGACACACGAATAGCAAGCCTTGTACTATCTCTACATCAACTGGTCAGCCAGGCTAAGCTTGCGCACGCTAAAGGTGCCAGAGAGGAACGGCTTCGCATTCGACGAGACATGCACGACGATCTGGGAGCAAAACTCTTACAGCTTTTACATCGTTCAACAGACACCACCAAGCCGCTGGTTCGTGAAGCCATCCATGATTTGCGCGATCTTCTTAAAGATATGGAAGGCGAGTCCTTGTCACTTGAGGCAGCCATAATCCAGTGGCATGAGGAAACCGCTCAGCGCTGCAAAGATCATGGCACTACGCTGGTATGGCATGGCAAACCTAACTCGATGGTACTGGCCGCAAGCCAGTTCAGCGAGCTAACCCGAATTTTACGGGAAGCTGTTACCAACGCATTGAAACATTCATCAACGTCTGTTCTTACCGTCTCAATAGACAGCCGAGAAAACATACTGACGCTGGTAATCGAAAATGACGGCGCGCTTACATCAAGCCAATCAACAGCTATTCGCGGCCTTGATATCATGGCCGGTCGAGCACGCAAGTTAAGTGGTCGCTTTGAGCATCACAATGTTGATGGCCAGTGGAAGGTAGTGCTGGAAGTCCCGCTGGCCAGTTCTTCTAACTGACCCGATAAATACAAACGGGCCTTTTTCAGGGGCCCGTTTGTATGCACTGGAGGTTTAGCGAACTGCCGCTGCCTTGGCAGCAGCCATGCCCATGAAACCGCTAGAAAGGGTGAAAGCCTCCGCCTGGTAGACATCCGGAAGTACGTTTACCTGATAACGGGTGATATCCCGGGCCACACTGCTGGATACGCCGCCAAGGGCACTGAGCATGCCAAGCGTTTTGGTCACGCCAGAAGTCACCTTGTCGCTCGTAGTGGTCACGTTATCAATGCTGCTGTAAAACTTTGCAGGGCTAGCAATTGCCTGCTTGGCAGCGAAAACCGGCTGATGGTGGGGCAAAATCGAACATACATCTGCCGGATTCATCAGCGATGCGCGCGCGCACTTTATGTTTCCGACAGGCTGGAAACGCAAATCGCCGGTAACCGCCAACTCTACCTTGCTGCTTACTTTAGCATTGTCCTTATTGCTAAGACCCGCCCAGCTCTTATGACCATCGCTCTGCAATTCCGCGAAATCCACCAGAAGGTTAATATTTACACCACTTATATTAAGCTCTTTCATCATCTGCGCTTCGAGCTGTGCGGTTGACTCTCCCGATACAGACTTGAATGATTGCGCCAATCCTTTACTCGCTCCAATATATCGTGAGTCAGTTACCGCCTCACCACTACGCGCCAATACCAGATAGCGTGTACCGCCATCGCCCTTATACTCAAATGGACTGGCTCGCCCACCCGCCTGAATGTTCTTGTAATGCGAGTTGGCTTTTATGATGTCATGGGAAACCAACTGGAAACCGGCATTGCTCAGCTGCTTCTCCGCATCGTCACAAGCGCGATCAGCAATACGCTGAAGATCCCGCTCTTCGATACCCTGGGCCGTATAGGTCACAGAGACTTTTACGTCCGAACGACTAACAGTACCAATGGCGCGAGTATTGCCCGCCCTAAAGCCACCACTGGTGGAAGCAGATGCTGAAGTAGTCATGCCGAACATCACATTGCAGGACAATACACCTACTTTTTTAACATCCTTCATGTGCTTTTCGCTATCGGCACCGATGAAGGTATCCGCCTGGCTGGCTGCGCTTCCATTAGCGTCATAGGTTACCGCCATATCTGTGGATGCACACCCTGCCATGAATGCGCAAAAAAATAATGATGATGCTTTATTTATCTTCTTTGATGATAGATTTTTCATTTTTTAATTCCGTGATATTTTAATATTTATTGCAAATAAACGCCGGAAAAATCCGGCTTTTTGAATCATCAAACACTATTGTTTTACTGCATCTCTCAACTCAAACAGTTCACCACTCACCCATGCACTCAGGCTTTTCACTGTCATATCTTCGTTGAAACGAACCTGAATTTTGCCGGCGCTGACATTGACAAAATCTTGGGCATCGATATGCATCAGGAAGGCACCATCGCTTTCCTCCACTCCCGGAATCAGAAAATCATTATTCCCGCCCCACTCCAGTTCCTGGGGGAAGGTGCCACCGCACAGCTGGGCCTCCCCATCCAGGGTAAAGTGCCCTCCTGCGGTAATGACCATGGTGTTTGTCACTGTACTGAAAGGGCCAAAGGGTCCATTGCATGAGACCTGTGCCGAGCCGCTCCAGGTACCTGCCAGATCTACAAAAATATCTGGTACGCCTGATCCGTAAGCCTCCATGCTGTTGCGAAACTTAACTTCACCATTGCCCCCTGCACTGCCCTCAATCAAGCCACTATCCCACTCCGCAAAGGTATTCAGAAACTCTGTAATTCCTGTTCCTTGATTGATGAAAAGCTGGCCAGGCATGTAGATAGGACCAAAGCCATAATCCTCTTCAGAGAAAGGGGTAAGCGCACCCGTCAAGGCGCCGCTCGACTGCAAACTGGAAATAATGCTGCCGTCCGCGCCCTTTAATTCCATCATCCAGTCAGCCGTCGATCCGCTGATGGTTAGCGAGCCTTCGCCATACCATTGCGGATTGGATTCCGGTGTTTCATAAATGGCAACCGGCCAGGTCGCCGTCATCAATGCCAGAAATTCGGCTTGTGTAGGGTTGGCATTGGCACCGAAATCGGCACTATCGATACTGGCTTGCACCTCGGGGGAAACAGTCTCTTCCTGAATCAATGCACGGGTCGTTGTGCCTTGGCCGTCATCATGAATGATTTCCACGACGTCCAGATCACTATTCAGGTAAAGACGAACCCGCTCGTCACTATCAGACTCGCCAAAGTTCACCGCTATCCGTCGGTCAAAGTCGATATTTTTTCGGTCATATATGGCAACAATATCCGTAGCAGCAAGGTTAATTCCATCGTCAAAGTCGATATCACCCTGAGCCGTGATGGTGACCGTGCCACGACTGTGATCGCGATTGGCGATGCCGCAACTGCCACAGTAACCAGGATCACCCGTACCCGAACCAATCACGGTATAGGTCCCTGCATATCCGGTAAGCACATCCAGGTTGGCCGGCAATTCCGGGTTATTCTGTTCTTCGTGATCCGGCAGGGTGTTGAGATTACCTTCGGCCAAAAGCTGGGCCAGCGCGTCATAACCATCAATGGCGCCCGCAGGATCTTCCACCAGTTCCCGAATCGCATCGAGTAACGCATCCCAACCCGTACCATCGGCATCAAACTCTGTATCGAAAGGATTGCCCTGCAGACTGTCAGGGGCATATCCCTTTTCTTTTAGTGCGTTGACAAGTTCGGTAGCGGCAGAATTGACCTCGGCTTCGCTGGGCCAGTTCGCAACAGTAGGCTTCCAATCCAGTTCTGCATCTGTTTTCGCCATAACCAGAGCAAGTTGAGTGAGCGGACTGATATTGGTCGTCCCCGCCGTAAAAGCCATACTTGTCAGTTCAATCGCAGGCGTGCCACCACCCAATTCCAGCAGGCAAGGCAACTGGTCGTTTTCGACCTTGCCACTCCATTTGCCATTGCTGTCAGTGGTAACAGGGGTAAGGGTGAAACCGGAGCCATCCTGGCAGGAGGCCGTGATAGTCGCATTGGCTATCGCCTGACCGATGGCTGCAGTACCTTGCAGCGTTGCTTGAACGGGCGGCGTACCGCCTCCAACCGACGGAGGTGTTCCTTCTTTGCGGTTACTGCTATCACCACCACAAGCGGTAAGTAGCAGCCCCAGACCGATACACCCGATAACCGGCAGCCATTTGCCACCTCGATCTTGAGCGATACCCCTCATGACCAATCCCCTAGTGTTTTGAGTAATTGGTCACAATCCTAGGCCGCCGCTTGTCTGCTGTACCCCCCATAAACAGGGGGGGGGCGCATTCTCGACTGGATGGCCTCCCAGGAAAAACAGGGCAAGACGCCCTGCCTGTGGTAATTCGTCACACCCGGAAGTCCATTTCCCCGTTTGATCCGTTGGCGCTTTGCTCGCGGATTGAGAGACCGACGCATCCCCCGCAGACCGGCTCCCGGGGCGAGAGCCTCAGGCGCCGGTGCCGGCCCGCTGCTCGCGAATCAGGTGGTCCAGCAGGGCTTTGTCCTGCTGTGACACTCGCCAGTGGATATCGGCCTGCTCCATCAGAGCAACCAGATCATCCAAGCTGAAGGCACCAATCTTCCCAGCCAGCAGCGCATCCACCCGAGCCGCGGACAAATCCAGCCACCGACAGGCATGATCCCGGTTCCAGCCCTTATCGGTGATGCCCTGTCGCAAATTCATCAGCAGGCGACTGCGCAACTCCATTTCCCGGGCCTGCCGGCCATCGTCTTCCAGGTGGCCCCAGCCCCGGTCAAACCACTGTGTCTCCATAGCGCCTCCTTCCGGTACCGGCCCGGCAGGATCGCCGGACCCTGCCCTCAGGCTACACCGCAGAGCGGCAGAGACAACCCGGCGGCGGGCCTCAGCCTTGGCGTATCACCATGCAAGTGGCGGTGGCATGGGCATAGAGTTTGCCGTCCTCGTCTTCGATGCGGCCTTCGCTGATCACCAGGTTACGACCCGCGTTGATCACCCGGCCTTCCGCGCGCAGGGTCTTGTTGAATGGCAGCGGCCGGCACATCTTGATGGTCAGATCCGTGGTGCCGTAACTCTCGCCCGCCGCCAGTACGGTATGGGTGGCACAGCCGGTGACCGAGTCCAGCACGGTGGCGGCAAAGCCCCCATGGACGCCACCCAGGGGGTTGGTATGGCGTTCATCGGCGGTGGCCAGGAAGACCACCCGGCCCTCCTCTACCTGATCCGGCGTCATGGGCATGGTGTCCGAGATGGGCGGGCGCGGCAGGTTGCCGGCGGCGAAGGCCTGCATGATTTCCAGGCCGGTCAGCGTTGCAATATTCATGGCATGTCCTGTTGGTCATAAGGAATGCCCGTTATTTTAGGTTCCTTTTTGGAACTTACAATACGATACAGGCCGTATCCCGGCAAACGGCAGTGGCGAAACACAACAGCGTTTCAGGAAAGGGGCGGCCCGGAGCGAGAAGCGAGTGACGAGGAGCGAAAGGCCAAACCGGTTTCTTCTCGCTTCTCGTAACTCGTAACTCTTAACTCGTAACGGATTTTTCCCTTACAACGTCACCGTCCGGCAACAGTTCCTGCCCGCCTCCCGGGCGGCAACCAGGGCGGCTTCCACCGCCTGCAGGGCGGTGTCCGTGGAGCCGTAGTCGTCTTTCTCCGCATCACAGGGCATCAGGGTTGCCACTCCCAGACTCACCGTCAGAGGGGTGGGCAGGCCAGGCAGAGACAGCACCGCCTGGCGGCAATCCTCCGCCACATCCTCGGCCTGGTTGAGGCCGGCTTCCGGCAGCACCATCAGGAACTGCTTGCCGGTGAAGCGCCCCAGGCAGCCACTGTCCCCTCCCAGTCCGGCCAGGGCCTCGGCCACCGCTACCAGGGCATCATCGCCGGCAGCATGTCCGTGCTGCTGGTTGAGCTTATCCAGGTTGCCCACTTCCACCAACAACAGCGAGAGGGGCTCACGGGTTCGCAAACCCAAGGTCAGATTCTGGCGCAACTGCTCCAGAATCACCGGCCGATTGCTGAGGCCGGTGAGCGCATCCTGACGGGCCAGTCCAGCCAGTTCGCGATTCAGCTGTTCCAGCTCATCCCGTTGTTCGCGCAGGGCGATTTCCCCGTTCACCTGGGCGGTAATGTCTTCCAGCTGCGACAGGAAATAGCGCGGGCTACCGTCACTGTTGCGCACCAGCGACACCGCCAACAGCACCCACACTTCATGACCGTCTTTGTGGGTATAACGTTTTTTCATGCGGTAGGAGGTCGCTTCACCGCGCAGCAGGCTCTCCACGTACTCCAGATCCCGGTCCAGATCATCCGGGTGCGTGATGGCCTGGAAATCAATCTCGAGAAGCTCGGTGTCGCTGTAGCCGACAATCTGACTCACCGCCTCATTCACCCGCAGCCAGCGGCCATTGGGAGCCACAATCGCCATGCCGATGGCAGCGTGACGAAACGCCCCCTCGAACAGGGCGACACTGGCTTCCATGTCTTCCGCCGCCTGCACCCGCTGGGCGTCCTGCCAGCTTCGCTCAAGACCATGTCCCAGTGATTGGGCCATGAGCTCCAGCAACTCCACTTCCTCGACACTGAACGGCTCCGGGCGGGGTCGGGTGTCGCTGAAATTCAGGGTACCCACGATCTCACCCTGCACCCGGACAGGGGTCGCGATGTAGGCCTGCAGCTGCAGCCCCGTATAGGCCGGATGGGAGCGCATGGATTCGAGGGCTCCCATGTCGTGCAGTGCCACTGAACCCTGTTTGGCCATGACCCCTGCGCAGTAGGTATCTCCCAGGGCGAATTGATCACCCGTGCGGACGGCATCGTTAGCGGACTGCACGGCCAATACCCGGTACTGGTCACCGTGAATACGGCTGATGATTCCCACGGACAGCCCCAGCAGGCGGCAACCCACCTCCAGATACTGTCGGTATAGCTCGTTGCTGTCCGCACCACTCAGCAACGACAACCGATGCAGTTCCTTCAGCCCTGCCAGACGCAGGTCTACCCCCTCATCCATGATACTGATCCTGTTCAGGTAACATTTCCGCAGTCGTTATTTGTATACGGCTACGGCCCGCAAGTAAAAAGCTTGCGCAGAGTTTGTTGTCGCCACACAAAAAAGGCGCCCCGGGGCGCCTCTTGGAAACGCACTGTTCAGCGTAGCTGAAACAGAATCTGCAGCAGCTGGATACCCAGCAGCACAAACAACGGACTCAGGTCGAAGCCCCCCATGGGCGGCAGCAGTTTGCGCACCGGGGCCATGATCGGTTCGGTGATCTGCACGATTACCCGAACCACCGGGCTGTAGGGGTCCGGCGCCACCCAGCTGAGCAACACGCGAATCAGTACCGTCCAGAACACATAATTGAGGATCAGGTTGGCCAGTTCACGCAGCGCATGGATGACTAGTGCCCCACCGATGCCGCTGGGCAGCCCACCCACCTGGATGCTCAGCAAAATCACCGTTTTGAGGATGATCAGCACCACCACCAGAACCAGGGAAGCGATATCCAGCCCACCGTAACCGGGAATCACCCGGCGCAGGGGCTTGAGCAGCGGATTGGTGGCCTTGAGCACGAACTGGGAGATGGGATTATAGAAATCCGCCCGGGCCAGCTGCAGCACAAAGCGGGTCAGTACGATGAAGATGTAGGCGCTGAAAACAAAGTCCAGCAGGAAAAACAGGGCGCCCTGGGGGTTCATGGATGACTCCGTGGTTCGCGACAGGGGAAGAGTTTGGGGCACGCAGGGAAAAATTCAAAGGGGGAGATGTATGTAGGAGCGTCGCTGGCGGCGCGATTTTGGCGTGGGTTATCGCGCCGCCAGCGACGCTCCTACAAAAGTTGTTCAGCCCGCCAGCTCTTCCGAGCGCTCCCGGGCGGCTGCCACGGCGGCCTGAACCTGCTCGCGGAAACCCGCTTCCTCGAAGACATTCAGCGCCGCGGCGGTGGTGCCACCGGGGCTGGTGACCTGCTGGCGCAGCACATCCGGGCCCGCTTCACTGGCCACAGCCAGTTGCGCTGCCCCCCAGGCGGTCTGCAATACCATCTGGCGAGCGGTGGCCGGGTCCAGGCCCTGGGCCTTGGCGGCTTCGATCAGGGATTCCATCAGCAGGAAGAAGTAGGCCGGGCCGGAGCCGGACACCGCAGTGACCGCATCCAGTTCCTTTTCCTGGGCAAACCAGAAGGTCAGCCCCACGGAACCCAGGATTTCCTTGGCCATGGTTTTCTGTTCATCACTCACCCCCTCGGCGGCATACAACCCGGTGGCACCGGCCTGTACCAGCGACGGGGTGTTGGGCATGCAACGCACGATCGGGGTCTCCCCCAGCCAGCTCCGCAGGTTGGCCACGGTCACGCCGGCGGCGATGGAGATCACCAACGGCTGGCGATCGGCAATCAGGTCGCGCAGATCCTCGCACACGGCCTGCATCATTTGCGGCTTGACCGCCAGCACCAGCACGTCCACCCGCCCGGCCACATCCCGGTTTTCGTTGGTCACATGGACCCGGTGCAGCTGGGAGACTTCCTCCAGACGGTCACGAGAGGGGTCGCTCATCCAGATACGGGCGGGGCGAATTCCTTTCGCCACCATGCCGCCGGCCAGGCTGGTGGCCATGTTGCCAGCGCCAATAAATCCGATGCTTTGTTGTGCCATAACTGCGCAATCCTTGTCGTGAGTTGTAACGCGTACGCTTGTCGTTGGGCCAACGGCGGGGGTTTCAGCCGTCAGGGAGTGCGCGGACCAAACAGGGCGGTGCCCACACGGACGATGGTGGCGCCTTCTTCGATGGCTACGCCGAAATCCGCACTCATACCCATGGAGAGCGTATCGAGGGACGGCATTGTATTGCGCAATTGTGACAGTGTCATGGCGAGCTGTCGGAAAGCTCCCCGGCTGTTGTCCTCGCTGTTTGCCCGGGGAATGGCCATCAGCCCGCGCAGGCGCAGGTTGGGCAAGGCTGCAATCTGCTCTGCCAGGGCAGGCACCGCATCCAGCGGAATGCCGCTTTTGCTGTCTTCATCGTCCACATTCACCTGGATACAGACATTCAGCGGCGCCAACCCCGTCGGCCGCTGGTCACTGAGCCGGCGGGCCACTTTTAGCCGGTCCACGGAGTGCACCCAGTCAAAATGGGCCGCGATATCGCGCGTCTTGTTGGACTGGATCGGGCCGATGAAATGCCACACCAGCTCCTTGCCCTGCAGCGCCGCTATCTTGTCCAGGGCCTCTTGCAGATAGTTCTCGCCGAAGTGCCGCTGCCCCTGGTCAGCCAGACGGGCCACTTCATCCGCTGTGCGGGTCTTGCTCACCGCCAACAGCTGCACACTGTCGCTGGCGCGACCGGACTGCTCACAAAATGCATTTATTTGCGTATTAACTTGCACCAGTGGGCTTTTGGAGTCTGTCATTATTGAACGGCTCAAGAGGTCGGGTTACTTTAGGCATGCGACGAATTTCTGAGGAAGCCGGTTTCAGGCTGCCGACATAATAACAAAAGGGGGCATCGGGCTCCCTTTCAATACCAGACAACCCAAGTAGACACCCATGGATATTACCGAGCTGCTCGCCTTCAGCGCCAAAAACGGCGCTTCCGACCTTCACTTGTCCGCCGGCCTGCCACCGATGATCCGCGTAGACGGGGACGTGCGCCGCATCAATCTGCCGGCCATGGAGCACAAGGAAGTCCACGCGCTGATCTACGACATCATGAACGACAAGCAGCGCAAGGACTTCGAGGAATTCTTCGAAACCGATTTCTCCTTCGAGGTGCCCGGCGTGGCCCGTTTCCGGGTCAACGCCTTCAACCACAACCGGGGCGCCGGTGCGGTATTCCGGACCATTCCCTCGAAAGTGCTGACCATGGAAGACCTGGGCATGGGCAAGGTGTTCCAGAAGATTTCCGAGATGCCACGGGGCATTGTGCTGGTTACCGGGCCCACCGGTTCCGGTAAGTCCACCACCCTGGCGGCGATGATCGACTACATCAACGATTCCCGCTACGAGCATATCCTCACCATCGAGGACCCCATCGAATTCGTGCACGAATCCAAGAAGTGTCTGGTCAACCAGCGGGAAGTGCACCGTGACACCCTGGGCTTCGCCGAAGCTCTGCGCTCGGCCCTGCGGGAAGATCCGGACATCATTCTGGTGGGGGAAATGCGGGATCTGGAAACCATCCGTCTGGCACTGACCGCGGCAGAAACCGGTCACCTGGTGTTCGGCACCCTGCACACCACCTCCGCCGCCAAGACCATTGACCGGGTGGTGGACGTGTTCCCCGCCGAAGAAAAATCCATGGTCCGTTCCATGCTGTCGGAATCACTGCAAGCGGTGATTTCCCAGACCCTGATGAAAAAGAACGGCGGCGGCCGGGTGGCGGCCCATGAAATCATGATTGGTACCCCGGCGATCCGGAACCTGATCCGCGAAGATAAAGTGGCGCAGATGTATTCCGCCATCCAGACCGGCGGCGCCCTGGGCATGCAGACCCTGGATCAGTGCCTGCAGGGCCTGGTGCAGAAAGGGCTGGTATCCCGTGAAGTGGCTCGTGAAAAAGCCAAGAGCCCGGACTCAATCTAACGAGGAGAATGACAGATGGAATTCGAAGAGCTCCTCAAACTGATGGTGCAGAAAGGCGGGTCCGACCTGTTCATTACCGCCGGCGTGCCCCCCAGCATGAAAGTGAACGGCAAGATTTTGCCGGTCACCAAGAGCGCGCTGACCCCGGACATGACCCGGGATATCGTGTTCGGCGTGATGACCGAACAGCAACGCAAGGAATTCGTGGCGCACCACGAGTGCAACTTCGCCATCTCTGCCCGGGGCGTCGGCCGTTTTCGGGTGTCCGCTTTCTATCAGCGGAATCTGGTGGCCATGGTCCTGCGTCGCATCGAGACCAAGATTCCCAATGTGGATGATCTGCGACTGCCGCCAGTGATCAAGGAACTGGCCATGACCAAGCGGGGCCTGGTGATCTTTGTGGGCGCCACCGGTACCGGTAAGTCCACCTCGCTGGCCTCCATGATCGGCCACCGCAACAAGAACTCGAAGGGTCACATCATTACCATTGAGGACCCCATCGAATTCATCCATCAGCATCAGGGCTGTATCGTCACCCAGCGCGAGGTGGGCATCGATACCGAGTCCTTCGATGTGGCGCTGAAGAACACCCTGCGTCAGGCACCGGACGTGATTCTGATCGGTGAGATCCGGACCCCGGAAACCATGGACAAGGCCATCGCCTTCGCGGAAACCGGCCACCTCTGTCTGGCCACCCTGCACGCCAATAACGCCAACCAGGCGCTGGACCGGATCATCCACTTCTTCCCGGCAGACCGTCACGGCCAGCTGTGGATGGATCTCTCCCTGAACCTCAAGGGCATCGTTGCCCAGCAACTGATTCCCACCCCGGACGGCAAGGGTCGCCGTGCTGCCATTGAGGTCTTGCTGGGTACGCCGCTGGTTCAGGATCATATCCGCAAGGGCGAAGTGCACATGCTCAAGCAGCTGATGAGCAAGTCCCGGGAACAGGGCATGCAGACCTTCGACCAGGCACTCTATGATCTCTACTCCGCCGGGGAAATCACCTACGAGGACGCCATGCTCCACGCGGATTCGCCCAACGATTTGCGCCTGATGATCAAACTGGGCAACGAGACCGACGCCTCCAGCCTGGATGTGGCCACGCGGGGATTGAGCATTGAGGACACGGAATAGAGGCAATAACCCGGCCTACGAATAGGCTGTAGGAGCTATGCTTGCATGGCGAACCACCCGCACGCAGGTTCGCCATGCAAGCATAGCTCCTACACATACCCGTTATCTGTGACGGGATGATCCGGTAACCGCAGGGACGCTTTTTACTTTACCAATGGAGGGGGAAACCCATGCAACAACAAAAAGAAACGCACCTGACACCCATCGGCTATCTGCTGTGGTTTTTCGGCGGTATCTTCGGTTACCACCGGTTTTACTATGGCCGCCAGCTCACCGGCCTGCTGTGGATGTTGACCGCCGGGCTGTTACTGATCGGCTGGATCGTGGATGCCTTCCTGATTCCGGGCATGAACCGGGACGCCAATAACCAGTTCAAGAGCGGCGAGACCGACTACAGCGTGGCCTGGGTACTGATGCTGTTCCTGGGCATCTTCGGCGCCCACCGCTTCTACATGGGCAAGATCGGCACCGGGGTGCTCTACCTGCTGACGCTGGGCCTGCTCGGCTTCGGCGTACTGTATGACCTGTTCACCCTCAATGGCCAGGTCTCCGAACGCAACGGCGAAACCGCCCAGGGCGAGCCGGTTCCTGCCTGATCACGCCGGGAGCAGGCTGTCAGCCTGCTCCGCTTTCTGCCCATCATCTATTACCCAACTGTATTAGAGCCATCCTATGCTGCTGGCCGCTATTCGCCGCTTGTTCTCTGAAGACTACTACGTCCAGATCCACGAGAATCACTACGTCGTCCACTCACTGGACAAACCGGGGGAATCACAAAGCTTTCCCGCTACAGATGCCTTTAGTACGTCACGATTGTTGATCGGTCATTTCATTGTTGCCGAAACACTGTTGCGAGCCTCACTCCGGCAAATGAACGGCGGATCCAGACTGAAAAGCTATCGACTTATCATGCACCCCCGGGACAAGGTAGAAGGCGGTCTTTGTGAGGTAGAAACCCGGGTGCTGCTGGATCTTGCATTCGGAGCAGGCGCTCATGATGCCATCATCTGGGAAAAGGAACCGCTTTCCGCAACCCAGGCCAAAGCCCTGTGGGACAAAACTCAGTAATGCGGCGGCGGTGCATCCTCAATACGTGACGCGGCCATTTCCTCGGACAGGTCCAGCACCCGGTCCACCAGTTTGCGGCACACCTTTTCAAGCTCGTCGATTTTTCCCTGCTGGTCGCTGATCACCTTGTTCAGGTGCTGAACCAGGTCTTCCTGGTAGGCCAGTTTGGTTTCGATATCGACCAGCCTTTCTGCGTCGCTCATGAAATACCCTCTTACTGTAGGAGCTATGCTTGCATGGCGAACCTGCGCGTGATCGCCTTTGGCGGTTCGCCATGCAAGCATAGCTCCTACAATGCGTGTCATTAACATTGGCCCCATTGTACTTGCCCGCACGCAATATTGCCGCTAAGGTTTGCCCCGTCTTGGGGGAGTAGTCGCTAGAGCGCTTGAGCCTCCTGGTGGCCGTCAACATAGTTGCGCCTCATGCGCATGGCGTCCACGCCCGCACCCTCGCGGATTGCGGATTGACGAGACCTGAGACATCGCTGGTATTCCGCAGGGGCGGGATTGACCGGTGGTGTCTCTGTGTCGCAATCCCGCCCCTCTGGAAACGTTCATGGAAGCTCTACTCAGCTCATTCCTGCTGGTTGGCCTCGGCGAAATCGGCGACAAGACCCAGCTGTTATCCCTGGCACTGATTCTCAAGTTCCGCAAACCCTGGCCGATCCTGGCAGGCGTACTGGTTGCTACCCTGCTCAACCATGGCGTGTCCGTGTGGTTCGGCGACTGGCTGGCCGGGGCCATTCCCGGAGACTGGCTACGCTGGATTCTCGGCATCAGCTTTATTGGCCTGGGCCTGTGGATGCTGATACCCGACGATGACGAAAAAGTGGATGATGATCCCCGCTTCGGCCCCTTCCTGACCGCGCTGGTACTGTTCTTCATTGCCGAGATCGGTGACAAGACCCAGCTCGCCACCATTGCTCTGGCGGTGCAGTTCAAGGATCAGTTCTGGCCGGTGCTGGGCGGCTCCACCCTGGGCATGATCGCCGCCAACTTGCCCGTCATCTGGCTGGCGCACCAGTTTGGCGGCGACAAACTGGAAACCTGGGCCCACCGAATCAGTGCCGGACTCTTTATCGGGTTTGGCGTTTTCGCGCTGCTCGGTTGATGGACTCCCCCCAAGAATGTGGCCGCGAAAACTCTCATGCAGGGTTTGTGCTTAGAAACTCGTCACGCGCGACGCCTGGCACGGTCCAACGACCACTCTCACAGTGGGCTATCCGACCAAGCCTGCTACAATCCCACCGACCTTGCGTACATGCGTGTTGCATGTACGCCTGTTAGCGAGCAAATTCATGGCCCTGACCGCCACCATTTATAAAGCCGAATTGACCGTGTCCGACATGGACCGGGACTACTACGCCACCCATAATCTGACCGTGGCGTTGCACCCGTCGGAAACCGAATCGCGGATGATGTTGCGGCTGCTGGCCTTTGCCCTGAATGCCCACGAAGACCTGGCCTTTACCCGCGGCCTGTCCAGCACCGACGAGCCGGACCTGTGGCAGCGCAACCCGGACGACACCCTGGAGCACTGGATCGAACTGGGCATGCCCGACGAGAAACGCCTCCGCAAGGCTTGCGGCCTGGCCCGGCAGGTGACGATTTACACCTATGGCGCCCGCGCACCCCAGGTGTGGTGGGACACCATGAAGAACAAGGTGACCCGCTTCAGCAACCTGCACATTGTTCACGTAGACCCGGACAGCGAAGCGACGCTGGCCCCGTTGATGCAACGCACCATGCAACTGCAATGCATGATCCAGGATGGCCAAATCTGGTTTGGCAGCACCGAACAATCCATGGAGATGGGCCTGACAACCTGGTTTGGCGTCAGCCCCCATCACTAAATCTTCACGCTGCGTCCAATGCCTTCGTGTTACTAGTGCAGCCGCTATTTCATTGACAACGGAGACCCCATGTCAGACCTGATTCTGCACCACTACGCCCTGTCCCCCTTTTCCGAAAAGGTGCGTGCCATGCTCGGCTACGCCGGTCTGGACTGGCAATCGGTCACCGTGCGGGAAATGCCCCCACGGCCCCAACTGGCTCCCCTGGCCGGGGGTTACCGGAAAATCCCGGTGGCACAGAGCGGCGCCGATGTATTCTGTGATACCCGCATCATCAGCCAGGAAATTGCCCGCTTGGCCAACAAGCCGGAACTGGTCGCCGACAACTGTGACGCCCAGGTGCAGGAATTTGTCGCCCGGGTGGATCTGGACATCTTTCTGGCCTGCATTATTTCCGCCGGCAACCTGACCCTGCTGCGCAAGGTGCTCAAGGAATCCTCGCTGCTGGATCTCGGTCGCCTGTTGTGGGACCGCATCGCCATGGGCAGCAAGGCCAAGGTGAAAACCAACAGCCCGAAACAGATGAAGCGGATGGTCGAAGCCCACCTGACCGACCTGGAGGGGAAGCTGGAATCCCAGTCTTTCCTGTTTGGCGATAGCCCCAACGCCGGCGATTTTTCCGCCTACCATAGCCTGTGGTTCCAGCGTGATCTGGCTGAACAGCCCCGCTTCAAACGCTACCCGAAAGTGAATGCCTGGCTGGATCGCCTGCAGGCCTATGAGCAGGGCAACAGCACCCCGATCAGCGCCGACCAGGCCCTGGAACAGGCCCGTGCCGCCAGCCCCCGTGACCTGCCCGACTCCACCCAGGACCAGGCACTGCTCGGCAAGATCGTGAGCGTGGCGCCGAACGACTACGGCCGCATTCCGGTGGAAGGCACTCTGGTGGCCAGCACCGATGAGCGCTGGATCGTGGCACGGGACGAGGACGCCGTGGGCCGGGTGCATGTACATCTGCCGCGTCAGGGGTTTGTGATCCGGGCGGTCTGACGGATCACTCCTGCAACCGTTGGAGCCTTGCTTGCCAGGCGAAAGGCTTTATTTCGTCGCCTTGCCAACGGCTGATCTTTCGCTTTGCGAGCAAAGCTCCAACGGGAACTTCCCAACCGAATCGTGGGAAACTGCCGCCCCGTTGGAGCCTCGTTCACAAGGCGAGCTTGCTGCCACCAGAATCTACTTACAGGCTGCGCTGATTCACTCGTTTCATTAATTCTTCGGCGCTTTCCTTGCGCTCGGAATAACGGTCGGTGAGGTAGTCGCTGCGATCGCGGGTAAGCAGCGTGAACTTCACCAGCTCTTCCATCACATCGACAATACGATCATAGAAACCGGATGGTTTCATGCGGTCGTTTTCATCGAACTCAAGAAACGCTTTCGGCACCGACGACTGATTGGGGATGGTGAGCATGCGCATCCAGCGGCCCAGCACGCGGAGCTGGTTGACCGCATTGAAGGATTGCGACCCGCCACACACCTGCATCACCGCCAGGGTCTTGCCCTGGGTAGGACGCACCGCCCCCAGCGACAGAGGAATCCAGTCGATCTGCGCTTTCATGATGCCGGTCATGGCGCCATGGCGCTCCGGCGAACACCACACCATCCCCTCACTCCAGGTCACCAGATCACGCAGCTCCTTCACCTTGGGGTGGCTGGCATCCTCACTGTCCGGCAGCGGCAGACCGTCGGCATGAAAAATCCGCGGTTCGGCTCCCATGGCCTCCAGCAGACGGGCAGCTTCCTCCACCGCCAGACGGCTGAAGGAACGCTGCCGCAGGGAACCGTACAACAACAGGATGCGCGGCTTGTGAGTGGACGGCTGATCCCGGAATACCTTTTCTGTGGTGGGGACCTGGAAACAATCGTTATCGAGATTGGGTAGATCTTTCATCGACGCTCTCATTGTTTGTCGGAGCCCATGCCTGGGGCAAGACCGTAGCGAGGTGCGAGTTGCGAAAACCGGGGTTCAAACCGCGTTACTCGAACCTCGCAACTTGATCGCCATGCAAGCATGGGCTCCTACAGGGTTACGCAGGATTTTCTTCGAACCAGTGGGGGGTGCGATTCACGATCGCCACCAGCGTCAGCATCACCGGCACTTCCACCAGCACGCCCACCACCGTGGCCAGAGCGGCGCCGGAGTGCAGGCCGAACAGGCTGATGGCCACGGCCACCGCCAACTCGAAGAAGTTGCTGGTGCCAATCAGGCAGGCAGGGCCGGCCACATTGTGTTTCAGTCGCAGACGGCGGGCCGCCCAGTAGGCGATCACGAAAATGCCGTAGGTCTGGATCAGCAGCGGGATGGCGATCAGCACGATGGCCAAGGGCTTGGCGAGAATGGTTTCTGCCTGGAATCCGAACAGTAACACCACCGTGGCCAGCAACCCCATGACGCTGATCGGTTTGAGGGTGTGGACAAAACGCGCCACTTTTTCCTCACCGCCTTTTGCCACCAGCATCTGGCGAGTGAGGAAACCGGCGATCAAGGGCAGCACCACATAGAGCACCACGGACAACAACAGCGTATCCCAGGGAACGGTGATATCGCTGACGCCCAGCAACAGAGCGGCAATGGGGGCAAAGGCGAATACCATGATGATGTCGTTCACCGACACCTGTACCAGGGTGTAGTTGGCGTCGCCCTTGGTCAGGTGACTCCACACAAACACCATGGCGGTACATGGCGCCACGCCCAGCAGAATCATGCCGGCGATGTACTCAGTGGCGGTCTGCGGGTCCACCCAGCCGGCGAACAGCACCTTGAAGAACACCCAGCCCAGTGCCGCCATGGTGAACGGCTTGATCAGCCAGTTGATCACCAGAGTGAGCAGCAATCCCCGTGGGTTCTGACCCACTTTCCTGATCGCCGTGAAATCAATCTGGATCATCATCGGGTAGACCATCACCCAGATAAACACCGCCACCGCCAGGTTCACATGGGCATACTCAAACGCCGCCACCGCTTGAAAAAGCGGCGGCACCGCCAGCCCCAGGCCAACCCCGGCAATAATCGCCAGCCCCACCCAGACGCTCAGGTAACGTTCGAAGAACGGCATCAGTGGCCACCCAGTTCCCGGTGGATTTTCTGGGCCGAAGCAATCAGACCCAATGGATTGATCTCCTCCAAATCCAGCTCCACCAGCTTTTCGAGGCGGTCATGCAGCTCGTTATAGGTAGTCTCGAAGGCAGCGCGGATTTCTTCCTCCGTACCGGTCACGTGGGCGGGATCATGCAGACCCCAGTGCACCTTGGGAGTATCACCCAGCCACACCGGGCAGGACTCGCCCGCAGCGGCATCACAAACGGTGATCACCAGGTCGATCTGCTCGCCTTCCAGGTCATCCATGGATTTGGAACTGGGATCGTTCACCGTCACACCGTGGCGCTCCAGCACTGCCAGGGCGTTGTCGTTGACCTTGCCGGTGGGCTGGCTGCCGGCACTCAGGCCACGCAGTTTGCCGTTGCCCAGGTGGTCAGCCAGGGCTTCACCGATGATGGAGCGGCAGGAGTTGCCGGTGCATAGAAACAGGACATTCAGAGGCGTATTCATGGTCGTTCGTCTCTCTCAACGATTCAGGAGGATGGCGCTACGGACAGCAAAAAGTCTCGGTAAAACGGATGGCCAAATGCTCACGGGCTGGCTCCACCAGGGAATCCAGAATGGCCATGGCCCAGTCAGGCAACTCCGGATTGATGCGGTAATGCATCCAGGTACCCTGCCGCCGCGCCACCACCAGCTGGCACTGGCGCAGCTGCGCCAGGTGACGGGACACGGTGGACTGTGGTGCCTCGAGGGCATCCACCAGATCACAGACACACACCTCTTCCTGACCGTGTAACAGACAGACCAGACTCAGGCGAAGATCATCGCCGAGGCATTTGCAAAGCTGGGTGGGAGTGAGCATTGACCGCCCTGTATTCGTATATTCGGAAATACGGATATTAAGAGCGCAAGTCGCAAGATACAAGGCTCAATGCGGGAAGGTTTTGTGACGATGGAGGAAAGGAAAAGGCCGCGCCTGAGGGTCAGGCACGGCCTTTGAAACGATTGTAGGAACGGAGCGTAGCGGAGTAACGCACGTAGTTCCGTGCGGCCCGAAGGGTGAGCGAAGCGAATAACCTATGCTTGCATGGCGAATCCGAGCATTGGCGAGGAATGCGCTTCAATCCAGCCATAACCTTTACATGGATAGACCTGTCGAGCCTTGCGGCGCCTGATCGCCCTGCGGGCGATTTCCTCGCTGCGCGAGGTTCGCGCCTCGAGAGGCGCTCCTACAGTCGCTTCGTAGTAAGGTTTTGCTCGCCGCTGCCTGTTATTTCTTCAGCTTGGCTTCGATCTCATCCACGGTGATGTGGCGTACATCCTTGCCTTCCACCAGGTAGATAACCTGCTCGCCGATGTTGCGGGCATGGTCACCGATTCGCTCGAGTGCACGCAGGGACCAGATGATGTTGAGCACCCGGGTAATGGAGCGCGGGTCTTCCATCATGAAGGTGACCAGCGAACGCATGGCGCTGCGGTACTCCAAGTCCACCTCGTTATCCTCGGCGGCCACGGCCAGGGCTTTTTTGGCATCGAAGCGGGCAAAGGCATCCAGGGTGTCGCGCAGCATGTTGCGCACATGGTTGCCGATGTGGCGCACTTCCACGTAACCGCGCGGAGACTCGCCCTCTTCCGCCAGCTGCTGGCCCATGCGGGCAATCTTGGCGGATTCATCACCGATCCGTTCCAGATCGGAGACCGCCTTGGTGACGGCAATGATCAGACGCAGGTCCGACGCGGCGGGCTGACGCAGGGCCAGCACCCGGGTGCATTCCTCGTCGATCAGCATTTCCAGCTTGTCGACCTTGTCTTCCGTATCCAGCACCTTCTGGGCCAGGTCGGAATCCGCATGCAGCAATGCCTGCAAGGCATCCACCACCTGCTTTTCCACCAGGCCGCCCATCTCCATCAGATTGTTGCGGATGGATTCCAGCGCCTCATTGAACTGGGTTGAGCTGTGCTCACCAAAATGCATGCGATCCATTGTGTCTTGCTCCCCTTAACCGAAGCGGCCGGTGATATAGGCTTCCGTCAGATCGTGTTCCGGCTTGGTGAACACGGTGTCGGTGTCATTCATTTCGATCAACCGCCCCAGGTGGAAGTAGGCGGTACGGTGGGATACCCGCGCGGCCTGCTGCATGGAGTGGGTGACGATGGCAATGGTGTAGGACTCGCTCAGCTCGGAGATCAGCTCCTCGATCTTGGCGGTGGCGATGGGGTCCAGCGCGGAGCAGGGCTCATCCATCAGCACCACTTCCGGGCTCACCGCGATGGTGCGGGCAATACACAGACGCTGCTGCTGACCGCCGGACAGGCCGGTACCCGGCGAGTGCAGCCGGTCCTTCACTTCGTTCCACAGGCCGGCTTTCTGCAGGCTGTTTTCCACGATCTCGTCCAGGTCGTATTTCTTGTTGGCCAGACCATGGATACGCGGCCCATAGGCCACGTTGTCGTAGATCGACTTGGGGAAGGGGTTGGGCTTCTGGAACACCATGCCCACCCGGGCGCGCAGCTCCACCACATCCAGCTTGGGATCGTAGAGATCCTGATCTTCCAGACGCAGATCCCCTTTCACCCGGCAGATATCGATGGTGTCGTTCATGCGGTTCAGGCAGCGCAGGAAGGTGGACTTGCCGCAGCCGGACGGGCCGATCAGGGACACCACCTCGTTCTTGCCGATATCCAGGCTGACGCCGTGGATCGCCTGGTTGTCGGCGTAAAACACCTCCACATCGCGCAGGCGCATTTTCGGATCATCCACATAGGGGCTGCCGACAGTCTGTTCGGGATAGGGGGTGTCTTGTGTCATTGTGTCCTGCTCTTTAATGGCCTTGTCTTTGGCCGCATCATTGTTGCCCAGAGAACGTTTGTCCAGTTGCTGTGCGGTTTCCATAACTCGATTCCTCGTTGCCGGTCCGTTACCAGCGCCGCTCAAGGCGCTTGCGCAGTACCACCGCCAGGGTGTTCATGGTGATCAGGAAAGCCAGCAACACCATGATGGCGGCCGACGCCAACGCTTCGAATGATTGTTCCGGGCTGTCCGCCCACAGGTAGATCTGTACCGGCAGTACCGTGGCGGCATCCAGCGGCCCGGCGGGCAGATCCACGATAAAGGCCACCATGCCGATCATCAGCAGCGGTGCGGTTTCACCCAGGGCCTGGGCCATGCCGATGATGGCGCCGGTCAGCATGCCGGGCAGGGCCAGCGGCAGCACATGGTGCAGCACCACCTGCATTTTGGAGGCACCCAGACCCAGCGCAGCCTGACGAATGCTCGGCGGCACCGCCTTGATGGCGGCACGGCTGGAAATGATGATGGTCGGCAGGGTCATCAGCGTCAGCACGATACCGCCTACCAGCGGCACCGAGCGGGGCAGACCAAACAGGCCAATGATCACCGCCAGACCCAGCAGACCAAAGATGATGGACGGCACCGCCGCCAGGTTGTTGATGTTCACTTCAATAAAATCGGTGAACTTGTTCTTGGGCGCGAATTCTTCCAGATAAACCGCCGCCGCTACCCCGATGGGGAAGCTGAGCACCAGGGTGACGATCATGGTGAACAGGGAGCCGAGGATGGCCCCCAGAATGCCGGCCTGCTCCGGCTCGCGGGAATCCCCGTAGCTGAACAGGGACTGGTTGAACACCACGCGGGTCTCGCCAGACGCTTCCAGCTCGTCCACCCACGCTTGCTGTTTGGCATTCAGGCGGCTGTCTTCACGCTGCTTCTCGTTAGCCTTGAGAAACAGATCCACATCGTCATCGGCCAGCAGCCAGAGGGTACGGGTCTCACCCAGCAGGGAGGGATCCTCGCGCAGCATGTCACGCAGGGCATAACCGGCACCGGTGCTCACCAGCTGGTTGAGGGCGCGGGTATCCTGGCGGCCTTCCACACTGGGAAAGCGCTCGGCCAGGGCGTCGCGAATCACTCCCTGATAATTCCCGTAGTTCAGTTCATCCTCGTCGCGCGGGTTGCTGATATCCAGCACCTCGGCATCGAAGGTGATCGGCAACTGAATTTCATGCTCGACAAACGCACTGTGGCCCTTGCCGATGATGTCGGTGAACAGCAGCACCAGCGCCATCAGGCCGATGGCAATGGAACCGATACCGAAGGCCTTGAAGCGTTTCTCTGCCCGGTAACGGCGGGCCAGCGTCTTGCGGACTTTTTCCGTGGTTTCGCTCATCTCTCAATCTCTCCCGACGCTAGTCGTACTGCTCACGGTATTTCTTCACGATATGCAGCGCGAAGATATTCATGACCAGGGTGGTGATAAACAGCATCAACCCCAGGGCAAAGGCGGCCAGCGTCTTGGCGCTGTCGAATTCCTGGTCACCGGTCAGCAGGGTGACGATCTGCACGGTGATGGTGGTCACCGCTTCCAGCGGATTGGCGGTGAGGTTGGCGGCCAGACCGGCGGCCATCACCACGATCATGGTTTCACCAATGGCCCGGGATGCGGCCAGCAGGATGCCCCCCATGATGCCCGGCAGGGCCGCCGGGAAAATCACCTTCTTGATGGTTTCGCTCTTGGTGGCACCCAGGCCCAGGGAACCGTCACGCATGGCCTGGGGCACCGCAGTAATCACGTCATCGGCCAGGGAGGACACGAAGGGGATGATCATGATGCCCATCACCAGGCCGGCGGCCAGGGCCGACTCGGATGCCACATTCAGGCCGATGGACTCCCCCAGCCCGCGAATGAACGGTGCCACGGTCAATGCCGCAAAGAAGCCGTAGACCACGGTGGGTACCCCGGCCAACACTTCCAGCGCCGGCTTGGCCACCGTGCGCACCCGGTTGCTGGCGTATTCCGCCAGGTAGATAGCTGACATCAAGCCCACCGGCACCGCCACCAGCAGGGCAATGGCGGAAATCAGCAGGGTCCCCATGAACAGGGGCACCGCACCGAAGGCACCGCCGGAGGCCACCTGGTCCGCGCGCAGGGCGGTCTGCGGACTCCACTGCAACCCGAACAGGAAATCCGTGACCGGCACCCTGCCGAAGAAGCGAATCGATTCGAACAGTACCGACAGCACAATCCCCACGGTGGTGAGAATCGCCACCGTGGCACACAACATGAAGATGGTCTGCAGCACCCGCTCCACCTGCTGGCGGGCGCGCAGCTGCGGCGACACCTTGAGCCAGGCCCAGGCGCCACCGAACATGCACAGCACGATCACCACCACGGTCAGGGCCATGGCACTGGTCTGGCGCAGGGATTTGAGATGCTCTGCCGCAGCCGCAATCGGAGGCTCCACAAAACTCACCGGCAGCGCGCCGCTGGCCACGTTCTGGATCTTGCTGAGGGTCAGGTTGTAGCTGGAGGCATCCGTGGGCTGCAGCTGCTGCGGCAGACTGGCCAGTACCTGCTGACGAATGATGCTGTCATCGAACGCCAGCCACAGTGCCAGTACCACCATGGCCGGAATCGCGCACCACATGGCTGAGCGCATGGCAAAGTAGAACGGCAGCGAGTGCAGGTGGCGAATGCCCCCCAACGGTCTGGCCAGCGCGTAGGAGCGGCGATGCCCCAGGTAGTAGGCGCCGGCCACCATCACTACCAGCAGCAACAGCAGGTTTCCGGTTTGCATGTAGTACTCCGATCGGATTTGCTCAAACAAAATCACCGCAATGATCTTGGTGGAACAAACGCGGGTTTCTCAGGGGCGAAAAAGCCCGGTGGCAAACACCACCGGGCCGAAAGCATCCATGCTTTTTTTTCTTTCCTTACAACTCTTCGCCAGTCATGGACTTGAGGCTGCGAGCCTGTTTGGCCATGCTCTTGCGCAGGTCATCACCCAGCGGGATCAGGCCTTTCTCGCCCAGGTAGCCCTGGTCGCCCCAGGCTTTCTCGCTGGTGAACTCTTTCACGTAACCTTCGATGCCCGGTACCACACCCACGTGGGCTTTCTTCACGTAGAAGAACAGGGAACGGGATACCGGGTAGTCGCCGGAACCGATGGCGTCGAAAGTGGGCTCAACACCGTCCACGTTGGCAGCCTGTACCACACCGCGGTTCTGGTCCAGGAAGGAGTAACCGAACACACCGTAGGCAGCCGGGTTCTTTTCCAGTTTCTGCACGATCAGGTTGTCGTTCTCGCCAGCTTCCACGTAGGCGCCGTCTTCACGAACGCTGCGGCAGATGGCCTTGTACTTGGACTTGTCTTCGTCCTTGATGGCCTTCAGCCAGGGGAAGGTCTTGCAGCCGCCTTCGATGGCCAGTTCGTTGAAGGCATCACGGGTGCCGGAAGTCGGCGGCGGGCCCAGTACTTCGATCTTGGTGTTGGGCAGAGCCGGGTTCACTTCTTTCCAGGTCTTGTAGGGGTTGGCTACCAGCTCTTCGCTGCCATCCGGGTTCGGCACGTCCTTGGCCAGGGCCAGGAAGATGTCACGCAGGGACAGGTCGATTTGCTCGCCCTTCACGGAGTTGGCAATCACGATGCCGTCGTAACCGACCTTCACTTCGGTGATGTCTTTCACACCGTTGCTCTGGCACAGCTCGAACTCGGACTTCTTCATGCGACGGGACGCGTTGGTGATGTCCGGGTGCTGGGTGCCCACGCCCTGACAGAACAGCTTCATGCCGCCGCCGGAACCGGTGGATTCGATTTTCGGGGTGGCGTTACCGGTACGACCGAAACGCTCAGCCACCACGGTGGCGAACGGATATACCGTGGAGGAACCCACGATAGAGATAGTGTCACGGGCCATAGCGGTGCCCGGTACGCTGGCCATGGCCAGAGCTGCAGCAGCACCTGCCAAAGTTGCTTTCATCTTGAAGTTCACGGTTAAGCCTCCTAGTTACATGGCACCGGCGCTTGTCAGGTAACGACCCCACCCCGGTTTTGTTCTTGCAATCTTTGCAAACCAGTTCATGTTTCAGCACCGCGCATGCTAGAGAGGGTTTGTGACAACAACATTACAGGAAGATGGCCCCACTGTGATCCGGGAAATCTTCCCGATCACCGCCACGGGCTGGCCCTGCCCCACAGGCCCCGTATAATGCCCGCTTTCTCGGTATTCCCCGGCCTGCAACCGGGCCCGGGGGGTCACATAGGCTATTTATGACACAACAACTATTTCGCTGGCAGCAACGCTTGACCGGGTTCACAACCCGGGTGGGCCGCAGCAGCGCCTGGCTCGCCCTGTTATTGGTACTGGGCATGGTGCTGGTGGTGGTGCTCCGTTACGGCTTCGGGATCGGCAATATCGCTCTGCAGGAATCGCTCACCTACCTGCATGGCAGTCTGTTTATGCTGGGAATTGCCTATACCCTGGCCGAGGACGAGCATGTGCGGGTGGATGTGCTCTACCAGCGTTTCAGCCCCCGGGGGCGTGCCTGGGTGAATGTGCTGGGCACCCTGTTTCTGTTGTTGCCGGTGTGCGGGGCCCTTTTCTGGCTGTCGCTGGACTATGTGGCCAGTAGCTGGCGCGAGCAGGAAGCCTCCGCCAATGGCGGCCTGCCCTTTGTGTATCTGCTGAAAACCCTGCTGCTGATCCTGCCCGCCCTGCTCACCGTGCAGGCCCTGGCAGAGCTGTTGCGTCACAGCCTGACCCTGCTGGGGGCCGCCCTGCCCGCTCCCCAGGATCACCCCGGGGAGGGCCTGTGATGGAATGGATTCCCCTGCTGATGTTTGTGGTGGTGTGCCTGGTGCTGCTCAGCGGCTACCCGGTGGCCTTTGTGCTGGGCGGCACCGCCCTGCTGTTCGCTGCGGCCGGCATGGTGACCGGCACCTTCAGTCCGGCGGACCTGACCTTTGTTCCCAACCGGCTGTTCGGCATCATCGATAACACCACCCTGATGGCAGTGCCCCTGTTCGTGTTCATGGGAGTGATGCTGGAGAAATCCCGGGTGGCGGAAAAACTGCTGGCCAGCATGGGGCAGCTGTTCGGTGGCCTGCCCGGCGGCATGGGCGTGGCCATCATTCTGGTGGGCGCCCTGCTGGCCGCCAGCACCGGCATCGTCGGCGCCACCGTGGTCACCATGGGACTGCTGTCGCTGCCCACCATGCTGCGTCAGGGCTATCAACCCCAACTCTCCACCGGCCTGATCTGTGCCACCGGCACCCTGGGCCAGATCATCCCGCCCTCCATCGCGCTGGTGCTGCTGGGCGATGTGCTGGCCAATGCCTATCAGGAAGCCCAGCTCAAACAGGGGCTGTGGTCCCTGGATACGGTCTCGGTGGGCGATCTGTTTGTCGGCGCGCTGATCCCCGGCCTGATTCTGGTGGGGCTGTATCTGTTGTATGTGGTCGCCATCAGCCTGTTGAAACCCCAGTGGGCACCGGCATTTCAGGCCGATGACGGGGCGCCCCGGGGCTGGCGCCCGCTGCTGGCAGGGCTGATTCCGCCGCTGTTGTTGATTGCCGCTGTATTGGGCTCCATCCTCACCGGCAAGGCCACACCCACCGAGGCCGCCGGCGTTGGGGCCTTCGGCGCCCTGTTGCTGGCCGCCGGCAACCGGCACCTGAACCGGCAGATTCTCGGTCAGGTGGTGCGCGCCACCAGCCGGGTCACCGCCATGGTGTTCATGATCCTGATCGGTGCCAGCCTGTTTTCTCTGGTGTTTCGCGGTTTCGGCGGTGAAGAGGCGGTCCAGGCCCTGTTCGAGAGCCTGCCCGGCGGCGTGATCGGCGCCACCCTGCTGGTGATGCTGCTGATCTTCCTGCTCGGCTTTATCCTCGACTTTATCGAGATTACCTTTGTGGTGGTGCCCATTGTCGGCCCGGTATTGCTGGCCATGGGGCTGGACCCGGTGTGGCTGGGGGTAATGATCGGCCTGAACTTGCAAACCAGCTTTCTGACCCCACCCTTCGGGTTCGCCCTGTTCTACCTGCGCGGCGTGGCGCCGCCAGAGGTGAAAACCGCGCAGATTTACCAGGGCGTGATACCGTTTATCATTATCCAGTTGCTGATGCTGGGTATACTGGCGCTGTTCCCGGAACTGGCCACCTGGCTCCCTGATCAACTGTACGGGTAAATGCACTACCGCACGGCGGTGTAAAGCCTCTCCTTTAACACCGGCTCAAAATATTACGGATAACAAACATGACCGATAACACCGACGACATACCCCAGCCCATCGGCACACTGGCCATCCAGACCATTGCCATGCCGCAAAGCGCCAACTGGAATGGCGATATCTTTGGTGGCTGGCTGGTTTCTCAGATGGATCTGGCCGGTGCTGTCACCGCCCGCAAGAAAGCCCGTGGCCGCGTGGCCACCGTGGCCATCGACTCCATGGCCTTCCTGCGCCCGGTTCCCATTGGGGCGGTGGTGAGCTGCTACACCCAGCTGCAAGACGTGGGGCGCAGCTCCATGCAGATTCTGGTGGAAGTGTGGATCCGGGAAGACACCGGCACCCTGTCGAAAGTGACCGAAGGGCACTTCACCTTCGTGGCCATTGATGACACCGGCCGGACCCGGGCGGTGCCAAGGGATTAGTTGCACGAGGAACGTCGCTGGGACCGGGCTTTCTGTAGGAGCACCTCTTGAGGTGCGAACCGAGCGTAGCGAGGCCAGAAGATTGAGGTTGACGCCATTCCTTCCAGAGAGACCCGTCGAGCGCTGAAATCCCTGATCGCCCTGCGGGCGATTTCCGCGCAAGCGCGGTTCGCGCCTCAAGAGGCGTATTCGCTACGCTCACCCTTCGGGCCGCACTTCGTGCGTTACTCCGCTACGCTCCGTTCCTACAGCGGCTTCGTAGACGCGCAGAAGCCGCTCCCGTTCAACCCTTGGCCAACTGACTACGCACGTTCATATACGACTGCTCCGCCACCGCCATGTATTCCACCGATTCGTCACGGAATTTGCGGTAGGACTCGTACACCTTGCGGGCTTCGCTGTTGTCGGCCACCAGGGCTTCGATCACCTCGTCGCTGGCCTCCTTCAGGGCCTTGAGGACATCGTCCGGCAACCGGCGCAGTTTCACCCCGTGCTTGTTGACCAGCTCCTGGAGGGCCGCATTGTTCTGGGCGGTGTACTCGTCGAGCATGTCCTGGTTTTCTGACTGGGCGGCGTAGCGGATGATCGCCTGCAGGTCCGCGGGCAGGCTGTCCCAGACTTGCTTGTTGATGGTCAGCTCCAGGGTCGGACCCGGTTCCTGCCAGCCCGGATAGTAGTAGTACTCGGCGACCCGTTGCAGACCGAAGGAGCGGTCGTTGTACGGCCCCACCCAGTCCGCCGCATCGATGGCGCCGGTTTGCATGGAGGTGAATACCTCGGCACCCGGCAGCTGTACCGGCGTGGCGCCCACCTTGCCCAGCACCTCACCGGCCAGCCCCGGCATACGCATCTTCAGACCTTGCAGGTCCTCCACGCTGTTGATTTCCTTGTTGAACCAGCCGGCCATCTGGGTGCCGGTGTTGCCACAGGCAAACGGCTTCAGGTTGAACTGGGCATACAGATCATCCCACAGCTTTTGCCCGCCGCCATGGTGCAACCAGCCATTCATTTCCTGGGCGGTGAGCCCGAAGGGCACGGCAGTGAAGAACGGCGTGGCCGGGTGCTTGCCTTTCCAGTAATAGGCGGCGCCGTGTCCCATCTCGGCGCTTCCCTGGCGGACCGCATCGAACACCTCGAAAGCCGGCACCAGCTCCTTGGCACCGTACACCTTGATCTTGATGCGCCCGGCGGACATCTCTTCCACGCGCTTGGCAAACCGATTGGCGCCGACACCCAGGCCCGGATAGTTCTTCGGCCAGGTGGTCACCATCGTCCATTCATAGGTCTGCTGTACCGGTGCTTTTTTTTCCGCTTCCGGCGCAGCCGCCACGCCACTCTCGGTGGGCGGACAGTCTTTCTTTTCACAACCGGCCAATGCCAGGCCACCCAGCCCCAGACCGAGGGCGGACACGAATTTGCGACGATCCAAGGGTTATCCTCCATCATTCGGCAGCCGGGAACAGCCGCCCGATTGTTCTTGTCGACGGGCCGGACGGGGTCCGACGTCAGTCTGTCTTCAAATCACTTCCAGCCGCGCGTACTGGCTGACCAACCACTTGGTGCCGGCACCGTCGAAGTTGATCTGCAGGCGCGCATTGGGCCCCTGCCCTTCGAAATGCAATACGGTGCCCTCGCCGAATTTCGGGTGCAACACCCGCGCGCCCAGATCGATACCATTGGACTCGGTTTCCCGAATCGGCCGTGCCGCCCCGCCAACGGGTCGACTGAATCCGGCACGGGCGCGGATCTCTTCCAGGGATTCTGCAGGGATCTCGCGCAGGAAGCGGCTGGGCGGGTTGTAGTTTTCGTTGCCGTAAAGGCGCCGGCTTTCCGCATGGGTCAGATACAGTTCGCGCATGGCACGGGTCAGGCCCACGTAACAGAGGCGGCGTTCCTCGGCCAGCCGCCCGGGCTCCTCACTGGACATCTGATGGGGGAACAGGCCCTCCTCCATGCCAGTGATGAATACCACCGGGAATTCGAGGCCCTTGGCGGAATGCAGGGTCATCATCTGCACCGCGTCCTCGTGGGCATCGGCCTGGCCTTCGCCGGATTCCAGCGCCGCGTGGTCCAGAAAGGCGGTGAGGCTGTCCAGTTCGGAGTCTTCGTCCTCGTCACCGAACTCGCGCGTGGCAGAGACCAGCTCGCGCAGGTTTTCCAGCCGTTGCTGGCCCTTTTCGCCCTTCTCTTTACCGTGGAATGCCACCAGTCCGCTGGCCTCGATCACGTGTTCGGTGGTTTCCGCCAGCGACAGACCGTCACACTGCTGCTCCAGCTGCACCACCAGATTCAGGAATACCGCCAGTGCATTGGTGGCCCGGGCGGTAAGTAACTGCTCACTGATCAGCGCCTGGGCCGCAGCCCACAGGGACACGCCACGCTGACGTGCCAGCTCGCGCAGGCTTTCCAGGGTCTTGTTGCCGATGCCCCGGGTGGGGGTGTTCACCACCCGCTCGAAAGCGGCATCCGCATCCCTATGGCTGATCAGGCGCAGGTAGGCCAGGGCGTTCTTGATCTCCGCCCGTTCGAAGAAGCGCTGGCCGCCATAGATGCGGTAGGGAATACCGGCCTGCAGGAAGGCTTCTTCCAGTACCCGGGACTGGGCGTTGGAGCGATACAGCACCGCCATTTCCCGCCGCGCGGTCCCTTCCTGGAACAGCTTTTCCACCCGCCCGGCGATAAAACGGGCTTCGTCCACTTCGTTGAAGCCGGCGTAGAGACGGATCGGGTCGCCATCGCTGCCCTCGGTCCACAGTTCCTTGCCGAGCCGGTCACTGTTATGGCTGATCACCGCGTTGGCGGCTTTCAGGATGGTGCCGGTGGAGCGGTAGTTCTGCTCCAGGCGGATGGTGCGGGTATCCGGGAAATCGCGGCTGAATTTGTGGATGTTCTCGATCTTGGCGCCGCGCCAGCCATAGATGGACTGGTCATCATCGCCGACGATGGTGACGGCGTTATCGTCGTTGGCCAGCAACCGCAGCCAGGCGTACTGGATGCTGTTGGTATCCTGAAACTCGTCCACCAGGATGTGGCGGAAGCGACGCTGATAGTGACCGCGCAGGCCGTCGTTGTCGCGGAACAGTTCGAGCACCCGCAACAGCATTTCGTTGAAGTCCACCAGGGCACTGCGCTCGCAGGCCTCTTCATAGCTGAAGTAGATCTTCTGCATGGTCTGCACGAACAGATCGCCATTGGCGTCCATGTGCTTGGCGCGCAGGCCTTCGTCCTTCTGGCCGTTGATAAACCAGGTGGCCTGGCGGGCCGGCCAGCGCTGTTCATCCAGCCCCAGCTCCTTGATCACACGCTTGATTAGACGAATCTGGTCGTCGGCATCAATGATCTGGAAACCCTGGGGAAGGTTCGCCTCCTGCCAGTGGGCCCGCAGCAGACGGTGGGCAATGCTGTGGAAGGTCCCCACCCACATGCCATCGGCGGACATGTCCAGCAACTGCTCGATTCGGCCCCGCATCTCGGCGGCGGCCTTGTTGGTAAAGGTCACCGCCAGAATCCCGAACGGCGAGGCCTGCTCGGTGGCAATCTGCCAGGCGATGCGATGCACCAGCACCCGGGTCTTGCCCGAGCCGGCACCGGCCAGCACCAGTAAATGTCGGTCATCGGCAGCCACCGCATCGCGCTGGGCCGGGTTCAGGCCATCAATAAGGGAAGTTACGTCATCCATGGCGCGGGAGTTTAGCAGAATGTCCGCTGGCGCGATGCCTGCCTGGCGCATCCGTGGACCCTGTCAGCATGGCAATACGCCACTATGGATAGCGAGATCGCGGTTTCCCTTGTCTGCGCCGATAGGTAAACTGGAAAACAAAAACACTCGGCTACACGCCAGAGGATAATAATCAAGGTGTCTTCGCAGTCTCCGCAAACCCGAACCGCTCCGCCGTTCAATGGCGTGGTCACTGAACAGTGCCAATTGTTACTGAGTGGCATTGCGGTACTGATTTTGCTGGAAGTCGCCAGCGCCATTACCCTGGTGTGGGCCTACTGGGACACGCCGGTTTCCCGGCAAAACCTGCTGACCTGGCTGGGAATCCTGGCGACCGTGCAAACCGCCAAGATGATCGCCCTGCCTCTGTGCCATCGTCGTCTGCGCAACGATCTCGCCACCCCCCACTGCCGCCATATTCTCTCTGTAATTGCCCTGAGCACCCCGCTGATACTGGGTGCCGCCGGTTACCTGTTCAATCCGCTGGACACCCTGTTCGCCGACAACATGCTGGCCGCCCAGCTCACCATTGCCTGCCTGGGCCTGGGCCTGAGCACCATGGCCCTGGCCGCCTACAGCAGCCATTTCCCCACCGTCTTCCTGTACCTGTTAATGCTGCTCGGGCCCGGCATGCTGCGGTTGTCGGAAACCCAGGAGCACGGCCAGCTATCGCTGATGCTGCTGATGTCATTGCTGGGGCTGTTCTTCCTGTTCGCCGCCCGGCGCATCAACCAGACCGGCCACCAGGCAATGATGCTGCAGGCCAGCAACCGCTCGCTGATCGACTACCTGAACCGGGCCCGCAGCGACGCGGAAGCACTCAACGAGAAACTGGCCCAGGAAATCTACGAGCGCAAGGAAGCCCGTCAGCGCCTGCAGGAAACCAACGAGCGACTGGAATCCATGGTGCAGGAACGCACCCGGGCGCTCGGGGAAACCAACCAGGCCCTGGCCGCCACCAGTGAGCGCCTGGAGCTGGCCCTGGAAGCCAGCAATATCGGTCTGTGGGACTGGATGCTGGATACCGGGCGCAACTACCACACCAATTTCGACCGGTTGCTGGGCTATGACGGCGCCTACTTCAAGAACTTCTTCGGGGACCTGGAAACCCTGGTCCACCCGGAGGATCTGACCCGCATTCGCCGCGCCATGGTGTCTCATTTCAAGGGGCAGAATGACCGTTATCATGCGGTATACCGCCTGCGCCATGCGGATGGCAGCTGGCGCTGGATCGAAGACGAGGGTCGGGTGGTGAAGTGGTCAGACCAGGGCCGCGCCCTGCGCATGATCGGCACCCGCCGTGACATCACCGAAGACCGCCAGAGCCAGGAGCAGCTGCGACTGTCCGCCACCGTTTTCGACAATGCCCCGGAAGGCATCTTCATTCTCGACCACAAGTTCCGCTTCCTGGCGGTGAATGCCCGCTTCGAACAGATTACCGGCTACAGCGAATCCATGGTGCTGGGCAAACAGGTGCTGGATCACCATGAAACCGCCGCCAACAGCGACACCTACAAGATGATTACCGCTGCGCTGAATGAAAGCGGCTTCTGGGAAGGCGAGATCAACGAAACCCGCCGCAATGGCGAGCCCTTCCCGGAGTGGCTGCAAGTCAGCGCCGTGCGCGATGAACAGAAACGGGTGATCCGTTATGTGGGTATGATGTCCGACCTGACCGCCCGCAAGGAAACCGAACAACAGCTGCAGTTCCTTTCCAACTACGACCGACTCACCGGCCTGGCCAACCGCACCCAGTTCCGCGAACACCTGCACAAGTCCCTGACCCTGGCACGCCTGAACCGGGAAAAGGTGGCGCTGCTGATGATCGACCTGGACCGTTTCAAACCGATCAACGAATCCCTGGGGCATGAAATCGGCGACCGCCTGCTCAAGGCCGCCGCAGAGCGCATCGGCCAACATGCCGGCGGTGAAGAAAATCTTGCCCGGGTGGGCGGCGACGAATTTACCCTGCTGCTGGAAAATCACGGTGGTGAAGGCGCCATCAGCCAGCACTGCCAGAAACTGATCAACGCCATGAAGAAGCCCTTCATGATCGACGGCCACGAACTGCTGCTGGGCGCCAGCATCGGCATCAGCGTGTTCCCGGACACCGCCAAGGAAGCCCAGAGCATGATCAACCAGGCGGATATGGCGGTGTACCAGGCCAAGCGCAGTGGCGGCAATAATTTCCAGTTCTATCGCAGCAACATGCGGGTGGCCTCGGTGGAACAGCTGGCCCTGGAAACCAGCCTGCGCAAGGCCATTTTCAAGAACGAATTCGTGGTCTATTACCAACCGAAAATGGACCTGGCCAGTAACCGCATCAACTCCGTGGAAGCCCTGGTACGCTGGCAGCATCCCACCATGGGCCTGCTGCCACCGGCGGATTTCATTCCGCTGGCCGAGGAGACCGGGCTGATCTCCGCCATCGGCGAACTGGTACTGGAACGCTCCTGCCGTCAGGCCCACCAGTGGCACAAACAGGGGCTGGGCGATATCTGCGTATCGGTGAACCTGTCCGCCCATCAATTCCGCAAGGGTAATGTGGCGGAAATCGTCGACCGGGTACTGGAAAGCACTGAACTGCCGGCCCATCTGCTGGAACTGGAACTCACCGAAAGCCTGATCATGGAAGACATGGAGCAGAACATCGAACTGCTCCAGCAGTTGCGGACCCGCGGCATCGAACTGGCCCTGGACGACTTCGGCACCGGCTACTCGTCACTGAGCTACCTGAAGCGTTTCCCGGTGGACACCCTGAAGATCGACCGCTCCTTCATCATGGATCTGGACAAGAGCCCGGACGACGCCGCCATCACCCGCGCCATCATCGACATGGCCCACAGCCTGCAGATGAACGTAGTCGCCGAAGGCGTGGAAACCGACGCCCACCTGAGCATCCTCCGCGACATGCATTGCGACAGCATCCAGGGCTACCTGATCAGCCGCCCGGTGCCGGAGAAGGAGCTGGTGGAGTTGCTGCATACGCAGGCGTATAGAAAGGCAATTGATAATTAATAGTTAATAATGAATAACGCGCGCGTTTGCGTTGCGGGCTTCTCAAACGCAAGAGGCCGCGCCCAAAGTCTGGGCGCGGCCTCTTGCGTTACAGGACCAACCAATGTTGCCCCGCGAGTTATTAATTATTCATTATTAACTATTAATTAAGCAGCTCCAACGTCTCCGGCCGCTGAAAATACCCCTCCAAATGCCTGCGCAGCCACGCCTCAAGCAGGCCTTCGGCGCGCAGTTTCTCCATCACCGGGGGCAGGAAGCGGCGGGCGTCATCGAGCATCAGGGCGCGGGTCACGCCCAACTCGTCGAGTAGCCCCATCAGGGTGGTGTCGCCATATTTGTCGAAGAAGGCGTTGACCCCGGAATCCAGCATGGCAATGAAATAATCCGTGTGGCGCAGCTCACGCCAGTACTCGAAGCCGATCACGAACAGCTCCTGGATATCTTCGCTGCTGATCAGTTCGCGCAACTCGGCCACCGGGCGCTGGGAGAATTCCTGCCAGGCGACCAGTACCAGTTCACGCAGCTCGTCCAGGTTTTCATCCCGGTATAGCCAGGGATCACTGAGCAATTGCTCCATGCGCTTGAGCAGCCATTCCTGCAGACGCACTTCCAGGCTGCCCAGCCAGCGGGCCGGCAGGCGCTTGCGCAGCTGGTCATGCAGTGCCGGCGGCAGACCCTGGTGCAACAGGGTCTTCAACCCCAGCTGCGCACCGCCGGCCAGCAATGCCAGCAACACCGGGTTACGGCCCAGCCAGGCCATACTCTGACGGGACAGGGGAATCTCCAGCACCTTGTCCAGCAGGGCCATCACCACGTCCTCGTCGACCACATCGCCGATCAGGCGGTCACTCTGGATACCGTGGTCGTAGAACTGCTCCACCATGTCGCCGACCAGCTCGGGGATGGCGCCACTGATGTCCATTTCCGCCGCATATTTCTGGGCGGTAATACGAATCTGCTCGGCACTGACCCAATCGTTCAGGGTGTAGCGTGTGGCCACATCCAGGGCGTAATCCAGCTCCTGCTCGATCAGCCCGTCCAGCTGTGCCGGCGACAATTTGGCCAGCAGATGCTCGACCAGGCCATCAAGTAAACGATTAGCAACTTCCTGTTTATTATCCGCCATTTTTTTCATTTCCCGGTGGAAAACCCTTGCTGTGTGACACAGCAATTGTATCATCGAATGATGTAACAGTTACGGAGGTACGCACCATGGCGATCTCGATTCTTCCCATCCGTCGCAATCTGAAATTCAACCTGAACCCGGCCAAGGCCCTGACCTGGCACCGGGACGGCCTGAATGTCAGCCAGTTCATGAACACCATGAGCCTGTTTTTCCCGGTGGGGGAACGCTTTTTCATCGACAGCGTACGCAATTACCGTGACCAGATCACGGATCCCGAGCTGAAAAAGGCCGTGACCGCCTTTATCGGCCAGGAAGCCATGCACGGTCGTGAGCACGAAGAATACAACGATTTCGTGGCCCAGGCCGGTATTCCCCTGCATGCCCAGGAAGCGTTCGTGGCCCGTTTGCTGAAAGCGGTGCAGGACTATTCCCCGCAATCCTTCCAGCTGGCCGCCACCGTGGCCCTGGAGCACCTGACCGCCATCCTCGGCGGCGGCCTGCTGGATCTGCCGGAGATTCTGGAAGGTGCCGACGATGGCTACAAGGCCATCTGGAACTGGCATGCCCTGGAAGAAACCGAACACAAGGCGGTGGCCTTCGATGTCTACCAGGTAGCCATCGGTGACGACAGCAACCTGGGCGCCTATGCCCTGCGCAGCAGCACCCTGGTCGCCGCCACCGGCGTCTTCTTCGCCCTGATGATCCCCTTCTATCTGCACAACGTGCGCATCAAGGGCGGCCTGACCGACCTGAAAGGCTGGCGCGCCGTGGCCAAGCACACCTGGGGCAAGAAGGGCATTTTCCGCAATATCACCAAGCCCTGGTTCGACTGGTTCAAGCCCGGTTTCCATCCCTGGGACCACGACAACAGTGAACAGTTGAAAAACTTTGACGCCTTGCTGGGCGACCTCCTCAAGGAGGAGGCCGCCTGACTCTTTCCATCACCGAGCTCTCCCTTTTCCGGTGACTCTCAGGGTCGGCATTCATGCCGGCCCTTTTTTTTGGCGCAAAAACCCCGCAACGTTGCAAACGTAGGGTGCACTGAGCCTAAGGCGAACTGCACCGATCCGGCGTTTGATGGTGCAGTTCGCCTTAGGCTCAGTGCACCCTACGCAATCCCTGGCGGCGTTCCAGAATTCAGCAGCATCATCAAAAAAGGCAAAGAGCAAACAGAGAAAAGTCTTTTCCTCCGTGAGCTCTGTGCCCTCTGTGGTGAAACATTGATGCTCAACAACGCCTGCCTTGGCAGGCACCGGCCTTACCCGTCGTTGCCTCCCTGGGTGGACACCACCCGGTCGTCGGTGAGGCGGATGTTGCCTGCCGGCGCCTTGCCGTCCCGGTCCTCCCCGAAATACAGGGTGGTATGGGGGAACGGAATCTCGATGCCGGCCTTGTCGAAGTAGATCTTCACCAGCCGGTTGAAGGCACGGCCCACCGCCCACTGGTTGCCCGGCGTGGTCTTGATCACCACACGGATGTTCACCGAGCTGTCCGCCAGGGCGGTGACCCCGGCCACGGTCATGGGTGCCAGGATATTATCCTTGTGATCGCCTTCCTTCAGTTCTTCAAAGGCCGCTTCCAGCTGGACGATGGCATCATCGATGCTTTCGCGGTAAGCAATCCCGTATTCACCCACGTGGTTACCGAATTCACGGGTAAAGTTGGACACCGCATCCACCGAGGAGAACGGCACGATGTGGTAGGTACCATACAGATCCCGCAGGGCCACGGAGCGGATACCCACCCGGTCCACGGTCCCGGAGTTGCCGCCGACGCTGACAAAATCGCCGGTGTTCATGGCATTTTCCAGCTGGATGAACACCCCGGTGATCACGTCCTGGACCAGCTTCTGGGCACCGAAACCAATGGCCAGACCCAGCACACCGGCACCGGCAATCAGCGGGCCGATATCAATACCGATCTCGGACAGAACGATCATGGTGGTCATGATGATGATGGTGATGGCCAAGGTGGTGTGGAACAGTCCGAGCAGGGTTTCCCCGCGGGCAGCCTGGGCCGCGGTGCTGTTTTCTCCCGGGCTGAACTTGTGCTCCACCAGGCTTGCCAGCGCAATCCACAGGGCCGCCGCCAGCCCCAGGATGATCAGGATATCGATCAGCGCAGACACCGTCTGGGCACCGGCCGTGGTGGCATACCAGGCGGCCAGATCATAAAGCTCCCAGGCATCCAGCGACAGCACTACCACCAGCGCCAGAATCAGCGCGCGGATCAGTTTCAAGGCCGTGGGAACATAGGTATTCACCCGCGCCTGCAGCCGCGGCATGCTGGCATTGAGGCGCTCGGAAAACTGGATTTCCTTGCCGATCAGTTGCCCAAGCGCCACTGACACCAGCAGCCCCACGCCCACATAGATCAGGGTTTCCAGGGTCGCCATGGCCACATAGGGCAAGGCGGTCTCCGGATTCAGTACGGTGACGGCAAACACCAGCAACGCATAGGCCAGCGCCAGCCAGTGCCAGGTGCGCGCCAACAGCAACAACGACAGACGGATCGGCCCATAGCTGGCATTGGCTCGTTGGGTCAGTGCCTCACGCAACACCGGGCGCTTGCGCAAAATCACCCCGGCGGCATAGATCAGCGCCACCAGCATGATCAGGGTGCCGGCACCACTGCCCACCGCAGGGGACACGTTGAAGTTCAGCACCGGCACCAGCACCAGCATGCCGTAGCCGATCAGCCCGGCCTCACGGGCCAGGAAGCGGTTGCAGTAACTGGCCTGGTCCGCCGCCACTGGCAGCAACCGCAGGCCCTCGTAACGGGACGAAAAGAACATCCGCAACCCGGCCTTGGCCAGTTCCACGATCAGGAAGGCATTCAGGAACAGGGCCAGTCGTGTGGCATCCGCGCCCAACTGCTCGGTGAGTACCGGCGCCACAAAGGTCCCGGCCAGATAGGCCAGCGCCACCACAATGACATCCAGCAGGGCACCGACTGCCACCGCCACCGTGGTGCGCAGAATCGCCAACTTCTCCGACCCGGCCCGGGCCCAGTGGCTGAGGCGGCCAAAGGCCGAACCCGCCAGGGTACGCAACACCCAGAACACCACAAAGGTGACCACTACCAGAATGGCCAGATTGAGTAACGCGGCGGTGACTGCTTTCATGTTGACCGTGGTGCTGACAGCCGCCTCACCGGCGCTGTCATCGCTGACAAACCAGCCGGTGACCAGGCCGCTCAAGGCTGCGAACTGCCGCCCCATATCCCCGGCCAGGTTGCCGGTGGCCGAGGCCATACGGCGAGCCAGGGACACCTGGTCGGCGGTCTGCCCGCTGGGGGCCTGGGCGGCAATTTCCGAGGGTGGCACTTCCCCGGCCACGCCCAGCGGCGCCGGGTTGGCGGCCGCCTGTAAACCCCGTAGCTGGTCAATCAGCTGCTGGCGCGTGGTCTCGTTCTCCAGCAATTCCGCCAGCTCCCCGTACTCCCGGGCTCCAGGAGGGGCTTCCTGGGCGGGCAATGCCGTCGTCAACATCACTAACAACAGGGCAAAAAGGGCTGTCAGGCCCCGTAAATGACGGGCTTGATGGCGCACTCTCATCTCCTTAGTGCCGGCTTTTTGCCGGATCAACCGCTATGTTTGAAGCATATTCAGACGCATACCCTAACAATTGGCGTCAGGAAAAATGTGAAGATCGCGCGAAAATCCTGTACCGGAATTGTCACGCGGCATTGACCCAAATGAAGCCGGGCCGTTGCAGGAATGCCAATCACACCGGTTGACCGTGACATTGCCCACTGTAATGATCAGTCTCCATTTCATAACAATATTCGGCGGAGGTGCTCATGAGCGCATTCTGGACCCCGGACTCCCAGGCTCTGGCTCCCTATCTCCACAGCCAGGCGCTGGCCAACAAGTGCCTGCAGATTATTGCTGCGTCCCTGCAACCGGGGATGAGCGAACAGGACTGCGAACTGCTGATCCGCGATTGGCTGCGCGCCCATCAGGTGTTTGATCCGGCCCGCCCGCCGAAGGTGCGCTTTGCCGGCCAGCCGACCCGCCGTCGCTTTGGCCTGAACAGACCGGGAAAGCGCCGCTACCGGATCGGGATGCGCTATATACTGCGTTGCGATGCGGTGCAGAACGGCCATGCCGCCAAGGCCAGCCTGAGCGGCCCCGCCAGTGCCGAGCTGGCCCCCCTGCATAGCCGCCTGCGCCAGTTCCGCGAGCAACTGCCGACGGCCCTGCGTGAGGGTGTCACCCCGCAGCAACTGGCCAGCCGCTTCCCCGGCCTGCGCCAGCATTACCGGCTGGCACCGCTCACCGGCACCCTGCCGGAGGGCAACCGCATCGATGACGCACCGCTGATCCAGGGGCTGTGGCAGTGGCAACTGACACTCAGCGATGGCCCGTACAGCGTTGCGTGCAGTGAATTTTTGCTGATGGATGACCAGGGCCCGCGCTGGCTGACCGCCACCCCGGCCCACCTGCTCGACACCAGCCATAACGACAATCAAGAGGAAGCAGCCTGATGGTGCAGTGGCGCGATACAACCGTAAGCCGTGATGGCGTGAACCTGGCTGTGCGTACCTGGAGTGCGGACAAGAGCCCCACCGTAATCCTGGTGCACGGTTATCCGGACGCCAACCACGTCTGGGAAAAGGTGGCCGAACGGCTCAGCCGGCATTTCAAGGTGGTCGCCTACGACGTGCGCGGTGCCGGCAATTCTTCCGTGCCAAAAGGCCGGGCAGCCTACAAGCTGCGCGAGCTGCGTGATGATCTGCATGCGGTCATGGATGCGGTCAGCCCGAATGAAAAGGTCCATCTGGTGGGCCACGACTGGGGCTCCATCCAGACCTGGGAATCGGTCACCGACCCGGGGGCCGAGCAGCGCATTGCCTCCTACACCACCCTGTCCGGCCCCTGTCTGGACCATGTGGGCCAGTGGATGAAGGCCCGGCTGCGCGAACAGAAAATCGGCGTTGTGCTCAACCAGCTTTCCCATTCCTGGTACATCGGCGCCTTCCAGCTACCGGTGCTGGCCCCGGCCCTGTGGAAAGCCGGGCTGGCCAAGGCCTGGCCACAGGTGCTGCGTCGCACCGAGAACCTGGACAGCGAACCCAGTGCCACCCAACTGCAGGACGGCACCCATGGCATCGAACTGTATCGGGCCAACATGCTGCCCTGCCTGCTCAAGCCCCGGGAGCGGTACACCAAAGTGCCGGTGCAACTGATCGTCGCCCGTGACGACAACTACGTGCGCCCGGCCATGCTGGAAGACCTGTCCCAGTGGACCGACCGGCTGTGGCGCCGGGAGCTGGATTGCGGCCACTGGGGCCCATTACTGCAACACCCGGACGTGACTGCCGACTGGATCCGTGACTTTATTCAGCACATTGACGGGGCCCCCGCGTCCGGCCCGCTGCAACGCAGTGAGGTCACCGGCAAGCAGCGAAAAGGCCCGGACAGCGGCAAGCGAGTGGTGATCACCGGTGCCGGCTCCGGCATCGGCCGGGAAACCGCCCTGGCCTTTGCCCGCCGTGGCGCCCTGGTGGTATGCACCGATATCAACACCGAAGCTGCCGCCGCCACCGCCCGCATCATTTCCGCCGAAGGGGGCAGTGCCCTCAGCCGCAAGTGCGACGTGAGCAGTACCCGCTCCATGGAAGCCCTGGCCAACTGGGTGGAAAAGGAACTGGGTGCACCGGATATCGTGGTCAACAACGCCGGCATCGGCCTGTCCGGCTCGCTGCTGGATACCAGCGTGAAGGACTGGCAACAGGTGCTGGGTGTGAATCTGTGGGGCGTTATTCATGGCTCTCGCCTGTTCGCTCGCCAGATGGTTGACCAGGGCCGCGCCGGCCACATCGTCAACGTGGCCTCCGCCGCCGCCTTCATGCCCTCGCGCATGCTGCCCGCCTACGCCACCAGCAAAAGTGCCGTGCTGATGTTCAGCGAATGTCTGCGCGCCGAACTGGGCGACCATAACATCGGCGTCAGCGCCATCTGCCCGGGCATCATCGATACGCCCATCACCCGCAACACCCGTTTTGTGGGCGTGGACAACGACGAGCAGGACCGCCGTCGCCAGCACGCCCACAAGCTCTACCAGCGCCGTGCCTTCACCCCGGACCGGGTGGCCCGGGCCATTGTCGAGGCGGTGGAGAAAAACCGCGCGGTGGTCCCCGTCAGTCCGGAGGCCCGTGGCATGCAGTGGCTGGGGCGCTTCACCCCGTCCCTGGCCCGCAATCTGGCCCAGGTGGAAATCAGCCCCTGACACCGGCCACCCGTTTGCAGGCGGTGATACGGACATCGCTTCCTGCAAACGCGCCACCTTCCCCGCGATCTGCACACCGTTGAGTGAAAGCAGTCACATTTGTGGCGCGAAATGCCATCCTGTGAACGCCGCAAGCTGTGGCGCCTGTGCAAAAAGCGGGCTATCATCGCGGGCATGAAAACCAGTGACCGCAATCCCGCCGCTATCCTGCGCAGCCTGAAGAAATACACCCAGCCTGTGACCGGAGCGCTTCAGGCTGAAGCCGGCAACCACAAGGAATTTACCATCGACGAACTGGCCCGTGAGGCCAGCTCCACGGTGCGTAACGTACGGGCTTATCAGGATCGGGGCATTCTGCCGCCCCCGGAAAAACGCGGACGTACCGGTATCTATACCGATGTGCATCTGGCGCGCCTGAAGATCATTGGTGCTCTGCTGGAGCGCGGCTACACCCTGAACAATATCCGCGACCTGCTCAGCGCCTGGGAACAGGGCCGCGAGCTCAACGATATTCTCGGCCTGGAAGTGGCGGTCACCTCCTGGCAGACCCCCAGCGTGCCCTCCTACCTGGATTACCAGGACCTGCTGGATGACTTCGGCGAAGACATCACCCCGGAAGTGATGACCAAGGCGGTGAAGCTGGGTTACATCATTCCCGAGGGCATGCGCTTGCGCATTCCCTACCCGCGCATTTACAACGCCGGCAAGGAACTCAGCGAAGCCGGTGTGCCCCTGGACGCGGTGCTCACCCACGTGACCCTGGTGCGCGAGGAAGTGGACAAGCTGGCCGAGCGTTTCATCGGCATGATCATCCACCACCTGGTGGACGAGAAGTACGGTGACGAGGCCCTGCCGGAAGGCGAAGACGTGCCCAAACTGGCCGACTTTATCACCCGCATCCGCCCGCTGGCCGACGCGGTGGTCAGTGACGAGCTGGGCCGGGTACTGGAAAAGAGCATCAACAAGATTCTGGTCGACCGCCTGGCCAACGTGCTGGCGCATATCGAAAAGAATATCTGAACACACCACGCCTCTGCGTAGGCACGTCGCTGGCGGCGCGATCATACCCCCAGCTTCAAGGTACGAGTCACGGGGAGCGAAAACCCGGTCCTGAAGCGATAGGGTTTGATTTTCGACACTCGCATCTCGTAACTCGCACCTCACAAAATCACGCCGCGAGCAACGCTCCTAGCCCCCCTCCTTTACACACCGATACATGATTAGCCGCCGGTTGGCTTTTCTTGCTGTTTTGTTGCCGGGGCTCCCTTCATACCCGCGGGAATGCCAATCTTGGGACGTTAGTGCGAATCTTGTTCGCCCTGCCAAAATAATAATGTCCCGAGGAGAGCCCCATGAAACCCGGCCTGTTACTCAGTACCCTGCTGAGCGCCAGCCTGCTTGCCGCCTGTGGCGGCGGCGGTTCCAGCAACCCGGCACCCGCCAGCAACACCCCCACACCCAGCAATCCATCGACGCCGGAAACGCCCACGGGCCCGGAACCGCGTCCTTCCAATGTCACCGCCCCCTTTGCGGATTACGGCACTGTTCTCAATATCCTGCCCCCGGGTCAGGATGATATCGGCGGGGTGGCCAACCTGGCTGCCGACATTCCCGGCCTGGGCGATCTGCTCAGCACCCTGTTCGACGACCTGGTGGCGGAAACCGGCCTGGTACCGGCCCTCAGCAAGGAGCCCCATTTCGACGACCAGCTCGGTCTCTACGATGCCCTGGTGCGCAGCGAACCCGGGCTGACCGATGACCAGCTCGGCGACTACTTCAAGGCCGCCCCACTGCTGGCGCCGGACGCGGGCAACTGGGAAAGCGAGCTGAGCCTGGATGCGGCCGGCTATCAGGTGGATATCAAGCGCGACAATTTCGGGGTGCCCCACATTTTCGGTGACTCCCGTCGCGATGCCCTGTTTGGCGTGGGCTATGTGACCGCCGCCGACCGCCTGTTCCTGCTCGACGTACTGCGTCGCGCCGGTCGTGGTGAGCTGTCCCGCTTCCTGGGCCCGGCGGACTTTGCCTTTGACGAGGACATTGCCGTCAACGCCCCCTACCGGGAAGAGGACCGCACCACCATGATCGCCAACACCATCGCCCGTTTCGGCGATGACGGCGCCCAGGTGTTCGACGACGCCACCAACTATGTGGCCGGCCTCAACCAGTACGTGGCCGACGCCCGCAGCGGGCTGCTGCAAGTGCCCGTGGAATACGTGGCCCTGGGGGTGCAACTGGAACCGTTCGTGATTGAAGACGTGGTCGCCATCGCCACCCTGATCCAGGGCATCTTCGCCGGCGGCGGCGGCAACGAACACAACAATGTGCTGCTGCTCCAGGCCCTGGAGGCCCAGACCGGCAGCAAGGACATCGCCTGCGACCTGTGGAAGGACCTGCGTCATGGCACCGATCCGGAATCGTCCGTGACCACCACCACATCCTTCGCTACCCAATCGCCCCCCACGCTACCGGACATCTGCCCGCTCAGTGGTGAGCTGGCTGGCCAGTTCCCCGGCGCGGTGATGTTCGATGCCGGTTCCTTCCAGAGCTATGACCCGCTCAGCCATGCACCCTGTGGCCGCCCCGGCCAGCCCGAATGTCCGGAAGCCCTGGGCAATGTACCCGCCCTGCCCGGCACCGGTGTGGTCGGTGGTCTGCTGGATACCGTGGGGGACCTGCTCGGTGGCATCCTGTCCCTGTCCTTCCTGGACGATAGCGGCCAGGCCCTGTCACAGCAGTGGGCCAGTCTCACTCGCCAGTTGCCCGCACTCTGGACCCGGGAGCACAGCCTCAGCGAGCAACAGCAGCAACAGGCCATGCAGCGCATCGCCGCCATCGAAACCGGTATTCAGGGTCTGCGTGACGGCTTCCCCAGCGTCATGTCCAATGCCCTGCTGCTCAATGCGGAGCATTCCGCCAGCGGCCAGCCGCTGGCCGTGTTCGGTCCGCAGACCAGCTATTTCGTGCCCCAGCTGCTGCTGGAAATGGCCGTCCATGGCGGCGACATCAACACCCGCGGCATGACCTTCACCGGCCTGCCCTATGTGGTCATCGGGCGCGGCCCGGACTTCGCCTGGAGCGCCACCTCCGGCAGCTCCGACCTGACCGACGTGCGCGTCGTGCAGCGCTGTGAACCGGCGGAGTCGCCGGCCCATGGTGAGGGTGGATACCAGGTCAACGGCCAGTGCAAACCCTTCGATGTGATCGACGAGCAATGGGTGGCCCGCTGGAATCTGGCCTCTTCCACCGATCCGGAAGCAGTGGGTCAGAACGAAGCGGTCACTCGCCGGGTGATCCGCACCGAGGAATACGGCCCGGTGATCGGCTTTGCCACCGTGTCCGGCCTGCCCGTGGCGGTCACCCGCCAGCGCAGCACCTACTTCGCCGAGCTGGATACCGCCCTGCCGTTCCTGCAGGCCAGCCGTAACGATGTGCACGACGTGCAGAGTTTCTACGACGTGTTCCACAACACCACCGGCAGCTTTAACTGGTTCTATATCGATGATCGGGACATCGCCTTCTTCCATTCCGGCGACTACCCGCAACGGGCCAACGGCATCCATCCGGAGTTGCCCAGCTGGGGCAATGGCCAGTACGACTGGAACGGCTTTATTCCGCAACAGGCACACCCGCAGGAGAGCAACCCCCCGCGCGGCTACCTGGCCAGCTGGAACAACCGCCCGGCCCGGGACTGGTGGGCCGCCGATGCCCATGCGCCCTATGGTTCCGCCCATCGCAACGACATCCTCGATGTGCGTCTGCAGCAACTGGTTGAGGAAGGCAGCGTGACCCGGGCGCGCATGGTGGAAGCCATGGGCGACGCCGCCACCGTGGATCTGCGCGGCCAGGAAATCGTCCCCGCCGCCCTGGCGTTGCTGGAAAGCGCGCCGGTCACCGGCGACCAGGACAGCGCCATCCGCCTGATGCAGGACTGGGTCGCCAACGGCGCCCTGCGCCGGGACCGGGACGGTGACGGCAACTACGATGAGGAAGCCGCCGTGGCCCTGATGGATGCCTGGTATCCGCTGATGATCGACATCCTGCTACCGCAGATTACCGCTGTGGAAGACGTGGATGGCCAGAACCTGTCACTGATGGGCCGCGACAACAAACCCGGTGCCGGCGGCTCCGCCTACAACAATGGCTACTACGGTTATCTGGAGCGGGTGCTGGAACAGGCCGCGGGCACCAGCGCCAGCCCCTACCGGGCCCTGCGCTGCGCCGGCAGCGATGACCTGGCCGCCTGCCGCAGCGCCCTGGCCGACAGCCTCAACCAGGCCATAGCAGAACTGGGCGGCATCGCCAGCATGGACAGCTGGAACGTGGACGAAACCCAGGACCAGATCCAGCATCGCGCCATCGGCCTGGCCAGCGTGCCTGCCATCCACTGGCAGAACCGTCCCACCTTCCAGCAGGTAGTGGAGTTCACCGGGCATCGGTAAGCCCCCTCTGTAGGAGCCATGCTTGCATGGCGAACCGGCTCGCGATAGCCCATCTTCAGGGCTATTCGCCATGCGAGCATGGCTCCTACCCTTCTTTATAAGCCGCCTTTATTCCCCCCCATCCACCCCATGCATTTGTCTAATCCCCCCATCGGCGTTAGCGTCTGCTACACATAAAAAACAGATTTCCGGGAGAGCAACGCATGCGCGCGATTTTGTGTAAGGAACTGGGACCGGCGAATACGCTGGTCATCGACGACATCCCTTCCCCCGAGCCGGGCAAGGGTCAGGTCAAGGTGCGGGTAAAGGCCGCCGGCCTGAATTTCCCCGACACCCTGATCATCGAAGGCAAGTACCAGATCAAGCCGGAGCTGCCGTTTTCACCGGGTGGCGAAATGGCCGGTGAAGTGCTGGCCGTGGGCGAAGGCGTTCAGCGCTTCAAACCCGGTCAGCGGGTCATGGGCCTGACCGGCTACGGTGCCTTTGCGGAAGAAATCCTGGTGCCGGAAAACCAGCTGATCCCGGTGCCGGACGGCATGAACGACCACACCGCCGCCGCCTTCTCCATGGTCTACGGCACCAGCTACCACGCCCTCAAGCAGCGCGCCAACATCCAGCCCGGGGAAACCCTGCTGGTGCTGGGTGCCAGCGGCGGGGTGGGCCTGGCGGCCGTGGAGCTGGGCAAGGCCATGGGCGCCACCGTTATCGCCTGTGCCAGCAGTGAAGAGAAACTGGCGGTGGCCAAAGAGGCCGGCGCCGATGACCTGATCAACTACGCCGAGGAAGACCTGAAGGACGCGCTCAAACAGCGTTACCCGAAAGGCGTGGACGTGATCTACGACCCGGTGGGTGACAAGTTCACCGAAGCCGCCATCCGCAACATGGCCTGGAACGGCAGGCTGCTGATCGTCGGCTTCGCCGCCGGCGACATTCCGAAAATCCCCGCCAACCTGGCACTGCTGAAAGGCTGCTCCATCGTCGGCGTGTTCTGGGGCGCCTTCACCCAGAAAGAGCCACAGACCAACATCCAGAACATCATGGAACTGATGCAGCTGTTCAATCAGGGCAAGATCAATCCGCGCATCAGCCAGGTGTTCCCGTTCGAGGACTACGAACAGGCGCTCGCCGCGCTCACCTCACGTACCGCCAAGGGCAAAGTGGTGCTGGATGTGGCAGGCGACTGAGTCGCAAATCACACACTAGCGTTGTTGGTGTGACACCCGCGCCTGACGGTCAGGCGCGGGTACAGAAGGCCATAGCCCAAACCCTGTATCGCGCCGTGTGGTTTGAAGCAGTTGCTAGCGACCACTCTGGTCGATGACCCTCCCCGGTGCCCCGGCCAGAAACAATTCGCGCAGGTCGTCCGGCACCGGTGTCTTTTCAAAGGGTTCGTTGGTCATCATCACGTACACCGCTTGCGAAGACGCAATGGCGCGGCCATCGTCAGCGTGGAGGATCTCCGCTTCCAGGGTGAAGGAGGTATTGCCCAGTTGCTTGACTGACACAAACACGTTCAGCACATCGTCGAAGCGCGCCGAGGATTGCCACTCCAGGGTTAGCTTCACCGCCTGATTATCCAGCCCTCGTGCCTGCAACTGGCTGTACTCGCACCCCAGAGCGCGCATGAACTCCTTAATGGCAAGATCCACGTAATCCGCATAACGGGCATTGAAAACCACTTGCTGGCCATCGCATTCCTGATAGCGAACCCGAAAGCGGAAACAGAACGGCTGGGGCATAACACTCTCCAAAACTTTTCAATACAGGACGGCCGGAAGAGTCAGCGAAGCAAATAACAATGCCGGCATGGCGGCAGCCGGGCTATAGCGTGTGACGAACGACCGGGACAGCGAAAACCGGGGATGGTCACCGGCCCCTTTTCGGTAACAGAATCAACCTGCTGGCCACGACTTAGGGCGCCGCATAATAGCCCATTTGGGCTTTCAAATGGGCCGGAGCACGAGTCGATATTGCATGCACCCGCCACGCGCTGACAGTGATGCAGAATGAGAGACCTGACTTTCATTGCGAGCAGCGCCATCTCCCCCAGCCAGGAATCTGGCGCAGACAGCCATCACAGAAAAGGCGTCATTCCCTTCGTTACCGGCGCCCACTCTGATCAACCACCACACCCGGTGCCCCGGTCTGTAGCAGTTCGCGCAGGTCATCCGGCACCGGCGTTTTCGCAAACGGTTCCGTGGTCATCATCACGTACACCGCTTCCGCGCGAGCGATGGCGCGCCCTTCATCCGCATGGCGAATATCCGCTTCCAGAGTGAAGGAGGTGTTGCCCAGATGTGTGAGGGATACGAACACATCCAGCACATCATCAAAGCGTGCCGAGGATTGCCATTCCGTGGTCAGCTTCACCACCTGGTTATCCAGCCCCTGGGCCAACAGCTGGTTGTAGTCACAGCCCATGGCGCGCATAAACTCGGTCATGGCGAGATCCACATAGTCTCCGTAGCGAGCATTGAACACTACCTGCTGGGCATCGCATTCGTTATAGCGCACCCGGAAACGGAAACAGAACGGCTGGGGCATGACATTCTCCAAAACTTATCAATACTCTACGAAGCAACTGTTGGAGCTATGCCTGCATGGCGAATGGAGCATTGTTCGCCATGCAAGCATAGCTCCAACAGCAAAAATAAGATGGTTTTGAGCATTACCAGAGCTTGCCGCGCTTACAACATCCGCTCAATGGGCAATAGCGACAGCAACCACGCCAGCATGCGTCGCCATACGGTCACGTCGGGTTCGTTATGGTGCACCTCCGGCCGACCGTCATGGCCATCGCCGGCCCAGGTCAGTTTTCCCTGCTCTTTATCGACCCGATAACTGTTTTCCGGCGCCAGGCCTTCTTCGATGAACGCCGCGACCTGCTGGCCCAGTTCCGCAGACGCCACGTAGTAGCCCATCTCCGTGTTCAGATGCACCGAGCGAGGATCAATGTTGAACGAGCCCACGAAGACCTCGCGCCGGTCCAGCACCATGGCCTTGGTGTGCAGGCTGGCCCGGGAGCGCCCCTTGAACAGCCTTACCTGACGATGCAGCGCGCGGGCATTGGCTTTCAGTTCATGCAGTTCCACGCCCGCCTGCAACAGCCCATCGCGATAACGGGCATAGGCACCGTGGGCGGCAATCACATCATTGGTGGCCAGGCTGTTGGTGAGTACCGCCGCGCGGCCACCCCGTTGTTTCATCTCCGCCAGTTCCGCCACAAAGGCATCGCCGGGAATAAAGTAGCTGGCCTCCATCAACAGCTCCTGATGGTCGTCCCGGGCCAGCAGGTGGGCGAGTTGATCGCCCATCAACGTCTGCTTGACCCCGGCGGCCTTGTCCGGGCTGTCGAACAGCAACACCGCATGGGCCTGAACACACTGGCGATCCTGGGCCGCCAGGTATTCGGTGAAGAAGGCTTCGTGCTGGGGAAACAGGTAGGGGTAGTTCTTGAGAGAGCGGCGCCATTGCCGCAACCACTGCCAGACTCGATCCGCCGCCGTTTCCCGGTAACGACGCAGGGTCTTCATGGGCATTGCCAGCGGGCTGTCCCAGTAGCAGTCAAAAGCGGCCTGGGTATCGGCAACGATGGGACCGCGGGCGTACAGGTCCAGATCACGAAAATTGGTGGACGCATTCACGCCAAAATAATGATCGGCAATATTGCGACCGCCCACGATTGCCCGTTCGCCATCCACGATCCAGGCCTTGTTATGCATGCGGTGATTCAGCAGCGGCGCATGGTGCAACCATTGCAGGAAGTGCTTGTAGCGACCATGGAAGGCGTTGAAAAGACGCACCTCGATATTGGGGTGCGCGTCCAGTGCCGCCCACTTCACATCCCGGCCCAATTGATTGGCATGATCCAGCAGCATGCGCACTTTCACCCCCCGGCGCGCCGCTTCCAGCACCCGGTAGATCAGCAGCTTGCCGGTGGTGTCGTCATCCCAGATGTAATACTGCACATCCAGGGTTCGCCGGGCCAGACGGACCAGGGTGACACGCAGGGTGAACGCTTGGTCGCTGTCAGACACCAGCGACAGGGAGGACAGTGCCGTCGGGCTGGCCTGCGCACTCATAATGTTCCCTCTCCATTCACCCACACCGCTCCATTGCCGTTGTTATGACCCGCTCATGACCGGGCCATGATGATTGTCCTGTTTTCGTCGGTAATGCCTACCCTGCCATAAAACGAACGGCATTCACCTAAAATTCACAGGGTTTTTACGCCCGGGACTTGTCACGCCGCCACCCTCTGGGCACTCCATTTTCTGCTCAGGGATGAACACTCATGAAGCACATTCTTTTCGCCGGCCTGCTGGTCGCCTCACTGGGGTCGGCCCATGCCTACCAGTGGAACTACCCCGCCCCCATCAAGACCCCCGGCGCCAACGACAACGGCAAGGTGGTGCTGTTCGACGTGTCCCACGGGGGCACCGAAGGCAACGCGGACTGGGTGATCGACGGCGCCTTTTCCGACTTCGCCGATGCGCTGGTGGCCGAAGGCTATACGGTGCAGGAATACCGGGGTGTGGACAAGAACAGCGACGGCGTTATCCAGTTTGTGGACGACTACACCACCCCAACCACCGCCAACAGCAACGCCAACGAAGCGGTCATCACTTACACCGCCATCAGTCACGCGGATGTGCTGGTACTGGCGGAAAGCAACCGTCCCTTCACCCTGGCCGAACAGCAAGCCCTGGAAGATTTTGTGGCCGCCGGCAAGGGCATTTTCTTTGTGGCCGACCATTACAACGCGGACCGCAACCTGAACACCTGGGACAGCACCGAGGTGTTCAACGGCTATAACCGCTCCACCCTATCCCAGTTCAATGTGGGCGGCAGCTACGGCGACCTGCGTAACCCGGGCACCACCAGCGGCTGGCTGGCCCAGGAGTTCGGCATCCGCTTCCGCTTCAACGCCATCGACTGGCACAGCGGCGCCAGCGGCATCGAGCCGGCCAGCCAGGTAGAGGGGCTTACCACCGGCGTGGGCCCGGTACTGATGGCCGGCGGCGCCACCCTGGCCATCACCGACCCGAACCGGGCCAAGGGCCTGGTGTATTTCTCCACCAGCGACAGCCCCAGCCGCTGGAGCCATGCTGTGGATTCCGGGCTCTACTTCGGCGGCACCGCCGAGGGCCCCTACGTGGCCATCGCCAAGTCCGGTGCCGGCAAGGCCGCCTTTATCGGCGACTCCAGCCCCATCGAAGATGCCTCACCCAAGTACAAGCGCCAGGACAATGGCAACACCAAGAGCACCTACCCGGGTTGGACCGATGCCGGCAACGCCGCCCAGCTCAGCATTAACCTGATCGACTGGCTGGCCACCCCGGAAAGCTACACCCACTTCAACAGCAGCGCCCACCCGGCCGGCACCGCCACCCCCACTCCCATGGCCAGCGAAGAGCTGGACGACCCGGACAACGGCCAGCCCTGGAATACCCCCTCCGGTGGCTATAACCCCTGGGATGCCAGCACCTTCGACTATGGCGCCTACGGTGCCCCGAACGGCCCCGGTGACAGCTCTGGCGGCGGGGAGGTGCTGTCCGTCAGCGAGGCCCTGGCCGAACCCACTGGCACCTCCGTCACCGTGGAAGGCGTGATTACCCAGGCCATCAACGGCGAGTACGCCCTGGAAATAGAGGACAGTGCCGGCAGCGCCGCCCTCTACGTGAAACTGGAAAGCCAGTACCGCAACGACTTCAGCCCCCAGAACAACCCGGCAGTGATCGGTGAAACCCTGCAGGTGAGCGGCGAGCGTGATGTCTACATGGGTGAGCCCAGTATCGAGTACGTCACCGACATGCAGCTGGTGGATGGCAGTACCGGCGGCGGCAGTTGTGGCAGCAGCGGCGCGGTGTCGGTAAGCGACGCCTACGCCAGCAGCCAGGGCACCCCGCTCACCGTAATCGGCGAAGTCATCAGCGGCGTCAACGACCCCTACGCCCTGGAGTTGGGTGACCTGAACAGCAGCACCACCGTTTACGTGAAGCTGGAATCCGACCAGCGCGCCGAATACAGCCCCGCCAACAACCCGGCCATGATCGGCCAGACCCTGGAAGTGGACGGCGTGCGCGACCTCTACATGAGTTACCCCAGCCTGGAATCGGTGAGCTCACTCACCGTAATCAGCAACTGCCCCTGACTCTTTTTGAACCCTTGCCTGGCGGCGTTCGCGCCGCCTTTCCCAACCCGACACACAGGACACATCATGAAAGCTTCACTGCGATTCCTGCTCGCCCTGTCTCTGGCCAGCGGCGCCCTGCTCAGCGGCTGCGGCGGCGATGACGACAACACCCCCGCCCAACAGGACACCACCCCACGGGTGGATCTGCGTCTGATGGAAACCACCGACATCCACGCCAACGTGATGGACTACAACTACTACAGTGACAGCGTGGACAACGGCCATGGCCTGGTGCGCACCGCCATGCTGGTCAAGCAGGCCCGTGAGGAAATCCGCTACCCGGAAAACTCGGCCCTGGTGGACAACGGCGACCTGATTCAGGGCAGCCCCATGGGCGACTGGCGCCAGGCGCAGGGGCTCACCAGCGGCGAGGTGCACCCGGTCTACAAGGTCATGAATGAAATGGCCTACGACGTGGGCAACTACGGCAACCACGAATTCAACTACGGCCTGGATTTCCTCGCCGAAAGCGTGGACGACGCCGCCTTCCCCTACATCAGCGCCAATGTGTTCAGCGCCGACGGCAGCACCCCGTATTTTGATCAGTACAAACTGATCACCAAAACGGTCTACGACCGGGACGGCAACCCCCACGACATAACCCTGGGCTTTATCGGCTTCCTGCCACCGCAGATCATGCAGTGGGACAAGAAGAACCTGGAAGGCAAGGTCACCGCCAAGGACATCAAGGCCACCGCGGAGTTACTGGTGCCGCAGATGAAAGCGGAAGGCGCGGACATCATCGTCGCCATTCCCCATTCCGGTATAAACACTACCGCCTACTCGAAGGACGCCAAGGCAGAAAACAGCAGCTGGTATCTGGCGGACGTGGAAGGCATCGACGCCATCATGTTCGGCCACAGCCACCTGACCTTCCCTTCGGACAGCTTTGCCAACACCGCCAACGTGGATCTGGAAAAAGGCACCATCAAGGGCGTGCCTTCGGTCATGCCCGGCTACTGGGGCAGCCACCTGGGCATCATCGACCTGACCCTGGCACTCAATGAGGATGGCGAAAGCTGGACCGTGGTGAACAGCCAGGTGGAAGCCCGGGCCCTGGACCCGGAGGGCGAGGCAGATGCCGCCCTGACCGCCCTGGTGAAACCCGACCACGACGCCACCCTGGACTACATGGGCCAGGTGATCGGCGAATCCACCGACGACATCTTCAGCTTCCTGGAGGTGGTGAAGGACGATCCGTCCATCCAGATCGTCAGCGATGCCCAGAAAGCCTATGTGGAAGACGCCATTGTCGGTACCGAGCTGGATGGCCTGCCGGTATTATCCGCCGCCGCCCCGTTCAAGGCCTGTGACCGTGACGGGGTCTGCGCCGAGGAAAGCAGCTTCACCGTGGTGCCGGCCGGCGAGCTGCAGGTGAAGAACATCGCCGATCTCTACCTCTACCCCAACACCCTGATGGCCGTGAAAGTGACCGGGGCCGAACTGGAACAATGGCTGGAATGTTCCGCTTCCCAGTTCTTCCAGATCACCGATACCGCCGACCGCCAGGAGCTGGTGGATTTCAGTGGCTTCCCCACCTACAACTTCGATGTCATCGACGGCGTCAGCTACCAGATCGATGTGACCGAACCGGCCCGCTACGATCGTGACTGCGCCAAGATCAGCGACGGCAGCCGCATCGTTGACCTGCAGTTCGAAGGTGCCGCCATCGAGCCGGCCCAGGAATTTCTCATCGCCAGCAACAACTACCGTGCTACCGGCGGCCACTTTGCCGGCACCGGTGGCGATCATGTGGTGATCGAATCTCCGGACGAAAACCGCCAGGTGGTCGGCAACTACATCCAGGCCAACAGCCCGGTAACCCCTACCGCCGATAACAACTGGTCCTTCGCACCGATCCTGGGTTACAGCAGTGATCTGGAAGTTGTCTTCCGGGTACCCAACACCGACCGCGCCAAAAACTTCGTGGCCGACGCGGTGGCCGGAGCCGGTGGCAGCTTCATGGCCACCCTGCTGGATGACAGCGGCAACGAAGCTATCTACGAGCTGAACCTGCAGCCCTGATCAATCGGACTGCAACACCTGACGAGTCGGCGCCGCCGGCTCGTCGTTTCGTATTCGCAAAAAGCTGGCAAAGCGGGGCAAACCCGTGGATGTGAGACCGTAGAATTTATAGGTCACCGTGCTGCCCAGCGGCGGCGGGTCCGCCCGTTCGGCATCGCTGAGACCACTGCCCAGCTTGAAGCGTCGGCCCGCTTCGGTTTCCACCACCAATGCGCCAACCTGGCCCTGGTATTTGCCTTTCCCCGGGGTGTAATCCACCACCGTTGCTTCCGCATCCTGAAAGGTTTTTACCTTCAACAATGCCGCCGTGCGGCCGGTTTGGTAGACGCTGTCGCCATGGTGCAGCATCAAGCCTTCGCCACCCGCCGCCAGCACCCGGTCCAGATCGGCCAGCAGGGCCTCATGATCCGTGGCCGGCCGCTGTTCCACCATGGCCAGATGGTAAGATCCGGTATCTCTGGTCAGCTGACGCATTCGTATAATGCGCTCGCTGAACGGCACACCGGAGGCCGGCAGGTCGAACAGCATAAAACGGATTTGCCGCCACTCTTCCGCCTTCGGCTGCAACCGGCGGATGGCCGCAGACACCTGGGCAAAGCGGCCTCGACCCATCCACAGTTCGCCATCCAGAGGCTGATCCGGGAAATCCCGCAGGAACCAGTCCGGCGCCGCAATCACATTGCCTCCCCGGGACAGCAACTGCTGCCCGTCCCAGTAGGCGCGCACCCCGTCCAGCTTTTCGCTGACCCAATAGCCCTGCAGGTCCATGCCCGGCTGATACACCCTGGCCAGCTGCAAAGGGGGCTCGCCGGCCCGGGCCACGGCCGCCAGCAACCACATAGCCACCACCAGGCCAAGCCGCAAACCGCCTTGTCGTACCGGTATCGTCACGGTCTTCTCCCTTTATTCTCGCTCACAGCCCCAGACTGTGACGGAAGGAGAGGCCCGACTCTGTCCGCCTTCGCAGCGACAGCGCGTAAGAAATCACCGGTTTTGCAACAAATCCGCCGGTCGGGCATCCAAGCGTCAGGAGGTATCAATCATGCGTACTTTGTTGTTTCTGGTTGCTCTCACCGTGAGCAGCCCACTGTTGGCCGCCGAGGCCTACTTCGCCGGCGGCTGTTTCTGGTGTACCGAATCGGATTTTGAAGAGCTTGATGGGGTCAGCGATGCCATCAGCGGCTTTGCCGGGGGAGACGAAAAGAATCCCAGCTACGAGGATGTGGCCCATGGCCGCACCGGCCATACGGAAACCGTCAAGGTGATCTACGACCCGGCGGTGGTGAGCTATGACAACCTGCTCACCTGGTTCTGGCAGCATATCGACCCCACCGACCCCAACGGCCAGTTCGTGGATCGCGGCCAGCAGTATCGCAGCGCCATTTTCTACCAGACCGAGGCAGAGAAAACGGCAGCCCTGGCCTCCCGGAAAGGACTGGATGAAAGCGGCCGCTTCGACAAGCCGGTGGTCACCGAAATCACCGAGCTGAACGCCTTCTACCCGGCGGAGGATTACCACCAGGATTACTACAAGACCCACAGCCTCAAGTACAAGTACTACCGCTATCGCTCCGGCCGTGACCAGTTTCTGGAAGAACACTGGGACGACCCGAAGCATCGCCCCTGGCTCACTGAGCAGGTGACGCAACGCTGGCAGGGTCCGGATCAGTTCCAGCGACCCAGCGATGAGGTGCTGAAAAAATCCCTGCCCAAGCTGGTCTACCAGGTGACCCGGGAAGACGCCACCGAACGGGCTTTCCAGAATGAATACTTCGACAACAAGGCCGAGGGCATCTATGTGGACGTGATCAGCGGCGAGCCGTTGTTCTCCTCCACGGACCAATACAAATCCGGCACCGGCTGGCCCAGCTTTACCAAGCCCATCGACAAGGCATTCGTCACCCTGCACGAAGACAACAAGCTGTGGGCCACCCGCACGGAAGTGCGCAGCCGCTACGCGGACTCCCACCTGGGTCATGTGTTCAGCGATGGCCCCGCGCCCACCGGCCAGCGCTGGTGCATGAACTCCGCGGCGATGCGCTTTGTGCCCAAGGACGAGATGGCCGAACAGGGTTACGGGGAGTATCTATCCCTGTTTGAGTGACACCAACCGTGGCCGGTTGATGACAATGGCGATCACCCCGGTCACCGCCAGTGCCCAGCAGTAATGGATGGCGCCGATCAGCGCCAGCGGTGACAGCCCGGCAATGGAACAGGCCAGCAGCACCTGGGCGCCATAGGGAATCAGCCCCTGCACCACGCAGGAAAAGATATCCAGCACACTGGCGGAACGGCGGAGGTCCACACCATGGTCTTCGGCGATGTCCCGGGCCATCTCCCCGGTCAGCACAATGGCCACGGTGTTGTTGGCCACGAACACATTGGCCACCACCACCAGCAGGGCAATACCCACTTCCCCGGCCCGTTGCAGCGGCAGTTTCAGCCAGCGGGTCAGGCCGTGAATCCGTTCGATCAACCAGCGGGTGCCACCCTGGTCGGTCATCAGTTGTGACAGCCCACCGATCAGCATGGACAGCAGCATGATCTCGAACATGCTTTCAAAACCGCTGTAGACCGCCCCATTCACCTGGGCCAGCCCATAGTCCGCCCCCTGCACCATGCCGGTGGCCGCGGCCACGGCGATACCGATGATCAACACCGCCAACACGTGCAACCCGCTCAGGGCCAAAGCAAAGACCAGCAGGTAAGGCAGCACCAACCAGGGTTGTAACGGCTCCGCCTGCACCTGATGGTCACCGCCGCCCAGCATCACCAGCACCGCCACGGTCACCAGCGCCGCCGGCAGGGCAATCCAGATATTCACCCGGAACTTGTCCTTCAACGAGACGCCCTGGCTGCGGGTGGCGGCAATGGTGGTATCGGAAATCATCGACAGGTTGTCGCCGAACATGGCGCCGCCCACCACGGCCCCCACCGCCAGCGGCAAGGGTAGCCCGGTAGCCTGGGCAAAGCCGGCGGCAATGGGCGCGGTGGCGGCGATGGTGCCCATGGAGGTGCCCATGGCCGTGGCGATAAAGGCAGCGATCAGAAACAGGGCCGGCAATACCCAGTCAGAGGGAATAATGCGCAGGCCAAACTGTACGGTGGCATCTACACTGCCGATGCTCTCGCTGACACTGGCAAAGGCCCCGGCCAGCAGGAACACCAGACACATGAGGATGATATTGGGGTGGCCGATCCCCGCCAGCAGGCGCTCCACACTGCGGCCCAGCGCCTGCCGCGCCAGCACACAGGCCAGCACAATGGCCGCCATGGCCACCACCGGCGCCTTGATCTGGTAAAAGGCGAACTCGGTGCCCTGCAGGCTGTAATAGATCCCGCTACCGAAGGATACCGCCATAAAAAACAGCAGTGGCAACAAGGGCCAGGCGCGGGCAGGAGCTTGAGTCATGGATCAGTCCGGATCAGCGGTGAATCTCCACACAGTGTAGAGATTCCCGGCCGGGGACGGTACCGGCGCCGCCTTCCTTCCCTAGCCGCTGTAGGAGCCCATGCTTGCATGGCGAACCGAGCGTAGCGAGGCGACAGAGATTCGAGCGGCAGCAATCTTTTTTGAAACCTGTCGAGCTCTGAAAACCCTGATCGCCCTACGGTCGATTTCCGCGCAGGCGCGGTTCGCCATGCAAGCATGGGCTCCTACAGCGGCTTCGTATCCAGGTTTTCGCAACTCGACACTCGCAACTCGCTTCTGGTCTTTCAAAACGTATCCACAAACGGTCGACCGCCGTGCCGGCCGGTGTTGAACCCGGACGCATTCAATCCACGCAGAATCCACTGGCGGCTCTCTTGCGGATCAATCACCGCATCGATCTCCAGGAAGCTGGCCATGTTCAGGGCCTTGCCCTGCTGGTAGGCCTTGGCCACCAGCTTGTCGAAAAGGCGCTGCTGTTTCTCCGCGCTAGGCTGGGCCGCCAGTTCCTTGGCAAAGCCGAGCCGCACCGCCCCTTCCAGCCCCATTGCGCCGAACTCGGCACTGGGCCAGGCGGCGGTGAACAGCGGCGAATGGAAACTGCCCGCCGCCATGGCCTGGGCACCCAGGCCGTAACCCTTGCGCAGCACCAGGGTGAAGAACGGCACGGTGAGGCTGGCGGCGGTGACGAACATGCGTGACACATGGCGCACGGTACCCTGCTTTTCCGCGTCCGGCCCCACCATGAAACCGGGGGTGTCGCACAGGGACACCATGGGCAACCCGAACGCTTCGCACAGCTGCATGAAGCGCGCCGCCTTGTCGCCGCCCACCGCATCGATGGCGCCGCCCAGGTGCTGGGGATCGTTGGCGATCAGGCCGAACGGCTTGCCTTCGATGCGCACCAGGGCGGTGATCATGCCGGGGGCAAATGCCCGGCGCAGTTCCAGCACCGAACCGGTATCGGCCAGTGTCTCGATGACCCGGCGCATGTCATAGACGCGGGTGCGTTTTTCCGGAATGCGGTGCCGCAGCTCCCGCGGGTCCGTCGCCTGCCAGTCCGCCACCGAGCCCTGGAAATAGGACAGGTACTGTTTGGCCACGGCCACCGCCTCGGCTTCATCGCGGACTCGCACATCCACTACCCCGTTGGCCGCCTGCACACTGACCGGCCCCACCTCTTCCGGCGTAAAGCGCCCCAGACCACCGCCTTCGATCATGGCCGGCCCGGCCATACCAATGGAGGCATCTTCTGTGGCGATGATCACATCGCAGCAACCCAGCAAGGCGGCGTTACCGGCAAAGCAGCGACCCGAACCGATGCCCACCAGTGGCACCTGGCCGGACAATTTCGCCATGGCAGCAAAGGTATGGCAATCCAGCCCCGCCACGCCGACAAAATCCGTATCCCCCGGACGACCGCCGCCCCCTTCCGCAAACAGCACCAGCGGCATCTTCCACTGGCCGGCCAGCTGCAGCAGGCGATCGGTCTTCTTGTGGTTCATCATTCCCTGGGTACCAGCGAACACGGTGTAGTCGTAGCTCATGGCCATCACCCGCGCGCTCTGCTCGCCCACCTGATCCGCGTTGACCGTGCCGGTACCACCAATCAACCCGTCCGCCGGGCTCATGGCCTGCAGTTCCTCGGCACTGCGACGGCGGCGCTGGGCGGCCAGGGCCATGGCGCCATATTCCTGGAAGCTGCCCGCGTCGAGCAGATCGTCAAGATTTTCCCGGGCGGTGCGCTTCCCCTTGCCGTGGCGTTTTGCCACCGCCTGGGGTCGGCCTTCGTCGCTGATGGCCTTGTGGCGATCCAGCACCTCCGCCAGGTCCTTGCGGATATGGTCCAGGTCCACGCTTTCTTCCGTGGCGATGTCACCGCCCGCCACCTCACCGGGTTCCACAAACAGCAGCGGCGCGGATTCGTTCAGGGCATCGCCCTCCCCGGCGGCCAGGCTGTGCACGCTGCCAGCCGTGCTGGCGCGCACTTCGAATTCCATCTTCATGGCCTCCAGCACCGCCACCACCTGTCCCACCTGCACGGTATCTCCTTCCTGGACAAGCAGGGACACCAGCACCCCGGTGGTGGGGCTGAGCAGCGCCTCGCACCCGGCGGGGGTCGCCGACGTTTCACTCTGAGGGGCGCTGGCCACGGCAGGACGATCCCCTGCCGGCACCGCCGGTATGGCCGCCAGCAAGGCGTCGAGATGGCTTTCCACATATCGGGTGGTGACCGTGTTGGCTGCCACGTGCTCACTGGCCAGCAGTGCCTGTAGCAAATCCCGGTTGTTTGGTACCCCCTCGATACGGGTCTGCGTCAGGGCGCGACGGGCCCGCTGCAATACCGACCCGTAATCCGTGCCGGTGACGATCAGCTTGGCCAGCAGGGAATCGTAGGCCGGGCTGACCGGGTACCCGGCGTAGCCATAACCGTCCACGCGGATGCCCGGGCCGCTGGCCGGCTCATAGGCGGTGAGGGTGCCCGCCGCCGGCGCGGTACTGCCATCGGCCTTGAGGGTTTCCAGATTGAGACGCAGCTGTACCGCCATGCCCTCACAGGCCGGGGCGGTTTCCAGGTTCAGGTCGGCGAGACTGGCCCCCGCCGCCAGCCAGATCTGACTCTGCAACAGATCCACCCCGGTGACCTGTTCGGTCACCGTGTGCTCCACCTGCACCCGGGGGTTGGCTTCCATGAAATAGAAACGGTCCTGATCCGGCTCCACCAGAAACTCGAAGGTGCCGATGCCCTGATAGTTCACTTCTGCCGCCAGGGTCAGGGCACTGTCGATAATGCGATCACGCAGGGCCGGGTCCAGGCCCGGCGCCGGCGCGAATTCCACCAGCTTTTGATGACGGCGCTGCAGGGTGCAGTCCCGCTCCCACAAATGGCTCACCGCCCCGCTGCCGTCGCCCAATACCTGCACTTCGATATGCCGGGCAGCGTCGACCAATTGCTCCACGTAAACGGCGTCGTTACCAAAGGCAGCCCTGGCTTCCGACTGACAACGGGCATAAGCCGCGTCGAGCGCTGCCGAATCAGTGACCGCTCGCATACCTCGCCCGCCGCCACCGCTGAGGGCCTTGATCATCACCCCGCTGCCCTGCAACGACGCCATGAACGCCCTCGCCTCTTCCAGCGACACCGCCTGCGCCGTGCCCTGCACCAGCGGCACCTGGCAGCGGGCGGCCAACGCCCGGGCCGCCGCCTTGTCGCCAAACAATCGCAAGGTGTCCGCCCCCGGCCCGATCAGAGTGATGCCCGCCTCGGCACACTGGTCGGCAAAGTCCGCATTCTCGGCCAGAAAGCCATAACCCGGATGAATCGCCTCGCAACCCTGCTCCCTGGCAACCGCAATCAGCTGCGCCCCGTCCAGGTAGGCCGGCACCCCCCGCCCGGGCAGCGCTACCGCCGCATCCACCTGACGGGTGTGCAGGGACGCCTGATCATCCTGCGCAAACACCCCCACGGAACGAACCCCCAGATCCGCACAGGCATTGGCAATACGAATGGCAATCTCGCCACGGTTGGCAATCAGCATGGCAGAAAACGGCACGGGCACGGCGGACTCCAGTCTTTGATTCGACGGCAAAGACCACAGTGTAGCCAGTTGGGCTTATCGATGGCATTGATCAGAGTGCATAGTGAACCATGCATTGGGTTAATGCTGATTTGTCGGGATAACAGGCACAGGGAAAGCGCTGGACCCCGTTACCCCATTTTCCTGAAGGTCCCCGCAATGGCACCCCTAACGGATAAAGGACCTGGGGCTATACCCGCAGTGAAAACCAAAAGGCACATGGTTCTGCAACGGCACCACGGCCACCTCGTCCAGGGTGCGGGCATCGAAGATGACCACTTCGCTGCTGTGATCACGGGCATCGTAGACCATGCTCACCAACCAGCCTTCCTGGTTGTCGTCTTCGTCACGGGGAGCCACGTGCATGGCTTCAGAGGTATAACGGCCTTCACCCAGTGCGTGCGTTTTTACCTTGCCGGTTTGCAGATCAATCCGTTCCACGCCATCGAAGAAGGTGGAGTCATCGCCCATCATGCAGGCGGCATACATGACGGAGGTGGGCTGGGTGGTGTAGCGGTGATCCCACTGGGGAAACTCGCCGCCCAGTGCCTCCTTGTATTCGTTGGCCTCAATCGTGCCACTGTGGAGATCCAAGCGGTAACGCATGAATCGCCCGGCAGAGGTATCGCCCTTGCTGTGGAGCACATTACGCAGCTGCTCGTTCACGGAAAAATCTTCGTAGCGGGTCAGGTCCACCTCGATGTTGCCATCGTCCGCTTCCCAGGCATTGGAGAAATGAATGGCCACGAATGGATCGTCCACGGTGAACACCTTCTCCACCTGGAAATCCGCCGTGCGCACCACATAGATTTTCATGCCCAGTTCCGGGCGCCAGGCAATGGCCTGATCGAAGGGAATCAGCCCGGCCAGCCAGGGCACCGGTGACTTCATGGCAATGGGGGACTGAAAGAAGATCATGTAGTTTTCCGTCAGCGCGAAGTCGTGACAGAAACTGAGGAAATCCACCTCAAAGGAACCCTTCTCAACCAGATGCCCGGAGGGCGCAATCTTGTAGAGATCAATGGCGCCTTTGCCAGTCAGCGCTCCCTTCGGATTGAAAGACGGACGGATACCAAAGTTGTAATAGACCCCGGTACGCGGGTTCACCTTGCCGTGGGCACTGAAGGCATTGAACTTGCCCAGCTTGCCGTCGTAGTCATGCTCGCCAATGGTATCCAGGGTGGCCGGATCCAGCTGCCAGGGGCGCCCTCCTTCCCACAACGCCAGCAACTTGCCGCCGTGGTAAACCAGATTGGTATTGGCGCAGTTCGCCGGCAGACGACCAATGTTCTTGCGGATACCGCCCGGCGCATTGTGACCAAAGCTGCGTTTGACGATTTTGTTGGCCTTGGTCTCCGCCAGGTACTTGGGGGTACGCACATAGCGGTTGCGGTACACCACGCCGTAGTCCTTGAACGACACCGAATGCAGCATGCCGTCGCCATCAAACCAGTGACCGAACTCCTGACCACCAATCTTGTTACGCCCTGGGCCAATACGAAAAAAGGTGCCGCTAACCGCATCCGGAATAGTGCCCTTCACTTCGCTGAGAGGAACAATGTAATCCAGCTCCTCATCCAGCGCTTCAAAACCACCGTGGTGAGTTACCGGCTTGCCGGGAGAAGTACGCAGTGAACTAACGTCTGCAGTCATGGGATAACCCCTGCATTTGTTCTTATCAGAGATCCCTTTCTAAGCCTTGATGTAGTGGTGTGCAAGGAGGGCTAAACAGCTAAATGTTTAGTGTTTCAGTATGCGGATGGTGGAGATTGGGATAAACGCTTGTGCTGTTGGTTACTGGGAAGGCTAGGGTTCTTCATTTTCGATTGTGGTGGGGGGGGGGGCAGGTTCAGAGGGGCTCAGAACAAGACCTGGCTCCGGATCACGGTCCATGTGAGCCTGCTTTAGTAGATGGGCAAAAATTTGACTGTAAGCAGAAATCCTCTAAAATGGAATTAGGCCCTTTTCTTTCTATATTTGCTGTTGATACTGCGGCAGAAAAACAAAATGTTCCTTACTACGCGGCCCGGCGTTACGTCGTGCTCCATTGCTCCATTGCCTGGATATCCGCGCTTGCATAATGTGCGATTGAAATAGAGCCACCTTTTTCATGTTAAAACCTGAATTAGAAAAAACCCTTCCCCAAGCAGTAGAGCAAGTACAACGCTTACATTCTGTTAATGATGTAGCGAACCTTCTAGAGGTCCCCTCTGGGCAACTACTGCACATACTCTACAAACAGCCGCTCGAAAAGCACTGCAAAACATTCCTTATCCCTAAAAAAAGAGGCGGGTATAGGACAATAAAAGCTCCGAAAGGAAGCAGAAAAATTCTTCTTGAAAAACTAAAACCGATTTTTTCGGAGCTATATAGAACAAAAGCATGCGTCCATGGATTCGTACCGGAACGCTCTATCGTTACTAACGCAAAAAAACACAAAAAAAAGCGCTACGTCCTAAACATTGACCTAGTGGATTTTTTCCCAACCATACACTTTGGCCGAATTCGCGGCCTATTTATGGCATCGCCCTTTAACATGGGCAACAAAGCTGCTTCCGTTATGGCTCATATATGTACAATTGAAGGACAGCTATTCCAAGGGTCGCCAGTGTCGCCGGTACTATCAAATTTCATCGCAGCTGATTTAGACAATAAACTTACGAATCTTGCGAAGCGGTATAAAGTTACTTATACAAGATATGCTGACGACATCACTTTTTCCTCAAGCCAAAATAATTTTCCAAGATCAATTGCAACATTTGAAGGAGACAACCCAGTAACAAACGACGTCACTTTAGGCAACACCTTAATAGAGACTATTGAATCTTCTGGATTCAAAATAAACTACAACAAAGTTCGGCTACAGATAAAATCTGTTAGGCAGGAAGTTACCGGCTTAACCGTCAACGAATTCCCTAACGTAAAACGTACATACATCAGAAATATAAGAGCAATGCTTAATGCTTGGGAAAAACACGGACTAATCGGCGCCGAAAATTTTTTAATAGATAAATATGCAAAATCTCCTCCCAATATAGATCCGGGGGATAGAGATGGCACTTTTTTTAAGAATGTAATATACGGGAAAATAGCTTTTATTAAGATGGTTCGTGGCGAAAAAGACGACATATACATGAAGCTGTGTCTCAAGGCTGCTTCATTAGATCCAGACCCCCCATCTTTTATTCAAGGCATAAAAAAGATGCATGAAAAATTTGATGTTTTTATTTCTCACGCAAGTGAAGACAAAGAAACGGCCGTTCGCCCAATATATAATTCACTAAAAAGCATCGGCGTATCAGCATTTCTTGATGAAGTTGACATGGAGTGGGGCGACTCACTAACAGAAAAAATCAACAACGCTCTCGGCCAGGCCAAATTTGTTTTGGCTGTTCTTTCTGATAACTCCGTGGGTAAAAAATGGCCGCAAAAAGAAATTAACGCGGCTTTAGCAAGAGAGCTTTCTGGAAAGCAAAAGATCTTACCTCTCATCGTGGGAAAGCCTGACTTATCCCCCTTAAGTCTACTCGAAGACAAGATCTATTTGGAATGGGAAGAAAACCCCGACGAAATTGCCAAAAAAATTAAAGGCATGCTTGGAAAAATCTATTCTTCTTAAAAGATCACAATACAATCGTATGAAAATTAGAAAGTCGGCCCCCGAAGCGCTGTTTTATAACTTTGTTACTCTTTGGTGGTTTTTTTTAAAGATCGAAAAAATGACGAAATGCCTATCATGCAAATAATACCTATAACAACAATAGAGCCAACACTATCAGACGCCGCCTGAAACCATTCCGGCAACTGGTAATCTTCGCTTTCCTGCAAAGCCTTGAATGTTACTTTCGCACCAGCAATATATGATGCAATACATAAAGAAATAACAAATCCGATACCTGCAAATGCAAGCACAAGTT